>Ga0307408_100001834_pt1 | contig 15479 bp, 15 predicted proteins | sample 322Cmetagenome_FD_202116 | JGI IMG/M metagenome (GOLD analysis project Ga0307408, IMG submission 202116) | Maize rhizosphere microbial communities from greenhouse at UC Davis, California, United States - 322HYB-C-3 | ecosystem: Host-associated > Plants > Roots > Rhizosphere > Soil | place...
AACCACCAGTATAAAGAGGCCGGTATTTACCATTGTAATCAACCTGATGTTGATCTTATTTGGGGTTATTGGCTACACCTTTCTTGGTATCAGGGAATACCCATCTATTGACCCTGCCATAGTATCAGTGCGTACCAATTACGCCGGTGCCAATGCTGATATTATCGAATCGCAAATAACCGAACCGCTCGAAAAGGCGATTAACTCGATTGATGGAGTTCGAAATATTTCCTCTACCAGTAATCAGGGGAGCAGCAATATCAATATAGAGTTTAATCTGAATAAAAACCTGGAAGAGGCAGCTAACGACGTTCGAGATAAAGTGTCACAAGCGGTTCGAAGCCTTCCGCAAGATATTGATGCTCCTCCTGTTGTTTCAAAGGCTGATGCTGATTCTGAACCCATTATTACGATGACGGTTAGAAGCAGCACCCGCAACCAGTTGCAATTAAGTGATTATGCCGAGAATGTTATTTCCCAACGGCTGCAAACCATTCCTGGGGTGAGTAGTATCCAGATCTGGGGGCAGAAACGATTTGCAATGCGCCTTTGGCTCGATCCGGTTAAACTTGCTTCCTATGGGCTTACAGTAGCAGATATTAGGGAGGCTTTAAACCGGCAAAACGTCGAACTGCCTTCTGGAAAAGTAAGTGGGGCAAATACCGAGTTAATTGTAAAAACACTTGGCAATCTTTCAACTGCCGATCAATTCAATAACCTCATTGTTAAATCTGATGGGGATAATATCATTCGTTTTAGTGACGTGGGAAATGCCGAGCTTGGCCCTGAAAACCTGGAAACTAAAATGAGCGAATCCGGACAGCCAATGGTGGGCCTCGCCATTATTCCGCAACCTGGAACCAACTACCTGGAAATTGCGCAAAAGTTTTATAATCAGTTTGATAAGCTTAAAGCCGAACTGCCAAAGGATATGCAGTTGGATATAGCAATGGATAACACACTATTCATTAAAAAATCGGTAACCGAGGTTGCCGAAACAATCCTGATCGCACTTATCCTGGTAATCCTCATTATATATCTATTCTTCCGCGATTGGGGAATTGCCTTTCGGCCTCTGATAGATATTCCGGTCTCACTTATTGCCACATTTTTTATCATGTACCTGGCGGGCTTCTCAGTCAATGTGTTAACGCTTCTGGCTATAGTGCTGGCAACAGGCCTTGTGGTTGACGATGGTATTGTGGTAACAGAAAATATTTATAAAAAGGTAGAGGAAGGCATGTCGCCTGTCGAAGCGGCAATTAAAGGCTCTAACGAAATCTTCCTGGCGGTAATTTCCATTTCCATTACCCTTGCGGCGGTATTCCTTCCGGTGATATTTTTAGAAGGGTTTGTGGGGCGCTTATTCCGGGAGTTTGGTGTTGTAATCGGGGCTGCAGTGTTAATTTCTGCATTCGTTTCCCTAACTCTAACACCAATGTTGAACGCCTATCTGATGAAGGGAGGAGTACACAAACATTCCAGGTTCTATGAACTTACTGAGCCTTATTTTCAAAAAATGAATAAAGGGTATGCTGAATTATTAACCAGCTTTATGCAGCATAGATGGTTCAGTTTTCCCATTGTACTGGTTTGCCTTGGCTTGATTGTCTTGTTTTTCAAAATTTTAGTAAAAGAAACGGCCCCTTATGATGACCGGAGTATGCTGCGTTTGCAGGTAACGGCACCCGAAGGTTCTTCCTATGAATATACCGACAGATTTATGAATGAGCTTATTCAGCTGGTGAACGACTCTGTGCCCGAAAAAGCGGTAAACCTCGTAATTACTTCGCCTAATTTCGGTGGCGCCGGAAGTGTTAATAATGGTATGATGAGGTTGGCACTAAAGCCCCCTGGTGAAAGGGAACGTTCTCAAAAAGAGGTTGCCGATTATCTTACTAAGGCCACAAGAAAGTACAGCGTAGCACAGGTCAGGGTTACCCAGCAACCTACAATTTCCGTAAATCGCCGTGGAGGCTTACCGATTCAATACATTATCCAGGCACCTAACTTTAAAAAGCTGGAAGAAAAAATTCCACAGTTTATGGACGAGGTGAACAACGACCCAACATTCTCTGGGGCTGATGTAAATCTCAAATTCAATAAACCGGAAATCAACATTACTATAGACCGTGAAAAGGCGCAAAGCCTTGGTGTCTCGGTTATTGATGTGGCTCAAACGCTGCAATTGTCGTTGAGCGGGCAACGTTTTGGTTATTTTATTATGAATGGCCGCCAATACCAGGTAATGGGCCAGTTTGACCGGGCAGACCGCGATGACCCAATGGATCTCACCTCTTTATATGTGAGAAGCAATACCGGGGAATTAATTCAATTGGATAACCTGGTTAAAATTCAGGAGCGAAGCAGCCCTCCGCAGTTATATCATAACAACAGGTATTTATCCGCAACAGTATCTGCTGGCTTGGCGCCGGGCAAAAGTATTAGCGATGGTATTGATGCGATGGATAGGATTGCTGCAAAAGTACTCGATGATACATTCACTACCGATTTAAGTGGAGAATCCCGCGACTTTGTTGAAAGTAGCTCGAACACAGCCTTTGCATTTGGACTTGCCTTATTACTAATATACCTGATTCTTGCCGCCCAATTTGAAAGTTTTATAGATCCGCTGATTATAATTTTGACAGTTCCCATGGCGGTGGCAGGGGCAATGCTTTCTCTGTGGCTATTCGGCCAAACCTGGAATATCTTTAGCCAAATTGGGACGATTATGCTTATAGGATTGGTAACCAAAAACGGGATATTGATTGTGGAATTTGCCAATCAACTTCGAGAGCAAGGCAAACCAAAAATGCAAGCCATTATAGAGGCAGCAGAAGCTCGCCTCCGCCCCATTCTCATGACCAGCTTAGCCATTGCACTGGGTGCATTGCCAATTGCTTTAGCGCTGGGTGCTGCAGCCCAAAGCCGTATGGGCATGGGAATAGTAATTGTGGGAGGAACAATCTTTTCCCTAATACTTACGCTCTTTGTAATCCCGGGAATTTACTCCATGTGGTCGCGTGAACGTAAACACCGCCCTGAGTTTGATAATATTGATGAATTAGAAAAAACCGAGTTAACACCTGTTCATTTTCATTAATGCTAGCAACGATTAATCAAAAAACAACGCCCAGGTATTTGAAGCATTACAAGGGCCTAAGCATATATCTTAAAGGCATTGTTCCATTTCTGGCTTTAATATTTTTCACAAAAGAGATACAGGCACAGCAACTTTTAACCTTAAGGGAAGCTGTACGGATTACGCTGGAAAATAATTTTGACATAAGAATAGCCAAAAACGATGTGTCAATTGCCGAAAACAACGTTAGCCGTGCTAATGCAGGCATGATTCCTACAGTTGACGGAAATCTTACTAATAACAATACTATTCAAAACACTTCGCAAACGCGTTCAACAGGCGAAGTAACAGAGCGGACAAATGCGCGAGGTTCAAACCTGAATTATGGAGTTAGCCTAAACTGGACTGTCTTTGACGGTTTTGGGATGTTTGCCCGCTATGATGCGCTCAAAGAGTTGCAGAAGTTGGGTGATGCCAACTTACAGCTCTCGATACTAACAAGAGTGGGCGATGCTATAACCAATTACTACAACCTGGTGCAACAGCAACACCAATTAAAGGCATACGATACAGCTGTAGCCATTTCGCGTTTTAGAGTGCAAACCGCTAAAAACAGGTTTGAGATCGGTAAATCTGCTAAGTTGGAATTACTAAATGCGCAGGTTGATTACAATACAGATACTACCAATCTATTAAAACAACAGGAGCTTTACAGGAATACTAAAATAAGTTTAAATGAAATAATGGGCAGAGACATAACTCTCGATTACGTTGTTGAGAATAGTTTCCAAATCGATAGCGGCTTGGTATTTAATAATTTGGTTCAGGGGGCTTTAGCGCAAAATCCTACGCTCCGGGCAGCTTTAATTAGTAAGCGGATAGCCGAGCTGGATTTAAAACAAGTAAAAGCGAGTCGTTATCCGGTAGTTGGCCTCACAAGCGGCTATAACTTTAACCGTTCTAAATCAGCATTAGGCTTTTCCACATTAAATACCTCAAATGGCTTTAATTACGGTATAACAGCCTCGGTAAATATCTTTAATGGATTTCTTCAGAAACGAAACGAGAAGAATGCTGCAATAAATATCGAAACTGCTCAGCTTGATTATCAGCGGATTAATCAGAGTGTTAATGCCCAGCTAGCTACGGCCTTTCAAACGTATCAAACTAATTTGGGTTTATTGAAGCTCGAAGAGAGCAATACAAAAATTGCTACGCAGAATCTGGATATCACATTGGCAAAATATCGCTTGGGCAGCATATCACAGATGGAAATCCGAGATGCTCAGCTAAACTATATCAACTCGACCGTTAGATATAGTAACGCCCTTTATCAGGCAAAATTGGCAGAGGTAACGTTAAAAGAGATTTCTGGTAACCTAAGTTTAAATAATTAATACAGTTTTTGTATTTTTGAAAAAAAATTATACAACCTTAACAAAGTTTCACCGTACAAGTTTCAAGGATGAAATTGAAGGGCAATTATGAGGGATTCAAAATATAAATCTGTTTTACTTATTGACGATAGTTATATTGATAATCTTATCAATCGTAAGATATTGGAAAATAGTCAGTTCGCAGATGATGTTATTGTCATGGATTCCCCTGTTAGGGCAATTGATTATTTGAACAAGTGCTTTGATGAGCAGGCTTTGCCGGAAATTATTTTCCTGGATATTCGTATGCCGGAAATGAACGGCTTTGAGTTTCTTCAGAAATTAAGGGAGATTAGTAGTGGCGAAGATGGGCATGAATTAAAAATTTATGTACTCTCGTCCTCTTTAGACCCAAGTGACCTTAGACGTGTCGAAGGAAACAATCTTGTAACGAAATTCATCGGTAAACCTCTTACAGTTAGGGTTCTCGACGAGATAAAAGAATGATTTTAGTCGCTGATAGCGGTTCTACAAAAACAGACTGGATTTTAAAGTTAGATACCTCCCACTCCCTGGAATTTTCTACCAGGGGAGTTAACCCGTATTTTTTTAATGATAAAGAAATATGTAAGGTGCTATCTAATTACCCTGAAATCCAGGAATACAATTCACGAATAAAAGAAGTATATTTTTTTGGAGAAGGCTGTTCAACTCCCGATAAAAGGGAAATTATGTCGAATGGGCTTTCCAAGATTTTTTCAAAGGCATACATCAGCGTAGAAAACGATGCTTTAGGGTCTGCGTATGCCACCTGCGGCAATAGTAAGGGGTTTACCTGTATTCTGGGGACCTCATCAAATGTTGCCTTTTATGACGGGCAGAATGTGCAGGAAGGGGTGCATGGCTTGGGCTATGTGCTTGGTGATGAAGGTTCCGGGGCTTATTTCGGAAAAAAGTTAATCACCTCCTATTTATATAACCTTATGCCGGCTCACCTCCATCGGTCATTTAAAAAGGAATATGGTATTAATAAAGATATCGTTATAAAAAACGTTTACCAGGAGGCGCATTCCAATTTTTATATCGCATCGTTCTCTAAATTTTTGAGCAAGTACCGCCAGGACCCATTTATTGAGGAAATGTTGTTTGAAGGGTTAGATACCTTCATAAAAACGCATTTGCTTCCTTATCATCAACACCAGTCATATCCCTGTCACTTTGTTGGTTCAGTTGCATTTCATTTTAAAGATGTGCTGGAAGAGGTTTGCACGTTGCATAAAATAAGGCTTGGAAAGGTACTATCTAATCCCATTAAAGATCTTGCAGATTTTATTATTCAAACGTCCTAGCGGATTGTGAAATTTGTTTTTTAATGGGTAAAGCAATTCTTCTCGACATTTCGCGTTTAAAATAAATCCATTCAAATACAGCGGCTTGCTGTAGGGTATTTGGCAAAGAATTTGAGAGTATTAACTAAATTTGCTTTTATAAGACAGTAAATATATCTTCGTGATTCTACAAGCAAGACTATATCGGCATAAGGCAGGTGTAGTCTTGTTTGTTTTTTATACAACTTGAATAAAACGTGTGTTATGGCAGAGGTAACCTATTATACTAAAGACGGATTAGAAAAACTTAAAGAGGAATTACATTTCTTAAAAACAGAGGGTAGGGCACAAATAGCAAAAGCAATAGCCGAAGCCCGTGATAAAGGCGATTTGTCTGAGAATGCCGAATATGATGCTGCTAAGGAAGCGCAAGGGCATCACGAAACAAAGATTGCAAAACTCGAAGATACGCTGGCACACGCCCGTTTAATCGACGAATCTAAATTAGATACATCAAAAGTTTTGGCGCTTTCGATTGTTAAAATAAAAAACACAAAGAACGGTGCTACAATGACTTACCAATTAGTTTCTGAAACGGAAGCTGATTTGAAGTCAGGTAAAATATCAGTTAAGTCTCCTATTGCCAAAGGACTTTTAGGTAAATCGGTAGGCGAAAAGGCAGAGATTGCAGTTCCGGCAGGCAATATCGAATTCGAAATACTTGAAATTTCCAGATAGGACTGATATTAAAATTCAGGTTTTCTACCTACCTTTTAATCTACAACAGTATGGCATCTATCTTTTCGAGAATCGTAGCAGGAGAAATTCCGGCACATAAAGTAGCCGAGGATGATAACTATCTTGCATTTTTGGATATCAGCCCTCTTGCTGTCGGGCACGTGTTGGTAATCCCCAAAAAGGAAGTTGATTATATTTTCGACCTTGATGATGAAACTTATCTTGGCTTAAATGCCTTTGCAAAAAAGGTAGCAGCGGGCCAAAGGAAAGCCATTGAGTGCAAACGAATTGGAATCACCGTTATTGGCTTGGAGGTGGCTCATGCCCATATCCACCTTATTCCTATAAATCGGGTTGATGACATGAATTTTTCGAGGCCTAAACTTCGCCTTAGCCAGGACGAACTAAAACATACCGCAGAAAAAATTGCAAAAGAAATAGTCCTTTAGCTTCTTTTTAAAGGAGCTGAAGGGGCTATCCTTTTATGATTGTCTTTGACAAAAGCATCCCAGCCTGAATAACTTTTCCCTGAGTTTCCATTGCTGCTAATACGTTGAAATGAATGACAAACTGCAACTGCCAAACCGTCGGTAGCATCAAGAAACTGAGGGGTCTCAGTAAATTTCAAAAGTGTTTGCAACATGGCAGCAACTTGCTCTTTGGTGGCATTGCCGTTGCCCGTAATAGACTGTTTGATTTTTCTTGGAGAATACTCAAAAATTGGAAGGCTTCGGGATAAGGCAGCAGCCATGGCAACTCCCTGTGCCCTTCCTAATTTCAGCATAACCTGTATGTTTTTCCCGTAAAAGGGAGCTTCAATGGCCAGGCAATCTGGATTGTACTGGTCTATAAGTGCTACTGTCTTTTCAAAGATATGTTTCAACTTTAACGGGTGGTCATCCAGGTGGTCGAGCTTAACTACACCTAAGCATACCATTTCAGCCTTTTTATTAACTTCCTTCACCAATCCATAGCCCATAACTGTCGTGCCCGGGTCAATTCCCAATATTATCCGCTCAGTCGATTTTTCTTTCAGCATTCCAAACAATAATACGTTTTTTAAAGTTCAAATGCCATTTACGCCAACATTAATTGTTTTCCGTAACATTGCAAAAAAAATTAAGGTTGGGGATAAGGGAGAAAAAAGTTCTTAGCATTTTACTAAAAGCAATTATTTTAATACTTGCCGCAGTATTTATTGTCTATAAATTAACCAGCAATAACAACCTTAAAAATTTTAGCAACCTGATTAAGAGCATTCCTTCACGGGAGGTTTATTTTACCATTGGTGTTGTAATTGCTTTAATGCTGCTAAACTGGCTTATAGAGGCAGTAAAATGGCAGTTTCTCGTCAAAAACGTCCAGCGAATAAATTTATGGACGTCCATTGAATCTGTATTTTGCGGGTTAACGTTAGCAGTGTTTACCCCCAACCGAATTGGTGAATATGGCGGGCGCGTATTTTTTTTATCCCCTAGTCGGCGAGTTTTAGGGCTGGTAGCTATGGGGATAGGTTCAGTTGGGCAAATGGTTATTACCAATATTTTAGGCTCCCTTGCCCTGGTTTGGTTTGCTCTGGGCTTCCTTAATTTACATTCCGCTTATGAGAGTGGGATTGTTGCCCTTGCCTGTATATTTATCGCTTTTTTTACCTTATTCTACTTTAATATTGCATGGTTGCTTGGATTGTTGGGAAGAATACCTTTTTTAGCCCGTTTTAAGAGATTCTTTAAGGTTTTATCACGATACGATAAGCCAAAGCTGCTAAAGGTATTTCTATTATGCCTGGCCAGATTTGTAGTGTTTACATCTCAATATTGCGTGTTAATACATATGTTGATACCGCAAATGCCAATCTTTCAAATGGCGATGATGGTATTTATCTTATTTTTTATTCAATCAGCCTTGCCCTCGCTCGACCTACTGGATGTGGGTATCAGAACCCTAACGGCAAGCTATTTTTTTAGTTATATAACTCACCAGGATGTTGCTATAATAGCAGCTACGGCAATGATATGGTTGGTTAATCTTATCATTCCTGCTATTTTAGGCTCGGCATTCGTGTTTAAACTCAATTTCTTTGGCACTAATCGTAATTAGTTTTCTATCTGTAAGCTTAACCCTTTGTTATGTATCGGCTGTTTTCTATTTCAAAAAAGGATGGAAGATAATTCCGTATTTTTCTCCACAAGCAGATATTCCATCAACATCTGTAAGCATCTTAATCGCAGCTCGCAATGAGGAAGAAAAGATTGCTTTTACTATAGAAGATATCTTAAAGCAAAATTATCCATTGGGTTTGGTAGAGCTAATTGTAGTCGACGACCATTCTACCGACCGTACAGCCAATATTGTTGAGTGGTACGGCAATAAAGGTGTTAAGTTGATTAAACTGAACGAGGATAAGGCTCTTAATTCTTATAAAAAGAAGGCAATAACAGAAGCCATTAAGGTAGCCACAGGCGATGTAATTATTACAACCGATGCGGATTGCAGGATGGGTTCTGAATGGCTGCGCACCATTGTGGCTTATTTTGAAAAACACAACAGTAAGCTGGTGTCATCGCCGGTATCTTATATTAAGGAAAAGAGTTTCTTCGAAAGGCTTCAAACCCTCGAATTCTTGTATCTAATAGGCTTAGGTGCATCTTCCATCGGGAACAGAAAGCCTTCAACGTGTAACGGTGCAAACCTTGCGTATAGAAAGGATGTTTTCCTTGAACTGAAAGGCTTTCAAGGGATTGACGACCTGGCATCTGGCGACGATGAATTATTTCTTCATAAGGTTGCTTCTAAATATCCTGACAGTATCGGCTTTTGTAAATCAAAGCTGGCTATGGTTTATACCGATGCCAAGCCAAACTTGACTGAATTTATACGGCAGAGGAAACGGTGGGCATCTAAAAGTACCCGATATAAAGATAAACGCATAGTGGCTCTGGGTGTGGTAATTTGGCTTTTCAATATTCTAATATTTTTAAACATGGTTTTGAGCTTCTTTAATTCGAACTATTTCTATGTCCTTTTGTTGATTTTTTTGCTGAAATTTATTGCAGAATTTGCTTTTTTAAGTACTATAACACAATTTGCAAGAAGGAAGGAATTATTGAGCTATCTTCCGGTATTAACCATCATTCACGTTTTTTATATAGTTTATATTGGCATTGCCGGCAATTCTGGAAAATACGTTTGGAAAGGCCGCCTGGTACGATAAACAAAGCTTAACTAATCTAAAATATATTTTGAGGCGTTAATGTAAATTTGTTACTTGGCAATTTATTAAATAGATTATACAACCCATTTTGATAACAAGCAGAAGTTCTGATAGAGAGGCCGAAGAAAATGATTTGATACAGCTGCTGCTTAAGCGGCAGGCTGAATTGAATGCACTTTTGGAGGTAACACTTGCCATCAACAAAAATAGCGCAGCCTCTGTGTTGTTTGAAATGTTGGAAGTTATTCTGCGTGTAAATCTTAATGTGGGAAAAATGCGGATGTTGATTAAAGACAATGATCAATTTGCCTGCGTTTCAAGATACGGAGGCGACATCGAATCATCAAAAGCCCTTCTCTCTATCTGTCCAATTCTTGAGCCTATAAAATCTATCACCTCTCTAAATACGCATACTGACGACATTCTAAATAAATATGATTTTTATGTACCAGTAAGGCATAAGAATAATACCCTGGCATTTGTGCTGATCGGGGATTTCAATACTCGGCCAGAACTTCTAAGCCACGAATTAAACTTTATCCAAACGCTTATTAATATCATTATTGTAGCGCTGGAGAATAAGAAATTATTCAAAGAGCGTGTGCAGCGTGAACGCATGCAACGTGACATGGAACTGGCTAGCGAAGTGCAAAGTATGCTGGTGCCTTTGCGCCTGCCGAAAAGTACGGCTTACGAAATCTCTGCTACCTATTTGCCACATGAAAACATAGGCGGCGATTATTTCGATTTTATCCGCCTTAGCGACCATGAATTTATCTGGTGTATTGCTGATGTTTCCGGGAAAGGGGTGTCCGCAGCTTTACTCATGGCAAATTTACAGGCAAGCCTACGTGCCTGGGCTTCGGTAGAGCGCGACCTTGAAAAGGTAATTCGCAAGTTAAACGACCTGGTTACAAGCAATACCAAAGGCGAACGTTTTATCACCATGTTTTTGGGTAGGTATAATGAACAAACCCGTGAGATGGAATTTGTTAATGCAGGACATAACTCACCCATAATTGTATCAGATCACTCGGTGAGGTTTTTGAAGGAAGGGACTACAATGCTGGGTATTTTTGATGAGTTACCTTTTGTAAATACAGGCCAGCTGATTGTGCCTCAAAATGCCCTGATATTTAACTACACCGATGGCTTAATTGAAAGTCCCGACGAAGAGGTGTTTATTATGGAAGACCAGTTGGTAGAACTCCTGGAATTACATAAGACACTTCACGTAGATGAGATAAACAATAATATTCTCACTGATATTCAGGCTAATTATAATGCCAAAATGAACTCTGATGACATCACTTTGTTAACATTAAAGGTGCATTAGTGTTTAAAAACTGAGTTTTCTAATCTGAGTAATTCCCTTAATTTTGATCCGGCAGCTTTTGATAATGCTATTGCCATTAACTATTTGATTTTTAGCAATGCTTTCCCCGTTTTATCAGGACGAATTTGTAGAGGCAGGATGTGATGAAGCCGGAAGAGGCTGCCTTGCAGGGCCGGTTTTTGCTGCTGCGGTAATACTTCCCAAAAACTTTAAACATAAGTTACTTACAGATTCAAAGCAGTTAAGGGAGGAAGACAGATACAGCTTGCGTAAAATGATCGAAAAGAAAGCAATTGCGTATGCCGTTGCCCACGTAGACCACGAAGAGATCGATAAAATCAATATTCTTAATGCTTCTTTCCTGGCAATGCACCGTGCTTTGGATATGCTTTCTGTGCAGCCAGGCTTTATCCTTATAGACGGAAATCGTTTTAAAAAATACCAGGAAGTGCCGCATGCATGCATTGTACAGGGTGATGGAAAATATTATTCTATCGCTGCTGCATCCATTTTAGCTAAAACCTATCGGGATGATTTTATGCGGAATATCGCCAGCCAGCATCCAGAATACGATTGGGGAAGCAATAAAGGCTATCCAACCGTTAAACATCGTAATGCCGTTTTAAGGCATGGTTTCTCTCCATACCACAGGCGTACCTTCAGAGTGACAGATCCGCAGCTAGACTTATTTGCACAAGAGGAAGCGGAGTTGGATGGCCAGGAGTCGCTCTGATTTCAGATTTAAACAGGGAATCTAATTGCTTAAAATTAGTATAATTCGTGCGGTTTATTTTTACTTTTGCCCCCTATTACAGAAATTCTTAAATCCCCTTTCATGAAGAATACTGCATTAACAGAAAAACATATTTCTTTAGGTGCCAAGATGGTTCCGTTTGCCGGATACAATATGCCGGTTCAATACGAAGGCATTAATGCAGAGCATAATACTGTTAGAAACAGTGTGGGCGTTTTCGATGTAAGCCACATGGGCGAATTTATCCTTAAAGGCGAAGGAGCTCTTGACTTAATTCAGAAAGTTACTTCTAATGATGCTTCTAAGCTGGTTGACGGAAAAGTGCAGTACTCATGCCTTCCGAATGAAAACGGCGGTATTGTAGACGACTTGCTGGTTTATCGCATCGACGAAAAGACCTATATGCTCGTTGTAAATGCATCAAATATTCAGAAAGATTGGGATTGGATATCTAAATTCAATACCTATGGTGTTGATATGAAAGATATTTCGGAGCGCACGTCGCTTTTAGCAGTTCAAGGGCCGAAGGCTGCCGAAGCTCTACAGAGCCTTACAGACGTACCTCTTTCTTCAATGGAGTATTATTCTTTTAAGAAGGGAAAGTTTGCAGGTATTGATAATGTATTGATTTCGGCTACGGGCTATACGGGTGCTGGGGGCTTCGAATTATATTTCGATGCAGTTCATTCTGAGCATATCTGGGATGCGGTTTTCAAAGCAGGAGAGCTTTTTGGTATTAAGCCAATTGGATTAGGTGCCCGAGACACTCTTCGCCTGGAAATGGGATTCTGCTTATACGGAAACGATATTAACGATGAGACTTCTCCCTTAGAAGCTGGTTTGGGCTGGATCACAAAGTTTACGAAGGATTTTGTTAACTCCGAAAGTCTAGCTCAGCAAAAACAAAATGGCATAAAACGCAAATTAATCGGTTTTGAAATGATTGAACGTGGAATTCCACGCCACGACTATGAGATTGTTGATGCTGAAGGGAGCATAATAGGCAAGGTAACTTCCGGCACGCAGTCGCCTTCACTGCAAAAAGCAATTGGATTAGGTTATGTAAAGCCCGAATTTGCGGCAGTTGGTACAGAAATCTTTATTAGCATTCGTAATAATAAGGTTAAAGCACAGGTTGTAAAATTCCCTTTTTATAAAGCATAGAGTTGAAAGTAGTACAATTAACATCAGATAAGAAGAAGATAGAAGTAGCGCTTACTCCAGCATTACTTCCTTTGTATGACGTAGAAAACAGCATTGTTGTTGTTATAGATATTTTTAGGGCAACTTCTTCCATTTGTTATGGTATTGACAATGGAGCTGACGCTATTATTCCTGTATCGCAGGTTGAAGAATGCATTGCTTACTCTGATAAGGGCTATTTAATTGCCGCAGAGCGAAATGGAGAAGTTGTTGAAGGCTTTGATTTTGGGAATTCGCCTTTTTCTTATACCGCCGAAAGGGTAGCTGGCAAAACAGTTGTACTAACTACAACCAATGGAACCCATGCCATTCATCTTTCCCGCAAAGCGAAGCATATTGTAATTGGTTCATTTTTGAATTTAACTGCACTTTCAAACTGGCTTCGCGGCCAGAATGAGAATATTCTTTTAGTATGTGCGGGTTGGAAAAATAAATTTAATCTGGAAGATTCCGTGTTTGCGGGCGCCGTGGTGCATCAGTTGAAAAGTGAGCACTACAAATTGGATGATTCAGCTATTGCTGCTGAAGATCTATATATCCTGGCTAAAGATAATTTAGGCGCTTATCTTGCCAAAACCTCTCACAGCGACCGCCTTAAAAAGTTAGGTATTGAAGAGGATATTGCTTTTTGTTTGAATGTTGACGTTACTACAGCTATCCCTATTTTAGATGGTGAGGCTTTAGTGAAGTTATAGAAATTTTAGTTTGGAGTGGGGAATTTAAACGCTCAACTCCAAGCTTCCTGCTCCGGACAGGAGCCTATTTTAATTTCTCATTATTCTTATGCCTATCGGCATCTCTTATTTTTTTCTTTTCCAGATTTTTCTCTAACGCCTCTGTTAGATTGATTCCGGTTTGATTTGCAAGGCAGATAAGAACGAAGAGAACGTCTGCCATTTCATCCCCAAGGTCTACTTGCTTGTCAGATTCTTTAAAGGATTGCTCTCCGTATTTCCGAGACATGATACGGGCTACTTCTCCTACTTCTTCCATTAGGATTGCTGTATTGGTAAGCTCGTTGAAATAACGGACGCCGGTTGTGTTTATCCAGTTGTCTACGAGTTGTTGGGCTTGTTCTATGGTCATCTGCGGTAAATTTAAGGAATGCGATTTTAATAGCACGAATTACACGAAACTTGCATAGTGTGTTATTCACGAATTAAGGACGCGAATTTTACGCATGGCGTTCATTCACAAACTTAATAGCGTGAATTGCATGAACGTGGTATGATGTATTAATCATGAACCTATCGAAACGCACTTAGAAAACCACTCTTTTGAATTTAAGGGATGATTCTCCGAAATTGATGACTATACCGAGCTTTAGATTGGAGGCTTTAAGATAATTTATAGTTTGATAGATAAACGGATTTCCGATGTAAGGCGTGGCTTTGATTTCTAAAACGATTGATTCGTCGATAACAAAATCTGCTATAAATGTGGGACGCAAAAGGATGTCTTTGTAGAATATTTTGAACTTTCTTTCTCGATCATAGGGGATAGAGAGTCTCTTAAATTCATATTCCATTGCATCTTTGTAAACAATCTCTTTAAAGCCATTGCCTAATACTTTATGTACTTCAAGGCAAGCTGCAATTATTTGATAAGATTCTTGTTTAAATAATATTTCAGTCAAGGTTCAGGCATTTAGCTTAACTAAATTAGAAAAACTTCATAAAACAAAAAGCAATACAAAAATAAATTAGCACTACGCAGGCTATGCACGCAGCTTTGTGTAATTCGTGTCTTTAAATTCGCTTCCCTCAAAATTCGTGCTTCTCAAATCGACAATCTATTCTTTATTCTTCGTATCAACCATTACCGTCACCGGACCATCATTTACCAGCTTTATCTTCATATCAGCACCAAAAATCCCAACCTCTATTTTAGACCCAGTTAAAGTCCCTAGTTCAACAATTATTTTTTCATAAAGGGGGATCGCAATAGTGGGTTTGGCGGCTCTGGTAAAGCCAGGGCGATTGCCTTTTTTAGTAGAGGCAAATAGAGTAAACTGGGAGATCAATAAAATTCTGCCATGGACATCAATAACCGACTTGTTCATCAATCCATTTTCATCACTGAAGATACGCATATTGGCAATCTTTTGTGCAAGCCATATCAGATCGGCCTCGGTATCGGCATCTTCAATTCCAAGTAGTACCAATATGCCTCGTTGGATTTCACCCGTAATTTTTCCATCTACAGTGCAGGAAGCCTCTGTAACTCGTTGTAAAACTGCTCGCATAACGGGCGCAAGATAATATTAAGTGGGGAGTTGTCGGTTTTGAATTTAGACAGAAAGGCCTTTGATTGATCAACAGGAGTTGAAGAATGTGATGGGATATGCCTAGTCTCGACAGTGCTGGGAGTAATCTCTAAAATCAACTCCTGGTATCATTCCCATGATAGATACTCAGATAGCTATCATAGCGGGACTGATCAATG
>Ga0307408_100001835_pt1 | contig 15476 bp, 12 predicted proteins | sample 322Cmetagenome_FD_202116 | JGI IMG/M metagenome (GOLD analysis project Ga0307408, IMG submission 202116) | Maize rhizosphere microbial communities from greenhouse at UC Davis, California, United States - 322HYB-C-3 | ecosystem: Host-associated > Plants > Roots > Rhizosphere > Soil | place...
AGCCAATGCGGCTGTTGTATGATAATAACATGCCTTTGGATATGCTTACCTACTTGGTTGATAAACTTAACCTAAGTGCAGACGGCTTGATACCTGGTAACCGCTATCATAACTTTAAGGACTTTATCAGTTTTCCTAATGTAGGACGAAAGGAACTCGAGTATCCTAAAGAACCAGTGCTGGAGGTTAAGGGGCTTGATTCGAGCAAAAGTATTTTTAACCAGATCGCCAAAAGAGATTATCTTATCAACCTGCCATATCAGTCTTTTGATTATATCATACACTTTCTTCGTGAAGCTGCTATCGACCCGAAGGTTACCGAGATACATATTACTCTTTACAGGCTCGCACAAAACTCCCGGATTATTAATGCGCTGATTAATGCTGCCAAAAACGGCAAGCGTGTAAATTGCCTGGTAGAACTAAAAGCCAGATTTGATGAAGAAAACAATATCAAATGGACTAACCGCCTTGAGGAAGAGGGGGTAAATGTAAATTATGGCTTGCTCGACTATAAAGTACATTCCAAGATCTGTTTAGTAACCCGCAAGGAAAAAGGTAAGTTTGTGTTCTATGCTAACCTGGCGACTGGCAATTTTAATGAAAAAACAGCTGGGTTATATTGCGACCATAGCCTATTTACAACCAACGAAGAGATTACCACAGAGTTGAAAAAACTCTTCCGTGGGCTGGAAAAAAAGGTTTTTTACAAGGGCTATAATTGTTTAATTGTTTCCCCGCTAGAAACAAGAGAAAAAATATATGCTTTAATAGATGAAGAAATAAAGAATGCCAAAGCCGGGAAAACCGCTTATATGATTTTTAAAATGAACAGTTTAGCCGATGAGGGCATGATTGAAAAATTATACGAAGCGAGCCAGGCAGGCGTTAAAATTCGGATGATCATTCGCGGGATGTGTTGTTTGGTACCTGGAGTTCCAGGGTTAAGCGAGAATATTGAGGTAGTTAGCATTATTGATAAATACCTGGAGCATGCCAGGGTTTGGATTTTTGCCAATGGTGGCGATGAGAAAATCTACCTTTCTTCGGCAGATTTTATGACTCGGAATCTGGACCATAGAGTAGAAGTGGGTTTCCCGATTTTAGACGCCAATGTGCGCAAGGAAATTCGCGATATTATTAACATTCAGCTGAAGGATAATACCAAAGCCAGGCAGATAGATGGCCTGAACAACAATAATTATTATCATAAAGATAGATCTAAGGTGGATTATAGAGCTCAAATTGATACCTATACTTACCTTAGGCATAAAACTTATTAAACTTGAGATACGCTGCTATTGACATTGGTTCTAACGCTGTGCGTTTACTGATTGCCGACATAATTGAAACCGGAAGAGAAGCTTCTTTTAAAAAAAATACGTTGATCAGGGTTCCGTTACGACTGGGCGACGATGCTTTTTTGGATAAGGAAATTTCGCCCAAAAAATCAGATGAGCTCGTTAAAACTATGATTGCTTTTAAGCACCTTATAGATGTTTACAAGGTTGAGGACTATATGGCTTGTGCAACCTCGGCTATGCGTGAAGCTGAAAACGGGCCTGAACTGGTAAGGCGCATCAGGAATGAAGCCAACCTTAACCTGGAAATTGTGGAAGGGCAAAAGGAAGCTAACATTATTTATTCCACCCACATTGAGCAGGCCCTGGATAAGAAAAAAAGCTATTTATATATTGATGTTGGTGGTGGTAGTACAGAACTTACTGTTTTTGCCGAGGGTATTGCAAGGGCATCGAGGTCTTTCCCGCTAGGTACAGTTAGGATTTTGGACAATGCCGATACTGAAGAAACCTGGGATGAGATGAAAGAATGGATTAAGCTGAACACCAAAAAATATAAAAATCTCACCGGTATTGGTACTGGCGGAAACATTAACAAGTTGTTTCGGCTTTCTGAAGAGAAGGATGGTATGCCTCTGGCTATTGCTAAATTGAAAGCAATGTATAGTTATCTCTCTTCATTTTCCTTAAAGGAACGCATTAATGTGCTTGGCTTAAACCAGGACAGGGCAGACGTAATTATTCCTGCATGTGAAATATACCTGACGGTGATGAAATGCGCAGGCGTTAAGCAGATTTTTGTGCCCCGTGTAGGTATGGTTGACGGAATTATTAACCTGCTGATTGAAAAAAACATCTCAGCGCCTGCTGAGCCTCAAAAAATAAAAGCGGAATATTTATAATGCTCCGCTTTTATTTTATCCGATAGGCATTTATCCTTTCTTATTAAACTCTGATGTGGTATGGAATTCAATATCAGGGAAATCGCGTTTCGCCGTGTTAATCACCCAATCGTTATCTGCCAGGAACACCGTGTTGTTGTCCTTATCGTAAGCAATATTTGATGCTCTTCGGTAAGAAATCTCAGCGATGTTTTTCTTGTCCTTAGAAGTTATCCAGCTTGAACGTTTAAAATTTAATGGGCGGAATGCACATTTTGCGCCATACTCTTGCTCTAAGCGGAAGCTAATTACCTCAAACTGGAGTTCTCCAACGGTGCCTATGATTTTTCGGTTACCAGGTTGTTGGATGAATAGCTGGGCAACTCCTTCTTCGGTAAGTTGCTGGATTCCTTTTTCCAACTGCTTGGTTTTCATTGGGTCACGGTTTTCAACCTCTTTAAAAATCTCTGGTGAGAAACTTGGTATGCCTTTGAACTGAAGTTTTTCCCCTTCTGTTAATGTATCGCCTATTTTGAAGTTTCCACTATCATACAATCCTACTACATCACCCGGCCAGGCTTCTTCTACAAGGCTTTTTTCGTTAGCCATAAAGTCCATAGGGTTCGAGAATTTTAACTTTTTCTCGAGGCGGGTATGGTAGTAAAATTTATTACGTTCGAACTTACCTGAGCAGATTCTTAAGAAAGCAATCCTGTCGCGATGGTTAGGGTCAAGATTTGCATGGATTTTAAATACAAAGCCACTGAAAGCCTTCTCATCTGCTTTAACGTCACGGGTTTCGGCTTCACGGTGTGTTGGGCTTGGAGCGATTTGAATAAATGTATCCAATAACTCACGGATACCGAAGTTATTAATAGCACTTCCGAAGAAGACCGGGGCGAGTAAGCCTTCCAAATACATATTAGTATCCAGGGGTCCGTAGATTCCTTCAACCAGCTCTAAATCTTCCTTTAGTTTTTCCAAAGGTTTTTCCGGAAGGTATTGTTTCAGAAGGTCATCTTCCAGGTTTTTTACCTGAATTACCGGTTCGGTAACTTTAGCCTTATCTGGCTCAAATAAGTTTAATTGATTGCCGTAAATATTGTAAACCCCTTTAAAGGTATAACCTTGCCCGATTGGCCATGACTGCGGACATACACTGATTTTCAGAATATCTTCAAGCTCATCCAAAAGATCAAAAGTGTCTTTTCCTTCGCGGTCAAGTTTATTTATGAAGATAATTACCGGAGTATTACGCATGCGGCAAACCTCCATCAGCTTCTTCGTCTGTTCCTCAACCCCTTTTACACTGTCGACAACCAGAATTACGCTATCCACCGCAGAAAGGGTGCGGTAGGTATCTTCGGCAAAATCCTTGTGCCCCGGTGTATCAAGAATGTTGATTCGTTTGCCTTTGTACTCAAAGCCCATTACTGAAGTAGCAACAGAGATACCACGCTGCTTTTCAATCTCCATAAAATCTGAAGTGGTATTTTGATTGGCCTTGTTGCGTTTAATTGCCCCTGCGGTATTGATTGCCCCTCCAAATAACAAGAATTTCTCTGTTAAGGTGGTTTTACCGGCATCCGGGTGACTTATAATTGCAAAGGTTTTTCTCTTTTCTATTTCTGGGTGAATACTCATAGTAATTTTAGTGATGTGCAATATGGACAGCTTTTGTAATGGTTATTAAGCCTTTAGAAGAATCTAAGTGGATATAAATAAATTTTTTCGATCTTCTGCATTGCGGCTGCAAAGGTAAAAAAATAGAGGCAAAAAATTAATGGGAAACAAAATCTGCCTGGAAACAATTTAGCAGCATGCTTGGGCCTGGATAGAAAGCACCTGCCTTGCAAGATAGCCCGGATTGAAACGGCAGCTTTTTATTTGCGCGAAAAGCCTTTTAGCAGGTGGAGAAGCAAATAAAAACTATAGTGGAAAGCCGGAATGCCGTTACCAAGAGGTACAATAATGCGCTTCTGGATTTTTAAGCAAATCACCGTTTAAGCTCGGAAAAGCCTATTAATTCGTCCCAACGGGAACCTGGCTTGCGGTAGTAAAAAAGAAATTGATAGGTATTAGTGGTTTGATAAAATGAACCTTCAAAAGTGGTATGGCTTGGAATGGGTTGTCCGTAAGTCTTGTCCACCCATACGTATTGGTAGTCGTAGAGCCCCTGTTTCAAGAGGATTTCTCCGTAGAAACGCTTGCTGGCTTCATCGTAGTGCATTTGGCTTTCACTGTTTAGTTGATAATTATTGAACTTGCCAACAACATACGCATCTCCTTTATCAGTCGGCGGAGGGGAGGCGAGGATAAACCTAACCCTGGCATAGTCGGCTTCTGTACGATTGTCGCGGCCGTCGGTGTTTCTAATGTAGAAGTTTCCGTTCTCATCGAAGACAAAAGAGTATCCAACATTGCTGTAGTTGGGGTCAGGGAGGAGTTGAACAATATTCGAGGAATCTCGCGAGATTCTTGCTACTCTTTCTGTCTGAAGCCTCAGGCTACGAATGTCAAACCTCCTGAACTCATTGCCTCCGGCAAAATCAAAAGAGTTTAAGTCGTTATAAATAAGCTGGTTTTGACGAACAAATGTGGGGCGTTCTGCATATACCGAAATGTCAAACCGTCCATTTTGCATAATGAAAACTTTGGCGTCGATATATGGGTTTTGAATATTTACTTGAGGGTGGTTAACCGTAAAGTTGAGCTTTTGATTGCTTTGCCTGTTATCTAATTTTGATGAAGCTACCAGCTCGGTTGTGAAATTTACCATTGGGTTAACCACAAAAAAACGTCGTGTTAACAAAAGCTTACTTTGGTCGCCGTCTTCGTAAACTTTTAGCAGGTAATTCCCAGAAATTTTAGGTTTTACGTTGTAATTGGGAAGCAACACCTCATAGTGGGTATATTTTTTATGAGTATTGAAAGAAAAGCGGTAGTCATTGATTCGGCCTTCGGTAAAGCCTTCCAGATAATCGATAGGTGAGAGGCGGCTACTTTCCCATTTGTAGTTGCAATGCTCAATGGTATAGTACAAATTTCGGCTTCCGGCGCGGAGGTCGTCAAAACCCAGAAGCAACTCGTCTGCAGATCCTAAAGTGATTATAGGGAGCGACTGCTCTTTACTGCGGTTATAGAACTCTATTGTTTTTATCTGCGGATTGTATACCCAGTCACTGTAAACTACCTTTTGAGAAGCTACAGGTTCTGATACCGTTCTGCCTTTTTTTTGGGCAGAGCAGGCAATGTGCACCAACAGAATAAAAACAATAGAGAAATACCTCATGCTATATTAAACGCTAAAATTTAGTTAAGCGTTTTCAAGCTCTAAAATTTGTTCGGCAAGGCTTTCCCAGTCTGCCTGTACCGCCTGAAGTTCGGTTTTAGCTTTCTGATAGCCTTCGTTTACTTTGTCCAGCTTCGGTTTGTTATGGTATAGGCTTTCGTCGCCTAACTCTAATTCAAAGCGCTGAACTTCTTTTTCAAGAACACTTATTTTTTCTTCGAGCTGCTGCAGTGTTTGGTTAAGCTTTTTTAATTGCTTGCTTTTATCCTCAGTTGCGGGAGCTTTTTCCTTGGGCTTTTCTTCTTTCTTAGGCTGCGGAGCAGAGGCGGGTTTAGCTGTTGAAGCAAGACGTTTTGATGCCCATTCTTCATATTCCTGATAAGTGCCCGGGTATTCTTTAATCTGTTGATTTTCGATAAACCAGATTTTATTAGCCACGTTATCAAGGAAATACCTGTCGTGCGAAACAACTATCAGCGTACCTTCAAATTGCTGTAATGCCTGGATTAGAATGTTAACCGATTGAATGTCAAGGTGGTTGGTAGGCTCATCCAGAATCAGGAAGTTGGCATCGGCTGTTAAGGCTTTGGCCAGGGCAACACGTGATTTTTCACCTCCGGATAAAACTTTAATTTTCTTAAAGGCATCGTCGCCAGTAAATAGAAAACATCCTAAAATAGCACGTAATTCTGTTTCTGAATGTTTGGGTGCAAATGCCTGAAGTTCCCTTAAAATCTCGTTTTCGAGGTGCAGAGATTCCAGCTGATGCTGAGCAAAGAATGTTGTTGTAACATTATGCCCTGTTTCGGCCATTCCGGTAAAGTTTTTATCTGCGTTGGCTATAATTCTTAACAAGGTTGATTTACCGCGGCCATTGGCACCGATCAATGCAATTTTATCGCCTTTTTCGATAACTGCATGCGCGTCTTTTAAAATCTCTAAACCCGGATAAGATTTATTGATATGCTCCAGACGGACAACATGGCGGCCAGATTGCTTGCTGAATTTAAAACTGAAATTTACTGTTGGATTATCGTCATCTACATCGTCTACACGCTCCATTTTTTCAAGGGCTTTAATCCTTGATTGCGCCATTTTTGCTTTACTGGCTTTGGCGCGGAAACGTTCAATCAGCTTTTCTTCCTGTTTAATTTTAGCCTGCTGGTTTTTATACTGTCCGCTTTGTATTTCTTCGCGTAAAGCTTTTTCCTCTAAATAAAAGCTGTAATTGCCTGCGTAAGGAGTCAATTTGCCTTTACGGGACTCTACGATGCGGTTTACCACGCGGTCAAGGAAATAACGGTCGTGAGAAACGATTACAATCGCGCCTTCAAATGCCTGAAGATATGACTCCAACCATTTAATAGAAGGTAAGTCAAGGTGGTTGGTAGGCTCATCCAGTAATAAAATATCTGGTGCTTGAAGCAGGATACGGGCAAGCATTACCCGCATGCGCCATCCTCCGGAAAACTCGGCCAGAGGGCGATGCTGGTCTTCCTCGCTAAAACCCAAGCCTGCCAGAATCTCGTGTGCACGAAACTCAATATTATAGCCATCTAAAGCTTCAAACTCGTGCTGCTTGTCGCTAAGCTTGTGCAAAATCTCTTCAGAATAATCTGTTTCCAGTTTTTTTAGAAGGTTTTCGATTTCAGTATGCAGTTGGTTTTGGCGCTCGAAAGCTTCCATGGCCACATGCAGAATGCTTTTATCCGAATGGTAAGAAAGTAAATCCTGGTTAAGGTAACCTATTTTTAGGTCTTTAGCCATAGAAATAGTACCGCTGGTCGGAGTATAGGCGCCCACTATGATTTTTAATAAAGTGGTTTTTCCGGTACCATTAGCTCCAATTAAGCCGGTTTTATCTCCAGGTTTTATGTGCCAGTTGGCCTCATCATATAGTGCCCTCGCACCAATCTCAAACGTAAGGTTGTTAATCGCAATCACGGAAGCGAATTTACGATTTTTGAATTGAAGATTTAAAATGCTGATTGACTGGAAATAATTGGTGAAGGCTTATTTATCCGAACCCGTTAACGGATAAGCAATTTTCGATAGAGCTAAGCAACCTGAAGAATCAAGCCTATTCGGTAAGTGTTCTTAGTGCTGATGGAGAAAGGGTATTCAAGGAAGATATTAAAGCTGAAAAAGGGAAGCTAGTAGTGAAGTTGCAGGAGAAACCTCAGCCGGGACTGTATCTTGTACATATCGATGGTGTTGAGACTTTGAAACTGTTAATTAAATAACCATAACAAAGAAAAAGCGGATTAATGTCCGCTTTTTTTATGCCATTACCCCTGCTCTGTGGCAATATTCAACTCCTTGCCGGTTAAAAATAAATATCCGTTTTGAAGGTCATGGACGAATTCAACTGGAACTTTCCCAATTAGCACGCCGTCATCAATAAACTGCTTTTCACCCTCGTTAGAAAAATAAAAATCCAGCTTATCGTTAGAATCCTTCCATAAATTGCCGTCTTGTCCATCTTTCACAAAGCCAGCCATTTCCAGCCATTTTTCTGTCAATGGAATTGGAATAATCTCATAAAATTTAATTCTGAAATGATAGCCTTGCCTGGGTACAAGCATTTCGCCAATGATATTATCTTTTTGAATTTCCTGAATAGCCAAAAGCCCTTCCTCGTTTTCCCGCGGGCTAATTTTAATGAGGCTGCCTTGCCTAAGCTGTTTAATATTCATGCTTAAAGGGGTTATTTATTTCAAGCTGTCAAAACTATATTTTGCATCGCTCCAAAATTCATCTAAAGCAATAATACGAGGTTTAAAGAAAGAAATTAAGCGATGCCAGTCATCTTTGTTAAAAACGTTAACTAAAGTGATTTCTGTGCAAATTTTGCTAATAATTTTTCCGTTTTCATCCGTAGTATGCAATATCCAATCCCACTCTTCGCCTAGATAACCATTTAGAAGCGTTTTAAGTTCTAAAAATTGCTCAAAAAATAATTCCTGGATACCTGGATCGGGGTGGGTGATTTCGATAGCAACAGACGCCTTTTTCTTATCAGCATCAAGCCGAAAGTAAACATTTTTAAGGCCGGTTTTATAGTTAAGCCAATTGGTGCGAAGCCCTTCGGCAGATAATTGTGGCGACATGTAATTGCCAAAGGTGGTCCAAAACTCCTTACGAATTTGAGATGCCTGTTCTCTGCTGTACATTCTGGCAAATGTAATAAATGAAAACAGAGTAAGTATTAGAGAATCAATTAACGCGTTTTGCCTCGGCCGGTACTTGAAACCTATAATAGATGAGCCCGCTTAAAGTTAGGGCGATGCCAAGTAGCGATGGTACAAAGGCTGTAAACAATGTGGTTAGCATAAATGCAGCCTGAATTATGAGGACGATGATTAATGTATAAGGATATCCCCAAGTTTTGTACGGTCTTTGGGCTGCGGGATATTTTTTTCTCAGAATGGCTACCGATGCAAATGTTAGTACATTGAAAACAGACGAAGTGAACGAAAAATAATCAATAATAGCTTCATAAGCACTCTCAGCTAGAGTTGAAAAAACTATTAATACTGATGCCCAAATTGCCTGGGCATACAGCGCCGCATTGGGCGTTTTATAGGCCCTGTGCACCTTTGCAAGATTGTTAAAGAATAATTTGTCTTTCGCCATTGCATACCAGGTGCGGCTTTTTACCAGCAGCTGGGTGTTTACATTGCCAAAAGTGCTTACCATTATTGCAATCGATATAAATATTCCAGCCCAGGTGCCCATTGCTATTTGCATCGCGTCTACCGCAAGGGTTTTCGAATCTCCCATCTTTGCAGGTCCGAGCAGGTTTAAGTAGGCAGTGTTAATTAACAAATAGAGAAATACCACTATGCCAATCCCGGCGAACAAAGATAGGGGAAGATTCCTGCCTGGATTTTTTACCTCTTCGGCTACATAGGTTGCGCCCTCCCAGCCGCTATAGGCAAAGAAGCAGTACCGCAAGGCGGTGAAAAGGGATATCAGCCCTGCCCAGCTCAAAGATGCGCTTTCCGTATAGGAGAAATTTGCTGTATGGAGCCCGTTTTTAAAACTAAAGACAATAATGATGGCAAGCACCATTACCTTTAAAAAACTGAAGAGGTTCTGCAACTTGCCGCTCAGTTGTATGCCAAATGAGTTTACAACAGTTAAAAAACTAACCAAGGCAATAGCCGTTAATGCTACGCCATATTTTTCGGTTTCAGAATAAAGTGCTGCTATTGCTGTTTCCGAGAAAAAGAGGGCAACTGCTGCAATGGCGCCGCTTTCTGATACAAAAAACATTGCCCAGCCCCTAAGGAATGTAATCACAGGCGGATATGCTGCTTTCAAAAAAACATAAGGGCCTCCCGATTTGGGCATCATGGCAACCAGTTCGGCATAGCACAAAGCTCCGAGTAGGGTGGCTATTCCGCCTAAAATCCATACACCATAAAAAATACTTACAGAGGCAGTTATTAACATCACTGGTGCCGGAGTTCGGAAAATGCCTGAGCCAATTATCCGATTGATTACAATAGAGAGTGTTTCAGTTAAGCCCAGCTTCCTGTCCAGTTCGGTGTTTTCTTCTTGCAGCTTTTGTAACATAGCCCAGGCTTATAATAAATGGAGATAGTGTTATAGGATAAACTTAAAAGATAATTATATGTTGACTGTTTTAAACGATTAAGCCTTGTTTTCACTCGCATTAATTTTTAAAGTGGCAGCGTACATGCTTGTGTCCATGTCGGTAATTCCTTTAGTTAGAAATGACTATTGGGTGTTCAGAGTTTTTGAATATCCAAGGTTCCAGAAGCTCATTCTCGCAATCATCATTTTTGCTGGCCTTATATACACTACAAAAGATTTTAAAATGGCCGAAGCTCTGCTTATAATTTTTTTATTGGGCGCTACTGTCTGTTATCTGTTTTATCAGACTTTCCCCTTTATGCAAATTGCCAAAAAGCAGGTTTTGCGGGTTAACACTGAAATACCAAACCAGCAATTAACATTGGTTACTGCAAATGTTTACCAGGATAACAGGGACGCAGCTTCAACATTAACAATCGTAACGTCAAATAAGCCAGATCTAATCCTGTTGCTTGAAGCCGATACTTGGTGGATGAACGCCGTAAGTGAACTTAAATCTGAATATCGCTATTGTGTTGAAGAGCCTCTATCAAACACCTACGGAATGCTTTTGTATTCGCGTTTGCCATTGAGCGAATGTGCCGTTAAGTTTTTAGTCGAAGATGATATTCCATCTATTCACGCTGTTGTGGAATTGCCTTCCGGCCAGTTGGTTCAGTTATATTGTGTTCATCCAGCTCCGCCTGTTCCCGACGAGAATCCGCGCTCTACGGAACGGGATAAAGAGTTACTGATGATTGCCAAATTGGCAAGAAATAACAAACTGCCGGTTATTGTAATGGGCGACTTGAACGATGTCGCCTGGAGCTACACCACAGAGCTGTTCTCAAAAATAAGTGGGCTGCTCGACCCAAGGAAGGGGAGAGGCTTTTATAATACCTTTCACGCTCGTTATCCAATGTTGAGGTTTCCTTTAGACCATATATTTTGTTCGGTTCATTTTAAACTAGTGCAAATGAACAGGTTGCCAGCCGGTGGGTCAGACCATTTTCCGATGTATGCAAAATTTCAGTACGAGAAAGATGCGGTAATTGAGCAACATGAGCCACAACCTGATGAGAAAGATGTGGATTTGGCTGACGAGAAGATTAAAAAGACGGGATAAATAAAAAACCCCGCGTCGGACAGAAACGGGGCATTTTCACAAGGCAAATGTTTTCTTTTTTAGCTTAAACTTAGCTTTTTACGGCTTAAAAGATAAGCGTAAACTTGTGATACCGAGTTGCTTCCGCAAAACCTAACAGCGCTTTTAACGGCTTCTTTGGTTACGCCCCATTTTGCGGCCCAATAGCAAACTTCTTCTTCAGCAAACATACTGATTAATTCTTGCTCCATTCTAGGTTGTACGTTTGTAGCATTGTTCATAAGAGGGTGAGTTTTAATAGGTAAGTAATAATAGTTGATAATTGTTTTAAAAAGTTTTAAAATAATTCAACAACCTTGGTTTCTGCATTACAATTCAAATTTTGGAACCTTAGTTTAAATACAAATTAATTATTCATTAATATAAAAATCTCCAGCTTTTAACTAATTTTAGCCCCCAAATAAATAGTTAGGAAATAACTAAAAACAATTAAGCCGTAAAGATTGAAGCATTGTAAAACACATGCCTTCGTCGAAAAAAACATACGTAAATGAAAATTTTAAAATTTGGAGGAACATCAGTAGGAAGTCCGGAGAGGATGAAAAAATTGCTAGACATTATCCGCCCTGAAGAAAAGCAGATCGTGGTATTGTCAGCTGTAAGTGGTACTACAAACTGTCTGGTAGAAATTTCACAAGCTTATTTAAACGGCGATAAGCGTACGGCTAAGCAACTAACTGATGCTTTGTATGATAAATATAAAGTTTTTGTTCAGGAGCTTTTCTCAACAGAGGAAGGAAAGAAAAAAGGAAGTGATTTAATTGCATACCACTTTACTTTAATAGGAACATTAGCTACCGAGCTTTTCACTCCGGTTGAAGAGAAGATTGTATTGGCACAGGGCGAGTTGCTGTCAACCACCCTATACCACTTATACCTGAGTGAAATCGGGATAAAATCGGTATTACTTCCGGCGCTTGATTTTATGAAGATAGATGAAGACAATGAGCCAATCGTTGAGTTCATCGGATCTCACCTTCAGCCTTTAATTGATAAGCATCCAACAACAAGCTTATTTATAACACAAGGATATATTTGCCGTAATTCTTTCGGTGAAATTGATAACCTGCGCCGCGGAGGAAGCGATTATACCGCTTCTCTTATTGGAGCTGCTATTCGTGCGGATGAGGTTCAGATTTGGACAGATATTGATGGTATGCACAATAATGATCCCCGCATTGTTAAAGGAACCAAACCCATCGCTCAGCTTTCTTTCGATGAAGCAGCAGAGTTGGCATATTTCGGTGCTAAAATCCTGCACCCTCAGAGTGTTTTCCCTGCGCAGAAATACAAAATTCCGGTTAGGCTTTTAAACACTATGGAGCCTTCTGCAGCTGGAACCTTAATTACTCACGAAAGTGAAAAAGGCATAATCAAATCCATTGCAGCTAAAGACGGAATCACAGCTGTAAAAATCCAGTCGAGCCGCATGCTATTGGCTTATGGGTTTTTAAGAAAAGTGTTTGAAGTATTTGAGCGCTATAAGACACCAATCGATATGATCACTACCTCAGAGGTAGCAGTTTCTGTAACGATTGATGATACTAAATATTTAGATGAGATTTTAAAAGAACTGCAGGATTTTGGTTCGGTAGAGGTAGACAATGACCAGACTATCGTTTGTGTTGTTGGCGATTTCGCTTATGATGCCCATGGGTTCGCTTCAAGAGTATTCGAAGCTCTTAAGCATGTTTCAATCCGAATGATTTCTTACGGAGGCAGTAACTACAATATCTCTCTATTAGTTAATTCTGCAGATAAAACTGAAGCTTTAAAAAGCTTACATAACAGATTGTTTTAATTACCCCATAAGCCCCTTTCCATAGAGTAGAGGGGCTTATTTTGCCCAATTCCCATCTGGGAAATAAAAAAGTATACGATGTTTAATTCTACTATCCTAGCCACTTTTAACGCGCAGGAAACACCTTTTTATTATTACGACCTTAACTTGTTGCGGCAAACACTTAACGCTTGTAAACAAGCCGCTGATAAGTATAACTTCCATGTGCATTATGCCATGAAGGCCAACTTCAATCAAAAGGTTATTGAGAAGATCAAGGATGCTGGCTTTGGGGCAGATTGTGTTAGTGGAAATGAAGTTAAAAAGGCTATTCAGGTAGGATTTGAGGCTGGCAAAGTTGTATTTGCTGGTGTAGGAAAATCTGATAGTGAAATAATAGAGGCATTAAATAACGACATCTTTTGCTTTAATGTTGAGTCGGTTCAAGAGCTTGGCGTAATAAACGAGTTAGCTGCAAAAGTTGGAAAAACTGCCAAGGTAGCATTGCGTATTAACCCGAATGTGGATGCATACACCCACCACAATATTACCACAGGTTTAGAAGAAAATAAATTTGGTATAAACCAATGGGACCTGCATGCTTGTACCGATGCGCTAAAGGAACTGCCAAATATTCAGTTAGTTGGTATTCATTTTCATATCGGCTCGCAGATAACCAACCTTACTGCATTTAAAAGCTTATGCGTAAAAGCTAACGAAATACATAGTTGGTTTGACGAGCGTGGCTTTAGCCTTAAAATACTGAATGTTGGTGGAGGCTTAGGAATCGATTACCATCACCCTGATGAAAAACCAATCGCTGACTTTGAAGAGTACTTCAAAATATTTGATCAGTTTTTGGAACGCAAGCCAGGTCAGGAGGTTCATTTCGAGCTTGGAAGGGCTTTAGTTGCCCATTCAGGTACGCTTATTAGCAGGGTTTTATATGTTAAAAATGGCATTAAAAAGCACTTTCTGGTTTTAGATGCCGGAATGACCGAGCTGATGCGCCCTGCGCTTTACCAGGCTTACCATAAAATCGAAAATATTTCGAGGAAGGAAGGCGAGGTTGTGAATTACGATATTGTTGGCCCGATTTGCGAGTCAACAGATTGTTTTGGCAAAGAGGTCGAAATGCCTGAGTCATTCCGGGGAGATTTGATAGCTATTCGCACTGCTGGTGCTTATGGCGAGGTAATGGCTTCCAGATATAATTTACGCGAGGATATTAAGAGCGTTTACTCTTCTTAATGAATCATAACAATGTACGCGCCCTTGATGAATATCAGGGGCTTTTTTATGTTATTTAAGGGAACCCCTGAAAGCTGTTTTTTAGCTTCATCCCTATCCCTTCTCTTTTGGAGCTACTGTGTGTACACATCTTCTGTAAATTCAATTCTTTCTTTTTCTTTTCCATTTTCGATGAAAAGAAACAATACTTAGCGATTTAATAGAAAAATAATAATCGAGCTCAGGTTAGTTAGCAGATAAATTATTAATGAATTCCGCTAGCTTGGATTTTCCAAGGATATAGTCTGGTTTTAATCGTGCAAGCGCCTGATTGGGCATATAGTTTATCTCCGCATCCGTGGGGTCTTGTACCAAAGTGATACCTCCGGCTTTTTGGATGCTCAGCAAGCCTGAAGCTCCGTCGGCATTAGCTCCTGAAAGCACAATGCCAGCAAGGTGTTGTTGGTAAACATCTGCTGCGGTTTGAAAGGTCGCATCTATCGCGGGGCGCGAATAAAGTATCTTTTCTGAAAAATCAAGAGAAAAACTGCGGTCGTTTTCAATTAACAAATGGTAATCTGCCGGTGCTATATAAATATTTCCCGGTAGGATAGGCTCTTTTTCTTCAGCCTCTTTAACAGGCAAAACTGTGCGTGAAGAGAGAAGTCCTGCAAGAGTGGAATCCAGGCTGCTTTTGCGATGGAGCACTATAATTATGGCAAATGACAGCCCTTTGCGAAGTTTGGGGAGGATTTGTAAAATAACTTCAAGGCTACCAGCCGAACCTCCGATAATTAAAGCTTCAATGTGTTGTGAAGGGCTATCTTTCTCCATATTTTTTCTTTAGTGCCAACCTGTTTAAATTTGGGGGCAATGCTCGAAAAACGAATGGTTTCTTTAGAGCCTAAAGCCAGAAATCCTAAATTATCCAGGCTCTCATCAAATAACTGGAACACCCGCGATTGCAGGTTCCTATCGAAGTATATGAGTACATTTCTGCACAATATAAGTTGGAATTCGTTGAAAGACCTGTCTGAAACCAGGTTATGAGTAGCAAAAATCATTTTGTTGCTCAATGTTTGATCGAACTTAGCCACATCGTAATTGGCAGAGTAGTAAGCAGAAAATTCATTTTTCCCTCCTGAAGCAATATAATTTTCTGAATATTGTTTCATTTGGCTTAACTGAAAGATTCCTTTTCTTGCTTTTTCCAGAACTTCCGGAT
>Ga0307408_100001836_pt1 | contig 15474 bp, 8 predicted proteins | sample 322Cmetagenome_FD_202116 | JGI IMG/M metagenome (GOLD analysis project Ga0307408, IMG submission 202116) | Maize rhizosphere microbial communities from greenhouse at UC Davis, California, United States - 322HYB-C-3 | ecosystem: Host-associated > Plants > Roots > Rhizosphere > Soil | place: USA...
TCCGCACCAGCTCGCGCGAGGTGGCGGAAATCTCCCGCGACGTGGCGCCGATCTCGGTGGTGGTGGCGGCAATTTCGCTGGCGGTGGCTTGCTGCTCCTTGGACGTGGCGGCAATCTCGGTCGCGGAGGTGTTGACCTGGATGCCGGACTTCTGCACCTGGCCGAACAGCACCGTCAGCTGCTCCGTCATGCGATTGAACCCCTGCGCCAGCGTGCCGAACTCGTCGCGCCGCTCCAGGTCCATCCGCTGGGTGAAATCGCCGGCGCCGATCGCATCGGCAACCGTGAGCAAGCGGCCCAGCGGCCGCGTGATCGACTGCAGCAGCACGTAGCCGAGCGCCAGCGCAAGCAGAAGGGCAGCAGCAAGACTGACCACGATGGACACGATGGCGGTCGTCACCGCCCCCATGATCTGCCGGGCCGCCTCCTCGCCATTCGACGTGTTGAAGTCGGCGATGACCTGGAGGGCGGCGCGGAGCTTCGCGAACTGCGGATCGAGCTGGCTGTGCAGCAGCGCCCGAGCCTCCTGGTTCTTGTTGTCCGTGCTCAACCGCAGGACATCCTCCTGCACGCGCAGGTAGGGAGCGCGAAGGTTCAGGAATGCGTCGAAATTCTCCCGGTCCTTGGCCGTGAAGATGGTGGCCTCGTAGCTGCGGTACAGCTTCTCGAGACTGGCCCGGTTGCCCTGCAGCTGCGCGTCGACACTGCGCATTTCGGCATCTTCGGTTTCGAGAACGTGCTTCTGCGTGAGCGCGAAATTGTCGAGCCAGGCGGCCTTCAACTGACCGCTGACCGCCATCCCCGGCACGGCATCCTTCTGGATGACGGTCGCGTCCTCCGCCACGCGCGCAAGGCAGGCATAGGCAACAGCACCCATGACGATCATCAGCGCCAGCACAGCGGCGAAGCTGGCCAGAATGCGCTGTCGTATGGTCCAGGTGTTCATCGGGTTCGCGGCATTGGTCATCCTTCGCGCTCGCCAGATCGGAGAGATCGGCAAGATTGGGCGCGACAGTGGGCGCCGGCCAAGCCATTGTCAAGGTAGGGTTTAAAGCAGAAGTCTTTATGCCTCCTTCCAGCCCACTGGCCACCCACCCCGGCAAGGCCGCACCGCAATGTGGACTGAGGCTCCGTCGGTCCGGCACCACCGGCCGGAATCCGGGCGGACGGCGGCCCGTTCCCGATGCTTTGTCATGGGACGAACCGGGGCCATCTTGAATCTGCGTGTGCTGCGCGATGAGGCCCTGCCTCGACCGAGCAAGAACATGACAAATACCCCGCGCGCTCGCGCCGCTGCAGGTTTAGGCTTGCGATCCACTCAATCGAAAGGCAGTCGACCATGGCGTGCTCGAATGGATGATCCTCAAGGCGGTGGTCCTCCTCATCGCCGTGGCCATCTACGGCTTCTGGCGCGGCCGGAAGGGCCTGTGAGGGCGGATCTGTTGATCACCGCCGCCAGCACGCTACACCCATCGCGTTAGGCACTGCAGAAGGCAGCGGCCCGTTTCCACAGCAGCGCGCCCCGTAGGTCTCTCCACGAGGGGTCACGCCCCTCTTAATGCAGCAGGAAAATAACTGCCTCGCAAGCGCGCAGCGACGCCTGTTCGGGGCGCTGCGAGAGTTCGTGGGTGTAGCCGGTGCCAGCGATCGCAAAATCGAAGTGGAAGCGCTCGTCGTGCACCGAGGCGACGACCTTGCCGCCCTGCACCTCTGCGCCCTGCCACGGTGCGGCCAGATGCAGATGGAAGTTCGGAAACTTCAGCACGCGCTCCACCGAATCCAGCGGCGGCGTGGTGCCAAGGCGGCGGTAGCGTGCCGCATGGTGCCAGCGCGTGGCATCGGGCAGCGCAAGATAGTTGTCGTACAGGCCTGGATAGCCGCGCACACGTGCGACAGGCGTGGCCGCGAGCCGGTCGCGGCGTGCGAACAGGTGCACCGCCGCGGCGCCGCTTTCAAGCGCCACAGCGGCCGCGTCGAAGGCCGATGCCGCAGCGCCGATCACGGCCACGGTCTTGCCTGCGAGCGCCGCGAAGTCGATCGCGTGGCCGGTGTGGGCCGCAAGGCCGTGGCTCACCGCCGTTGCCAGCAGGTCGGGAATGAAAGGTGCGCCGCTGCCGGCCACGCCGTTCGCGAAGATCAGCTTGCGCGCGGTCTCGGTGCGCGGCTCGCCGTTCACTTCCAGGTGCAGCCGCAAGTGCGGCACCACCCCCCTCACCGGCTCGAAGCGGATCAGGCGCGTGCCGTAGCGTACCGCCGTGCCGGTGATGCTGCGGAACCAGTCCAGGTACTCGGCCCAGGCGGTGCGCGGGATGCGGTCGATGGCGGCATAGGCCGCTTGCCCATGCCGCGATTCATACCAGGCCTGGAAGCCCAGCGCCGTGACCGGGCCCTCGGGCCCGACCAGGTTCCTGAGGGTGCGCAGCTTGTGCATGCGCGCCCTCGTGAGCCATACGCCGGCCTGCGATGCATCGGCCACCGCATCGATCACGCTGACGCCGCCGATGCCCGCGCGCTGCAGCGCGAAGGCAAAGGCGCTGCCGGTCTGACCGCCGCCGACGACGACCACGTTGTGATCGATGCCGGCATGCGCGGGCACCCAGTCGGCGGGCGCGGGGCCGAGCAGGCGCAGCGCTTCCTGCGCCGCGTGGTCGGGATTGGTGGAAGAGGAGCTCATTTGTAGTCGCCAGTCGTCGTGAAGCCGCATGCGCGAGCCAAAAAAACGGACCCCAGGGGGCCCGCGGAACGTCGCTTTGGATACGACGAGGAGACACTCACCCCGAAGGCAGGACGGGCGATTCTTCGGGCATTGGCACGGAAAGCGAAGCGCGAAATCCGCATGCGCTAATCCGCGTTTCTTCTTTGGCATTGCTGGCGCAATCGGAACCTGTCGGCAATCAGCTGGAGCTGCCTGGTCAGGTAGTGTTCGTAGTCCATGCGCGAACGGCGGGTTTCCAGCGGCTCCGGCCGTTCTGAGTCATGACGTATTGGATCCAGCAGCCTTTCTGGCATGGGCCGGCCCACCCGACTGTTGTGCTCGTCGGCAATGCGAGGCCACGTACAAAAACTCCGCCCTCGTCTAAAAGACTGGTACTCCCGAGGCGATCTTTTCTACGTCCGTCTGGATCGTGCGGAAAATGCGCGGTTGGTGAGGGCTCCCTTAAGATTCGTGCCAATCTTGATCCGCCGTGAACGTCATCCGCGTTCTGCGCGGAGCCCTTGTCAGGACTGCGCACGGATTCAACTCTCAGCCGACCCTCACATGCAAGAGATTTATCGAATCGGTCTCGCCGAGGTGCGCCCTACCGAACGCACGGTATTCCTTGACGGTGAGGAGGTCGCTCTCGGAACCCGCGCCTTCGACCTGCTGTTGGTACTTATCCAGCACCGCGATCAACTGCTGACAAAGCAGGAGCTGCTTGATCGCGTCTGGCCCGGATTGGTGGTTGAAGAAAACAACTTGTCCGTTCAGGTCAGCGCACTGCGCAAAGTGCTCGGCGCCAAATTGATTGCGACTATCCCCGGGCGGGGTTATCGCCTCAGCGCGCAGGTGGATCGTGTGGCAGTGCCTGACGCCGCCCGTCCCGCACCTGTCGTCACGCCGGACGCAACAGCCCCGCCCATGCCGAAGCCACCGTCCGCATGGCGCGGTTCCGCCGCCATCGCGCACGTTCGCGCGCCGCTGCTGGGCCGCGACCGGGAACTGGCTGAGCTGATCCAAGTCGCCACGGAGTATCGGCTCACCACCGTCGTGGGTCCTGGTGGTATTGGCAAGACCCGATTGGCGGTCGCGACTGCCCACACGCTGTCGGCTTCATTCGCCGACGGCGTTTGGCTCATTGAGCTCGTGGGCTTGCGCCCGCCGGCCGACCTGGCCAGCCAAGCCGCCCAAGTGCTGGGCATCCAGTTGGCAGGCACGCGCCCGGCCATCGAGGAGTTGTCCGAGCGCCTGCGTGACCAGTCAGTTTGCCTGGTACTAGACAACTGCGAGCATGTGATCGACGAGGCCGCCATCTTCGCGGAGGCCTTGCTGAGCGGCACGCGCGGTGTGCACGTGCTCGCCACCAGCCAGGAGCCGCTGCGACTGGACGTCGAGCACGTGCTGCGAGTCGGTGCACTTCAGATTCCGGCCAACGGAACACGCGCCGATGAAGCCTGCGGAGCCGGCGCCATCGCCATGTTTCGCGATCGCGTGCGCGCCGGCAACTCCCGCTTCGACATCGACGACAGCAATGTCGCCACCGCCATCAAGATCTGCCGCGAACTGGACGGCTTGCCTTTGGCCATCGAATTGGCGGCCGGCCGCGTGGGTCTGTTGGGGGTGGCCGGGGTGCATCGCCAGCTTGCGAGGCGCTTTCGCCTTCTGGCCAGCGCGCAACGCCACCGCGACGCGCGTCACCGAACGCTGCGCGCGACGCTCGACTGGAGCTATGCGCTGCTCTCGGAAAGCGAACAAAGTACCTTCCGCAGACTGGGTGTGATGGTGGGCGGCTTTGGCCTCGAGTTGGCGGAACAGGTTGCCGAGCAGCCGCCGGAGGCGGACGCCGACGCCTGGCTCGATGCGCTGGGGGCTCTGGTCGACCGCTCGCTGGTGGTCGTCGAAGGCGACGCACGACCGCGCTTCCGTCTGCTCGAAAGTGCCCGTGCCTATGCTCTGGAGAAGCTCTCCGAGGACGACCAGCTGGCCGCGATGCGCACCCGGCACGCGAAAGGCCTGCTACGGGCCCTTCGGAGCCACCTCTCGCTACAGGGGGCCGAGCGCATCACGCAAGACGAATGGACGATTACCTTCGCCCCCGAAGTGGACAACTTGCGTGCAGCCATCGAATGGACCAGCGGACCGGATGGCGATCCGTCGCTGGCGCTCGACCTGTTGGCAATGGCAGCACCGCTGATGTACCAGCTGGGCCGCTTCAGCGAATGCCTCCAGTGGTTCCAGGTCGGGCGCTCGCTGCTCGGTCCGGCCACGCCCGAGGCCGCACGCGCCAACTTCGAGTTCGGCCTGGCCGTCGTTGGGCTTTATGCATTGCCCTACGACGAGCGCATGGCGCTGCTGAATTCGGCCGGCGCCGTATTCAAGCAGCACAGCCAGGTCGACAAACTCGTCGCGGTGCATTGCCTGACAGCTTTCATCAGCGCGGTCGCCGGGCAATATGCCAAGGCGCAGCAGCACCTCGATGCGTGCGAGCCGTTGTTTGTCCAGTTTCCTGCGCTCGGTGCCATGCGTGCGCGCTGGCTTTTTCCATCGGCGGTTGTCCATCTGGGTCAGGGCGATGCGGCCTCGGCGTTGGCGTGCATCGAACGTGCCATACCGCTCGCGCAAGCGGCAGGCGACTCGCGTACAGAGGCCTACCTGCTCACCAACCGCGGCGTCGCCCTTCATCTGGCAGGCCAGCTCGAGGACGCCGAGCGCTGCCTGCTTGCATTCCTGGATTCACACGAGGCACGCGCCAAGTTCAGGACGGCGGCCTCGGAGGCCTTCGCGCATTCGTACCTGATCCGACTGGACGTGGAGCGCGGGGCGGTAGACCGCGCGACGGAGCGCCTGCGAGAAGCCTTGCCGCTCATGCGTCGCGCAACTGGTGCACGCCAGTTCGCCGGCACCCTGGCTTACCTCGCCGCGGGACAGGGGCGCCTGCGTGACGCCGCCATGCTGCAGGGTGCCGACATCGCGGGCCGCAAGCACCGCGGCGAAGCAACGCCATGGCTGGAACAGAAAGTGGCGTCGGCCGTCCGCGACCGCGTACTTGAATTCCACACCCAGACCGAGCTGGCTTCCTGGTATGCCGATGGCGCGCGACTGGATGAGACCGCCATTGCATCGCTGGCGTACGGCGAGCAAGTCGCAGGAGATGCCGGCAACGCGCTGCGCATGTTGCTCGCCCGGGCACGTCAAGGCGACGCGTCTCCTCGCTCCAGTTCCGCGAGCACCCAGGGGTAGACATCGCGCGCGGCGTGGCGCCCGACGAAATTGTCCAGGTGGCCGTAGCGCTCCATCACACGGCGCCGGTACCACTGCGGCCCGTTGTGCTGCGCAAGCCAGGCCTCCGTGCGAAGCGACGATTCGGGGTTGAACAAGGTATTCAACCCACCGGACATGAAGCTGATGGGCAGGGCCATGCGGCGCGCCTTGTCGGCCGTGAGATAGGTGTCGCCGCCCTGCGCGTCGACCACCCGTCCGCGCCGCATGATCAGCGCGAGCTGGTCGAAGACGGACAGGGAGATGGGGCCGAACATCTCGCCCATGGCGACATGCGTTCCCTCATTCAGATGTTCATGCAAGACCACCGGCCCGAAGAACGCATTGATCCGTTTGCACACCGGGCTCTTGCAGGTCTGCCCCCGCGGCACCGGCACGCTCCAGGCCATGACATCCACCTCGCGGTCTGCCTGCGTCGTGCCCGGCACCGGCGAGAAGAGGCCGCCAAGCTGCCGGCCGTGCTCCAGCAAGCGCGCCAGGCCGATGTCGGCCTTGGCCTGGTTGAGCCAATAGGTCAACGGGTGCAGCGTGACTTGCGAAGAAACCACCGAGCGCACGCCCTGCAGTCCGTCCAGCAGCGCCATCAGAACGCTCATCGAACCCACGCAATGCCCCACCACCTGCACCGTGTCCGCACGGGTCGCACGGCGCACGAAGTCCACCGCCGCCGGCCAATCGGTGCGCGCGATGTCGTCAATGCAGAAGCTTTGTTGCGAGCCCACGGCATCGGGGCTTCCACGGTAGTCGAAAAGCCAGACGTCGTAGCCCTGGACGCACAGCGCCTCGGCCAGGCTTTCCGATGTCGTCGTGACCGTCCAGGATGAGGCCCGCATCGCCACGCCGGCAGCGAGGATCACCGGCCCCTTGACGCCCGCCTGGTAGCGGGTGAGCCGCAGCACCACGCCATGGGCCAGGTCGAGCGGAAACACCTGCGCGGCTGGAAGCCTAGGGATACGTTGCGAAGAGATCGGGGGTGCGGGCGATGTCGAGGCTGTCGTGGCCGCCGCCAGATCCGACAGCAACCCGCCGTAAGCGCGAAACACGGTGCGGCCGAAGAATCCGGCGAACTTGGCCAGGTAGGCGCGATCGATGGCCGATCTGGCTTCCGGAAGCAGATTCTCGAGGTACCCACCGAGATCGCGCGGCGGGCTCGTCGACAGCGTGTTGGCTTGCCAGACGAGATCCTCCAGGCCCAGCGAAAGAATGCCCTGCGCGATCCGGCGCGGCGCGGGGCCCGCTTCATCGATGTCGACGAAAAGCGTGGTGAGATCGGTCCATGGCGAGGATCCGGGCTGCTGGTGCAGCCATTTGGAGCCTGCAAAGCGCAGCGGCGCGGCGTTCGGCCGCACAAGCGCCATCTCGTAGCGCATGGTCCAGGTCTCCACCGTTTCCGGCGCAGGAGGCAGCAGTCGGAAATGGCCGCTTTGCACTTGCATGGGCGCGGGACTCAGCGCCGCGCACGTCACTTGTCCGGTGATCTGCGCCTCGTGCGAAGAATCGCTGAGCATCCGGTAGAGGTCCTCGGTGCGAATGGTGAGCTCGAAGTCCATCGCCTGGCCGGCAGCGCGCCCCCAGGCGGCCGAAAGTTCGTAGCGGCTGACCAGCCTGGGCGACAGGTCCTCGCCCAGGCGGCCTTCGCATTCCAGGCTCACGAACCCCCGCATGCGCTCGGTGAACTGAAAGCTCGGGCTGAGGTATTCCGGGTGCTCGGAGATCAAGTTCGACAACAGCTTGCGCGCCGTGTCGATCGCACCTTTTTCCAAGTGCTGCAATGCCGCCTTCAGCAGATCCTCGGCGCCCTCATCCAATTGCACCCGCAGGGATGTGGCGCTCTCCGGCGCCACCGTTTGATCGGTCGCGTGAGGCAGTGGCTGAGCAGCGGGCAGCGTGAGATCCAGCGCCCAGCCGCGCATGTCGCACAGGCGCTGGCAGCAGCGCTCCGCCAGGGCGCCGATGGTCAGCAGCGGGTTCACACCCGCGGCCGCGGGCAGCAAGGAGCCATCGCAAACATACAGCCCCTCGTGCACATCGCTGCCACTGGTGCCGGCATAGACCTGGCCGTCCGCGTTGGTCACGCCGCGCTGCGCATCGTCCGCCATTCCACAGCCACCCAGCGGGTGAACCGTGATGAGCTTGTGGCCCAAGGCACCGCTCCACAGCGGGTTGGGCAGGAACACACCCTTCACCGCTTCGTTGGCCTCGGCCAGCCAACGATGGTCGTTGGCGATGGTGGAACTCATGCCGGCATCCGGCCAGTGAATGCGAAGCCGGTCATCGACCAGCTTGAGCTCGCCACCGGCGTCGTCCACGCTCATCACCAGGTAGGTCTGCGTGCGGGCGACCGGGCCGATGTAGGACTGCTCGGTGAGGGAGGCGGGGCGGTCCTGCACCACGTCGCCCAGTGCCTGCGCACTTTCGAGACGCGTGGCGGCCTCGCTGGCGCCGTATTGCGTCTCGCCCCCGACCATCGCGCTGGCCGCGAAAAGCAACGGCGGCATCAGCGACGCCAGCGCACCGGGAATCACCCCTTCTTCGATCACCAGGCCCTCGCGTGGATTCTTTTCGCCACGCGCGTCGATCACACCGGTGATGCAGGGGCCGGGCATCTGCTCGGGCTGCAGCTTGTTGCTGCCGGCGCCGATGCCGTAGACCGGGACGGGTTGGCATTCGCCATTCGGGCCGGGTTCGCCGGTGCGCCAGAAGTTGTCGTACCCGACCGCGAGCACGTCGCCGTTGCCCGAGAAAGAGCGGCCGACGCGATCCGACAACGCAAGCCCACGCGCCTTGGATCGCAACAGGATCTCCGTCGAACCCAGCGCCCCCGCTCCCAGCATCACGATGTCGGCCAGGACGCTGCCGGCCGAGGCGGGCTCGGCTGGCAATCCCGCGCGTGCCGTGCGCAGTGGGATCGCCTCGAAATGCACGCGCCAACGCGTGCCCTCGCGCTCCAGATGCGTGATGAGCGCGCCGGTGAACACCTGCGCGCCGTGGCGGCACGCATCGGGCAGGTAGTTCATCAGCGTCGTGTTCTTCGCGCCCACGTTGCAGCCGCTGGTGCAGTCGCCACAGTTGTTGCACGCCGGCTGTGCCACTCCGAAGGGATTCAGCTGATCCTTGAAATTGACCGCGAGAGGCGCACGGCGGAACGGACGCCGCAGTGCATGCGCTGAATGTTGCAAGGCCCGCATCTTGTTGAGAACGGGGGCCTCTTCGGGATAGGGTTGCACATCGAGCACGGAGCGCACGCGCTGCGCATAGGGCTCCAGCACGCCAGGTTCGGCGCGGAACAGCGCGGGCCATGTCGGGTCGTCGAACAGCCGCGGGTCCATTTCCAGCGCGACATTGGCATTGATGAGCGAGGTGCCCCCCAGTCCGCAACCCACCATCGCCAGCATGTCATCGTTCATGCGCAGATCGAACAGGCCGTCGCGCGGCCCCAGCCTGCCGCGCTGGCCATCCATCTGCAGATCGGCCTGCGCGCTGTGCAGGTCGTTGGGGTACTGCCCGGGCGCGATCTCGCGTCCGCGCTCCAGGACACAGACGGTCTGGCCCGCACGCGCCAGTCGAGAAGCCGCAATGGCACCCCCATAACCGGAGCCCACGACGACCACGTCATAGCTGTCACCGATCTCGGTGAGCGGACGCGAGATGGTCTGGTAGCCGTTCATGCGGAGCCTCCGTTCACCGCCACCGGTGGTCGAGCGTGCTGTCGCGACGGGCCGGCATCGCCGCCGCATGCCGACGCGTCGAAGAATTCGTCCAGCAATTCACGCGCGTGGCGCTGTGCAGCGGCCACCGCGCAACGGGTGAAATGCTGCCAATCGCCGGCGTGATGCGCCACGGCCGCATCGAGCGCGAGCACCAAGGGGTTGTCACGGTCGCTGGGGGTCCCCGTGCCGGCAGCGTGAACGGCAGGGCTGGTACCGTGAACCGGATCATTGAACAGCCGCAGCGACGCGAGGTTGAGATCGCCATCGATCAGCACGATGGCCGCGCCCTGCGGGCTCGTCATCGTGGGTTGATCCATCGCCCAACCGCCCGTGTTGTAAACCTTCACCGGACGCGCCAGCCCGGGCACGGGCAACTCGTCCTGGAAGGGCTTGTGCGTGTGACCATAGACGAAGCGCAGGTCCATGTCCCGCGGATCGATGCCCTCACTCTTCAACTGTGTCGTCACCGCTCCCCCGAGGTACCACCGCAGTTGAGCGGCGTCGTCGGGCGTGACCAGGCGCCGGTAGTCTCCGCGCTGGGCTTCGGCGCCACGGACCAGCGTGGCGTCCACCACCCCGCTGACGGCCTGCTGCACGGTGACGCCCTGGATCAAGGGCATCACGGCGGCAACGTCCAGGGTCTCGCCGAGGCGCTCGGTGATCCATCGTGCGAGATGCTGCGACCAGCGCTGCGATGCGCCCGTGTCGCGCATGATTTCGTAGAGCTTCTCGGACGCCGGTCCCACGGCGCCGGCGTTGCCGAGGTCGGACCAGAGGAAATCCACCCACGCGCCGTTGCGGGCCTCGATCTGCTCCACGGTCAACGGCCGCGGCGGTGCATGGGGCGGCCGCGGCGTCTGGTGCTCGACCAGGATCGACATCGCACGGTACATCGGGTCCACATAGTGGCCATGGTGCAGCACCACCGCACGACGGCGCGCCGCATCGACCAACCCGAAGTTCGGATAGGCCAACTCGAAACTGAGGTCGCCCAGCCCCGGCTCGGTCTCCGCCAGCGCGGCCAGCAACTCGCAGCTCGGCCAGGACCGACCAGGCGCATCCGTCAGCGTCGTCATCTGCGGCATGTCGGCATCCACCGCGCCGGATCGCGCACGGCTCACGAAGCTCTGATCCTGTGCCATGCGCCACAGGTGATGGTCGTGATTGCCCGGCACCACCCGTATTCGCGGCGACAGGCGCAGTCCCTGGCTGCGCAGTCGCGCCAGTTCGCGCAGGAACATGCGGAACGCCTGCGACACCGTGTTCATCGGCGACAGGCCCATGTCGAGCACATCGCCGAGCAACACCAGCGTCGGAGGCTCGTCGTCGCACAGCGGCACCAGCGTGGAAGCCAGCGCATCCATCAGCGCCACCAGGGTTTCGCAACGCGCTCCCGGTGCCACATGACCCGCGCCGTCGATCCCGGTGAGCAGGCTGTAGCTGGCCCCCAGGTGCAGATCGGAAATGCAGATGTGGCGCAAGGCGGCCATTGAAAGCTCCTGGTGCGGTCGCCCCTTGGCGCCCCTGGCGAGGCGACCTGGCTGACAGCGAAAAGACGACTCCCTGCCCGATCCATCGAATGGGTTTCGTCACGAGCACAGCCGCATTCGGGAATGCAGGTGCGAACCCTTTAGGAACGTTTAGGAAGACTTTAAACCGTTTAGGGCGCTGCGTTCCTACCATGACTTCACGAACAGCCCACCCCTTCCCAACCACCGAGCGCAGTGCTCGCCAACCCTCGACGAACAGGAGAAAGCCATGCCTTCCACCATTCCCTACGATCCGACGCTCGCGCTCGGCAACCTCGTGACGCAGGAGCGACTCGATCTGCTTTCGCAGATTGCGGCCAAGCAAAGCCCGGCGGACGACGCCGAGGATCACCTCAACGACCTGATCACCCTGCGCCGCAGCTTCGACATGACCATCCAGGAGCTGATGGACATGGACGTGGACACCTCCGACATGGCCAAGCAGCGCGGCGATGTCAACAAGCAGATCACGGCCGCCGCGGTGGAATACAGCAAGGCCAAGATCCAGGCCGAGCAGGACATCCTGCCGCTCAAGCGCAAGATCAAGGCGGTGGGCTCGGGGCCCGAGAGCCCGATCGACTACAACCGCACGCAGATCAAGTCGCTGCCGATTTCGGCCGACTCGATGAAGATGAACGTCCAGTACTTCGCGTTCGACAAGAACGCGCAGAGCAGCCAGACCCATGCTGCGACCATCGCCTCTTTCGTCAGCGACGAAACATCGTGGCTCGGCGACTCCATCTCCGGCGCCGCGAGCACGGCCGCGCAGAGCCAGACCAACAGCCAGCACCAGCGTCACGACATCGTCGGCACGCTGGTGATCAGCGCCACCTGCACCCACAAGAACGCGCAGCTGCTGGCGCCCTTCATCATCGACGTCGACAAGGCCATCCGGGTCTGGAATGTCTGCCACCCGGATCTCTTCATCGACACCTCCACGGCCTCGGCGCTGGCCACCATCGCCAAGCAGGTGGAAAAAGACCAGGACAAGTGCCTCACCCTGCTTTCGGGGGCCGTCTATGGCTCCTGCTTCATCGGCATGGTGCACGTGCTCAACACCACCACCACCGACTCCAGCGAGGACATGTACTCGGTCGCCAGCAAGTTGCAGACCTCGTTCAAGATTGGCGGCTGGTTCGCCGACGAACAGGGCGGCTTCGGCGTGGAGAACAGCTTCTCCAACGATGCGAAGAACCTGCTGAGCGCACAGAACATCACTTCGCATTGCACCCTGGTCGCGATGGGCTCGATCCCTTCGATCAAGTCCAACCAGGTGCAGATGAGCGTCAAGGGCTTCGTCGACAGCGACGGCGCCAGCAGCATGGCCGCGCTGGCCAAGCTGCAGAACGCCACGGCCGCGGACCAGGACTCGGTCGATGCCTCGGCCAATGCGGCCCGCACCGGCGGCCAGTTCGTGGCGATGCAGAACGCCAAGGTGACCGCGGCGCTGTCGGCCTTGAACGACATCGACAACTCGCAGAACAACATCATCGACACCAACTCGATGATGGTCGCCTTCGAGGACTACGTGAACAAGGCCCTGGCCGGCAACATCGGCGTGCCGATCATGTACTACACCAAGCCGATCACGCGCGTGCAGCTCGCGCAGATGTGGGTCGCCAAGTACTTCCCCGGCCGCTACCTCGCGATCGCCGGCGACGACTCGACGCCGACTGCGTCTGGCGCCGCGCCCGCGCCGGCGCCGGCACCCGAGGCGGCGACAGCCTGAGCGCCTATCCCCCATTTCATCAGTCGACCAAAAAGGACAAATCATGCCTATCGTCAAAGCCAACAGCGGCAACCCCATCGCCGGCATCATCGTTCCCAATGCCGCCCAGCGAAACGCCTGCCAGGACGTGATCGCCCAACTCGTGTTCGCGGACCTGGGACGCGGGCCGGGCACGCTCCATGCCGTGGGCGTGGCCCGCCTCGACATGCAGGGGCACAACGCCGCGGGCGTCGCGAACCTGCAGGTGCAGATCGGCAACAGCACGGCCGCGTGCGCACTCGTCGCCGGGTCGATCCAGGCGATGGGCGACGCCGCCAACCAGAGGGGCGGGGCCGCCGCCGCCATCTCGGCGCTGAACCAGAGCCTCGACAGCGGCACCATCTGGAACGTCACGGGCTCCGTGCCCTGAGCGGCCCCATCAACAAGGAGAATGCCATGGCCATCGACAATGCGGCGACCTTCCTCGCCAACCCCGTGACCTTCATCGCCGGGTCACCGATCGTGTTGGACCAGATCGGGCAGAACATGCCGGGCGGGGCCTTCCCGCCGGTGAACAACCAGCGCTCGCGCTTCACCCTGAGCACCGGCGCACCCGGTGTGGCGCCGGCGCCTGGCAGCCTGCCGCGGCTGCGCATGCAGCCGGCCGCCGTGCCCGCGGGTGGCGTGGTGCCGCAGCCGCCCCTGGCGCCGCTCGCCACGCTCGACGCGTACTACTGCCATGCCGGCATTGGCGGCGTGGCGTTGAACGCGTTGCCCTATGTGGACATCCCTATCGCGCCCGGCCCGGCCGACGCGCACCTGCTGTTCACCACCGGCATGAACGGGTGCGCCCTCTTCGTGGCCAGCGCCGTCGACCCGGCCGCACCAGCCTTGGCGGCCGGCCACTGGCGCGTGTTGCACGACCCCTCGCACCGCAGCCTGGCGGCGCTGCACGCGGGCAACTACGTCATTCACTTTGCGGCCTATGTCGACGCCGTGCAGCCGGGGCCGGTACCGGCCGCCTGGGCCGCAGCGCCCATCGTCCGCAACTACAACCCCAACAACTACCCGTTCGCACTGCCGCCGCCGGCGATGCCGATGAACCAGCGCGTGATCACCAACTTCCTCTGGTGGGACGGGGCGCACTGGAACTTCGGCAGCAAGCACTACCACTTGCTGGGCGCGAGCCCGAGTCCCATCGACGCGCCGCCGGGTGCGGGGCCCAACAGCACGCAGAGCTGCGCGCTCTGAGTGGGAGCCACCGGCAGGGCCACCTGCCCGTGAGGCGCAACCAGACGACCGCACAGGAGCACCCGCTTCAGTTTTCCGCGTGAAGCGCAGCGATTCCCGGAGTACGCACGCGGCTCCTCGGGTGGGCCGACAGCCGCCCAGTTTTCTTTCCACCAGCCATCCGAAAGCAAGCCATGCCTCAAATCACCCTCGCCTCCATGCAGGACTGCATCAACGCCGCGTTCGCCGCGTACGACCACAACCCGCCCACCGTGGGCACCATCAACGTCAATACGACCAACAACGGCGTCGTACCGGTCACCTGCAGCATCCAGGCCGGCGAAACGCTCTTCAACTGCGGAACGGACCCCACCGGCAACTACTCGATGCCGGCGGCCCAGGCCAACAACCTGCGGATCTGGTGCCAGACGCATCCGGGCGGCCCCAACGGCAACTGGTCCTACGGCTTTCGCGGACCGGACCCGACGCATCCGAACCAGGCCAACGTCACGTTGATCAACTGGAACGCCTTCATGTTCAATTTCCACGTCGTGCTGTCCTGAGCCCGGCAGGAACGCCAGCGTCCACGGCCCGATGACGCATCGGCCAGGCGCTGCGCGTTCCCTCGAGCGGCTCGCAGCCCCGGCAACAGGAGACACACCATGCGCCGCTTCGACTCACAGGAAATCGCCTGGCTGGAGTGCCTGGTGCTGGTGGCACGCATCGGGCCCATCTCGGCCCCGGCCTTCCTGGCACGCCTGCATTTCAGCCGCGCCGCCGGACGTGCGTTGATCCTTCAGCCACGCGGGCACTTCGGCTATTGCTACGTGCGGCCCGCACATCTGGCCACGGCCGATGCGGCCCAGGACGAGCGGCGTTCACTCATGGCGCTGCTGCTCTTGCTGGCGTGGCTGCGACGCGAAGGCTATCTCGCCGTCGAACACGACGAGGGCGACATGGCGCCACCCCTGCTGGTGGTCGGCGAGGCCTTCGACGCCGTGCGCCCCGAGCGCTCGCGCGTCGTGCTCAACGCGCAAGGCGACTACAGCTGCGAGCCGCACCAGGTGCTCAGTGTCCGCGGCGAAGTTGCGTATGAGGGGCTGCGCCTTGAGGGCGATGCTTTCACGCTGGCCCGCGAATGGGCGCGCGGGACGCTGCATGCGTCTCTCGCGCTGGAAGAACTGCTGGCACTCGTGCGTCCAGCACCGCAACCGGCCCCTGCTTGCGTCCCGGTGGAAGCAGTGCATGCCAGAGCGCCAAGCGGTGGATCTCGCACCATCGCCGCCGTTGCGCGGACCATGCTTCGTCTGAACGTGGTGA
>Ga0307408_100001837_pt1 | contig 15472 bp, 8 predicted proteins | sample 322Cmetagenome_FD_202116 | JGI IMG/M metagenome (GOLD analysis project Ga0307408, IMG submission 202116) | Maize rhizosphere microbial communities from greenhouse at UC Davis, California, United States - 322HYB-C-3 | ecosystem: Host-associated > Plants > Roots > Rhizosphere > Soil | place: USA...
CGATGGTGAAGGACCGGCTTCGCAATTGAAGGATGATGCCGGCGCTCCCGATGCTAATGGAAATGGCCTGCCGCGAGTTCCGGGCAGGTCGGGTGCCGCGGTGAGGCTCGATGGTGACACCGGCATTAATCTGGCGGACCGTCTTGCCTTCGAGCGCTGCGATCCTTTCACGGTCGATATCGTTCTGCGCGATACCTTGGGGAGTCCCGCCTCGTCGATTGTTCTCCACCGGAGTTCAGGGACAGATGTCGGCTACAACGGTCTCGAGCTTCGTCTCGCTGGCGGTCGCATCGAGGCGATGATCGTCCGTGATTGGCCGGGCAATGCGATTGGCGTGCGCACCATCGGGGCGGTCCCGCGTGATCAGTGGGCACGGATCACTTGGACCTACGATGGATCTAGTACCGCGAGCGGTCTTCGACTATTCCTCGATGGCCAGCCAATGGAGACCGAGGTCACGGCGGATGCGCTGATAAAGGCCACTGCCTTCGACAATCACGGCGGCTTGCCTGCTGTCATCGGCCAACGCTTCCGCGATCGCGGTTTCAATGGGGGCGAGATCGACGGGCTCGGAATCTGGAAACGCGAGCTCGCGCCGCTGGAGGTTGCGGCCTTACAGGACCCGACGAAATGGACGGCGGCGCTTGCCGACCTCGATGCTCAACGAGCCGCGCTCAAGGCGGCATGGGCACTTTCCACGGATGCGTCCCATCGCGAGGCGCTCGTGTCTCTCCGCAATGCCCGGGCCGGAGTGATGAGTGCCGAGAATCCCATCTTCGAAATCCCGACGATGCGGGAAACCGAGGTCGCGAGGCCCTCCCACATCCTGGCGCGTGGGGCCTACGATGCTCCTCGTAGCAAAGACAACGAAGTGGGGCGCGATACCTTCGGCCAGATCCTGATTCCGTTTCCCAAGGATGCGCCGCGCAACCGGCTTGGCCTTGCGCGTTGGCTGACCGATCCACGCCACCCGCTGACCTCGCGGGTCTTCGTCAATCGCATTTGGGCGGACTTCTTTGGCTCGGGCATCGTCGAAACCTCGGACAACTTCGGTTTGCAAGGATCGTTGCCGAGTCATCCGGAGCTGCTCGATTGGTTGGCACGTGACTTCGTTTCCCACGGCTGGGATCTCAAACGGCTGTGCCGGTCCATCACCCTCAGCGCGACCTACGGTCAGGATAGTAGAATGCGTCCCAATCTCCGGCAGCGCGATCCCTCGAATCGTCTGCTCGCCCGCGGCCCGTCGCGCCGGCTTTCGTCGGAACAGGTTCGCGATCTCGCGTTGGCTTCCTCCGGCCTGCTCCAGCAGCGCGAGGGCGGCGCGCCGGTGTCGCCGTATCAGCCGGGTGCCGATCTGTGGCGTGAGTCGAACTCGATGTCGCCTGCATACCGCCGCTCGAACGGCCCCGACTTGTATCGTCGCTCGCTTTACTCCGTGTGGAAACGCACCGCGCCGCTGCCGAACATGCTGGCCTTCGACAGTCCCACGCGCGAGGTCTGCACGATTCGCAGGCCGCAGACGAACACGCCGCTGCAGGCGCTGGTGCTGCTCAATGATGTGCAATTCATCGAAGCCGCGCGAGCCTTGGCCGCGAAGGTCCAACCACTGCCGGCGGAGCAACGGCTTGCCGCCGCCTTTGCTGCCTGCGCCTCGCGTCCGCCCACCGAGCGTGAAGCGAAGTTGCTCGGCGAACTTCAGGCTGAGCAACTCGAGCAGTTCAAAGCCAATCCCGAGGATGCGAAGAAGTATCTCGCCCAAGGCGAAAGCCCGGCCGGTCGCGATCTCGACCCCGCCGAAACCGCAGCCCTCACCGTGACCTGCTCGGCCATCCTCAACCTCGACGCCTCCGTGTGGAACCGATGATCGAAAGGAACTCTGAACACTGAACTCCGAACTTTGAACTTCGAATGGAAAGGCATCAGAATCCGAAGGATATGAACGGGCAAAATCCTTCGAGGCCAAACAAGGAGTATGATCTTGAAGAGAGGCTTCTGCATTACGCGGCAGGGATCATCCGTCTGACCCGCTCCTTGGAGGCGTCTTATGCTCACCGTCATGTTGCCAACCAATTGTTGAGATCGGGGACGGCTCCGCTGGCGAACCACGGCGAGGCACAGGCTGCCGAATCGGATGCGGACTTTGTCCACAAGCTTAAGGTGTCCCTCAAGGAACTTCGCGAATCCCATCGCTGGTTTAAGCTGATCGGTATGGTGCCATTGACTGACCGGAATGATCTTCTCGAACTATTGCTTGTCGAAACCGACGAGCTTGAACGCATCTTCAACCGAAGCATCCAAACGGTTCAATTGCGCGTCGCCTCCGCCAAGAGGGGGAAACCTTCCTAGTGCCCCGCCATGCCTGCTTCCATTCAGAGTTCAAAGTTCGGAGTTCAAGGTTCAGAGTTCTCGGCCTTTTCTTCTCTAACGCGCCGCCATTTCTTCAAGACCGGAGCCACAGGCATCGGCGGTGCCGCGCTCGCCTCGATGTTCGGTGAAAGCTTGCGCGCCACCGCACCGCCGACGTTCGCGCCGAAAGCGAAGCGAATCATCTACCTCTTCCAATCCGGTGGGCCCGCGCAGCAGGATCTTTTCGACTACAAGCCGCTGCTGAATGAGAAGAACGGCCAGCCCTTACCCGATCACGTTCGCGGCACGCAGCGTCTTACCGGGATGTCAGCGCAGCAGGCATCGATCCCGCTGGCGGGAAGCCATTTCAACTTCAAGCAGCACGGGCAATCCGGAGCTTGGGTCTCCGATCTCTTGCCTCACACCGCGGCCATTGCCGACAAGCTGTGCTTCGTGAAGTCGATGTTCACGGACGCGATCAATCACGATCCCGCGATCACCTTCTTCCAAACCGGCTCACAGATCGCCGGCCGCCCCTCGATGGGTTCGTGGCTGTCGTATGGCCTCGGTTCGGACAACGCGAACCTGCCGGATTTCATCGTGCTCGTCTCGGCAGGGCAGGGGGATCAGCCGCTCTACGCCCGCTTGTGGGGAAATGGTTTCTTCGATTCGAAGTATCAGGGCGTCCAGTTTCGCTCGGGTAAGGATCCGGTGCTCTACCTCTCGAATCCCGATGGCATCTGCCGCTCGGGTCGCCGTGCGATGCTCGACAAGCTGTCGGCACTGAATCGCACACAGTTTGAAAGCGAGCTCGATCCGGAGATCGAATCGCGCATCGCCCAATACGAGATGGCCTACCGCATGCAGGCCAGCGTGCCGGACGTGACCGATCTTTCCAGCGAGTCCGACAGCGTCTTCGAGCTCTACGGTGAAGATAGTAGAAAGCCGGGAACCTTTGCCGCAAATTGCCTGCTCGCCCGGCGTCTGGCCGAGCGGGGCGTGCGTTTCATCCAGCTCTACCACCAAGGCTGGGATCAGCACGATAACCTGCCGTCCGCCATTCCCGGACAATGCAAGGAAACCGACCAGGCCTCAGCGGCGCTGGTCCGCGATTTGGAGCAACGCGGCTTGCTCGAAGACACCCTGGTCATCTGGGGCGGTGAATTCGGCCGCACCTCCTACTCGCAGGGCAAGCTCACCAAGGACAACTACGGCCGCGATCATCACCCGCGCTGCTTCACGATCTGGATGGCTGGCGGCGGCATCAAGCCGGGCATGACCCACGGCCACACTGACGCCTATGGCTACAATATCGCCGACGTCGACGGCAACCCGCTTGCGGCCGACAAGCACATCTACACGCCCGGTGCGGTCCATGTGCACGACCTGCAGGCAACGATTTTACACCTGATGGGGATCGATCACACCGCACTAACCTTCCTCCACCAAGGCCGCCGCTACCGGCTGACCGACGTGCACGGGCATGTGGTGAAGGAGATCCTGGCGTAAAGTGAGAACGCGTCACTCCGTCTTCTCCGGAGCCGGCTCCGCCACCGGGGCGGGAGAAATTGTCACGCGGTCGTCGTTCTTCACTTGGAGCGCATTCGCGGCGTTGCCGCCGTTGATGACGACTGCTACCCAGCCGTCGGGCGTGACGTAGACGGCGGCCTTTCCTTCCTCCACGTCGGTGCGATAGAGTGCGACGGTGGCTTCAAGTTGCGCGGCATCGCTCTTTACGATGACCTTGGTGCCGACCTTGAGATCCAGTGATTCGAGATCGGAAGAGACCAGATCACTGGAAAGATTGCCGAAGCTCGCGGAAACAAAGGTGATCTTGCCGGCCAGCCCGCCATCCACCTTTGTGGCCGTGCTTTTCCGAGCTGGAGGGCGCACGGTGCCGTCCTTTTCCCGATCATGCTCCGGCACGCTCCCGTCGATCCAGCTATCGACAGCCGTCACGGCGTTGTAGCGCTCGATCGCGGAGACATTGCAATGCCCCGGTCGCTTGACTTCCCACAGCGCAGTAGTCTGCGCACCTGCCTTTTCCCGATAGTGACGCGGATGATCGAGCTCGGTCTCGTTGGTCAGGAAGAGCACCGGCACCTTCGGCTTCCAAGTAAGGGTCCCGTAGTAGGCTCCGGTCTCGCGGTTGCCGAGATAGGCACCGATCGCGACGACGCCGTGGAGATTGTCGATCGCCCCTTCCGCGGCGAGAGTGCTGATCAGTCCGCCCATCGAACTGCCGACCAGAATGCAGCGCTTCACCTCGCCCTTGGTGCTCACGACGTGATCGCGCAGCGCCTTCAGGTCCAGGATGGCGTCCTCAATGACCCAGCCATTGCGGCGGTAGCTCGTGGAAGCGATGGCCCAACCCTTGTCTAACAGCGGCTTCGCGAAGCGCTTGTCGATCTCGATGTCGGCCTTGAGCGGCTCGTTCTCGGCACGATAGCCGTGCGCGATCATGACCAGCTTGCCCTGCCACTCGTCCGGAGCGGCAATCATGTACTTCGCGCCATCGATCTCGCCCGTGGTCGTCTCCTCTGCGTGGAGGTTGACGGCGAACAGGACGGCGGCGAGCGCAAGGGCTTTCACCCCGACATGCTACGGAAAGCCTGTCCGTGAAGGGAAGGGTGAAGTCACTTAAATTGCCCGAAGCGCCAGATATGCTTCGATTTCCTCCGCAGGATTATGAGCCCGCATCAGTGATTCACCGATCAGCACGGCGCTCGCACCGGCATCGAGGGCGCGTTGCACGTCCTCCACCGTACGCAGGCCGGATTCGGAAACGAGAATGACGTCGTCGCCCACCTCGTCCGCCAATTCCTCGGTGGTGGCGAGGTCGATCTCGAAGGTCTTCAGGTTGCGGTTGTTGATGCCGATCAGATCCGCGCCGAGCTCAATGGCGCGGTCCATTTCCGGCAGGTTGTGGACCTCGACCAGCACATCGAGCTGGAAGTCCTTCGCCTCGTTGTAGAGGCGCTTGAGATTGTCGTCATCAAGCGCGGCCACGATCAGCAGGATGGCATCAGCCCCGGCGACGATTGCCTCGTGGATCTGCACCGGGTGGACGGTGAAATCCTTGCGCAGCAGCGGCGCGTCGGAAAATTCGGAAATCTTTGAGAGATAGCTCAGCGAGCCTTGGAAATACTTCTCGTCGGTCAGGATGGAGAGACAGGAGGCGCCGCCGTCGAGGTAGCGCTTGGCTTGGCGGATCGGGTCGAAATTGGGATCGATCAGGCCGACCGATGGGGAGGCCTTTTTCACCTCCGCGATCACGCCGAGGCGGTCCGGGCCGAGCTCGAGGGCCGAGCGGAAGCCGCGGAACTCATTGCGCTGCAACGCGGCGGCGCGCAGGTGGCCAGCGCGGGCGAGCAGCGCTTCGACTTCCTGATGCTTGGTGGCGATGATCTCGGCGAGCTTGTCGGACATGGCGGGCGCGGGAGGAAAAACCAGAACGCCCGCCGCGGAAAGCGGAAAGACCGCCACGGACGAGGGGGTGGGTGGCTGCCGGAGCCCGCTGGTCGGCTGCGGCTCGCGCTTTTGCCTGTCCCCCCGCGGCAGCCGTCTGATAGAGGATCGGGCCAACCCCATTTCCCATGCCCCCTCCGGTGCCGAAGCGAGACCTGCTCATCGTGGACGACCATCCGATCATCACCCTGGCGGTGAAGTCGTTGGTTGAGACCATGCTTACCGGCTATGTCCCGCACACCGTTCATACCGCCGCGGAGGCGTTGGAGATGACGGAGAAGTTCAAGCCCGCCGTGGCAGTGGTGGATATCTCGCTCCCGGACGGCGACGGGCTGGATCTAGTCCGCAAGATCAAGGAAGCCGCCCCATCCTGTGCCGTGCTGGTGTTCAGCATGCAGAACGAGCTGCACTACGGTGCGCGCGCGCTGAAGGCTGGTGCCAGCGGCTATCTCATGAAGGGCGACAAGGTATCGGCCGTCGTCGAGGCGATCCGCAAGATCGAGTCCGGCGGGATGTATGCGTCGCCGGCCTTGACCGAAGAACTGATGCGCAGCGTCTCCAAGCCCGCCAATTCGGGCATCGAGACCTTCAGTGATCGCGAATACCAGGTCTTCCGCCTCTTGGCGGAGGGCCATTCGACCAAGGAGATCGCGCTGAAGTTAAAGATCAGCACCAAGACGGTGGACAGCCACATCGAGCACATGAAGGGGAAGCTTGGCAGCGCGAACAAGACGGAGTTGTTGCTCAAGGGGCGTGATTGGCTGCGGGCGACTCAGGGCGGGGGATGAAAATAGGGAGTTTCTCGATTGGCCGGGCGTGGAGTTTTTGTTAGTTGTCATACTCGATCTTCCCGGATCGCCCCTCCTCTATGATTCCCTATACCGAGCGTGATACGGACCTGAACTTTTGTCCCCCTTATCGAATCACCGGCGTCGAGGCACTGTCAGCGGTTCGCAAGATCGATACCCGTGCCGCACAGGAGTGGCTGGATGAGACGCTGAACTGGCGGCGGCCTGGTGAAGATCTGACTCCGAAATTCACCGCCCTGCCGATCGCCTTCGTGATCTTCATGCACATGGAGTCGATGTGCTCGATCGACCCGCCGCACGATACGTGGGGAGCGGTGTCCGAAACGGAGATGGTGGTGACCTTGCCGGTTCTGGAGTGGGACAACGAAGGATTCCCGTCCCTGCCGAAGCTGAAATTTTACCCGATCGTGCTGTGCCTCGATTCCGGTCCGGCGTTGATCAGCGGGCGGGAGGTCTTCGGCTTCCCCAAGATCATGGGCCGCGTCGAGATGGGGCCCGACAGTGGCGTGGTTCACACCGAGGTCTGCCGGAGTCTGGGAGAAGCCACTACTGACAAGGATGGTCTGCTGCTCTCGCTGCGACGGGAGAAGACGGATGGCCCCGCGTCCACGCCTGACTCCTTCGGGAAGGGCCTGGCGGAGATGGTGAAGGACGAGTTGTTGGGAGAGATCGACGACAGCGCGCTGGGACATCTGCTGAACCTCAATCCCGCCCGCAAGGCGCTGAACTTCACCTTGGGAGGCGTAGTGGATCTGTTCGAGGGATTGGAGGTCGGGCAAAAATTCGTCTTCTTGAAGCAGTTCCGCGACGTGGCGAATCCCCGCCTCGCGTGCCATCGCTCGGTGGCGGAGTGCGAGTTGACGTTCTCCGGCCTCAAGAGCTTGAGCCGCGAAAGTGGCGACTGGGACCTGCAGGTGCCGGAGTGGCACAGCAGCAGCCTCCTGAAGCGGATCGGCGTCGAAAGCGGGCCGATCGGTGCGCCCATGAGATCGGAGTTCCAGATGGACCTCTCGCTTGGCAAAACCCTCTGGACCAGTTGAAGCAGAGATGTCCGGAGAAGATCGCATTCACGACCAACCGTCCGCTTGGGAAATCTGGCGGCACGAAACGGATGACGCTTGCACCCGGCTCCCGGGGGAAGCTGCCGAAGCTAGTGATTTGTTGAAGGTGCTGCTGGCGGAAGCGACGGTTCTGTTAGAAAAAGATGCCTGCGCCTTGCTGGCCTTGCGCTCCAGTCGTACGGCCACGGCCGAGCCCGTGTCGCAGTTGCTGGAAGGTCTGGCGGCGATGGGGCTTGATGGCCTGATCATGGATGAGCGGACGGCGGCGCAGTTGCCGCCGCCGTACCGCGCCGAGCGCATCGGGTTCCTGCCCGGCATTCTTTCCGAGCCGTTTTGCGCTCACCGGTTGGAAGTGCGGAAGGCCGTGCTCCAGGAGGTCGAGGCGCCTGCCCGCGCAATTCTGTGGGAGAGGCTTCAGCAGCGGATCGACTCGCAGGGCGAGGCATTCCTGCGCGTGTCAATTTCCGGCCCTGCGGGTGCCGGGAAGTCGCATTTGATCGGGGCGCTGGCCGCGTGGCTCGTTTCCCGAGGGAAGGAAGTGGCACGGGTGTCGTGCTTGCCCACCGACGTGCCCGGCACTTTCGCGGCGTGGCGCTCATTGCTGGGGAAATTTGGCGGTGATCGCCTGCCGTCGGCCATTGCGGCGACGGGAGCGGCGCTGACCCTCGACGAAACGCTGGTGAAGAACCTGATGCGTTTCCTTTCCGAACCGGTTCATGCCGACACGGATGACAGCGGTCTTTCTCCGCTCCAGTACAAGGACATCCTGCCCGAGTTCATCGCCGGCGTGTTGGCGCGGCTGGTGGCGGGCCGGCCGTGTGCGGCGATCATCGATGACATCCAGTGGATGGATGAGGGCAGCCATGGCGTGACCGAAGCGCTCGATCACGTGGGTGTGCCATTGCTGCTGGTGCTCGGTAGGCGCGGGCAGCCGGTGCCGGAGGACATCGTGCTCGGCCCGATGTCGGTGGAGGAACATCGCAAGCTGCTGGCGGAGCTGTCCGGGAATGCGGAAATCACCGACGCGCTGAATGACGAGATCCACCGGATTTCCGGCGGGCTGCCGCTGGTGTCGCGGGAAGTCCATTCGATACTGAGCCAACGGCGCCGTCTCATCGCCATGGGCGGTACGCTTGATCTCGCACCGGCGGATGCCTCGGCGGAATCGCTGCACGAGACACCGTTGACCGGACGCTTCCGTGATCTCTCGCCGCGGCTGCGCTCGCTGCTCGGGGCCTGCGCGATCTGGCGCGAGCCATTCACCAAGGAACAAGCAGAGACTACAGCCAAGGCTTCCAGCCCGGGCATCGAGTTCGACACCTGCTGGGAATCGCCACTGTTAGGTGAGTTCATCGTTGCCGCTCCCGGAGCAACGGGACGGTTCTCGTTTTATCATGACCTGCTGCGGGAGGCTGCGCTGTCGCTGATGGCGGATCGGGATCGCGCCGCCGGCCACGGAGCAGCGCTCGAGTGGATGACCGCACGACCGCTGCGGGACTTGTCGCCCGCTGAGGCAGCGTTTCATGCGAAGGAGTCCGGGCGGGATGATGTCGCCGTGGAGTTGTTCGACCGTGCGGCCCGTGCGGCATTGGGGCGCTTCGCCTTGCGGGAAGCCCGCGAGGCGGCACGGGCGGCGCTTGATTTGGACCGAGTGAATGAGCGCACGGGTGATCCGGTGGCCATCGCCCAGCGGGCGCGGCGCTACCAGATCGAGGGCGAGGCCGCGTTTCACTGGGGCATGGTCGAGGATGCGGCCGGTCTGTTGGAGAAGGCCTTGGTGCTCTACCGGGTGAGTCCGGAGGCAGGGGTATTCCCGATCAAGGCGAGCATGCTCTTGCGTCACCTGTGGCTCTTCGCCACCGGCAAGCCGTGGGCCGATGCGACCGTCTCCCCGGTGCGGGAGGGCGCCGCGCGCACGGCACTGATGCTCGCGGAGATCGCCTATTTCCAGAATGACCAGAAGCGCTCCGCCGACTGCTGCGTCACCGCGCTCGATCTCGCATCCAAAAATGGCGAGAGCGCGATGCTCGCATCATTGTGCGCGGCGATCGCTTGTCCGATGTCTGGCAAGCGGCCGCGCTGGCTGGCAGAACGCTACCGCAACATCGCAAGGCGGATGATTGCGCGAGTCGGCGATCGCACGGAGCAGACCTATATCGAGCACGTCGGCTGTCTGGTGGATCTTGATAAAACGCGCTGGCCTCAGGCCGCCGAGCGAGCCGCTGGCAATGTCGCCTACTGGAAGTCGCACGGCCATGGCCGTCGCGTCGAGGAGGCGGCGACGCATGCCTTCTTCATCGATTACTTTCGCGGTGACTTCGCGCGCGCGGCCGAGTGGTCGGGCGTGCTGCAGGAGTCCGCGTTCAAGCGCACCGACCGCCAATCGCGGACCTGGGCTGCGATGATGGGCAGCCTGCACGCGCTCGCCAGTCTCGGCACCAGGGAAGCGGAAGCTCATTGCAAGAAGGTGCCGGTGCACGGCGGCGATGCGATCACGCAGTCATCGATCCACGTGATGCGTGCGATGTGTGCGTGGCGCTCCGGCAACCCGTGGCAGGCGATGGATTGCCTGCGCGATGCGGAGGACCTCGCCGGGCAACATCCGCCGGTTTCCTCCACGCAGTTCCTGCTGGCAGATGCCGCAGTTCTGTTAGGCGAGATGCGTTCGTGGGGGCCGCCCGAATTGGAAGCGGATCCGATGTTTGGCGGACTGGTGGAGCGCTTCATGAAGCGCGCCGCTGCATTCGCGAAAAGTTTCTCCCTTGGTGGGGCGATCCTGCACTGCGCCCGTGGCCTGCACGGTCCGGGCGGGAGCAAGGAGTTTGTCGCCGCGGAAAGCGCGGCGCAGAGGTTGGGAGCGGATTTCCTCAAAGCCCGCGCACGTTGCTATCACGCCCTGAAGTCGCCCGTGTCCGCTCGGCTTCAGGACGGACTTACCCTCCTGGAAAAATGCGGTGCGAGCGCGGAGGCCGCGTTTTTCCAGCAACTCGCCTCCCGCCATGATCGATTCCCGTGAACATATTGTCATCCTCGGCGGCGGCGTCGGGGGATGTGCCGCCGCCTATTGGCTGACCGCCACCCCCGAGCTGCGCGCGAAGTATCGCGTCACTCTCTATCAGACCGGCTGGCGCCTCGGTGGCAAGGGGGCCAGCAGTCGCGGCGAAAGCGACCAGCATCGCAGCGAGGAACACGGGCCGCACGTTTGGTTCGGCTTCTACGAGAATGCCTTCAAAACCCTGCGCGGTGCGATGGAGGAGCACCAGCGGCTCGGCTACACCATCGGGCTCTTCAAAACGATCGATGATCTTTTCATGAAGGCGCGTGAAGGCGTCTTCTATCATCACAATGAGGCGGCGGGAAAATGGGAGCCATGGAAGATGACCCTGCCCGAATATGCCGGCGAGCCGGGCGATGGCACCCCGTGTCCGGACATCCGCGAGAACCTGTGGCGGATGGCGGATCACCTCGCGCTCAATCTCAACAAGGTCGGTGCTTTCGGTCCCATCGTCAGCCGGTTCCTCAAGGTGATGGAGAAGATCATGGGCCGCAGTGTGAAGTGGCAGGCTGCGATGACTTGCCCGGCCGGCATTGAGCCCGGTGATCCCAGTGGCTGGGCGAGCTACCTTTCCCGCCGCTTGATCCACCTCGCGGGCGACGAGCGCCACTGGTACGGCGAGCCAGTGATCGGCCGCGGCTTCAAGCTGCTGCTCGACTACATCGGCTGGCGGCTGCGGCGCATGAAGAAACGCCCGATGACGAGCGAGGCACTGAGAGAGTTGTGTCTGGCAGATCTTTATCGCACGTGCTTGCGGGGTGCGTTGGTCGATCTGTTGCTCCGGGATGAAATGTTCCGCCAGCTCGACCAGCATGAGTTTCTCGCGTGGCTGAAGTTGCACGGTGCCGGCTTCTCGACCGTGAAGGAGTCGCCGTTCTTGCGTGGCTACTACGATACGCCCTTCGCCTTCTCCAAGGGGATGGCTCACGATACGAACAACGCGAACTTCGCTGCCGGCGCTGCGTTGCGCGGCTTCTTCCGCATCTTCTTCGGCTACAAGGGATCCTACGTGCATCGCATGAACCTCGGGATGGGAGAGTGCGTTTTCATCCCGCTCTACCGAGTCCTGAAAGAGCGGGGAGTCCGCTTCGAATTCTTCCATCGGGTTGAGGCACTGGTGCCGAATGCGATGGGCAATCGGGTTGCCCGCATTCGCCTTAACCGGCAAGTCCGCCTCGCCGAAGGAAAAGACCACTACGACCCGATCAAGCAGGTCGCCGTGCCGCAGGCCGACAAACCACCGATCATCTGGCCGGTCTGGCCGGAGAAGCCGATGGAAGACCAGCTGGATCCAGCCACGCTGCCTCCGCCGGATGATCCCGGGCTGGAGTCGCACTGGAGCACCCACACCAGTGGCACCGTGGAGCTATACGACCGCGCAGATCCCTCGGCCAATGGCCACGAACGATTCGATCACGTGGTGCTGGCCATTCCGCCCGCGGCTCATCCGCATCTGGCGAAGGACCTCCTGAAAAAGGATACCCGTTTCCGCGTGATGGTGGGGAGCAGCGAGACGATCCGCACGATCGCCTGCCAGTTCTGGTTCATCAATCAGGACGAGCTCGGGTGGGAGGGCCACGATTACTTCTGCGAGCTGGCCATGGCCGGCTCGGGGCCGGACCCCTTCAACATCATCATCGAGGCGACAAACATCCTCAAGACGGAGGCGACTCCCGGTGCCAGTCATCTTCTCTACCTCTGCGGCCCTGCTTCGAACGATCCTAACGAACCTCCTGCCGACAGTGATCCGGGTTATCCGGCACGGGAGAAGGCGCGGGCGAAGGCCACGGCATTGAAGTGGATTCAGGAAGAGGCCTCGTTGTGGCCCGGCGTGTGTTTCCCAGGCACCACGACCCTCGACCCGATGTCGCTCTATCATCCGGACAAGGATGCCACCATCGAACAGCGGCTCGACTGGCAGTACTTCCGCATGAACATCGACCCCGGCGAGCGCTACGTGCTCTCGACCAATACCGCGGCACCGAACCGCCTGTGGCCATGGGAAAGCGGCTTCAATAACCTCGTCTTCTCCGGAGATTGGTGCCGCAACTCCATCGACATCGGCTGCGTCGAGTCCGCCGTCACTTCCGCCATGCTCGCGGCGAACCATCTGACCGGCTACCCGACCCGCGACATGATCGATGGGCTTCAGTACGACTGACGTAGTATTTGGAGAAAAGAAAAACGGGCACCCGGTTTCCCGGATGCCCGCCCTCACCATGAACACGGGGTTTTATTCGGCAAACACGACACGGTAGAACGCCTTGCCGGGCGGTGGGGAAAGATCCGTCCAGGTTCCGGTCGAACCGGTGGCGGTCACCGTCGCGACATCGCCCCAGCTGCCCAGCGTGGTGCTCCGCTGGATCGTGAACTGGATCCCGGTGACGGCCGGCCATGTGATGGTGTTGCCGCTCAGGTGTCCTGCGAAGAACGACGAGCCGCTCGTCGGATTCAGACCGAGCCGGAACTCGACGAGGTTCGAGGTGCCGTCGCCGTCAGGGTCGGCGCTTTCACCGCGCAGGCCCGCATCAGGAATGTTCTGAGCTGCCCACAGCTGGAAGGGCGAGCCGTCCTCGTGGAAGAGGAACTCGGACTCCGGCAGGACCACGGCGCTGATGCGGACTTCATCGATGTTGCCTTGGAAGGCATCGGTCGCGGTGCCGTTCCACATGCCTTGGCCGATGTTCCAAGGCGTGTCGAGAGGACCTGCGGGCGGCACATACCACGCGCCGGTGATGGCGACGGTGCCTTCCAGCACGTAGGCGGCATCGCCGGGCTTCTTCAGCCACAGTTTCAGTTCGGTGGCGGTGGCGGTGACGGCAGTGGAGTACCAGGAGCCCGCCGCGATCGTCGACGTGCCGATGATCTCGCGTGCCGTTCCCGAGCCATCGACCATGCCGGCACGCAGCTTGTTCGCGGTATCGATCTTGATCGAGAATGGCGGCTGACCTGCGACTGGATTTCCCAGCTTCGACACCGGCACCTGCCATTGGCCGGTCAGGTTCGTGTTGAAGCTCGCCTCGACCGTGAAGCTGGTAAAGGTGTGCGTCCGCAGCGATGCTTGCCCGCCACCAAGGTAGGTGGTCGGTGTCGAGAAGATCGCCTCGATGAAGTAAACGCCGCTGTTGTTCCGCTGGAAGTACAGCGAGCTGGAATCAGTGGCACCAGTGGCCGTAACGGTGGGCGAGGGGACGACCGAGTCGTAGTTTGGCCGGCTGTAGTCGGCCCATGCCATCATGTGGTTGCCGTAGACGGAGGAGTCCTGGATCGAGGTGGGATACAAGTACTGGCCGTTACCGCCTGCGGGAACTTCGCCGGTGGTCGCCTCTTCGAAGCGCCAGTAGCCCAGTGTGGTTTCCACCGATGCAGCGCTCGTGGGATCGGTGCCAGCCAGATACTCGAGCTTGTTGCTCATGCCGTCTGCGTCCGGGTCGCCGGCACCATCCTGATGGGCTGTTGCTTCAGCCAGAATCTCGTTGCCAACGCGGAAATACTTCACTTCCCAGCCGTCGGGAAGTCCATCGCCAGCCATCTCGTTGTCGACGTCCGGCGAGGAAATCTGATCCTCGGGATTGGTTCCCGACCACATCTCATCCTCATTGCTGAAGAGGTCGCCATCGGGATCAGCAGTCGGGACGCCCGCGGCGAGGGTGTCGAAATAGAAGACCTCCCAGCCGTCGTTGAGCCCGTCGTTGTCGGTGTCCGGGAAGGAGAACGCGTTGTTGGGATCAGTGCCGGTGTTTTGTTCGGCCAAGTTGGTGTTGTGATCGCCATCGGGGTCACCATTCGCGACTTGGGCCAGGCTGTTGGCGAAGTAGTAGCGTTCCCAGCCGTCATTGAGCCCGTCGGCATCGGTGTCGGGATAGGAAGTGGCGAGCTTGGGATTGGTGTTATTCTGATACTCCAACAGGTTGCTGGCAAAGTCGCTGTCGAAGTCATCCGCCGCGCCTTGATCGAGGTTGGAGAAATGAGTCATTTCCCATGAGTCCGGCAAGCCATCGCCATCGGTGTCGGCGTTGATGCGGGTGAGCACGCCGGTCGCTTCGTCGAACTGGTAATTGCCGTCGGCGGAAGTCCAGAAGCCGCTGTTCTCGGTGAATCCGGCGACGTTGAAGTTCAAGCCGAAGGTTTCGACGAGGTTCGCCGCATCGACCAGCGTCCAATGATCGCCGACGGTGTTGCCAGCCGTGGTCAGATCGAGATTGAAGGTGCCGTCGAAGGTGAAGGGAACTGCGCCGGTGATCGTGTTATTCACGCCGCTGGCACCGATCTTGAAGGCAAGCGCCCCGGTGGTGGCGAGCGCCGCACCGCTCGCGCCCGTCACCGTGATATTGCCGGTGTAGGTATTGGCACCGGCGAGCACCACTTGGCGGCCGGCGGTGGCGTTGGTTTGCAGCAAAAGCGTTCCGCTGTTGCCACTGATGGGCGCGGTGACCGTGATGGTGGCGTTGTTGGAAAAGAAGGTGGTGGTGCCGGTTCCAGCGATGGTGATGCTGTTGCCCGCGAGGGTGAAGGCCGTGGAGGAGTTGCTCGCGTTGTTCACCAGCGATCCATCCAACGTGAGATTGTTGATGGTGATCGTGTTGACGTTGGTGCTCCCCTTGTAGACGAGGTTGGCACCGGTGACGGTCAGCGAGTCGCCGGCGAAGATGAGGTCGGTCGCGCCGTCCGCCGGAGTACGAAGGTTGTAGCCGCTGGCCACGAAGTAGGCATTGCCGGCCGAGGGGGCTGCG
>Ga0307408_100001838_pt1 | contig 15469 bp, 12 predicted proteins | sample 322Cmetagenome_FD_202116 | JGI IMG/M metagenome (GOLD analysis project Ga0307408, IMG submission 202116) | Maize rhizosphere microbial communities from greenhouse at UC Davis, California, United States - 322HYB-C-3 | ecosystem: Host-associated > Plants > Roots > Rhizosphere > Soil | place...
GCGGTAATTTCCTTGATGGTAAATTGAAGGATTGTAAAGGTGGCAAACCATACCATCACCGTACAGGTTTCTGTTTAGAGACACAACATTACCCTGATGCTCCAAACAAACCATCATTCCCAACAACTACTTTAAAACCGGGAGAAACCTACCAAACAACTACTTTGTATAAATTTGGAGTTCAATAAGAATCTTCTCTGAGAATAAGCAAAAGCGCCTTACTGGTTTTTCCGGTAAGGCGCTTTTGCTCTTTATGTATTTACTGAAATTTCTGTCTGTAGAGTTCCGTAGGGCTGTCTCCGACTCGATTAAGGCCACCTGAAAATTGTATAAATCGAGTCTGAGACTCTTTTCCATTCATTAATCCGTAGACACCGCTACGCAAAAGTCAACGGACAGAGGGCTTATCCAAAAACAAAAAAAGACACGTTCTGTGCCCTCTGTGAAATTCTCCGTGTTCTCTGTGATTAAGAAATAAAAAAAGCCCTGTGACGGCAGGGCTCGAAAGATTTCAGAGTGCAATTAGCTTAGTCGTACTTTATTGCTGTTTACCAGGTATGTGTATACCTTCGAAACAGAATTACTTCCTGAAAACTTAACAGCACTTTTTACAGTTTCTTTAGTTACTCCCCATTTATTGGCCCAGAAGTTTACTTCTTCTTCAGCAAACATGCTTATCAGTTCTTGGTCGTTTTTGGGTAATAGCCTTGCGTTGTTCATAACAGGTGGTTTATATGTATAACTAACAATGAAGATTTCGATGAATTGTTTTTAAAAAAATAAAAAAATACGCCGATGTTCTCTGTCATATTTACACTTACAAAGTTTAATTGTTAGCATTACACTAATATTAAACAGCTGTTAACGCTTTGCTTTTTTGTTGATCGGGAAAGGTTAATTGACTTCGATGGACAGATATTTTGGATAACAGTTAAGGCCTCACAACACTATGTAAAGTAAGTCGAACATTTTTGTAATATAAATTTGTCCGGCCGCTTAAAATCTAAAGCTTTTAATTAATTTTGCGCCCAATTAAAGAACCTGATAATCTTATAAATAAGTGTTTACGAGTATTATCTGAATGGGTTTTATAGCCTTGTTAGGTTATTAAGGGTTCATCTCATCAAAATATATATTGCTTTAAATGAAGATCTTAAAATTTGGAGGAACATCAGTAGGTAGTCCCGAGCGGATGAAGAAATTGCTTGATATCATTCGTCCGGAAGAGAAGCAGATTGTGGTATTATCTGCCGTTTCTGGTACAACCAATAGCCTTGTTGAAATTTCAGCGGCTTACCTTGACGGTGATAAGCGAAAAGCAAAACAGTTAACCGATGCTTTGCACGAAAAATATAAAGCATTTGTACAAGAGCTTTTTTCTACTGAAGAGGGTAAAAAGAAGGGTTCAGATTTAATTACGTACCACTTTACGCTTATTGGGTCTTTAGATACCGAGTTGTTCACTCCGGTTGAAGAAAAAATCGTTTTGGCACAAGGTGAGTTGCTATCAACAGCATTATACCATTTCTATCTTTCGGAGATAGGTGTTAAATCGGTATTGTTGCCAGCGCTTGATTTCATGAAGATTGATGAGGATAATGAGCCAATTGTTGAGTTCATAGGTTCTCACCTGCAACCATTCCTTGATCTGAAAGCAGACAATAATTTGTTTATTACTCAGGGGTATATTTGCCGGAATGCCTTTGGAGAGATTGATAATCTTCGTCGTGGCGGAAGTGACTACACTGCTTCCCTGATTGGTGCGGCTATCCGTGCAGATGAAGTTCAGATCTGGACAGATATCGACGGTATGCACAATAATGATCCTCGTGTTGTAAAAGGTACTAAGCCAATTGCCCAGCTTTCATTTGATGAGGCTGCAGAGCTGGCCTATTTCGGCGCTAAAATCCTGCATCCGCAGAGTGTGTTTCCGGCGCAGAAATATAAAATCCCGGTAAGGTTATTAAACACTATGGAGCCTGGTGCTCCCGGTACTTTAATCACCAACGATAGCGAAAAAGGCATTATCAAATCTATTGCTGCTAAAGATGGTATCACTGCGGTAAAAATCCAGTCGAGCCGCATGTTATTGGCTTATGGCTTTTTAAGAAGAGTATTCGAAGTATTTGAGCGTTACAAAACGCCTATCGATATGATTACTACTTCTGAGGTTGCTGTATCATTAACTATCGATGAGACTAAATACCTTGCAGAAATTACTAAGGAGCTTGAAGATTTCGGAACTGTAGAGGTAGATCAGGATCAGACTATCGTTTGTATCGTAGGCGATCTTAATTACGATGCCAATGGTTTCGCTTCAAAAGTATTTACAGCTTTAGGTAATGTGCCAATCCGCATGATCTCTTATGGTGGAAGCAATTACAACATCTCTGTATTAGTTAAATCGGCCGACAAGGTAGAAGCATTGCAGAGCCTGCACAGTAATTTATTTTAATAAAACATACACTCCTTTCGGGGAGATATACAATGCTTATTCCCCCTTTCATTAGGGGGATTTTTCTAAAATCATGTTCAATTCAGAAACACTAACATCTTTCCAAAATCAGGAAACTCCATTTTATCATTACGATCTTAACCTGCTTCAGCAAACTTTAAACGCATGTAAAGCAGCAGCTGATAAGTATGACTTTCATGTGCATTATGCCATGAAGGCCAACTTTAATCAGAAGGTAATAGAGAAGATTAAGGAGGTTGGTTTTGGTGCCGATTGTGTAAGTGGAAATGAAGTGAAAAAGGCTGTTGAAGTAGGTTTTGCGGCCGATAGAATTGTTTTTGCAGGAGTGGGAAAATCCGATAAGGAAATTATTAATGCCCTAAACAGTGATATTTTCTGCTTCAATGTGGAGTCTGTGCAGGAACTGGGAGTGCTGAACGAACTTGCTGCCAATGCCGGTAAAGTAGCTAATGTTGCTTTACGTATCAACCCCAACGTTGATGCTTATACACATGCTAACATTACTACTGGCTTGGAGGAGAACAAATTTGGTATCAATCAGTGGGAATTGCATGATTGTACTGAAGCTTTAAAAAATTTGCCGAATGTTAAACTAATCGGTATCCATTTCCATATAGGTTCTCAGATTACCAATTTAACCGTTTTTAAAAGCCTTTGTGTAAAGGTGAACGAGATCAGAAGCTGGTTCGATGAACGAGGCTTTAACTTAAAAGTACTAAACGTTGGTGGCGGTTTGGGAATAGATTACCATGCTCCGGATGAAAAACCAATTGCCGACTTTGAACAGTACTTCCAGATCTTTGATCAGTTTTTAGAAAGAAAACATGGACAGGAAGTTCATTTTGAGTTAGGACGTGCTTTAGTTGCACATTCGGGCACCTTGATTAGCCGGGTTTTGTACGTAAAAAATGGCATTAAAAAGCATTTCCTGGTATTGGATGCAGGAATGACCGAGTTGATGCGTCCGGCACTTTATCAGGCTTATCATAAAATTCAGAACATATCCAGAACAGAAGGAGAGACAGTGAAATACGATATTGTTGGTCCCATCTGCGAATCAACCGATTGTTTCGGAAAAGAAGTTGAGTTACCGGAATCAAAAAGAGGGGATATCATTGCTATCCGTACAGCGGGTGCTTATGGTGAAGTTATGGCTTCTAAATATAACCTGAGGGAAGATATAAGAAGCGTTTATAGCGCATAAAGATAGAGACCGGGAAAGCAAAGAAATACGTTTTCCCGGTTTTGTTTTAGGCCAGCTCTGATCTAAAGTTCATTGATGAAGCTGCTCAATGTATATCTTGTAAGGATATGATCTGGTTTTAATTTTGTTAAAGCCTGAGATGGCATATATTTAATCTCCGCATCTTCAGGATCCTGAACAGCAGTTAAGCCTCCATGGTCTTGAATCGCTTTTAAACCGGCAGAGCCATCCGAATTGGCCCCCGAAAGCAAAATGGCAACAGCTTTCCTCTTATAAACATCTGCGGCGGTTTGAAAAGTGGCGTCAATAGCTGGCCTCGAATGGAGAATTTTCTCTGAAAAATCCAATGAGAAGCTGCGATCGTCTTCAATCAGTAAATGGTAATCGGCTGGGGCAATGTAAATCACTCCCGGGCTTATATATTCTTTTTCTTCAGCCTCTTTAACCGGAATTTTGGTTTGCGAGCTGAGAAGATTACCAAGAGTAGATTCAAAACTGCTCTTTCGGTGAATGATTATTACAATGGCGAAAGATAGTGGCATTTTAATGCCGGGAAGCATTTTCAGTATAACATCCAGGCTCCCTGCCGATCCGCCGATGAGTAAGATATCATATTTGCCTATGCCATTTTTCTCCATATTTTTTCCTTCGCATTTATTACCTTAAACTTGCCGGCAATCGACGAAAATCGAAGCGTTTCTTTTGATCCTAAAGCCAAGAAGCCTAAAGTGTCCAGACTCTCAGAAAATAATTCAAATACCCGCGATTGCAGCTGTCTGTCAAAATAAATTAGTACGTTTCTACAAAGAATGAGTTGAAATTCGTTAAAAGAACGATCGGACACCAGATTGTGTGTTGAAAAGATCATTTTCTCACTTAAGGAACTGTCAAACTTCACCATTTCATTAGCGGCTGTATAATAGGTTGAAAATTCCTGCATGCCACCTGCCGAAATGTAATTCTCTGAATATTGTTGCATCAGCCCAATGTGAAACGTTCCATGTCGGGCCCGCTCTAATACCTCAGGATTAATGTCTGTGGCATAAAGCAATGATTTATGCAAAAGGTTGGCTTCTCTCAGCATTATTGCCATTGAGTATACTTCCTCGCCCGTAGCGCAGCCTGCATGCCAGATTCGTATAAAGGGATAGGTGCCCAGGGTTGGAAGAATGTCTTCCCTTAGAGCGCGGTAAAATGCCGGATCTCGGAACATCTCAGTTACCGGGACTGTGACTTGTTCGATAAACCGCCGAACATACAATGGGTCGTGTTTTAGCCGGTACCTAAATTCCGCAAAACTCGGAAACCGATCCAGTGAAAAAAGGCGGTTGATTCGTCGTTTCAGAGAAGCTTTAGAATAGTCTGTGAAATCATAGCCATGAAGCGCGATCAGATCGTCCAGCAAGATCTTTATCTCTTCATCTTTTACAACCTTTAGTTCAATCATCCTTGTTTAGGTGAGCATGTAAAATTTCCACCAAAGCATCAACATTCACCGGTTTGGGTAAATAAGCGTTTGCTCCTGCGTTCAGACATTTTTCCCGGTCGCCCACCATAGCTTGTGCAGTTATTGCAACGATTGGAATTGGCGCTAATATATCATTCTTTCTGATCGTTGTAATTGCCTCATATCCATCCATATCGGGCATCATCATATCCATAAGAATAATGCCAACTTCATTCCCTGAGGTACTTAATAGATCAAAACCTTCGGCAGCACTTATGGCTGTAAGGCAATTATATCCTTTAGCCTTGAGTACAGCCTTAAGGGCAAAGATATTTCTCGAGTCATCATCTACAATTAAAATGTTCTTCATCTTTTCTGAGTTTTTAGACCAGGGAAATATGGTGATGTATCAGAGTGCATTGAATAAGGCAATTAAATTGTTTTGTTGTATAGCCAAACCCGCAGTAACGAAATTAGCTGATCGATATCAACCGGTTTGGAAATATAATCCGATGCTCCGGATTTTATACATTTCTCGCGGTCGCCTACCATTGCTTTTGCTGTCACAGCTAAAATTGGGAGGTTCTTGTAACGCTGATTTTTCCTTATTTTGGCCGTAGTTTCATAGCCATCCATTTCAGGCATCATCATGTCCATCAACACGATGTCTATCTCTGGGGATTCTTCCAGCATAAGCATTGCTTCTTTGCCATCAGTGGCAGAGATCGTTTTCATTTTTACCTGCTCCAGGGCCTTCGTTAGCGAGAAAATGTTGCGAACATCATCATCTGCAATTAAAACAGTTTTCCCCTTCAGCACTTCATTCAATTCATTTAGCGTTTTCTTTTGATCCTTAACTGGCGGATGCTTCTCTTCCACCAGATGCAGGAACAAGGCAACCTCATCAAGAATGCGTTGATAGGAATGGGCAGTTTTCATCACAATACTATCGGCATATTGTCTCAGCTTGCTTTCTTCTGCTTTTGAAAGATTTTTGCCGGTGAATATGATAATCGGCAGATTTTCAAGTCCTTCGTTCTTTTTAATAGCTTCCAGTGCCTCGTACGACCGCGAATCCGGAACTCCCATATCCAGAATTACACAATCTATATTTTGACGCTTCAAGGCTGAAACACCCTCTCGCACAGATTCTTTTATTTCCGTGCTCACATTAAATGATGAAAGGAAATATGCCAGCGCTTCAGCATGTTTTGCATTCTCTTCAATAATCAAAACCTTCTTTGGATGTCTGTTAAGGGCATCTTCCAGTTTGCCAAACATCTCTTGCATTTGCTCCAGCGCTACCGGTTTATTAATAAAGTCGACAGCGCCTTTCACCAGGCTTTCTTTTTTTGCATCCAGGGCTGACATGATATGCACCGGAATATGCCGTGTCGCCGAGCTTGATTTCAATTCTTCCATCACCTCCCAGCCATCCTTAACCGGAAGTTGGATATCTAAAAGTACAGCCAATGGCTTATAACGATGTGTCATCACAACGCCGTAATCGCCCTGTGTAACAATGATACCTTTGTAACCTCGCTGATGCGTGAAGTTTAAAAGTGCCTTAGCGAAGTTTAAATCATCTTCTACAATCAAAACCACTTTTTCATTCTCTCCAAGGCTATCTCTGTCATCAGGAACAGGCTGAGGAATGTCTTCGATATCCAACGTTCGGGATTCGGGAGATATTTCTTCGATTCTTTTTTCCAGGATCTTTTCCTCCATCACAATGATGCTATCGGCAGAACTTATAGCCTGCTCGGTAACTTCTACCGGTATCGTTAGCGTAAACTCGCTCCCTTTGTCCGGCTCACTTTTTAGCGTGATTTCTCCTCCAAGTAACCTGGCAAGCTCTCTGCTGATGGAAAGCCCAAGGCCCGTGCCTCCGTACTTTCTCCGGGTTGAGCCATCGGCCTGTTGAAATGCCTCAAACACTTGTTTCTGTTTATCGGCCGGGATACCAATGCCGGTATCGTTCACGATAAATTTTATTTTACCCTTATCATTTGTCGGGGCGATTGTTAGAGTAACATGCCCTTTGGTAGTAAACTTTAATGCATTGGCAATAAGGTTTTTTAAGATTTGTTCGAGCCTAAGCTTATCTGTTTTAATCTTTTCTGGTATGTCAGCGTCTTCATTAAATGTTAGAGTAAGATTCTTGTCGCGGGCGATAGGGGAGAAGAGGCCTTTCAGATCGTTTACCACTTCTTTTAGTGGAAGGTCTATCAGATCGAGATCCATTTTACCTGCCTCGATTTTAGAAAGATCAAGTATTTCATCTATTAAGGCCAATAAGCCATTGCCGGAACTTTGAATAACCTTTGCATATTCTATTTGCTCTTCGCTAAGATTGTGTTCCGGGTTTTCAGACATTAATCGCGAAAGCAGCAAAATCGAGTTTAACGGCGTACGTAATTCGTGCGACATGTTTGCCAGGAATTCTGATTTGTAGCGGGTGCTTAATTCCAGTTCTTCGGCTTTTTTTTGAATATCCAGGTTCCGTTCTACAATGAGCTGGTTTTTATCTTCGAGAGACTTACTTCGTACCTCCAATTCTTTATTGGCTTGCAATAATTCTTCCTGCTGCACTTTCAACTCTTCTTCCGATGCCTGCAGTTTCTGAGTCTGAGCTTCCAGCTCGGTATTCAGGTTTTCCAGCTCTGAATGTTGCGCCTGAAGTTCTTCCGACTGCGCTTGGGTTTCTTCCAGCAATTGCTGAAGCTTTTTGCGGTTCTGGGCACTGTTTATTGCAATACTTACATTCCTCGAAATACTGCTGAAGTAATCAATATGTCTTTCCGTAAACGCATTCAAAGATGCCAACTCGATAACGCCAGTAAGTACGTTTTCGTGTACGACAGGAACTACATAAATAAATCTCGGTTTAGCTTCGCCGCTGGCATAGCTTACCATAATGTTTTCCTCTGTATCGTGACTTATCTGGATTGGTTTTTTGCTCGAAGCAACCTGGCCCACAAGGCCTTCTCCAATTTCAATCCGGTTTTTATGGTTGCGGTTTAAGGCATATCCCGAAGTAAGCTCAAGTTCTTCATTTTCTGTAAGAAGATAAAAGGCACCTACGTGGCTATTTGTGTACGTAACAATGCAATCCAGTATATCACTTGCCAAGCTTTCTGTCGCTTTTTCACCCACCATTGTTTCGTTCAGGCTTGCAACTCCACTTTGAAGCCATTCGTTGTCGGAAAGCACAGTGAACGAGTAACTTAACGATTCAGCCATTTTGTTGAGTGATAACGCCAGACTTCCTAACGTATCCTTATCATCTTGATCCTCAATTTTAATGCTATAATTCCCGTTTGATATTTTGTCAGCAACGCCTTCAATAATCTTTAAGCGCCGTTGAATGTCTTTCTCTTTTTCCTGTAATTGCAGGTATAATGCAGTTCGTTGCTCAAAATCTTTCTTGGCCTTGAAATAAGAAAGGAGCGTAATGATAACTGAAAGTATTGCTGCCAGAATGATTAGCAAAGGGGTAAATACCGAAAAACGGTTCATTTTTTCGGTGCGAACATTGAGCAGGTCGGTTTCTGCTATAACCATCTTGTTTACAAGACTTCTGGCTCTGTCCATATACACCTTGCCCGCAATCATGTCTTTGGTATCAATATAACTGGTGTTCTTTTTTACTCCCAGAACATCATCAAGCCGGCGTAACCTTTTTAAAATAACATTTTGTAATTTATCAGCATTTGCTTGCTGAGTGGGATTGTCAGCAGTTAGTTTCTTTACATTGGTAAGAGTTTCCTCTGCTTTTTTATATGCTCCATTGTAAGGTTCAAGAAATTCCTCTTTACCGGTAAGCAAGTAGCCTCGTTGGCCGGTTTCTGCATCTTTAAGGATAGAAATTGTTGCTTCAAGTTCCCGTATAACCAGATTGGTATGGTTAACCATGCTGGCACTTTCAAGGAGGTTTTTTATACTTATGTACGAAGCAATTGAGCTGATAAGTAATAGCAATAATGATATTCCATAGCCGAATTGCAAGTTTTTAGTGGCAGTTGATTTCATCAATTGTGTTTTCCTCTTTGTTATCTAAATCAAGATTTTGGTAAATAGGCAATGTAAAGCTAAATTCAGAACCACGCCCCGATCGGCTTTTAACGCCGTATCTTCCATGGTGTCGTCTGATAATTTCCGAGCAGATGTATAAGCCGATTCCTAGTCCCTGGAAACGATTCGAGTTCTCTTCAACCCGATAAAACTTTTTAAAAACACTATCAAGCTTATCAGAAGGAATTCCAATTCCCTGATCTTTAACAATAACCTGAATGTGATTATCGGGAGTTATGCAGGTTCGTATTACAATGTTTTTATTGTCCGGCGAATACTTAATGGCATTGGTAAGGTAATTAATCAAGACTTGTTCCACTCGTGTGTCATCACCAATAACTTTTATATGATGCTGTGGCTCAAAATGGATCGTATAGTCGGGATTAGTCTGGCGGGCAATGTCAATGGTATTTTCAATCAGCTGAGAAAAATCAAACTCTTTTTTATTAAAAACCATCTTGCCGCTTTCTATTTTGGATATATCCAGCAGGTCAACAATAAGTGTTTGAAGCTTGTCAAGCTGCATTTGGGTGCGTTGTAAGTAACGGGCACTCTCAGGAAAGGGATTTTCATGCTCGCCTTCTATAGATCGTTCCAGCAGTTGCATATAAGCTTTTATGCTGGTTAATGGCGTTTTAAGTTCGTGACTGGCAATACTTAAAAATTCGTCCTTTCTTAGTTCGGCCCGTTTTTGATCTTCAATATCAGTAAATGTACCTACCCAACGCATGGTCACATTGCCTTCCTTTACAGGCGAAGCTTTAAGTAAATGATAGCAAAATTCGCCATCCTTGATCCTTTTTATCCTTACCTCGAAATTAATGGCCTGCCCCTCGCTTACAGCATTCTGCCATGCGTCATGAATATTAATGTCTTCTGGGTGAGATTCTGGAAAGCTCGTTTCGGAGTCTGAGAAATTAAACCAATGCTGATTTACGAACTCAATTGAACCATCTGCTTTTGCTGTAAATGCAATTTGAGGAATGGTCTCAAGAGTGCTCCTCAATTCCTGAACCCTTTCTTTTAATTCAGCCTGTGCTTGCTTTCTAAATTCAATTTCGGCTCTGAGGGTGTTTTGTATCTGATTAAGCTCGTTTGTTTGTTCGTAAAGCCTGTAAAACGTTTTTACCTTCAAAAGAAGAATATCCGGATCTACTGGTTTTGTTACATAATCTATCCCACCTGAGGCATAGCCCTGGGTAATAAATTGCTTGTTGGTGTTAACCGCGGATAAAAAGATGATAGGAACGTCTTTCGATTTACTGTATCCGGATATGGTTTCGGCAACTTCAAATCCATCCATTCCCGGCATTTGAACATCGAGGATTATGAGGGCATAGGAGTTTTTTAATATCTTTTTTAGAGCTTCCTCGCCGGATTGGGCAGAATCAACTTCAAAATGGTTCAGTTCTAAAATTTTTTGTAGTGAAAAAATATTTTCCGGCTTATCGTCTACTATTAAGATCATTACAAGGTGAAACGCAAATGGGATTAATTTATATAGCCTTTAAAAAGCATGTATCATAAGGATAATGGAATGAAGAATAACATCGTACAAGTGATTTGGTTTTAAATTAGCGGAAATCTTATCGCAATTGCAGTTTGCGCTATTAAGGTTTGGTGGATTTAAATAGCCGAAGCGGAAGGTTGTATAAGTAGTAAAATGTCAAAGGAGATCTTGTTACAAAGTACTCACAAGATCTCCTTTGGGGGAATGTTGTATCAAAAAATTATGCGGTAACCTCTTTGCGTTGCGCTTTTTCCCAAACGGCACTTTGCTGCTTTCTGAAATAGCGGATAATTCCGGCCAGCACTGCATAATTCATCACGCAGAAATAGTAAGGAATGAAAAGGATCTTTATTCTTAATTGTTTCTTTTCGAACAGATAGCCTACAAAAGCCATCACGTAAAATAACGTTTGTGCAAAAAGCAACAGTTGAAATATCAATTCATCAGGTTGACTGACAATTAAGATGTTAAGGATAAAAGCAAGAATAAGCAGGAAGGGTGTTATCGTCCAGCGTAAAACGCGGTGACTAACATATTGAAAGCAAAGTGTGCCGTATTTAAAGATATTGAATAGCCCTTTCAGCCAGATTATAGACTGTATCCCGCCGGCAGCAATTCTTACTTTTCGTTTCAGTTCTTCAGATACATCGGCTGATGCGGTTTCTGATGCATACGATTCAGGCTCGTAAATAATACGGAAGCCTTTTTCCGCAATCAGCATAGAAATCATAAAATCGTCCAAAATGGCATCTTTACTTACTGGCTGGTATAAGTCTTTACGCACGCTGAAAAGCTCTCCGGCGGCGCCTACTACCGAATAAAGTTCCGAATCCCATTTCTTTAAGGTCGACTCATACTTCCAGTAAAAGCCTTCTCCGGCGGCACTGGCATCGGCCTGTTCATCGGCCATAACTCTCTTCTCTCCAGCCACGGCACCAACATTCGGATCTGAATAATGGCGACAGATGTTTATCAGCGCATCCTTATTTAAATAGGTGTTGGCATCCGTGAAAACGATAATATCTGTATTAACCTGCTCTACCGCACGATGTACTGCGGCAATTTTTCCGCTTCTTTCTGGCTTGTGAAGCAGTTTAAGCTCTGGAAACTCGGCGATGATATCCGGCGTTTTGTCATTTGAACCATCAGTAACAAATAAAATTTCCAGCTTATTAGCCGGGTAATTGAGTTGCAGTGTATTCGCAATCTTCTCGCGGATAAAACCTTCCTCATTATAAGCGGCAATTACCAGGGTACAGCTTGGCAGTTCATCAAACGGAACATCTGGAATCGGACGCTTCCCTTTAATCGCCCGACGAATTTTTATAAGGAAATAGAGCAGTATACCGTATCCTAAAAACGTGTAGAAAACAATAAATAATGAGAACCAGAAAGTAAATTTCATTTAGAAAAGATTTGAGATATGAGACTTGAGATATGAGACCTTGGTTCTAAAGTTTTTAGATGATGCTTTCATCTGATTTAAATCCGTTAAATTTTATTGATTGGGAACCCTAGATCCTTGCTATCTTTTTTGTGGGTAATATTCCACCAGATTGCTTTAAAAAGCTGAACAGCCAGATCGGTGCGGCCCTCTTTTAAATAGCTTATCAAATTTCGGGGCGAAACCAGCAAACCGAAATGACAGTAAAACACCATCCGCGAAAGCAAAGGTGCATTTCTGCGAATAAACAGAATGCGGTTACGGTTCATGAAAAACTCCTTCAGCGGACTTTTCTTTCCCACAGAAACTGATTCTTTATGATAAATTAATGCTTTGGTTTCAACCCAGATATCAAATCCGGCCTTCTTTATCCGTTCGCACCAGTCCATTTCTTCATAATATAAAAAGAAATGTTCGAACATTAAGCCGGCTTTATCCATGGCCGTCCGTCTAACCATCATGGCAGCCCCATCGGCAAAACCGGTTTTCCCACTTAATTGATCGTATTGACCTTTGTCTTCTTCAAATTCGCCAATGCGTTTATTGCGGGCTGTATTAAAGTTCATCGGTGTGAACCCTGCATATTGCAAGGTACTGGGCTGGTGGAAAAAACGGATTTTCGGCGACACCATGCCAACCTCCGGGCGCTCATCAAGCACTGCAACAAGAGTTTCTACCAGTCCCGAAGTAAACTCAGTATCGTTATTTACCAGGAACAGGTAATCTCCTTTTGCAGCTTCAATGCCTAAATTATTCCCGCCGGCAAAACCTAAGTTCTTTTCCGACCGTATAAACTTTACATCTTGATACTGTGAGGTCCACTGAGGTACCGGATTTCCTTTGCTACCATTGTCTACAACTATGATTTCGAGGTCTGGATACTGGTTTAAGGAAAAGATTGATTGAAGAAGCTCTTCTGTTACTTTAGGCTGATTATAATTGACAGTTATTACAGAAACTTTACTCATCTAAAAACGGCAAATAGGATTTTTACGCTAATCGGAGGTGGAAGATACAATTTAAATTAAAAAAGAGCTTTGGAAAAGAAAAATACTACGGAGGAGCAAATAATGAGGTTCCAGATGTTGGACAGGGGTGTGGTTTCTATTGAACAAAAGCTCGATGAACTGATCGACCTGTTAAATAAGAGTGATCTGGATAGCTCTACGGTAAGTCGGTTGAAATCGAAATTTAATTCGGCGGTTGATCATAATAAAGGCGAAGATAAATTTAAAGCGTTTGAACAGCTCGATGATGATCCGATTGCGTCGCGGCTCGCCATAGCAGATAATCTTGAAAACTTGCTGTTAACTTATCAGATAGATAGCAAGGCGTCTAAAAAATATCTTTTTGCAGAACGCCTGTTAAAATTTGTACTTATGCTTACCGCAATTGTGCTTATGGCCTGCGGATTTGCCCTGATTATTTTGCCAGCACCCCCGGAATTTGAGATGTTTACCATCATTTATTTTACAACTGACGACGGCTTTACATTAATGGATTTAATTGCGCTTGGAATTGTGCTGGCAGGTGTATATTTGTTCATCAGATCTGTTATTAGAACAAACGATAGCGGCGCCGATTAATTTTATATGCCTCAAATTCAAAAGAAGATTTTACTGGTTGATGATGACCGATTTATTACGATGCTTTTTGATAAAGCACTAAAATCAGAGGGCTTTCAATGCTTTTCGGCAAATTCGGTTAGTCAAGCTTTGGAAGTTCTTAAAACAGAAATGCCCGACATTATTCTTTCTGATTACCAGATGCCGGATGTTGATGGGTTTGAGTTCAGATCGATTGTACTTACTGATAAAAGACTTAAAAATATTCCTTTCGTTTTCCTTACTTCATATACAGATCGCGATATGATTCAGAGGGGCTTGGATATGCTGGCCGTTGATTATATCGACAAAGAAACACCAGTGCCATTGGTTGTATCGAAGCTCAACAACATACTTCAGGCCATTCGCAAACAGCATGAAAAATCAATGTATGAGATAAGAGTGGCTGCCGAAGCGTTGAATTTGAGTTCGGTACCTGCCCTGCCCCCGGAAATTGAAGGCTTTAAAGTAAATTTCCTTTATAAAAGTTTCGAGGATTATCCCGGTGGGGATTTTATTGATTTTATAAAAGTAGATAATCGTTTCACATTTATGGTGCTCGGCGATGTAATGGGTAAAAAGTGGGGAGCCTGGTTTTTTTCCTTTAACTTCCTGAGTTATATTCGTTCGGCCATTCGCTTGTGTGTTTTTGATGGCGATTACTCTACAGCAAGCATCATTCAAAAGATTAATAAAGTGATATTTATGGACCCTGTTCTGGGCGATGTATTGTCAACCCTTTCATTGTTGATGATAGAGCAGGACACAGGTAAAGTTTATTACTCTGGGGCCGGCGATTTACCCATTATTTGGTACAAAGCCAGCGAAAAAGATTGTAACAGAGTTTCATCATCAGGGCTTTTATTAGGTGTGATGGCTGATGGTCAATATAACGAAGAGGTAATAACGCTTGCTTCCGGCGATCAGCTGATTGTTGTTTCTGATGGCATGATCGATTTTGAAGTGAACGGAGAGAAAAAAAGTGATTACGACTTGTTTTTTAATTCAATTAAGCCTAAGCTTGGCAACGGCGAGTCGTTTGATCTTATAAAAGATGAAACCTTTTCAATCCAAAAGAGTAAAGAGATAGTAGATGACTGCAGCTTAATTTTTATTGAAAGACTATAAATAATACGTATAAAATGTTAGAAACCAGCAAACACAATAGCTACACAGTCGCAACATTATTAATTAAAGAAGCAAATTTAGACGTAGCAGAACAGTTTAAAACTGAAATGCTGCAATTAGTAGATAAAGGCATTAGCCAGATTGTTGTGAATTTTGAAAATGTGGTGTATGTGGACAGTTCTTTTCTCGGTGCCCTTGTGTCTGTGTTAAAATATGCAATGTCCAAAGGTGGCGATATAGCTGTTGCGAAGTTAAATAAGGATATAAATAATCTGTTCAGTCTAATCAGAATGAACAAAGTTTTTAAAGTTTACAATTCATTCCCGGATGTTTTTGCATAAGAATAAACTATCATCAGTAACTTCGATAAAAAGGGAATTCCTTTTTTCGAATGACTCTCGAGTCATGCATTCGTTGCTGAATGAGATTACTTCTTTTGTTAAAATTCATCTTCCTTCTGAGGTTTTTGAAACCAAGATCATCAACTGCAAGCAAGCAGTAATAGAGTTGCTCACCAATGCAGTAAAGCACTCTGATACCAATTCTTCTTCTATAACGGTAATAATTAAGGATCACGATATC
>Ga0307408_100001840_pt1 | contig 15454 bp, 13 predicted proteins | sample 322Cmetagenome_FD_202116 | JGI IMG/M metagenome (GOLD analysis project Ga0307408, IMG submission 202116) | Maize rhizosphere microbial communities from greenhouse at UC Davis, California, United States - 322HYB-C-3 | ecosystem: Host-associated > Plants > Roots > Rhizosphere > Soil | place...
CGCCAACCAGCCTATCGGTATTAGCATCCCAAATAAACAGATGATTATAATAAATGTCGTACCTATCAAGGTCGATGGATTTATTCGTCCCTTCTCCTACCTCACGAAAAGTAAGTTCTCTAAGTCTTCCAATTTCCTTTAAAACATTAGGTATACGCGACGCACCGGCTATATATACCTCATAGTTTTTTTCAGTGTGAACCTTACAATCCGCCAGTAGAAGCACTTCCTTACGCAAAACAGAAGGCGAAAGAGCATCCACAATTATCTCGGGTTTTCTCTTCACCTTAAACAGGTTTTTATCTTTCAAAATCTTCTTCTGTCCTTCTAAACTTGCACCAAGTAAATAAGTACGAGCCCTCAGATAGGTTAGTAATTTGGCGGGATTAACAAAGCCTTCTACTTCCGACTGCTGCACCAGTTTCCCAATACGCAATCGCACCACCTGCCCCTTTTTATTAAATAGCTCCGAAGGCAACATTGCAGTACGAAGCATCGGATGAACCATCCCCACCAAATTAAACAGCAAACCATTATTCCCATGAAAATACACTGGCAACACGGGCACATTCGCCTTCTTTATAAGCTTTCCAACCACAGGATGCCATTGTTTATCGGTTACTTTCTGCACTTCTTTTTGGAATGACGACACCTCGCCCGCAGGGAAAACGGCTAATGGAACACCAGCCTTAAGCAGATGCAGTGAGAATTTCACCCCGCTAATGCTGGATGGATTTTCAACCGTTTCAAAAGGGTTAACCGCCACCAGCTGCTTCGAAATATTCGCAATCCTCTTTAGCACGAAGTTAGCCAGCAACTTCGTTTCCGGGCGAACCGAACACAAAACCTTCAGTAAAATCAAGCCTTCAATTCCACCATACGGATGATTGGCTATGGCAACAAAGGCGCCTTCGACAGGGATATTTTTGAGATCATCTGCAGTATATTCGATCCGGATCTTTAAGATTTCCAATACCTTATCTATAAAAGCAAGTCCATCCAGCTCTCTAACCTGATCCAAAAGGTGGTTCACCTCGTTTATTTTGGTGAGTTCCATAAAGAAAGAGGTAAGTGTTGAGAAAGGCAGTTTATCCAAATGTGTAGCTTTTGCAAATTCCTGTTCTGAAATGACCTTCATTGATGACGAGACTTAAGTATTATCTGTAAGTATTTAGTATTTGCGTGCTATGATTTTTTTTATGTGATGTTCATCCAGCCCACGACCTGAATTATATTTCGAACCAGAAGAACGGTTTAAGCTTGGGTTACAGCCAAACGAACGGATAGGCACAGGACCGGAAGTAAAAATTTCATCATCATACAATGTGTTAAATACAACGAAGCTATTGATGACGTGTTGCCTGTGTGTGTGAAGTGAGAGTTATGTTTTGGTAAAAAGACGAGAGAGTTACTCCTGAGGTTAAACTGCCTGGACGCCTTCAAAACTAAATATTAAAATAAAATTGCTTATTATATGCACACTTACTATAATTGCACTGACAATATTAAACAGTAAACATATGTGGACGAAATCTCACTCAATCCTAACGAAGGAAGTTACAAAAGAACAAATGTGGAAACTTTTTGCCGATGTAAATAATTGGCATACATGGGACAACGGAATTGAGTTCGCCAAACTTGAAGGCCCATTTGAAAAAGGAAATTATTTTATCTTGCGGCCTAAAGGCGGACCGAATGTTAAAGTGGAATTGCTCGAAACTATAGAGAATAACAGCTTTCTTGACGTGACGAAATTCCCCTTAGCTAAAATGTACGATAATCACCAGTTTGAGGAAACTCCGGATGGACTGAAAATCACCAATACCATCACCGTAACGGGCATTTTAGGTTTTTTGTGGAAGAAAATTGTTGCTCAGAAAATAGTTGATGCTTTACCAACGGATATGCAGGAACAAATAAAGGCGGCTTCAAAATTATGAAAACACCCGACAACACTTTTAGCGTAGAAAAAGCCGAGGAAAGTACTGGCTTTTTATTGTGGCAAGTAACTAACCTCTGGCAAAGAGAAATTAAAAAAGCATTGGAACAGTATGGGATAACCCATTCGCAGTTTGTTTTATTAGCAAGCATTCATTGGTTAACGCTTCACAAACAAGAGGTGACACAAGTAGTGCTGTCAAATCATACAAAAATTGACCCGATGACAACCTCCACAGTTTTGCGAACCTTGCAGCAAAAGCAATTTATCCAGCGACAAGAACATTTGTCGGATACAAGGGCGAAAACGGTGAGCTTAACAGAAGAAGGGAAAGAAGTAATCAAAAAAGCTATTGTAACAATTGAACAATTTGACAAGGAGTTTTTCTCATTGTTAGGAAACAAGACAACGGAGCTGAACGGAAATTTATTAGCCTTACTTGGCCAGAAATAGGAAACACAAACAACTTCGTTTAGAACCCATTACACCAGCTTACGGTCTTAAAACTGAATTTAAGAGGCTGTTGACGTGTAGAGATACTTTTTTATCTCCGCCACGCGAAGTTAACCAATGAACCATTTACATTAGCAGCTTAATCACCACACATGAGAAAAATAAAATGGGGTATCCTCAGCACCGCCAAAATCGGCTTGCAAAAAGTAATTCCTGCGATGCAAGAAGGCATGTATTGCGAAATTGCAGCCATTGCTTCCAGAGAACCCGGCAAAGCACTTCCAGCAGCACAAGCTTTAAATATTCCAAAAGCGTACGATAGTTACGATGCATTGCTAAGCGATCCTGAAATTGAAGCCGTATACATCCCTCTTCCCAACCATTTGCATGTTGAATATGCCGAAAAAGCATTAGCGAACGGGAAGCATGTATTGTGTGAAAAACCCATTGCATTATCCGCAGATCAGGCACAACGGCTTGCGGATACTGCGGCGAAATATCCAAAATTGAAGTTAATGGAAGCTTTTATGTATCGCTTTCATCCGCTTTGGCACAAAGCCAAACAACTGGCTAAAGAAGGTGTTATCGGCGAAGTTCGTACTATTCAGGCATTCTTCTCCTACTATAACGACGATCCCAAAAACATCCGTAATATTAAAGAAGCAGGTGGCGGCGGATTAATGGATATTGGATGTTACTGCATTTCGCAATCGCGTTTCATTTTAGAGGAGGAACCAATAAGAGTTATGGGGATTGTGAATTACGACCCAGCCACCCATACCGACCGTCAAACTTCGGCCATACTCGATTTCGGGAATGTTACCTGTACCTTTACCTGCTCTACCCAACTCAATCCATTTCAACGTTTTCATATTTTCGGAACAAGAGGAAGTATAGAAGTGGAAATCCCGGTGAATATTCCCCACGATGCCCCTTCCCGAATTTTTGTACACAAGGCAGGACAAGCTACGGAAGAGATTTCCTTCGAAGCCGTAAATCAATATACCTTGCAAGGAGATGCCTTTTCGAAAGCCATAATTGATAATACGGAAGTACCTACGTCTATTGAGGATGCGGTGAACAATATGAAAGTGATTGAGGCGGTGGAGGAGAGTGGAAAAACGAGTAGATGGGTGAATGTGATATAGATTAAAGCAAGGGAGCATTTCACTCCCTTATTATTTTTCCAAAAGTCAACGTAGAAAATACTGCCTGATAAATACGGTATCACGATAATTCACTTGTTCATTTGCTAAAACAATAGAGGCATCAATCAACCACTTTCCTCCCGACTTCTTTTCGCCTTTAATGCGTCCATTTACTGGCTCAACGCCGATATAATCGCAAGCGGGACAATTGAAATTATATAGTACAGACTCCTTTATTTCATCTCCTTCAAATGAGAACGATGCCCTATTTAAAGGTGCGTTGATATAAAATGTTCTGGAGATACCCGGCTGAGTAAATTTAGCTTCAAACACCCTATTTGAGCCACTTTTCAACGTCCAGTCTTTATAGATCTTGTTATCATAATACTTGTAGGAACAGGTTTGATTTTCGGGACAAGAGGTAAGTTCACCACTAATAGGCTCTTCGTCTGAGCTTTCTTTACAGGAGAAAACTGCAAAACTGACACATAATAGTGTAATAGCGATCAATGCTTTCATAACAACTTTTACTCATAATTACGTGGCAGGTAGGGCAAAACGCTACTTGCTATAACATAAAAAAGCTCGCCTGCGCTTCCGCATAGACGAGCCTTTTTTAAGAAAAGAGTTTTATTCTTACTTAACTGCACCAGGTGTAGTGTAAGCCAATGTTTGAGGATCATAGTGTGCCCAGCTTGCAGACCAGTCCGTAGAACCGAAGGCTCCTTTGTAAGCTACTGCTTCGAAACCTGAAGTAAGTTTTGCATCAGTAAATAATGCACCTGTAGCAGCTATATTAGTCGCTGATTTCAAAATAAAGCTTGGCGTACCTTGATTGGCATCACCTTTCGCTTTGAAATCTAAAGAATATTTTGAAGGAGCAGAGAACAATGAATCTGCATAGATACCAGTGTTAAATGTATTAGCTGCACGTAAAACCGTTTCAAAATCTGCTTTATTTTCACCTTTAACTTCACTTGTTTTTGTTCCTAAAACAAGGTTATTAGCAAAAGCAAGTCTGCTTGCAAGGTAGTTTGCAGATGTAGATTTAGCTGTTACAACTTTAGAATCATCAATATAAACACCATCAACATATCCCGTGAATACTGAGTTGAAGATACTTAAAGCTGAGTTTCTACGAATCTGAGCAGCATTTTGAAAGTTCGCATTAACAGTAATTCCTGATGATTTGTAGATTGGACCAAGAATTGTAACGTTGCTAAATATTGCGCTTGTTTGAGGAGCAAGGTTAGAACCTGTTCCATCGTTATCAGACTCAAAACCGTTTGATCCTGAAGCATCAGCAACGCTAGCAACGCGTTGTGCTAAAGCAAACTGAACTTTACCAGAATAACCAAAATCGGTATCAAAATCATCATCGAAAGATGCAATAGACAATAAGTGTTTTGCATTTACAGTACCACCAAACCACTCAAAAGAATCGTCACCAGAACGATAAACTTCCACATAATCAATTGTAGTTCCTGTACCAACGCCGCCTAAAGTTAAGCCATTGATCTCATTATCCGGAGAGAATGCGATACCAGCAAACTCTATACGAACATATTTAATAACACCTGAATTATCGGCAGCGTCAGTACCACCGTAGTAAATATAAGGCTTGTCATCGGTAACACCAGTAGGAGCTGTTAAACCACCTTCAATTTTAACATCATTACCTTGGTTAACAGGAGCTTTTCCTAATATAATTAAACCACCCCAGTCACCTTGTGAACGACCGCCCGCCGTTTGTGCCGAAGTAAATACAATAGGTTTATCTACTGTACCCGTTGCATTAATTTTCGAACCACGAGTGATAATCAAAGTTCCTTTGCTTGATTTCTCGCCTTTGATAATTGTACCTGGCTCAATAGTCAAAGTTGCGCCATTAGATACATATACAAATCCCTTTAACATGTAAATTTTGTTGGCAGACCAGGTTGTGTTAGCTTTAATTTCCCCTGAAACTTCAACAACATCTGAACTTACAGGAGGTTCTACTACTGGGTCTGTACCGTTGTCTTTACAAGCAGAAAATAACACTGCTACGAATAATGCAAATACTAAAAGAAATTGCTTTTTCATTTGAATAATTTATTGTCGATTACTTTGGTGCAAATAAAAGGTGGCAACATTAAGTTGATGTTAAAGCTCAATTACAATAACATCAACTTATTATGAACTTATCGTAATGAGTAAGAAAATGATAATGAGATATTTGTCCCCGGCTTATAACGACCGATAGTTTCATCTGCGCTTCCTGCGGAATATTTACCGCTTAAGTCTCTGTCGAAGTAAACTACAGAGCGTTGGTTCAAGATGTCGCTTATATTAAGTTTTACTTCGGAGCGACTTTTGAACAGTTTATAGCCCAGTTGAAAGTCTAACAGGTCGCGGGGATCTTCCCATACGTGCGGGAATACAAGGCCCTGCACCTTATTAATCCGTCTGCCGATGCGGTTATATAGCACACTAAGCGCTAACTTATTTGAGAACGCAGAATGTTGCAGTCCTGCGTTAATAACGTATGGAGATTGCCCCGCTAATGGACGTTTAGTATGGCTATTATCGTCATTAATTACTTCTGCTTCAGACTTCATGAATGACAGGTTGGTATATACAGAAGTATTCTTTAACAACGAAGTAATAAAATCCAGATTTTTTCTCAACTCAAGTTCAACTCCATATACATGGGCTGTCGGTGCATTTTTATAAGTGATATCAACAGTTGAGTTTACGTCATAAATATTAGGCTCAATGGCATTGGTAAAATCCTTATAAAATGCAGATACGGAAAACACCTGGCCGTTTTTAGGATAAAACTCATAGCGCAGGTCTGCATTATTAATCTGCGTACGTTTCAGGTTGGTATTACCTTTCTGCACAGCCAGTAGTTCATAATCATAATAGCTTGCATTTGCTTGTTCTCTAAATTCGGGCCGTGCTAATGTTCTTGAAAACGACGCCCTTAAATTTGCCTTTTCAGTTAGGGCGTATGTTAAGTTAGCCGATGGCAAAACATCTAACCAATCTTTATCAACATCTGCAACGATTGAGGTACTCCCTTTTAAAACAACTTTGTATTGCTCAACCCTTACTCCCCAAACGGCACGCAATTTCTGACCCAATTTGTTGTCAAGCATAACATAGCCACTATTGGTTAACGAATGTGCATTATAACTATCGCCACCTAATGAAGCATCCTTAAGGGAATAAAATCCCTGTTCTACCAGGCTTTGATCATACAACTTGCTAATGGGTCTTTGTCTTATTTCATTTTGAACTGCCGCATCTACTGTCGAGCTTAACTCTAAACCAATAAATCTTGAAGAAAAGTCGCGGTTTCTGTATTGAGATGACACACCTGTCTTAAATATCGAGGATTGCTTAAACATCTTAAAAGGCGTACTATAAGCAAGTTCTCCTGAATAAATGTTCTCATTCAAATCAGCGAACATCCGGGCGTTTTCTTTACCTACGTTTCCAAGATTTGCATAGTATACTCCTTCACTCTCCTGATAAAAATAGTTCACCTTTCTTTGGTCTGGTTGACTGTTACCGACATGACTATAAGCTCCGGTCCACTTAATTTTAGATTGGCCAGCACCTAATTTATGCTCACCCTCCAGGGTTGTTTTTAACAGAGATTTCTGAATCTCATCAAAGGCATAAAACCTAATATCTTTGCTAGTCGATAGAAAATGTCCGCTACGCGTTAAATATTGATTATCGTAGTTTTTATTATAGATATTTTTAAGAGTAATCTTGCTGCCTCCATAACTGTAGCCAATATTTGCCAATGCACCGATACTTGTAGATAACTTATAAATGTCATCAACATAGTTTTGATACATATTAAAGTTACGGTAGGTATTAGGAGTAATATTCTCGGAATTCCTATAGGTTAGCGACACCACTCCACCCAAGCGTTGTCCTGAATTAAAATCTTTCACGCTACCTAGCGAAAATTGGTAATTCTGCCCAGGAAGTGCATTATATGATTTAATATTCCAATCGTTCTTTATAGAATTCATTGCCGAAATAGCACCGGCCTTTGTTGCTTTGTCTACATCTTTTGGAAACGATGAAGATAACTGCAATGCATTGGGTACTCCCAAAAATGTGTTAGCTCCTAACTGATTCCCATAAAAAGGTTTAAATGTAGACTGCGAATTAAAACTGTAGCCCACACCAAAACTTAAGAAGTAATTATCCGGAATATCTTTCGTAGAAATTGCTACCGAGCCACCAGCAAAATCGCCTGCCATGTCAGGAGTTGCAGTCTTTTTAATCACGATTGCATCAACCAAATTAGAAGGAACAATATCGAACGAGAATGCTTTTCTATTTGGTTCCGTACTTGGTAATGCGCCATTATCAAGGGTTGCATTGTTATAGCGATCGCTAAGCCCTCTTACAACAACAAACTTCCCTTCCTGTATAGTAGCACCCGGAACTCGCTTTAATACCTCACCCGTATTTTTATCTGGTGATTTTTTGATAATTTCAGCCGAAACCCCATCGGATACTACTGCGCTATTCTTCTGAGTTGCATAGAGATTGGCAGCAGTCTCCTTTTTTGCTGCTATGTTTACTATAACCTCTTTTAAGTTTCTTGAAGAACCTTCGCTCATAACAACATTAAGCGTATGCACCTCGCCAGCCTTTACATCAACATCTGAGATTTTTTTAGTTTGATATCCAACATAAGAAAATTCAACGGCATACTTTCCAACGGCTAAACCAGCGATAGAATATCTTCCATCAACTCCGGTGGTTGCCCCACGTGTAGCACCAACAATCTTAACGTTAAGCCCGATTAAAGTTTCACCGGTTTTCTCGTCAGTAACCTTACCAACGATTTTACCAGTTCCTTGTGCGAAAATTTCTAGAGAGATTAACCCGAAGAAGATTACAAGGGCTAAGGTTCTGAAAATAAATTGATTTTTCACTTTTGCTATATTTATTTCCAGCAAAAGTATTACCGCAATGTTAGGTGGATGTTAGGTGCTAATTAAGGAAAGGTGAGGGTTTTGTTAACCAAATATTAAGAAGCAAAAGGAGGTTATGCACCTGCCCTTCTGCTTTTATCGTCAATTACAGCTCGCTCGCTGTTAGATGTGAAAGCATCATACACGTTCCACATCCATATAAAAATGGGAACTACAAACGTCCAGGCAAACAAAAAACCTAAAGTGCCACCTACTATAATAATGAGTAAGCCCTTCACAAATTCACCTTTCACTATCTGCCCTAATCCCGGTATAAAAGCCGAGATTATAGCCGGTATAATATATTTTGTGTTTTCCATAGCAATTGTGTTTTCATAGATAGCTCAAATACATTGCCACAAAAATCCCTTAAACTTTAATTCCGATCTTCTTAAAAATTTCAGATATAAGCCATAAGGGGGCAACCAGCAGATTTTTGAATCTGTTGGAAATGGATGGAAACTTGCCTTCAACCGAATGTCCTATTGATTGGAGCAAAATTGCAACACCGAAAATAACAAGGCAAACCTGCCAAAGCTCGGCAAATCCTTGCTTTTGCAATTTCTCTAAACTCACAATACCGGCCGATAGAGCAAATACCAATAACAATGCGCCATACGAAAGCATCGGCGACAAGCGGTAGTAATAATAGATACTAAAAGCAATAATAAACGAACCCCAGTTTACAAAACCATTATACTTACCCAGAATCACGAGGTACGGAAAAGGCAACCACCATACTAAACCCAAAAAGCCAAATACCAATAAGGGAATTGAAATATATTGTATTAAGCGATTCGTGGGATTCGAATGCGATTGCGAATACTCATCTAAAACCCTGTCTACAGGACGAAAATCTTTTTTAGCCATCTGTATAAAATAAAATTCCCTCTCCCGGTTAAGGAAGAGGGATCTAAAATCTATTCAGCTCTCTACTATTTCGCGTAAGCAACCGACCTTGTTTCGCGGATAACCGTTACTTTAATCTGTCCCGGATAGGTCATCTCGGTTTGAATACGGTTTGAAATATCAGCTGCCAATATCTCAGCCTGAGCATCAGAAACCCTCTCACTTTCTACAACCACACGTAATTCACGTCCGGCCTGAATAGCGAAGGTTTTTTCTACACCCGGATAAGATAATGCAAGCTCTTCCAGCTCCTTTAAACGCTTAATGTAGCTTTCTACAACTTCGCGACGAGCGCCAGGGCGAGCGCCGGAAATAGCGTCACAAGCCTGAATGATTGGAGAAATCATTGAAGTCATCTCTATCTCGTCGTGGTGAGCACCAATGGCATTACAAACCTCAGGATGCTCCTTATACTTCTCGGCCAGTTGCATACCTAAAATTGCGTGTGGCAATTCAGGGTTATCATCAGGCACTTTACCAATATCGTGCAATAGTCCGGCACGTTTAGCCAGTTTTACATTCAAGCCCAACTCAGAGGCCATTACCGCACAGAAATTAGCTACCTCACGTGAGTGCTGCAACAGGTTCTGTCCATAAGATGAACGGTAACGCATTCTACCCACCATACGGATTAACTCCGGATGCAGTCCGTGAATTCCCAGATCGATAACGGTACGCTCACCGATCTCTACAATCTCTTCTTCAATCTGCTTTTTGGTTTTCGCCACAACCTCCTCAATACGGGCCGGGTGGATACGACCATCGGTTACAAGGCGGTGAAGTGCCAAACGGGCAATCTCCCGACGAACCGGATCAAAGCCGGAAAGAATAATTGCCTCAGGAGTATCGTCAACGATGATCTCGACGCCGGTAGCGGCTTCAAGGGCACGAATATTACGTCCCTCCCTACCAATTACGCGGCCTTTGATCTCATCATTTTCGATATTAAAAATAGAAACGGTGTTCTCAATTGCCGATTCGGTAGCTGTACGCTGAATGGTTTGAATAACAACTTTCTTAGCTTCTTTAGTAGCAGTTAATTTTGCCTCATCAACGATGTCTTTAATCTGCATCATTGCCTTGCTGCGGGCTTCTTCCCTTAAAGAATCAACCAATTGATTTTTCGCTTCCTCGGCAGATAAACCAGCAATAGTCTCTAATTGAGTAATGTGCTGATTCTTTAAATGCTCAATTTCCTCTTGCTTCTTTTGAGTAAGGTCTAATTGCTTGTCAAGATTTTTGCGCTGATTCTCTAACTCCTGTTCTTTACGATTTAGGTTCTCCAGGCGCTGATTTAAAGATTGCTCCTTTTGCTTGATAGAGTTTTCGCGTTGGTTTAGCGTATTGTTCTTAGCATTTACTTCCTGCTCATGCTCGGCTTTTAATTGAAGAAACTTCTCCTTTGCTTCCAGAAGCTTGTTCTTCTTTAAAATCTCGGCATTATTTTCAGCGTCCTTTAATATCTTTTTTACTTTATTCTGCGCTGCGATTTCCTGATTTTTCAGCAGCTTCTGCAGTAGGTACCTTCCAATCAGCACCCCCACAACCAGTCCAACAAAAACGTATAGTATTACCTCCATATATATTTATAAATAAAAAAAACCGCAGTCAAAATCCAGATCCCAGTATTTTAAAACTTCAGCAAACAAGTTTAGAGTATTAATCATAATCAGGTGGTCGTTGCCAGATGATTTGCATTTTTTTAACTCTGCTGATATAGAAGCGTTAAGTTTTATAAAATAGTGAAACCTGAAAATTTAACTGCGGTTAAATCTTTAGTTGCTCTTATTTAAAGAACGACATATTACTTTTTAAAGAAATCGTCAAGCAATTGGTCTAATTGGTATACTTTATCAGCAACATGCGTATCGTCATCCACCAGCTTTTTTTCTGCAGTTAAAGCTGCAGTTGCGTAATGCAATACACTCATGGCTAATAAATCCTGCTTATCCCTTACCTCATAATTTTCCTGATACTCTTTAATCCGGTCATTAATCAGTTTAGCTGCCCTTCTAATCACCTCTTCCTCTTCCATATTTACCTTTAAAGGATAGATACGGTCAGCAATATTTATTTTAATTGAGATTTCTCCCATTATTGAGCTTTAGTTTCACAAATGTATTACTTTTTCAGTAATACTATGCACTTATCTATTTCCCGCACAAATTCGCTAATTTTTTGCTTTATGTCAAGGGCTTTTTCATCAGTACCTTGTTTTGCCACAGCAATTTCTTCCAGCGAACGGGCTAATTTAAGAGCCCTGGCTTTCTCTTCCAGATCGGTAATTTTTGCTTTACTTGTATCAAAAGCAACCTGTAACGACTGATTTTCAAGCCGAAGCAGATCATTCTCCTCCTTCAAAGCTTCGCATAGGTCGATTAAGCGTTGTGTTTTACCAAGTACGTTATCTAACTGATCTGTAAGAGCCATAAATTTTAAAATGAATGAATATTTGATAATGAAAACGAACAAATGATCTGATTCGCACGTCCCCATCTTTGGTCATCACAGCTATTTCCTTACCTCCGCTCCAAGTTCCTTTTCGAAAGTAGCAATTAGTTTGCTCATTACAGCATCAATTTGCTTATCCGTAAGGGTTTTCTCATCATCCTGTAAAAGGAAGCTTAATGCATAAGATTTTTTACCTGCCGGAAGTTTATCTCCTTCATAAACATCAAACACATTCACGTCTTTTAGCAAGGCTCGTTCTGCCTTTTGGGCAAGTTGTTTAAGCTGGCTAAAGTTTACAGCCTTATCAAGCAGCATCGACAAATCCCTGCGTACAGCTGGAATCTTAGCTACTTCCTGATAAACAATTTTGTTTTTACGGATAACCTTTAAAACGGCATCCCAATCAAAATCGGCATAAAAAACGTCTTTATCTATATCCAGTTTCTTAAGTATACTTTTTGAAACCGCTCCAAAATAGACCAACGTTTTGTCGCCTTTTTTATATTGCTGAGCCTGCTGAAAATCCTTATTTTCAAAAGCATCCTGTGAAAGTCCCGGAATATTCAAGCGCTTCACAATCGCATCAACAGCCGCTTTCAAATTATAGAATGAAACCTGCTTCGTGTCATGATTCCATTGCTGAGATAGTTTAGCACCGCTTACAAATAGCGCCAGGCGTGGACTTTCAGCGTAACCCTCTCCTGCCAAAGCGTAGGTTTTACCAAATTCATACAACTTAAGATCGGCATTTTTGCGATTCTGATTGTAGGCAATAGCTTCCAAGCCAGAGTACAACATGGATTGGCGCATGGTATCCAGATCGCCACTCAAAGGATTTAATATTTTAACCGCAATGGCTTCATCCTCGGTATAAATGGCCTTGGTTAATGAATTTGAAAGTATCTCCACATAACCATTATTGCTCAGCATATCCGCAACCTGGTTCATCACCACTTCTTTATCCGGTTTAACGGCATAATTTAATGAAGCTCTGATTTGGGTTGGGATGGCGATGTTGTTATAACCATAGATACGAAGAACCTCCTCAATCACATCTACCTCACGGGTTACATCTACTTTATAAGTTGGCACCTGAAGATCAAGCCCTTCTGATGTTTCATTTAACACATCAATACCAAGGGCCTTGATAATTTCCTTAACTGTTACAGCCGGAATTTCCGCACCGATAAGGCGATTAACGTTTGAATAGTTGATTGAAACGTTAAAAGGTGCTATATAATTAGGATAGTAATCGGCAACTTCTGAAGATATTTCGCCACCAGCCACTTCTTTAATCAACAAAGCAGCTCTTTTCAAGGCGTAAACGGTGATTTCAGGATCGGTTCCTCTTTCAAAACGGAATGACGCATCTGTTTTCAATCCATATCTTTTCGAAGTTTTACGCACCGAAACCGGGTTGAAATAAGCACTTTCCAGGAACACATTTTTAGTAGATTCTTTCACTCCTGATTTAGTTCCACCAAAAACACCGGCAATACACATCGGCTCTTCCGCATTGCAGATCATTAGATCTTCGGATGAAAGTTTACGTTCAACTTCATCCAACGTAGTGAAAACTGAACTTTCGGCAGCATTTCTTACTACTACTTTTCCACCCGTTATTTCATCGGCATCAAAAGCATGTAAAGGCTGTCCCAATTCGTGCAGAACGTAATTAGTAATATCTACGATATTGTTAATTGGACGAACACCTATAACTTTCAGCTTATCCTTTAACCAATCTGGTGATTCTTTTACCTCAACCCCACTAATTGTTAAAGAAGAGTAACGAGGGCAGGCCTGGTCATTTTCTACTGTAACCGGAATTGGCAAATGGAGATTATCTGGCTTAAATCCTGAAACATCAGGCAGTGTAATGCTTGTTCTTAAATAAGCAGCCAAATCACGTGCTACCCCAAGGTGAGAAGCCGCATCAGCACGATTGGGTGTCAAACCTATTTCGAAAAGGAAATCGTCTTTTATGCCGAAATATTGTTTTGCAGGAGTTCCGGGAATTGAATCTTCAGCAAGAACCATTATCCCATCGTGAGAATTACCTAAGCCTACTTCACTTTCACCGCAGATCATTCCTTCAGAAACTTCGCCGCGAATTTTTGATTTATTGATTTTAAACGGCTCACCATTTGTTGGGTAAACGGTAGTACCAACGGTAGCTACAACCACCTTTTGTCCGACAGCTACATTGGGAGCTCCGCACACCACAGGCAGGTCCTCGCCAGTACCAACATCTAGTTTTGTTACCCTTAATCTATCTGCATTAGGGTGCTGAGCGCATTCTTTTACATGTCCGATCACCAGGCCTTCTAGTCCACCAGGAATTGTCTGCACTTTTTCAAGGCTTTCCACCTCAAGGCCAATTGCAGTTAATATCTGAGAGAGCTCATCAGGTGTTTTTTCGGTATTTATAAACTGAGTTAACCAGTTGTAAGATATCTTCATTATGCACAATAAAGTTATGAGGCGCAAAGATAGGAAAAAGATAAAGCCACCCAACCGAGATTTGCAAGAAGCAAGAGTCAAGAACCAAGATTTAAGCCAGGGCGCTTAGGCAGATCGAAAGCTGCATAGATAGAGGGAAGAGCTCATACCTCACACCTGATTGCTCATACCCCCATACCCCTCCATCCTACACAATCCCTTCATCAGCAAAACTGTAATATTTCATATTTGAAAAGATAAGATGATCGAGAATGCTTATATCCAAAAGACTCCCACCATCCTTAAGTTTTCGGGTAAGATTAATATCTGCCTGACTTGGCTTTAAATTTCCAGAGGGATGATTGTGCGCCAGAATAATTGCAGCCGCATTATTTTCCAATGCGGTTTTAAATATAATTTTGGGATCGGCAATGGTTCCGGCTTGACCGCCCTTACTAATCAAATGCTTTGAGGAAACAAAATTCCCTCTGTTTAAAAGCAATATCCAGAACTCTTCATGATTTAGATCTGCGAACTGTGCATGCAGGTGATTGAAAATATCACGACTACAAATAATTCGATCGCTTAGAGGCTTTTCCAGATCGCGGCGGCGTCTGCCCAACTCCAGCGCGGCAATAATAGTAATTGCTTTGGCCTCTCCAATACCTTTAAATCTGGAAAGCTCATTAACAGAAAGCTTCCCTAATTTTTCAAGATCATTACCTAATGAATGCAGGATACGTTTACTTAACTCAACAGCTGTTTCATCACGGTTGCCCGAACCAATGAGTATTGCAATCAATTCCGCATCGGTTAAGGTTCTGCGGCCCTGTGATAATAGCTTTTCTCGCGGACGATCTTCTTCGGCCCATGCCTTAATTGTGATCTTTTGATTGTAGGTTTCCATAGTTTAGTTTAAAACCTAAAACTAAAAAAACCTCTAATAAAAACAAAAGGGACACCGAAATGGAGTCCCTTTTGTTTTATGTTGCAAAATATCTTATGCTAAGCCGTTAACAAATTTTGTCAATTTTGACTTATTGTTTGAAGCTTTGTTTTTGTGGATTACATTTTTCTTTGCTAAACGATCAAGCATTGAAGCAACTTTAGCTAAAAGAGGAGTA
>Ga0307408_100001841_pt1 | contig 15452 bp, 11 predicted proteins | sample 322Cmetagenome_FD_202116 | JGI IMG/M metagenome (GOLD analysis project Ga0307408, IMG submission 202116) | Maize rhizosphere microbial communities from greenhouse at UC Davis, California, United States - 322HYB-C-3 | ecosystem: Host-associated > Plants > Roots > Rhizosphere > Soil | place...
GTGCTCAAAACAGAAGTATAAAGAGCAGGCTGATATGGTTAAATGTTCTTTTAGAGCCAATTACCAGTTTCTTTATAGTACGAGGTATTTCTAAATCTATTGCAAACGAATTTCACAGTCGCAAATATGAAAAAGAAAAAAGTCCTGCCTTGTCCCAGGGATTAACATATTCGCTACTAGCACTAAGCAGTTATTCAGGATTTTTCCTTTTGCTGAGTGGTGTCTTACCCTCTTATTTTGCTACGGTGGTTGCAATATTATACTTCAGTAAGATATTTTTTATGGTTCAGTTTTGGTCAAAAGTTGTTGGATACAAAACTCTTTTGGAAGAGAATGAAATCACGGAAGAGCAGACAATAATGGAGGATGAAATCCAATGAAATTAAAAGAGATCACCTCTTATCTTGAAATAATAGCTCCGCTTTCTTATCAGGAAGATTACGATAATTCGGGATTGATTGTAGGCGAACCGGATACAGAAATAACAAGCGCTCTTATATCTTTGGATTGTACTGAAGCTGTGGTTGATGATGCAATTAGGAAAGGATGTAATCTGATAATTTCCCATCATCCGATTGTATTTAAAGGGCTAAAGAAATTTAACAATAAGAATTATGTAGAGCGGGTGGTGATAAAAGCAATTCAAAATAATATTGCTTTATATGCTATTCACACCAATTTCGATCATGTTTTAACCGGCGTAAATGCAAAAATATGTGAGAAACTAGGAATAAAAGATGTAACCATTCTTTCTCCGAAGCCGGGCCTTTTAAAGAAACTGGTTACGTTTTGTCCCCTCAGTCATGTTGATGAAGTTCGAAATGCCCTATTTGCTGCAGGAGCCGGGGATATTGGAAATTATTCGGAATGTAGTTTTAATGCTGAAGGTTTTGGAACATTCAAACCGGGTTCAAATACCAGCGCCTTTGTTGGAGAAAAAGGCATACGCCATCAGGAGCCTGAACTTAAGATAGAAACCGTTTATCCCGCTTACGCGGAAAGAAAAGTCATAAATGCTTTACTGCGGGTGCATCCTTATGAAGAAGTTGCTTACGACATGTATCTACTTACCAATTCTTATCAGGAAGTTGGAGCTGGGATGATAGGTTTGTTGGAGGAGGAGATGAATGAACTTTCTTTCCTGAAGCTTGTTAAAGAAAAGCTTCACGCAAAAGTAATTAGGCATACGGCATTAAGAGATAAAAAGGTAAAAAGGGTTGCTGTTTGCGGTGGTTCGGGTGGATTTTTGTTGAATAAGGCTATAGCTGCCGGTGCCGATGTATTCATAACAGCCGATTACAAGTATCACGAGTTCTTTGATGCAGAAGGTAAAATTATAATTGCCGATGTGGGACATTTTGAAAGTGAGCAGTTTACGCAGGAATTATTGTTTGAAATTATTCAGAAAAAATTTTCTAACTTTGCACTCCATTTAACAGAAGTAAATACAAACCCCATAAATTATCTAATTTAATGGAACAAACTGTAGAGCAAAAATTGAAAGCTTTATTCGAGCTTCAAAACATTCATACAAAGATTGACAAAATCAGACAGGTTCGCGGTGAACTTCCAATGGAAGTTTCAGACTTAGAGGATGAGGTTGCCGGTCTTGAAACTCGTATCAATAAAATTAAAGCCGAGCTTGACGATTCAGAGGATTCTATCGTTACACGTAAGAATATGATCCGCGACGCTCAAGCTAACGTTAAAAAATACGAAACGCAGCTTAACGATGTAAAAAACAATCGTGAGTACGATGCTATCTCAAAAGAAATTGAGATTCAGGGTCTGGAAATTCAGGTTTGTGAGAAAAAGATTCGTGAGCATGGTTTTGAGATCACTAACAAAACTCAGGTTTACGAGAAAGCTCTAGCTGATCTTGAAGAGAGAAAAAAAGACCTGGATATAAAGAGAGCGGAATTAGAGAACATCACTTCTGAAACACAGAAGGAAGAAGATGAGTTAAATGCAAAAGCTATTGCTGCAGAAACTCAAATCGAAGATCGTTTATTAGTTGCTTACAAACGTCTTCGTCTGAACGCGAAGAACGGTTTAGCAGTAGTAACTATCCAACGTGATTCATGTTCTGGTTGTTTTAACCAAATCCCGCCTCAGCGTCAGTTAGATATTCGTCAGCACAAAAAGGTTATCGTTTGCGAACACTGTGGACGTATAATTGTAGATGAAGCGATCGCTGGAATCAAAGAAGAAGAAATATTATAACTAAATCCAAATAAACGAAAACTAAGCGGTTACTCATCAGTGCCGCTTTTTTTGTTTTAAGGGTATTGAATTTATCACCAATACTGCTTTATTACACATTTAAAATGAAGATGTGATTTTAAGCCTTAATGGGATGATATGCTAATGGAACAGGATAGCTTTATAGGAAATATAACTAAGCGTTATGTCGTACCTCTGGAGCTCGTCTTAACCAACTCCTTAAATCTCTCTTTTTCTTTGCGAAGCCTTTGTGTCCTCTGCGTTGGATAAACGCAAAAGCCCTCAAGTCTCTCTTTCTTAGCGAAACCTCTACACCCTTTGCGTTGGATAAATGCATCCTAAAAACAAAAAAGGTCGTCAAACGGGGAGAGTGACGACCTTTACTAACCAATTATAAACCGATACAAATATAATCACGTTGTTATAAGTGCAAATCCTTTTAACAATCTTTAACATTTCAAGAAAAGTATAAAATGAAAAAGCCTCCATTGAACAACGGAGGCTTTAGAATCATATTTGGTTAGTTGAGCGGCTCAAAAATAGTAACAATTATAATATTCGCAAATTTTTATTAAAAAAGAAGCTACGTTTTAAAATTATTGCAATTCAACGCTCTCAACGCGGTTTTTGCGTTAAAAAACCTTTAAAATAGAGTTAACTAACCAAAAAACTTTTCTATTTCTTTACCTATTTCATCAACCGGAATAGGAACTTGCTCGAAATGTGGCGTATCGCAAATCCATTCGCCCGTAGAATCAAGTTTTATATTATAGCTTGAGCTCTCATCTCGAACACGGTATGATACCTTTTCTGTACCGATCGGCTCAACCATATAATCCTTCCCATCAAAGCTTATATTAAATTCCATACCATTCGCTTTTTATTTGTTTACTACTAAAAATTTAACCGTATAAATACTCGGCGGTTTTAAGTATTTCTACTAATTCTGGGCCATGCTGGGTAGGTTTAAGTTAGAATTTTTCTTGCGGTACAAACAATACCAAACGCATATTGGTTAGTCTTTCTTAGTTAAGGAGAGATTTTCCTTAATTATATGTTGTATAGATTAGGGGTACTTGGGTAGATTATTATAGAGGTTAAGCTGTTCATTTTTTACTAAAAGCCACAATTAAGTTTTGGATTAATCCGTTTAAAGGAGGTCCTAGACCAGACAGTATGATTATGGAATTAAGGACTATGTCTATTTAGTCTTCGTTGTCCGAGTTTTAAGCAAAAAGGTTTGATTCGATGAGATAAAGCGAACAAGCTGTTCAATTATATACTACTCATATTAATGTATGGAACAAGATATTTTATTAGAAGAAAGGAAATCTAAAGGTGGGGTAAAGGCTGATGCGAAAGATGACGTGCTCGATTTAAAAGAATTGTTAAATGTTCTTTCGCAAGTAAAAAACGGGAAGCTGGATGTTAGAATGCCAGTAAAGCAGGCAGGGATAAGTGGGCGGATTTGCGAAGTTCTAAATGAAATTATCGACATGAACGAGCAGTTTGTTACTGAAATCTGTACTGCTGAAAAGATCATCGGTAAAAAAGGGAATCTATCCAAAAGAGTGGAAATGCCCGATGCCCGCGGACAATGGGCAGTTGGTGTTAAATCGCTAAACGGGTTAATTACCGACCTTACCTATCCCACCCTCGAAATTGCCGGAATGATCAACTCCGTTGCAAATGGAAATCTTCAAAGACAAATTCCTCTCGAAATAAATGGACAGCCGCTTAAAGGCGAATTTTTGCGGATAGCGAAAGAATCTAATCAAATGCTTGAGCAGTTGCGCTTGTTTACTATGGAGGTAACTCGTGTTGCACGTCAGGTAGGCGCAGAAGGAAAACTGGGTGAGCAGGCAAAAATTAAGGGTGTAGCTGGCGTGTGGGCAGAACTAACCGACTCGGTAAACCTGATGGCGGGTAACTTGACAGCCCAGGTACGTAACATCGCAACGGTGACGACAGCGGTAGCCAAGGGCGACTTATCCCGAAAGATTACGGTGGAGGCGAAGGGTGAGATCCTGGAGCTTAAAAACACGATCAATACGATGGTGGATCAGCTGAACTCCTTCTCTTCCGAGGTAACGCGTGTGGCGCTCGAGGTGGGTACGGAAGGTAAGCTGGGAGGACAAGCGAAGGTGCCGGGGGTAGCGGGTACATGGAAGGATTTAACGGATTCGGTAAACCGGATGGCGGGTAACCTTACATCGCAGGTGCGTAACATTGCGGGTGTAACAACAGCGGTAGCAAACGGTGACTTGTCCAAGAAAATCACGGTGGACGTAAAAGGGGAAATGTTGGAGCTGAAGAAAACGATCAACACGATGGTGGATCAGCTGAACTCCTTTGCTTCTGAGGTAACGCGTGTGGCATTGGAGGTAGGTACAGAAGGTAAACTGGGAGGACAAGCGAAGGTGAAAGGTGTCGGTGGGGTTTGGAAGGACCTGACGGACTCGGTGAACCAGATGGGATCTAACCTTACCGACCAGGTGCGAAACATTGCCGACGTAACCACGGCGGTAGCAAAAGGAGATCTCTCCCGAAAGATCACTGTGGATGCTAAAGGTGAACTCTTAGAGTTGAAAAATACGATCAATACCATGGTGGATCAGCTGAACTCCTTCTCTTCCGAGGTAACTCGTGTGGCAAGGGAGGTAGGTACAGAAGGTAAGCTGGGTGGGCAGGCAAACGTACCAGGTGTGGGAGGTACCTGGAAGGATTTGACCGACTCAGTAAACCAGATGGCGGGTAATCTGACCGGCCAGGTGCGAAATATAGCCGAGGTAACAACTGCCGTGGCGAAGGGTGACCTTTCCAAGAAAATTACGGTAGACGTAAAAGGAGAAATGCTCGAGCTTAAGGTGACGATCAACACGATGGTGGATCAGCTGAATTCCTTCGGTTCTGAGGTAACGCGTGTGGCGAAAGAAGTAGGTTCTGAAGGGCAGCTGGGTGGTCAGGCGAATGTACCTGGTGTGGGTGGTACATGGAAAGATTTAACGGACTCCGTAAATAAAATGGCGGATAACTTAACATCCCAGGTGCGTAACATTGCCGAGGTAACTACAGCGGTAGCAAAAGGAGACCTTTCCCGTAAGATTACAGTAAATGCAAAAGGTGAGCTCTTAGAGCTAAAAAATACAATTAACACGATGGTGGATCAGCTCCGTGGTTTCGCATCTGAGGTAACAAGGGTGGCACGTGAGGTAGGTTCCGAAGGGCAGTTAGGAGGACAGGCGAATGTGCCGGGGGTAGATGGTACCTGGAAAGATTTAACGGACTCGGTGAATAAAATGGCGGGTAACTTAACCGCACAGCTCCGAAACATAGCCGACGTATCCATCGCGGTAGCAAATGGTGACTTGTCCAAGAAGATTACGGTGGACGTACGAGGCGAGATCTTACAGCTGAAAGAGACAATTAACACGATGGTGGATCAGCTCCGCGGTTTCGCGTCCGAGGTAACGCGTGTAGCCCGGGAGGTGGGTACGGATGGTAATTTGGGAGGACAGGCGTTTGTGCCGGGGGTTGCCGGTACCTGGAAGGATTTAACGGACTCGGTAAACCAGATGTCGTCCAACTTAACATCGCAGGTACGTAACATTGCCGAGGTAACCAAAGCGGTAGCATCTGGAGACTTAAGTAAAACGGTAATCATCGATGCGAAAGGTGAGGTACTGGAGCTGAAGAACACGATCAATACGATGGTGGATCAGCTGAACTCCTTTGCATCCGAGGTAACGCGTGTGGCTCGAGAGGTAGGTACGGAAGGTAAGCTAGGAGGACAGGCGCACGTAAAAGGTGTTGCAGGTACCTGGAAAGATTTAACAGATTCGGTGAACCAGATGGCATCCAACCTAACGGTTCAGATTCGTGGTATTGCAAAAGTAGCTACATCAGTAGCGAAAGGTAACCTGAAACAACGGCTCTCCATTAATGCGATGGGTGAGGTAGCTCAGCTGACGGATGCGATTAATGAGATGATTGACACACTTGCTGTATTTGCCGATCAGGTAACAACGGTAGCCCGTGAGGTGGGTGTGGAAGGTCGATTAGGTGGACAGGCGAGCGTACCAGGAGCATCAGGAACCTGGAAAGATTTAACAGAAAACGTAAACCAGCTGGCGCAGAACTTAACGGTTCAGGTGCGTTCCATCTCCGAGGTAGCATCGGCGGTAACCAAGGGTGACTTAACCCGAACTATCCGTGTGGACGCAAAAGGAGAGCTGGAAGCATTGAAAGATACCATCAACCAAATGATTGCCAACCTTAAAGGAACAACTTTGAGGAACCACGAACAGGATTGGTTGAAATCCAACTTGGCGAAGTTCACCCAGATGCTTCAAGGGCAGCGTGACCGTAACGCGGTAGCAAACAAAGTACTCTCTGAACTTGCAGAATTGGTGAATGCCCGTTATAGCGCATTCTACCTCTTAGAGCAACCGGAGGCTTCAGACCCAATGTTGAAGATGTTTGCAGCTTATGCGCATGATAATAAGCGTACGCTAAGCGAGTCCTTCTCCATTAATGAAGGTTTAGTTGGGCAATGTGCGCTGGATAAAGAACGTATTCTATTAACTAACGTCCCTGCAGATTACCTGCAAATTAACTCTGGAATTGGAAGTGCAACACCTTCTGCCTTGGTTATTCTTCCAGTATTGTTCGAAAACAATATTAAAGCGGTAATCGAGCTGGCTTCGTTCGAAAACTTTAGCCCAACTCACTTAGACTTCCTGGATCAGTTAACAGAGTCCATCGGTATTGTATTGAATAACATTGAAACCAATACACGTACAGAGGAACTTCTTGCCCAGTCTCAATCACTTGCAAACGAGTTGAAAGCTCAGCAGGAAGAGTTAAGACGTGCGAACGACGAGCTTCATGATAAAGCACAGCTTCTTGAGAAACAAAAAGAAGAGGTGGAGCAGATCAATAAAGAGGTTGAGGAAGCCAGAAGATCGCTGGAAGAAAAAGCAGAGCAGCTCACGCTAACATCCAAATATAAATCTGAATTCCTTGCAAACATGTCGCACGAGTTGAGAACGCCGCTCAACAGCTTACTCATCCTTGCGCAGCAATTGTTTGAAAACCACGAAGGAAACTTAACCGAGAAACAAATCAGGTATGCGAAAACAATCCACTCATGTGGTTATGACCTGATCCAGCTGATCAACGATATCCTCGACCTTTCTAAGATCGAGTCAGGGGTTATCTCGGCTGATATTATGCCGGTTAGTTTCCGAGAGATTGCGTCCTTCGTTGAAACGACGTTTAAGCCAATTTCGGAAACGAAGAACCTTAACTTCGAAATCAATATAGAGGAGGATTTACCGGAGATCATGGAAACGGATATTCAACGGTTGAACCAGATCTTGAAAAATCTGTTATCCAATGCCTTTAAATTCACCGAAAAGGGAAGTGTTAAATTAAGTATTCAACGACCCAATACAACATTGAGGAATCCTTTAAATGGTGTAGATCACGTAATTGCCTTTTCTATTGAGGATACTGGTATTGGTATATCAAAGAAGACACAGGGCATTATCTTCGAAGCATTCCAGCAGGCAGAAGGTTCTACCAGCCGTAAGTACGGAGGTACCGGTTTAGGTTTATCCATCTCAAAAGGTTTTGCCGAGCTTTTAGGAGGTACTATCATTGTAGAAAGTGAGCTTGGAAAAGGAAGTTCGTTTACACTCTTCCTTCCGTTAAAATATAAAGAAGGAACCAAACAAATCGGTGATTATGCAGCTGCAGCAAACACTTATCCGGCTATCACGAAACCTAGCCCAGAGGTTACGGAATCTTTAGTTGATGATGATAAACACAATATTCACCAGGGTGATAAAGTAATTTTAGTGATTGAGGATGATCTTCGCTTCACAAAAATTATGTTGGATAAGGCTCATGATTTTGGTTTAAAGGCTGTAGTTGCTGTCAATTACATCGAAATTTTTGATGCCATCCAAAATTATAATCCGATAGCAATCACGCTTGACGTAAATCTACCAGAATCTAACGGATGGAAGATTCTGAAGCTATTAAAGAACGATTATAACTTACGTCATATTCCTGTTCATTTAATTTCAGGGGAAGATAACCGGGCACTGGCCTTAAAGTATGGCGCAAAAAGCTTCCATCTCAAACCGCTTTCCAATAAATCGTTGGATGAGCTGTTATCTGGTATTCTCAACTTTAGCGATCGTAAAATAAAGAAGGTTTTATTGATTGAGGAAGATAAAGAAGAACTCAGGAAAATGGCCGAATTGCTTGAGAACGAAACTATTCAGATTTCGGCAGTTTCGGATGCTAAACAAGGATTAGACTTGCTGAAGGAAGATCAGTTTGATTGTATTATTCTGGATTATGGAAAGCCTGATTCAGATCAAATAGCCAATCATCTAAACATCAACAGGCAGTTTCAAACATCTATTATTTTGTATTCAGATACTGAGTTCTCTTCAGATCAGCTTATTCATCTTAAGCGCTTAGCTCATAAGTCGCTTATAAAAGGTAAAGGTTCTGAAAACCAATTACTCAACGAGGTCGCGAAACTGCTCCATGTGGATATTAAGGCTCTTGACGAAGATAAATTGAAGCGTTTGGAGAATGTAAAAGCTGATATAGACATTCTTGATAATAAGAAGGTTTTGGTGGTTGATGACGACGTAAGAAACTTGTTTGCACTAACAGCCGCCTTTGAGCGTTCTAAGTTACAGGTGATAACTGCTGAAAGTGGCAGAGAAGCACTGGAAATATTAAATGAAAATAAGGACATAGATATTGTGCTGATGGATATTATGATGCCGGAAATGGATGGTTATGAAACTATCCAGTGGATAAGAAAGGAGCCTAAAAATAAGCAATTGCCAATTATAGCCGTTACCGCAAAAGCGATGATTGGCGACCGGCAAAAATGCATTGCTTCAGGAGCTTCAGATTACATCACCAAGCCGGTTAAAACCGATCAGCTGTTATCGCTAATGAGGGTTTGGCTATACCAATAGCAAACGTCTGAACGTATAAGGTTTAAAAAAGCCTTATACGTTTTTTAAGGGCTGCAAAATGTAAATGATTTCTTAAACGTACAGGTTGTACTTTCTAAATAATTACCAATTGGCTGCAGATACAATTAAGATTTTATTGGTTGATGACCGCGAGGACAACTTAATGTCGATGGAAATCGTTCTTGAGAAGGAAGGGTACTCGTTTTACAAAGCAACATCGGGAATGGATGCTTTGAAAATCCTCCTTAAGGAAGACGATTTCTCATTGATATTGCTCGATGTAAGAATGCCAATAATGGATGGTTACGAAACCGCTGAATTGATATACCAGAGAGAGAAACTTAAAAATATCCCCATTATTTTTATTACTGGACAGGATTATGAAGAGACGAATGTATTTAAAGGGTACAAAGCTGGGGCTGTAGATTATATCCGAAAGCCTTTTAATCCGCAGATACTTCGATCGAAGGTTGCTGTTTTTGCCGAGCTTTATAAGAAGAATCAGCTTCTTAAAAAGAAGGAAGAAGAATTAAGGGAGTCTAACGAAAATCTTCGCGAGTTAAACCAGGATTTGGAAGACCGGGTGAAAAAACGGACACTCGAACTCGAAAACCTTAATCAGGAATTGAAGGAATTAAATATCGCAAAAGATAAAATCCTTTCCGTTATCTCACATGATTTAAGGAACCCTTTTACGGCCTTGCTTGCTTCGTCTGAGAAACTTTCGAGAGATATTGATAAGTTAGGTTTGGCAGAGATCAAGAATTTTTCTCAGATCATTCACCGTACTTCAAAAAAAATCCTCAATCAATTAAACGAGCTGGTTGAATGGGCTAAGAATCAGCGGGAAAAAACCAATTTTAATCCTGCAAGATTGCAGTTGAGTAAAGGCACAACCGAGTCTATTGAGTTACTTAAAAATAATGCTGCACATAAGGCCATCAGGCTTGAACATGTTATAGGCGATGATATTTACGTGCATGCCGATGCCTTGATGCTTCGGTCTATACTTCAGAATCTGATTACCAACGCAATAAAATTTACGCCGGAAGGTGGCCTGGTACAAATAACCGCCCAGCCTTTGGATACAATGGTTGAAGTTTGTGTAAAAGATACCGGAGTTGGTATAGACAATGAGGTGAAAAACAACCTGTTTCTGCATGTACCACATTCGGTTACGGGAACGAATAATGAAAAGGGGACTGGATTAGGGCTATTGTTAGTGAAGGATTTTGTTACTCAGCACGGGGGATGTATTTATGTGGAAAGTGAGTTGGGAAAGGGCAGTTGTTTCAAGTTTACCGTGCCTGCGGTTCCGTTTAATAACATTACAAATGAGCTAAATTCAACTAGCGAAGAGAGATTGAGCATTTAGAATACAGTTATTGCAGAACGGCAAATAAAGCAATTATATGCGTTTATCCACCCTTATTTTTCTTGGCTTTTTTGTTGTGATTTTGCTTTCGCTGATTGACTCTTACGTAAACAACCTGTTATCGAGTAAGGTAAATCAGAACACGATATTCCTAACGAGATCAGAAAGCATAATAAGAAATTCAAGTAAACTGCATAAAAGCATTATTGAGATGCAAAGTGGTTTCAGAGGTTTTTTGCTTACGGATGAGGAAGGCTTTCTCCAATCTTATTATCATGGATTAAAGATTATTCCCGTACTTTTCAAAGAACAGGTTAAGCTCGTTTCTAGTTCAAAAGCCCAAATCAAAAAGCTTGATTCTATTTCTGCATTGCATTCCGAATGGATTATTTATGCAAATTCGCTCATAGTAGCGAAACGCGAAACCGGGCCCTCCGGAGCATCACACTATTATAATTTGTTTGAAACAAAGTTGCGAAAACAGGTTGGCAAACGGATAAATGATAGAATTACGCTCATTTTTAGAAGCTTTGATCGTACGGAATATCAGGTAAGAGAACAGCGTAGGGATTTGCTTACGGCCTCTATCCAGCGAACCAAAACATATTCGTTCATCTTCACTTTGTTAACTGTTGCCGTAGGGCTGCTGTGTAGCATTTATGTGGTAAAACTTATCTCCCATCGCATAAAACAAATGGTAAAGCTGGCAGAAAGCATTTCAAAAGGTGAATTTATTTTGGTTCAGGATGATAAGCACGACGAATTGAGCAGCTTGTCGGATTCGCTAAACATCATGTCTCAAACTTTAAGTAAGAATATCAAAGAACTGGAGAAGCGGAATAAAGAACTCAATCAGTTTGCATACGTGGTATCGCACGATTTAAAAGCCCCTATTCGTGGCATTTATAATGTGGTACAATGGATAGAAGAGGATCTAGGAAAAGAAATTTCACCCGAGATGCGTCAGTATCTTAACATTATCCCGCAAAGGATTACGCGTATGGAAGATCTCATCCACGGTTTATTGGATTTTGCCCGTATAAGCCGGGACAAGCCGGCAAAGGAAAAGGTGGACCTTAACAAAATGCTGAAGGAAATTATCGAAATACTTGTTCCTGGAAACTTTAAGGTGACAATTGATGCCATGCCAGTGTTGTTCACAGAGCGTATAAGGTTGGAACAGGTGTTTAGTAATCTGATAACGAATGCTGTAAAGTATACGCAGCGGGAAGATGCCGAATTGATGATCTTTTGCGCCGAGTTGCAGGATGCTTTTCAATTTACCGTAACGGACAACGGGATAGGCATAGATCCTCAATATCATGGTAAGATTTTTGAGATATTTCAAACGCTTCGCGAAAAGCATGATAAAGAGAGTACCGGGGTTGGTTTGGCCATTGTTAAGCGCATAATCGAAGAGATTCATAGTACAATTAAAGTGGAATCCGAGCCAGGGAAAGGGTCCTCATTTATATTCACCTGGCCAAAAAATTAATTTTATGGAGATTAAAAATATATTATTAGTTGAAGACGACGAATTGGATGTGATTAGCGTGGAGCGGTCGTTACGGAAACTAGACCAGCCCTATGAATTGAAAACTGCTTATAATGGTATTGAAGCTTTGGAAGTACTCCATCAGTCGCAAATGCAAAAGAAGCCGCTTCCGGATATTATTCTCCTCGACCTGAATATGCCTAAAATGAACGGCATTGAATTTTTAAAGGAATTGAGGAAAGAAGATGAATTGAAGCATTTAAAAGTATTTGTAATGACCACCTCGGGAGACGAAGCAGACCGTAGAGCAACCGAACAAATGGGCGTTTCCGGCTATGTAATTAAGCCTTTAAATTTTAATAATAATGATAAACGAACAGATTCTTTGGAAGGATTTTTCCAGTTCCATCTAAGGAATATCATAAGTAAGTCGTTGCGGAACTAAAAAAACGAACCTGTTATTTCTGTCAAAAGCTCTTTTTTCTTTCAAAATTTTAACTTTCGAGTAAGCAATCATTACTTTTGACCACAAAAAAAGCTTATGCATCCAGCAATGTTACACATTCACTCTGTTATTCGTTTCATCGTAATTTTCGGAAGCGTTATCTCTGTACTTCTATCCCTGGCAGGATGGTTTGGAAATAAGGAATATAGTAAAGGGAATAAAATTTTAAATCTTGTAACACTTATATCAGCTCACATCCAGTTAGTTGTAGGCTTGATTTTATATTTTATAAGTCCGATTGTAAATGCTGCAAGCTTTGGCGAGGCCATGAAAGACAGCACTTTACGTTACTGGAAAGTAGAGCATATGGCTATGATGGTAGTCGCAATCGTGTTAATTACCATTGGCTATTCCAAATCAAAAAGGGCATTGGCTTCGGTAGAAAAACATCGTACAATAGCAATTTTTTATACCTTGGCAATTATTGTTGTGCTTGCTGCTTTAAGCATGAGCGGAAGAGGCCTTTTTGGAATGACAGGTGCCTAAATTTTAAAAAATTTGGTATTTTAAAATTCTTTACATTTTTTTGTGCTCATGTTGAACACATTACATACTCAAAACTGGTGGTGGCAAAAAAGTTTTTGCGCCGGATAAGGTATGTTTAGTAGAGATATCAAATAGAAGATCTTAATAAATGTAATAACCCGACGCTAACAACGTCGGGTTTTTTATTGGTATCTGGCTAAACTTATAATTGAAACAAAAAATAAGATTAAGTATTAACAGAGATCTTAAGAGGTAGAATGAAAGCTAAATGCTTGATTTTCAATTCTTACATCTCACATCTAATATCTCATATAAAATGAAGTACACGTTACAAACCAACTATAAAAAACTTTTAGCTGATACAACCACGCCGGTTGCTATTTATCTGCGTTTAAGAGATGTTTTTCCGAATAGCTTGTTGTTGGAAAGTTCGGATTATCACAGTCGCGAAAATAGCATGAGCTATGTTTGCTGCGATCCGATTGCGGGTATCGTGTTGGATAAAAATGTGCTGAAAACATATTTCCCTGATGGGCAAAAAAACGAGGTTTCGGCAACTGGTTTAAACCTGCAAGACGAAGTAACCGTATTCAGAAGCAGCTTTGAATCAACATTAAAGGATAATTTCAAATTTATATCAAATGGCTTGTTCGGATACTTTTCCTACGAGACTATTGAACATTTTGAGGATATTAAACTCACAACCGAAAGAACAGGAGAAAGAGATATTCCCCTCTTACAATACCATATTTACAGGTATGTAATTGCTATTGATCATTTCAAAAATGAATTGTATCTGTTCGAGTCTAAGCCAACAGAAGACGAGCCATCGGGCCTGGAAAGACTGCAATTCTTAATTCAGAATAAAAACTTCCCCGAATATCCATTTGAATCTACTGGCGAAGAAACATCAAATTTTACCGACGAGCAGTTTATTGAAGTCGTTAAAAAGATGAAGCAGCATATTTTCCGTGGAGATGTTTTTCAGATAGTTCCGTCAAGGGCATTTGCAAAACCTTTTCAGGGAGATGAATTTAATGTTTATAGAGCGCTTCGTTCTATAAATCCATCACCCTACCTGTTTTACTTTGATTACGGAAGTTTTAAGTTATTCGGCTCATCTCCAGAAGCTCAGTTAACCATTAAAAACGGAGAGGCATCCATCTATCCTATCGCCGGAACTTTCCGCCGTACGGGCAATGACGTTTTAGATGCAGAGCTGGCAAGGAAATTAGAAAACGATCCAAAAGAGGTATCCGAACACGTAATGCTGGTTGATTTGGCTAGAAACGATCTGAGCCGTCATTGCGAAAATGTGACAGTGCGTGCATTTAAGGAAGTACAGTATTATTCCCACCTTATTCACCTTGTATCAAAAGTTACCGGGAAGCTACAGGCCAATGCGCATCCGTTCTATGTAGTTGGAGATACTTTCCCGGCCGGAACCTTAAGCGGTGCTCCTAAGTATATGGCCATGACGTTAATTGATCGTTATGAAAACGGGCCGCGTGGCTTTTACAGCGGAGCGCTTGGATATATGGGTTTTAACGGAGATTTTAATCATGCCATAATGATTCGTTCGTTCATGAGCCGAAACAATGTGCTTCATTATCAAGCCGGTGCAGGTATTGTGGCCGACTCAGATCCACAGAGTGAGCTGAACGAAGTAAATACTAAAGTAGGTGCTTTGCGTACCGCTTTGGAGTTGGCCGGTTCAATTGTTCCACAAGTAGAAAAGATTTAACATGAAAATATTAGTTGTAGATAATTACGACTCGTTTACTTTTAATCTGGTTCATTTACTGCACGAGTGCGGATATGAGCCAACCGTTTGGAGAAACGATAAGTTTGAACTGAAGGATGTAGAACAATTCGATAAAATCCTGCTTTCTCCGGGCCCTGGTATTCCGTCAGAAGCCGGTCTTTTACTGGATGTTATTCGCGAATACGCCCCAACAAAAAGTATTTTAGGTGTGTGTTTAGGAATGCAGGCCATGGGTGAAGTGTTTGGAGGAAGTTTATATAACCTCTCCTACCCTGTTCACGGCCGTGCTACAGATATGCAGGTGATTGATAATGAAGAAGAATTGTTTAAAGATTTACCTTCGTCATTTAAAATAGGCCGTTACCATTCCTGGGCGGTAAGTACAACTGATTTGCCAGAAACAGTGAAAGTTACAGCTAAAGATGCCGATGGGGTTATTATGGCATTGCGTCATACCGAATATGATGTCAGGGGTGTTCAGTTCCATCCGGAATCCGTACTTACAGAGCATGGTAAGAAAATGATAGAGAACTGGTTGACGCACCAGTCCCCTACAGGAGGAGCGCTTTAGCTTGTGAATCGTTAAGATTAAG
>Ga0307408_100001843_pt1 | contig 15443 bp, 7 predicted proteins | sample 322Cmetagenome_FD_202116 | JGI IMG/M metagenome (GOLD analysis project Ga0307408, IMG submission 202116) | Maize rhizosphere microbial communities from greenhouse at UC Davis, California, United States - 322HYB-C-3 | ecosystem: Host-associated > Plants > Roots > Rhizosphere > Soil | place: USA...
GGCCGGACCCCATAATTGCACTCTTTGCCCGCGATTCCTCTCTCGTCCTGATGAGCAAAGCCGCCTGGGGCGCCGCAGCCGCGCTCGCCGTCGTCGTCGCCGCCGGCGGCGGCTATTGGCTGGGCCAGACCGGCAAGCCGGCGCCGGGGGCCGGCGCGCAGGCGCTCGCGGCGAAGGGCGCCCCGGCGGCCAACGCCAGCGGACCCGGCGCAGCGGTGCCGGTCGAAACGGCGGCGGTCGAGACGGTCCGCCTGCCGCAGTCGATCACGACGGTCGGGAGCCTGCGCTCCGATGAATCCGTGACGCTTCGTCCCGAGGTGGCCGGCCGCATCGCGTCGATCCAGTTCACCGAGGGGCAGCGCGTCACCAAGGGCGCGACGCTCGTGCGGCTCGACGCGGCGGTCAACCAGGCGGAGCTGCAGCAGGCGCGCGCCAACCTGACGCTCGCGAAATCCAAGTTCGATCGCGCCGTCGACCTCGCGAAGAGCAAGTTCATCAGCGGCCAGGCGAGGGACGAGGCCGAGAACAACCTGCGGGTCGCCGAGGCCGCGCTCGCGCTCGTGGAAGCGCGCCTCGCGAAGACCGAGATCAAGGCGCCGTTCTCCGGCATCATCGGCTTGCGCTCGGTGTCGCTCGGCGACTATGTGAAGGAGGGCGCCGACCTCGTGAACCTCGAGGCGATCGATCCGCTGAAGGTCGACTTCCGCGTGCCCGAGGTGTACCTGCGGCAGGTGCAGGCCGGCCAGCCGCTCGAGATCGCGCTCGACGCGTATCCGAACAAGACGTTCGACGGACGCGTGATCGCGGTCAATCCGCTGGTCGATGCGGCGGGACGGGCGGTCGTGATCCGTGCGCAGGTCAAGAACCAGGACGCGAGCCTGCGGCCCGGCATGTTCGCGCGCGTGCGGCTCATCACCAAGGACGTCGCCGAGGCGCTGGTCGTGCCCGAGCAGGCGCTGGTGCCGCAGGGCAACGAGCAGTACATCTTCAAGGTCGTCGACAATCGTGCGGTGCGCGCGAAGGTCGACGTCGGCCAGCGCCGCGACGGCAAGGCCGAGATCCTGAGCGGCGTCGTCGCCGGCGACGTCGTCGTCACCGCCGGACAGCAGCGCCTGCGCGACGGCGTGCCGGTCGCGCTTCGGAACGCGCCCGCGGGCCCGGCGAGCGCCGAGGCGTCGAAGGGCGCGGCCGGGCCTTCGGAGGCCCGCAACCTGCAGCCGGCGAAGGCGCGCTCCTAGCAGCGCGCTGACAGCTCCCCAGCCATGCAGCTGCCCGAGCTCTGCGTACGCCGCCCGGTCTTCGCGACCGTGCTGTCGCTCGTCATCGTGCTGGTCGGGCTCATTTCGTACACGCGCCTCAGCGTGCGCGAGTACCCGCGCATCGACGAGCCGGTCGTCAGCGTCAACACGACCTACCGCGGCGCGTCGGCCGAGGTGGTCGAGTCGCAGGTGACGAAGCCGCTCGAGGATTCGCTCGCCGGCATCGAGGGCGTCGAGCTGATGACGTCGCAGAGCCGCTCGGAGCGCAGCCAGATCAACGTGCGCTTCAAGCTGTCCCGCAATCCCGACTCGGCGGCGGCCGACGTGCGCGACAAGGTGGCGCGCGTGCGCGGCCGGCTGCCCGATACCGTCGACGAGCCGGTGATCGCGAAGGTCGAGTCGGATTCGCAGCCGATCATCTACCTCGCCGTCCAGGCGGGGTCGCTGACGCCGCTCGAGGCGTCCGACTACGTCGCGCGCTACATCAAGCCGCGCATGTCGGTGCTGCCCGGCGCGGCGGACGTGCGCATCTTCGGCGAGCGACAGGTCTCGATGCGCATCAACCTGGACCGCACGCGCCTCGCCGGCTACCGGCTGACCGTGCAGGACGTCGAGGATGCGATCCGCCGCCAGAACGCCGAGATCCCCGCCGGCCGCATCGAGTCGCAGGCGCGCGAGTTCACCGTCGTCGCCGAGACCGATCTCACGACGCCCGACCAGTTCGCGGGCATCGTCGTCGCGAACGTCGGCGGCTATCCGGTGCGGATCCGGGACGTCGGCAGCGCCGTCGTCGGCGCGATCGACGAGCGGACGATCTCGCGCTTCAACGGCCAGCCGTCGCTCAACATCGGCGTGATCAAGCAGGCGGTCGCGAACCCGCTCGAGCTCTCGAACGCCGTGCGCGCCGAGGTCGACAAGATCAACCCGAACCTGCCCCAGGGCATGAAGCTCATCGTCGCCTACGACACGTCGGTGTTCATCGACCGCTCGATCAAGTCGGTGTTCACGACGATCGGCGAGGCGGTGGCGCTCGTGGTGCTGGTGATCTTCCTGTTCCTGCGCAGCCTGCGCGCGACGATCATCCCGATCGTCACGATCCCGGTGTCGCTCGTTGGCGCGTTCGGGCTCATGTACGCGTTCGGCTTCACGATCAACACGCTGACGCTGCTCGCGATGGTGCTCGCGATCGGGCTCGTCGTCGACGACGCGATCGTGATGCTCGAGAACATCTTCCGCTACATCGAGCAGGGGTTGCCTCGCAAGGAGGCGGCGATCAAGGGCGCGCGCGAGATCGGCTTCGCCATCGTGGCGATGACGCTCACGCTCACCGCCGTGTACGCGCCGCTCGCCTTCGCGACCGGCCGCACCGGGCGGCTGTTCATCGAGTTCGCGCTGGCGCTCGCCGGCGCGGTGCTCGTATCCGGCTTCGTCGCGCTGACGCTGACGCCGATGATGTGCTCGCTGTTGCTCCGTCACCAGTCCAAGCACAACCGCGCGTACTACTGGATCGAGACGGCGATTGGCGCCCTCACCAGCGGCTATCGCGGCGCGCTGCGCTTCACGCTCGCGCACCGGTGGATCGTGATGGCCGGCTGGCTCGCGACGCTCGCTGCCGGGGTGGTGCTGTTCACGGCGCTCAAGAGCGAGCTGGCGCCGACCGAGGACCGCGGCGTCGTGTTCGGCATCGTGACCGCGCCGCAGGGCTCGACGCCGCAATACACGAGCGAGCAGGTGAAGCCGATCGAGGCGATGTACGCGGCGATTCCGGAGGCGGCCGCGTACACGGCGTTCTCGGGGTTCCCGACGGTCGTCGACGGCAATGCCATCCTGAGGCTCAAGCCGTGGGAGGAGCGCAGCAAGCGGCAGCAGCAGATCGCCGACGAACTGCGGCCGCGGATGGGGCAGATCCCGGGCGCGCTCGCGTTTCCGCTGAACCCGCCGTCGCTCGGCCAGTCGTTCCGCTCGCAGCCGGTCGAGTACGTGATCATGTCGCAGGTGCCCTACGTCGAGCTGTCGCGCATCGTCGACCGCTTCCTCGACGAGGCGCGTCGCATCCCCGGCGTGCAGAACCTGCAGACGGACCTGCGCCTCAACACGCCCGAAGTGCGCGTGCAGATCAACCGCGACAAGCTCTCCGACATCGCGGTGAACGTCGACACCGTCGGCCGCACGCTGGAGACGATGCTCGGCGGCCGGCAGGTGACGCGATTCAAGCGCGAGGGCGAGCAATACGACGTGATCGTCCAGGTCGCGTCGTTCGACCGTTCTTCGCCGGCGGACATCCGCGACATCTACGTGCGCGGCCGCAACAACGAGATGGTGCAGCTCGCGAACCTGGTCGAGGTGCGCGAAGGCGTCGCGCCGCAGTCGCTCAACCACTTCAACCGGCTGCGCGCCGTCAAGGTGACCGGCACGCTGGCGCCCGGCTACACGGTCGCCGACGCGCTGGTGGCATTGGACGACGTCGCGAAGCGCGTGCTGCCCGGGACGGCGCAGACCGACCTCGACGGCCAGTCGCGCGAGTTCCGCGCCTCGGGCAGCGAGATCTACTTCACGTTCGTGCTCGCGCTGCTGTTCATCTATCTCGTGCTGTCGGCGCAGTTCGAGAGCTTCGTGCACCCGTTCGTCATCATGCTGTCGGTGCCGCTCTCCATGACGGGGGCGCTGCTCGCGCTGTGGCTGTCGGGCGGGACGCTCAACATCTACAGCCAGGTGGGGCTGGTCACGCTCGTGGGCCTCATCACCAAGCACGGCATCCTGATCGTCGAGTTCAGCAACCAGCTGCGCGCCAAGGGCGAGGCGACGCTCGACGCGGTCGTGGACGCGGCGACGCTTCGGCTGCGGCCGATCCTGATGACCACCGGCGCGATGGTGCTCGGCGCGCTGCCGCTCGCGCTCGCGCACGGCGCCGGCGCCGAGTCGCGCACGCAGATCGGCTGGGTGATCGTCGGCGGCATGTCGTTCGGGACGCTGCTCACGCTCTTCGTCGTGCCGACGGCCTATACGCTCCTCGCCGGCCGCACCCGCGTCGCGGCGCCGCTCGGCGAGGACGAACGCGTGCCGCTGCCGCAACCGAGCCACGCCGACTGACCGTCGGTCGTCCACCGCGGGGCGGCTGCTGACGTGTCACGCCCCGACCCCTCACGGGCGGCATCGGTGGCCCCCTTTTCGCTTCACACCGGGGCAACGCGACCCTGCCGCCGCGCTGGCGGGCCGCCGCCCCGGCCGCGTTCGCCGGGACGCCAGGGCATCGGATCGACCGGCGCCTACGAAACACCCGAACTGCAATAGAATTGCCGCCACAACGAGGCATCCTGCCCGCTTGGACCCAGGAGGACATTTCGATGCATCCCACGCTCCATCGTTTCGCGCGTCTCGCCGTGGCGGCCGCGCTCGTCGCCGGGAGTGCCGTCGCCCAGGCGCAGACCGAGATCCAGTGGTGGCACTCGATGACCGGCGCGCTGAACGACCGCGTCAACGAGCTCGCCAAGGGCTTCAACGAGAGCCAGAAGGACTACAAGGTCGTGCCGGTCTACAAGGGCGCGTATCCGGAGTCGATGGCCGCCGCCATCGCCGCGTTCCGCGCCGGCAACGCACCGCACATCCTGCAGGTGTTCGAGGTCGGCACCGGCACGATGATGTCGGCGAAAGGCGCGATCAAGCCGGTCGGCGAGGTGTTGCGCGAGGCCGGTGAGAAGTTCGATCCCAAGTCGTACATCGGCGCGGTCGCCGGCTACTACACGACGCGCAAGGGCGAGATGCTGTCGTTCCCGTTCAACAGCTCGACGACCGTCTTCTATTACAACAAGGACGTGTTCGAGAAGGCGGGCCTCGACCCGAATCGCGCGCCGGCGACGTGGCCCGAAGTGATGGCCGCCGCGGCGAAGATCAAGGCGTCGGGCGCCTCGCAATGCGCCTACACGACCGGCTGGCCGTCGTGGGTGCACGTCGAGAACCTCTCCGCCTGGCACAACGTGCCGATCGCGACCCGCGAGAACGGCATGGGCGGCCTCGATGCGCACTTCCAGATCAACAGCCCGCTGCACGTGCGCCACTGGAACAACCTGAAGGAGTGGGCGCAGAAGGGCTACTTCACCTATGCCGGCCGCACCAACGAGGGCGAGGCCAAGTTCTACAGCGGCGAATGCGCGATGCTGACGTCGTCGTCGGCGGCGCAGGCCAACATCAACCGCAACGCGAAGTTCAAGTACGCGGTGGCGATGTTGCCGTACTACGCCGACGTGCAGGGCGCGCCGCAGAACACGATCATCGGCGGCGCCTCGCTGTGGGTGATGTCGGGCAAGAAGCCGAACGAGTACAAGGGTGTCGCCAAGTTCCTGTCGTACCTCGCCGAGCCGGCGCGCCAGGCGCAGTGGCACCAGCAGACCGGCTACCTGCCGATCACGCCGGTGGCCTATGACCTGACGAAGAAGGCGGGCTTCTACGAGAAGAACCCGGGCACCGACGTGTCGGTGCGGCAGATGATGCTGCACGAGCCGACGCCGAACTCGAAGGGCCTGCGGTTCGGCAGCTTCGTGCAGATCCGCGACATGTTCCAGGAAGAGCTCGAGAACATGCTGGCCGGCAAGCAGGATGCGAAGACGGCGCTCGACAACGCGGTGAAGCGCGGCGATGAAATGCTGCGCCGGTTCGAGAAGACGGCGAAGGAGTGAGCGAGCGGCCGCACGGGGCGGTGTGCTTGGCCGCGCGGCTGCGGACGAGCAACCGCCGCGGCGAGCGCGCCCGGGGAGCGTCAACGGCCGGTACAATGAACAGCGAACCCCGCGGATCGTGACCTCCTGACACGATCGCGATGACAGGCGAGGGCCCGCGCGACGGGCCCTCGGCGTGTCGCCCTCATGGAAAAACGCGTCGTCTTCCGCTCGTCGTGGCTGCCCTACCTCTTGGTGGCGCCGCAGCTCGCGATCACGATCGTCTTCTTCTTCTGGCCTGCGAGCCAGGCGCTCTTGCAGTCGGTGCAGGCGCAGGATCCGTTCGGGATATCGGTCGAGTTCGTCGGGCTCGAGAACTTCCGCAACCTCGTCAACGACGAGCACTACCTCGCCTCGTTCCGGGTCACGGCGATCTTCTCTCTGCTCGTCGCCTCCATCGGCATGTCGCTGTCGCTGCTGCTCGCGGTGTTCGCCGACCGTGCCGTTCGCCTCGCGGGCGTCTACAAGACGCTCCTGATCTGGCCCTACGCGGTCGCGCACGCGGTCGCCGCCGTCCTGTGGCTGTTCCTGTTCAACCCGACGCTCGGTGTGGTCGCGCACTGGATGCGCGGCTGGGGCATCGGCTGGGATCCGCTGCTGAACGGGCGCGACGCGATGACGCTGGTCGTCATGGCGGCCGTGTGGAACCAGATCTCCTACAACTTCCTGTTCTTCCTCGCCGGCCTGCAGTCGATCCCGAAGTCGCTGATCGAAGCGGCCGCCATCGACGGCGCGGGACCCGGCCGGCGCTTCTGGACGATCATCCTGCCGCTCCTGTCGCCGACGACGTTCTTCCTCCTCGTGGTGAACATCGTCTACGCGTTCTTCAACACGTTCGCGATCATCGACGCGGCGACCGGCGGCGGCCCGGGACAGGCGACCGAGATCCTCGTCTACAAGGTGTACAAGGACGGCTTCAAGGCGCTCGATCTCGGCGGCTCGGCCGCGCAGTCCGTCGTGCTGATGGTGATCGTGATCCTGCTGACGATCGTGCAGTTCCGCTGGATCGAGCGCAAGGTGCAGTACTAGAGGATGGCGCAGAGCGGATGCCGACCACCAGGAGCGATGGCGTGATCGAAAGCGGCGGGCCGGCGGCGATCGGCGAGCCGTCGACGGCCGGCACGCCGCTCGAGCGTCCGACGCGTCGCCCGCGCCGTGCGCCGGCCGAAGGCATGGTCGAGAACCGGCCGTTCCTCGACTTCCTCACGCACGCGGTGCTGATCCTCGGCCTCGTGATCATCGCCTTCCCCGTGTACGTGACGTTCGTCGCCTCGACGATCACCGCCGAGGAGGTGCTCGCCGCGCCGATGACGCTCGTGCCGGGACCGCACCTCGTCGACAACTATCGCGAGGCGCTGCTGCGCGGCGCGGGCAACTCGGCCGCCGGGGCCGGGCACATGATGCTGAACAGCCTCATCACGGCGCTCATCATCGCCATCGGCAAGATCGCGATCTCGCTCGTGTCGGCGTTCGCGATCGTCTACTTCAAGTTCCCGCTGCGGAACTTCTTCTTCTGGATGATCTTCGTCACGCTGATGCTGCCGGTCGAGGTGCGCATCCTGCCCACGTACAAGGTCGTCTCGGACCTCGGCATGCTGGACAGCTATACGGGGCTCACGCTGCCGCTGATCGCGTCGGCCACGGCGACGTTCCTGTTCCGCCAGTTCTTCCTCACGATCCCGGACGAGCTCGCCGAGGCGGCCCGCATCGACGGCGCGGGACCGATGCGCTTCTTCTGGGACGTCGTCGTGCCGATGAGCAAGACGAGCATGGCGGCGCTGTTCGTCATCCAGTTCATCTACGGCTGGAACCAGTACCTGTGGCCGCTGATCGTCACCACGCGCGAGGAGTACTACACGGTGGTCATCGGCATCAAGCGGATGATCTCCGGCGGCGGCGAGGCGTCGGTCGAGTGGCATCTGGTCATGGCCACCGCGATGCTCGCGATGCTGCCGCCGGCGGTCGTGGTGATCCTCATGCAGAAGTGGTTCGTGAAGGGGCTGGTCGACACGGAGAAGTGACGCTGCGACGGCGCGCCGCGCGTGCGTTCCCGCATCGTTCACAGCCGCGCACGCGAAGCCGTCGGCGCACGGGCAGGCAAGCGCCCGCGCCTGGCGACCGCGCCGCGATCACGATGGGATGACATGGCGAAAGTCGATTTCCACGACGTCCGCAAGAGCTACGGCACGCTGGAGGTGATCCACGGCGTGTCGATGACCGTCGAGGACGGCGAATTCGTCGTCATCGTCGGGCCGTCCGGGTGCGGCAAGTCGACGCTGCTTCGCATGGTCGCCGGCCTCGAGCAGATCACCGGCGGACAGATCGCGATCGGCGAGCGCGTGGTCAACGACCTCGAGCCGAAGGATCGCGACATCGCGATGGTGTTCCAGAACTACGCGCTCTACCCGCACATGAGCGTGTTCGACAACATGGCGTACGGGCTTCGCATCCGCGGTTTCGCGAAGAGCGACATCCTGGAGCGGGTCCAGCGCGCCGCCGGCATTCTCGAGCTCGGCCCGATGCTCGAGCGCAAGCCGCGGCAACTCTCCGGCGGGCAGCGCCAGCGCGTGGCGATGGGGCGCGCCATCGTGCGCGAGCCGGCCGTGTTCCTGTTCGACGAGCCGTTGTCGAACCTCGACGCCAAGCTCCGCGTCCAGATGCGCTTCGAGATCCAGAAGCTGCATCGGCGCCTCGGGACGACGTCGCTGTACGTCACGCACGACCAGGTCGAGGCGATGACGCTCGCCAATCGCATGATCGTCATGAATGCCGGCCGTGCCGAGCAGATCGGCACGCCGATGCAGGTGTACGAGGATCCGCAGACGCAGTTCGTCGCCGGGTTCATCGGATCGCCGGCGATGAACTTCATCGGCGGCCGCATCGAAGGCGGCGGCACCGTGTCGCTCGACGGTGTCAGCGCGCGGACGTCGTCGGCGGCGGCTCGCGACGCCGGGCGCGCGGTCGTCGTCGGCATCCGGCCCGAGCACCTCGAGCCGTCGCGGCCGGAGGAGGCGACGGTGGCAGGCAAGGTGGAGATGGTCGAGATGCTCGGCGCCGACATGCTGATCCACTTCGCGACCGCGGCCGGAACGGTCCTCGCACGGCTGCCGCACGGCCCGCAGCCGGACATCGGCGCGACCGTGCACTTCGCCGCCGCGCCGAACCGCGTCTTCCTGTTCGACGCGGCGAACGGCGAGCGGCTGCGCTGACGCCCCGTCGCGAGCGCCGCGCATGAGTCGTCCGCGCTGGCCGTACCCCCGCTACGCCGCCCACCGCGGCGCCGGCAAGCGCGCGCCGGAGAACACGCTCGCCGCGCTGAAGCTCGGCTACGCGTACGGCTACCGGATGGTCGAGATCGACGTCAAGCTGTCGGCCGACGGCGTCTCCTTCCTGCTGCACGACAGCACGCTGCAGCGGACGACGAGCGGCTACGGCCGGGCCGACGCGCGCGTGTGGCGCGAGCTCGCGCTGCTCGATGCCGGCGGCTGGCACTCGGCCGCGCACGCCGGCGAGCCGCTGCCCACCCTTGCGGCCGTCGCGAGCTTCTGCCGTGCGAACGACGTGGCGATCAACATCGAGATCAAGCCCTCGCCGGGACGCGAACGTGAAACCGGCGCGGCGGTCGCCCTCGACGCCGCGACGCTGTGGCAGGGCGCCGCCTCGCTGCCGCTCCTGTCGTCGTTCTCCGATGTCGCGCTGGCGGCTGCCGCCGAAACGGTGCCCGAGCTGCCGCGAGCGCTGCTGTGCGAGCGGCTTCCGGCGAACTGGCGCGAGCGCTGCGACGCGCTGGGATGCGCGGCGCTGGACCTCAAGCACACGGCGCTGAAAGCTCAGCTCGTCGACGCGGTGCATGCGCAGGGGCTCGCCGTGCTGGCCTGGACCGTCAACGATCCGGACCGTGCGGCACGACTGGTCGAATGGGGCGTGGACACGGTCATCACCGACGCGGTCGACAAGATCGCCCCCGCCCGGGCGCGCGGCACCGGATAGGGCCTTTCGCGTAGGTGGTTGCGCGCGACTTCGGCGCCGCGCCTGCCGGTCGTTCTTACACGGGCCGGGCGTCGTTTCGACTCGGGCGCGAACGCCGCGCCGTGGCTTCGCTCTCAGAAGTCGCCGGCACGCGGCTTGCAAAGCTCGCGGGCACCATGACGCTGACCCGCGACATCACGGTCATTGGCGCCTCCGCGGGCGGCATCACCGCGCTGCGCACCATCCTCGGACAACTGCCCGCCGACTATCCGGCGGCGGTGTTCGCAGTGCTGCACCTCGCGCCGGAATCACCGCCCGTGCTGCACGACATCCTCGCGCGGTCGAGCAAGCTGCCCGTGCGGCTCGCGACCAGCGGCGACCGCATCCGGCGCGGACAGGTCTCGGTCGCCCCGCCGGATTATCATCTGGTGCTCGAACGCGACGTCATCCGCGTGACGCACGGGCCGCGCGAGAACCGCCACCGTCCTTCGATCGATGTCCTGTTCCGCTCGGCCGCCGTCGCGTACGGACCTCGCGTCGTGGGCGTCGTGCTGAGCGGGATGCTCGACGACGGCACCGCCGGCATGTGGGCGATCAAGCGGCGCGGCGGCGTCGCGGTCGTGCAGGATCCGGACACGGCCGACTACGCCGACATGCCGCGCAACGTGCTGGAGTCGGTGAGCGTCGACCACTGTGTTCCGCTCGCGGAGATTCCGCAGCGGTTGATGACATTGTCCCGCGAGGCCGTCGTCGAGCCGGTCGACGCGGTGCCGCGTAGCATGGCGCACGAGGTTCGCATGGCCCGCGAGGAGCAGTCAGACATGGAGGAACTCGACAGCCTGGGCAGCCGGGTGCCGTTCACCTGCCCGGAGTGCGGCGGCTCGCTATGGGAGCTCTCGGAAAGCAGCACCCAGCGCTTCCGCTGCCATGTCGGGCATGCGTACTCGATCCAGACGCTCGCGGCCGAGCAGACGTCGCGCGTCGAGGCCGCGCTGTGGGCGGCGCTTCGCAGCATGGAAGAGAACGAGCGGCTGTCGCGACGCATGGCGATCGAAGCCGGCCGCCGGGGGAACGTCGCGTCGGCGTCGAACTACATCGAGAATGCGCAGTCCTCCGCCGAGCACGCGGAAGTCCTTCGCCGGCTGCTGTCCGGCGGGGCGGAGCGGTCGCAGTCCACCGGTGCGTCGGAGTCGGTGAACGTCGAAGGCGGGAAGTAGGGCCGGGCCGTGAGCGACCGCCGCGGGGGGGGGGGACCGGCCGCTACGGGATGGGCTCCGGCCGCCTGACGCCGGCCGCGGCGCCCGCCGCCGTCGCAACGATCTCGCAGGCACGTCGTATGCAAGCGCCGCGGCGGTCGCGAACGTCGCGCGTATCCTAGGGGCTCGCGGCGACCCCGGACGCGCCGCGCCTTGTCGCCCCCCGCGATGAAGCTTCCCGCCGCCGAAACCGACGTTCCACCCTCGCAGGTGACGTTCCCTGTCGTCGGCATCGGTGCGTCCGCCGGCGGCATTCGCGCCCTGATGGAGTTCTTCGCCCAGAGCGAAGCGCGTTCCGGCGCGGCCTATGTCGTCGTCGTGCACCTGTCGCCCGAGCACGAGTCGAGCATCCCGCAGCTGTTGTCGTCCACCACGGCGATTCCGGTCACGGCCGTCACCGCGCAGACGCGCATCGAGCCCAATCACGTCTACGTGATCTCGCCCCGCACCGAACTCGTGATGCAGGACGGTCACCTCGAGCCGGTCAATTCCCGGCGCGGCAAGGGCGGCACCTACAGCATCGACCGGTTCTTCCACACGCTCGCCGACGCGCATCACAGCCGCGCGGCGTGCGTCGTGCTGTCGGGCACCGGGTCGGACGGTACGCTCGGCCTGAAGGCGGTGAAGGCGAATGGCGGCGTGACGCTGGTGCAGGCGCCCGAGGATGCCGAGCACGACGGCATGCCGCGCGCCGCGATCGCGAGCGGCCTCGTCGATTTCGTGCTCCCGGTCGCCGAGATGCCCAGGCGGCTCGCCGACATCTGGAAGAACGCGAAGGCGATCCAGCTCCCGCAACTCGAGGACAAGCCGACGCCGGAGGACGTGGCGGCGATCGCCGAGGACGCGCTGCGCGACGTGCTGTCGATCCTGCGCGCGCGCACCGGGCACGACTTCTCGCAATACAAGCGCGCGACGCTGCTTCGGCGCCTCGAGCGCCGCATGCAGGTCGTCCAGGTGCGCGATCTCCCGGGCTATCGCGACTTCCTGCGGGCGCATGGCGAGGAGGCGCGCCGCCTGCTCGGGGACTTTCTCATCAGCGTCACGTCGTTCTTCCGCGACGCCGCCGCGTTCGAGGCGCTGGAGAAGAAGGTCGTCCCGGCGCTGTTCGAGGGCAAGGAGCATGGCGGCAAGGTGCGCGTCTGGGTCGTCGGCTGCGCGACCGGCGAGGAAGCGTATTCGATCGCCATGCTGCTGTCCGAGCACGCGCACCGGCGCACCTCGCCGGTGGAGATCAACATCTTCGCCACCGACATCGACGAGGACGCGCTGGCCTTCGCGCGCGCGGGACTGTATCCCGACTCGGTCTCCGACCAGCTGTCCGCCGAGCGGCTGCGTCGCTTCTTCGTGAAGGAGCCGGACGGCTTCCGCGTGCAGAAGTCGCTGCGCGAGATGGTGATGTTCGCGACGCACAACGTCATCCAGGATCCGCCGTTCTCCAAGGTGGACCTGGTCCTGTGCCGCAACCTCCTCATCTACATCAACCGTCACGTGCAGTCCAAGGTCATCGACCTGCTGCATTTCTCGATCCGCACCGACGGCTACCTGTTCCTCGGGATGTCGGAATCGATCGACGACAACCACGACGGCTTCGTCGTCGTCGACAAGGCCATGCGGATCTACCAGCAGCAGCCGCGGGCGCGCGTGGGCAAGGTGCTGGCGGCGCTGCCGACGCTGACGCCGGTGCGCCTGCCGGCGGAGGCGACGAACGGGGGACGGCGGCAGGTCTCCTACCTCGAGTTGCACCAGAGCCTGCTCGAGCACTATGCGCCGCCGAGCCTCATCGTCGACGACCGCTACGACGTCGTCCACCTCTCCGAGAACGCCGGCCGATTCCTGCAGATGGGCGTCGGCGAGCCGTCGCTGAACCTGCTCCGCATCGCGCCCGACGAGCTCCGTTTCGAGTTGCGCAGCGCACTCGAAACGGCGATGCAGACGATGCGGAGCGTCGAGCGACGCGCGTTGCCGCTGCGGCGCGGCCCGCAGTCGACGCACGTGTCGGTGAGGATCCACCCGGTGCGGGAGAAGACGACCGCGCGCACGTACGCGCTCGTTCTTTTCGAGGAAAGCGGCGATGTGGTCGCCGGCGCGGCGCCCGAGGCGATCGACGGCGATTCGGTCGCCGGTCGCCTCGAGGAGCGGCTGCACGACACGCAGGCGCAGCTTCGCGCCGCCGTCGAGCAGTACGAGATCCAGAACGAGGAGCTCAAGGCCAGCAACGAGGAGCTGCAGGCGACCAACGAGGAGCTTCGCGCGACGAGCGAGGAGCTCGAGACCGGCAAGGAGGAGCTGCAGTCGATCAACGAGGAGCTCACCACCGTCAACCAGGAGCTCAAGAACAAGGTCGACGAAACGACGCGGATCTCCGACGACCTGCAGAACTTCATCAACGCGACCGAGATCGCGGTGCTGTTCGTCGACCGCGAGTTCCGGCTGATGCGCTGCACGCCGCCGGCGCGCGAGATCTTCAACGTCATCGCCTCGGACATCGGCCGCCCGCTGCTGCACGTTACGCACAAGCTCGAGGACGCGAATCTCGAGAGCGACCTGACCGGCGTGTTCGAGTCGCTTCGGCCGGCCGAGCGGGAGATCCGCACCGGCGACGGCCGCTGGTACATCCAGCGCATCCTGCCGTACCGCACCAAGGACGACCGCATCGGCGGCGCGGTGCTCACCTTCATCGACGTCACGCTGCGCAAGCAGGCCGAGGAGCTCACGCGGCACAGCCGCTCGTGGCTCGAAGTGATCGTCGACACCGTCGAGGACTACGCGATCATGACGCTGACGCCCGACGGCATCGTGCAGACGTGGAACCGGGGCGCGGAGAAGATCTTCGGCTACACGCCCGCCGAGATCGTCGGACAGCACTTCGCGACGCTGTTCCTGCCCGAGGATCGCGCCGCGGGCACGCCCGAGGAGGAGCTTCGCATTGCGCGCGAGACAGGGCGCGCGCAGGACGATCGGTGGCAGCTCCGCAAGGACGGAACGCGGTTCTACGCGAGCGGCATCAACGCGCGGCTGCACGATGTGCACCTGAACGGCTTCGTCAAGCTGCTGCGCGACCTCACCGAACAGCAGCTGGCCGCGCAACGGCGCGAGGAGCTGCTCGAGATGGAGCGCGCGCACCGCGCGGCCGCCGAGGAGGCCAATCGCATCAAGGACGAATTCCTCGCGACGCTGTCGCACGAGCTTCGCAACCCGCTCGCGCTGGTGCTGATGCAGTCGGAGCTCCTGCTGCGGTCGAAGGAGCTGCGCGAGGAGCCGAGGCTCGCCAACGCCGCCGAGATCATCCACCAGATGGTGCGCACGCAGTCGCAGTTCGTCGAGGACCTGCTCGACGTATCGCGCGCGCGAACCGGCAAGCTGACGATCGATCGCCAGCTCGTGCCGCTGTCGTACCTGATCGCCGATTCGGTCGGGGCGTTGCGCGAGGAGGGGCAGAAGAACGAGATCTCGCTCGACGTGCAGCTGAGCCAGGAGCCGCTGATCGTCGACGCGGATGCGGTGCGCGTCAAACAGGTCGCGTGGAACCTCCTGTCCAACGCGTTCAAGTTCACGCCGCGCGGGGGCCACGTCAAGGTGAGCCTGCGGCGCGAGGGTGACGAGGCGCGCCTCGACGTCGAGGACACGGGGCAGGGCATCCCGCCCGACCTCCTGCCGCACGTGTTCGAATGGTTTCGACAGGGCGAAGCCGGCTCGACGCGCCGCAAGGGCGGCATGGGCATCGGCCTCGCGCTGGTGCGGCAGCTCGTCGACCTGCACGGTGGCCGCGTCGAGGCGTACTCGCCGGGCCCGGGCCGCGGATCGCGTTTCACCGTGTGGTTGCCGCTCCAGCAGGCGGCGGACACCCGCGGCTATCCAACCCCGGTGCCGGCGATCGTCAACGAGGAGCGGCTCACGGGCGCGCGCGTGCTGATCATCGACGACGCGCCCGCCAACGCCGATGCGCTGCGCGAGCTGTTGCAGCTCGAGGGCGCCGACGCGCAGATCGCGACGACCGCGCACGACGCGCTGGCGCGCGCGCAAATGGAACAGTTCGACGTCATCATCTCCGACCTGGCCATGCCCGAGGTGGACGGCCACGCGCTGCTCGGACAGCTTCGCGCGACGCCGCTCAACGCGACCACGCCGGCGATCGCGTACAGCGGCTACGGAGGTCCCGAGGACGTCGCGCGGTCGCGTTCAGCCGGCTTCGAGGTGCACGTCACCAAGCCCGCCGATCTCAACCGCCTCGTCGAGACCATCAACGA
>Ga0307408_100001844_pt1 | contig 15438 bp, 6 predicted proteins | sample 322Cmetagenome_FD_202116 | JGI IMG/M metagenome (GOLD analysis project Ga0307408, IMG submission 202116) | Maize rhizosphere microbial communities from greenhouse at UC Davis, California, United States - 322HYB-C-3 | ecosystem: Host-associated > Plants > Roots > Rhizosphere > Soil | place: USA...
TCCCTCCACCATTGAATCCGCTGCTCATGCGTTTTCATCGATTGAGCCCACCATCCGTTTCTGGCTTCGTCAATAGCTTTCTGGTCACGCTGCTTTGCCTGATTAAACATGTCTTTATCCTCATCTCCAGCAACTTGTGCTATTGATGACAACCTTAAAGACCATAAGAAAATTACCAAAAGCAGAGATTTTCCTGGTAGTTTGCCGACTGAATTTTTTGATGTGATTTTCATAAGCTTATTGAATCAATTACATCCAGATAATAGGATGCCTTACTGGTAAATTCCTTATTACTTCTTCAACCTTTGGATTATGATCTAAACCTTTCCAGGTATTAAACCAATCGTTTTTATTGAAAGCATTGGCACCGAATACCAATGAAGGATGCGCCACCGGCCAGTTTTCCCAATACATTATATCTTTAGGGAACGGCCATTTAGATTTATTAGCGACGTATGGATAAAGGAACTCGATCCCTTTTTTAATAGTTCGGCCATCAGCAAGCTGAAAATTCCACAAATCATTGCCCTTGTCTGAAAGGATTTGGCAAAGCGTAACCATTGCATCGAGATTAAAAAGGGAATAGCCGTATGGCTTGGTCCTTTTCAGCTCCCTTGGAAATCCGCCATCTACCGCCATTTGATTAGGTAAAAGAACCGTTTTGTAACGATCACGACAGAATTCCATCAACTCTGTATTATCCGTTAATTTGGCGAAAGATGCCACCTGCATTACCCAACAGGTACCATGATTGTTCTCGGCATTCATCTCGTCTTTGCCATACTGATGGGTTGTAAGCCAGTTAAGATATTTAGAAAACCAGCCTTTTACATTAGCTAATACCGCCTTGTCCATTGCTTTGGAATTCTGCATAACCAGGATTCCCTGCGCAACTTCCATGAGCTGAATGGTATCAATAATGCCGATTCCTCGGCCGGTGAACCTTCCTTTAATTGCCTGTGCGAATTGCAGGTTAGGATTCATGAAGGTTTCGGGATTGATGAACCAGGCCTTTAGATGTACCAGGGCATGCTTTACATATTTTTCGTCGCCGGTAATTTTGTATGCAGATGCAAGCGCTCCGATAATTTTACTGAAACGGATCATCGCAAGGCGATGTGCCACAAAATTATCAGGGTTCGTCATGCCGTCTTTTTGAATATAGGGGCCTTCCGGATTTTGAGGATCAGGCCACCAATAATCTCCTTCCGAAAAAAAATCGTGTTTAGTACCAGCACTACGCGGCGATGTTTGAGCGCTTACAGTAACAGGCTGCTGCATCAAAGCCCAGGTCGCTTCTTCAAGAATTTGCTTACGCAAAACCTCCACAGCCTGTTTACTGTAGCCTTTCCCGGGCGAAAGCCTTTCGGCCCGCCCCTTGGAAATAAATATTATCAGTAATAAAAACGAACAAAGAATTCGCAAGTTCATGTTCTATTTAGTCATATAAGTGAAACTTACTTTGCCTATGGTGTTAGGTTTACCCTTCTCAGGGGCGGAAATAGAGCCTTTCATTTGTCCGTTTTTTTGACGCTCTACCTTAATTTCACGCCATGAAAACTGCCCTTTTTCGAAATTAAAAGTCTCGCCGTCATCATCGTATAATTTGTAGGTAGCAGGTTTCTCACCGTAATAACGAACCTCAATATCCACCTTCTGTCCAGCCTTAGGTGCATGCAGCATAGCCGGTTGCATCGGGATAATTCCACCGTCTTTCACAAAAACCGGGATTTTATCCAAGCCAGGAGTTACGGTGATTACTTCGCCGTCGCCTGCCAATTTTCCGGTATAGAAATCGTACCACTTGCCTTTGGGAAGCACCACTTTGCGTGATGTTTGCCCGTTGAACATTGGCGCAACCAACAGGTATTCGCCTGCCATGTACTGATCTTTGATTTCTTTTGAGGTTGCCTCGGCATATGGATTTTCTTCGAGATTTACTTTTACCAGAATTTCCTTTTTTACTTCCTGTTTAAAGCCTTCTTCGAGGTTCATAGCCCTGAATGGTGGAGTGCCTTCGAAATGGTATTTAGCAAATTCTGTGTACCAGTAAGGCATCATTTTCATGCGAAGCAGGGCATACTCTTTAACCTGTTTTTCTACTTCAGGGTAAGTCCATGGCTTGGTTCCGCTTGCCCAGGCGTTAATCATCGCCATTGGCGAAAACACGTTGGATTGGAATCTTCTCAACCACTCCTCGCCTGTTTTCGAAGCTCGAACTTCCGGTGTCCATAAAACTCCCGCGAAGCCACTGTTAACCAGGGCGGTAATAAAATCTTCGTGGTTATAATAGTCGTTGTAGATTACATAAGGGAAAGAAGTGCCACCGCCATTATTGGCACGAACAAGCCCGAAGGTACGCTGATTGCGTTTTTTGAACATCTCCGCGCTGTAACGCATAGCAAGCATTCCGAAAGTCTGGCGCATTTGCTCAGCACTTATTCCTGATGGAAATGAAGCAACATCTGGCCATAAATAATGGTCGTAACCATCTACTTCATCAATTTTGTAGCCGCTAACGCCAATATCCACCTGGTCCTTTTGCAGCTGCCCGAAAAATAAATTGCGTGCTTTTGGCAAGGTAAAATCAGGCACGGCCCCCAGCCAAACGGTATGCGAGCTGGTTAGCGGACGGATTTCTTTGTAAAAAGGAGCATCTGGCGATATGTAAGGGTTAATCCAAAGATTAAGGCGGATACCTTTATTCAGCATGTTTTTCACAAAAGCGGATGGCTCTGGGAAGCGGCCTTTATCCCATGAAAAAGTACCTGGATAGGCTTTGCTTTGCCAGCCTGGTTCTAAGCCCACAAAATCCAACGGATATCCTTTTTCTTCAAATAGCTTTACTTCTTTCTCTACATCTTCTGCAGTAGAGCGGGTCATTACGCGCTGAGTAAAACCCAAGCCCCAGCGCGGTGGCAAATAACCTCCGCCATTCATCAGGTTGTATCGTTTTACTGCATCTAATGGTTTGGGGCCGCCGAATACGTACACTTCAACTCCTTCGGCCGGAATCAGCATTTCTACCGCATCGGAATATGGACGGGATGCCCAACTTTTATCGGTGTTTCTGTCTTTGGGCTCCGGGAAATTGGGACTGTCTTTTCTTACTCCGGAACCCGCCCAAACTTTAATGTATCGGGCTGAGTTCACAAACACCCCGTATCCGTTAGAGGATACGTAAAAAGGTGTTGGAGCGTGGGTGCGGCCATTGTCTTTGCCACCGTAGTGGTCAACATGCAGTTCTAAAATTTTTCCCCGCTGGTGAACGGTTTGAAAGTTCAACCCAAAACCATAAAGTTGCTCTCCTTTCTGCAAGGGAAGCCTTAAATAGGTTTTTCCATCTACTACTTTAAATTCTATTTCTTGTTTCGCAAGCGGAAAGGCTGCGTTTCCTATTTTGGCCAGCGCTTCTTTATTAGCTGTTGCTCCGGCAGCTTTTAATAAATCGTAGCTCTCTGGCTTTCCAACCACAGCTTTCCATACGCCCGCGTGTACTTCAGACCATACTATTTCCTGTGCCTCTGCCAGTGCTGTAGCGCCAATCAAAAGGAAACAACAAAATAGCAACCTCAAATGTGTCATAAATCTATTTGATAATGTGTGTTTGTATGTTATAACCAGCAGCGATTTGGCTTTTCAATCTTCAAATCAGCGTTAACCGGCGCTTAATTATAATTAGTTTGTACTTGCAAGTACGGGGAAATTAATGGTGCTTTATTCCATTTCCTTGTTAAAGAATTCAACAATTTTGGCTAGAAATAGTGGTGGAAAACTGGATTAAGAGTGTATTTGATTGAATTTTGAAAGGGGATTTATTGCCGTCTGCTTTAGCTCAATGTCGTTAAGTTAAGGCATTAAGTGGCTGGTGGAGACACCCAGCCACGGCAAACAGAATTTTGAAATGTATTTTTTCTCTTTGGCGTTTTGTCATCTCGACCTAAGGAGAGATCCTAGGCAATACGCATAATAAGGCGCTTTACGATCTCTCCTATCGTCGAGATGACAAACGGGCTAGCCTGCATATCGCCAGACGTTATCTTCATATTTTTCTTTACACAGTTCGTTACTACGAATGACAAAGCCGGTTAGTCTGTATTTCGTCCCATCTGACTAAACGCAGCCAGCGTTTCAACCGCTGGCCGCGTTAAAAAATCCACTTATTTCCAATCAGGGTTTTGCTCCCAAACAGCTTTCATAATATCCAGCTGCCCTTGCGGCACGGGAAACAAATAGGATTTAAATACTCTTTTAGCTCCGGCGCCGTTATGCGGAATGGTTGGAATTACCTGCTGCGCTATTCCCCAACGGATCAGGTCGTTATAGCGCAAACTTTCAAAAGCTAGCTCTACTCTTCTCTCATTTCTTACAACGTCACGGGTTAATAGCAGTTTAGGAGGCATGTTTACTCCCGGCCTTGCCCTTACATCGTTTAAGGCTTTTAAGGCGCGAAGGTCAGTAGCCTGTCCGCTTTCAACCATCGCTTCAGCATACATTAAAAGAAGGTCGGCGAAGCGCATTTTTACCATGTGCTGGTCACTCAAAGTTGCTCCGGAGGCATTATTGATCAGCGTATCCACACCTTTTTTAAATGCCATTTGTGTAAAAGGAATCTGGCCTTCGGCAGTGCTTCCCGCAGAGCGGAAACCGTTTGGATTATAAATCCATGGATCACCTATCTCAAAAATTGTCATTTTACGGCGGGGATCTCCCGGCTCGTAGGCATTACGTAGCTCCACCGTTGGGAAAACCGACATCCGCCCGCCGACTACCTGGTCATATGAATGAAAATCCAATGGAGCATCAAATTGCACCGAGAACATAATCTCCCTGTTGTTTGCCTGCTCGCCATAAAAGATACCTGAATAATTTGGATGCAACCTAAAGGGATTTGCAGGATCACCAATTAAACTCCAGGCTACGTCTGCGGCTTCTGCATATCGCTGATTGTTTAAAAGCACACGCGTTTTTAAAACCACTGCCGAACCTTTTACCGCACGGCCGTTGGTGTAAGCGATATTAGGCAACCAGGTAATTGCCGAATCTACATCCTTAAGAATCTGCGTAACTACTTCTGCTTTTGCAGATCTTGGCGTTTGCATATAATCGCCATTTAGCTCAGCGGGTTTGAGGATAATGGGCAGTGCTCCATAAAGCTGGGTTAGGTCATTGTAATAAAAAGCCCTTAAAAAAAGTGCTTCGCCTTTCATCCTATTTTTGGTAGCTGCAACCAGATTAGGAACCCTGTCTATATTGGCAAGGAAATAATTACAGGCAGCTATGCCCTGGTAGCCAATTGACCAGCTCAGGCTTACAATTCCTGCCGTTGCAGAATTATGCTGCCCTCGCATTACCGCATCAAACGACTGGTAATTGGAAGTAGTTATAGCATTGTCTGACACTGCCTCCCAGTAGGTAAAATTACCACTCTGGCCCGGCCCGTTCGACAGGATAGGCTCTTTCAATTTTGCATAACAAGCTATTAGAGCCCGGTTTGCTTCTGCTTCTGTTTTCCAATAATTTTCAGGATTAGGAACTGCCAGAGGATCTTTATCTAAAGTATCCTTGCAGGAAACCCAAATACTGCTTAAAACAATAAAACAGATGATTTTTATATATCGTTCCATAATTTTAAAGAGTTGCTTTAAGGCCAAATGTGTAAATTTTAGCCTGCGGATAAATTGCTCCACGGCCGGTAGCTGCTGCTCGTTCAGGATCAATGCCATCAAAGAACTTGGTAAATGTTACCAGATTGTCCCCCGAAAGATATAGCCTTAATCCTTGAATTTTCACTTTGCTAAGTAATTGCTTGGGAAGGTTATACCCCAATTGCACATTCTTTAAACGCAGGTACGAAGCATCACTTAACCACCAGGTAGATATTTGCGTATTTGGAGCATAATTCTCATTAAAGATATGCGGAATGGTATTGGATGTCCCTTCTCCATCCCATGCGTTTAACCACATGGTTGGTGGCGGACTTGCCTGCCTGAATGGTGCTACTCCCCACTCTCTCAAATAGATTTTGCGTCCCTGAACACCCTGGAAAAAAAAGCTCAAATCGAAGTTTTTGTAATCCGCGTTGACAGTAAAACCGTAATTGAATTTAGGGTATGCACCGTCTACTACAGTTCTATCGTCAGGGGTTACTTTTCCATCTCCGTTAAGATCTTTATATTTCATATCTCCGGGTTTTGGCTTTACAACGGGAGTAGGCCCATTATCTATCTCTGCCTGATTTTGATAAATACCATCAAAAACATACATATAGTAAGAGTTATAGGGCAAGCCTTCCTGCCTTATTAAGCCAGTAGCATCAATTTCTCTTGCACCAAATTTTATTAATTCATTTTTATAGGTTTCAAAATTTGCCTGAACCCGGTAATGGAACTGATTGATTCTGTGTTCATGCCCTAGTAGAAACTCAAAACCAGTATTTTTCATTATTCCCTGATTCACCGTTGGGCCAACAACTCCTATAAAGTTTGGAACCTGTAATTCTCTCAGGATATCAGTGGTACGCCGGGTATACCAATCAACAGAGCCGAAAATCTTCGATTTGAAAATCCCGAAATCAAGGCCTATATCTGTAACCGATGAAGTTTCCCATTTTATATCCCGGTTGTTTAAATCAGTTTGCGTAACACCCTGCTGATAGGAACCATCAATATTGTATAAAAACGGATTCAACACTGGCTGATAAGGATAGGGCATTGAATTATCACCCAAAATATCTCTGTTTACATTTTGATTACCGGTTTGTCCCCAGGAAACTCTGGCTTTTAAATTATCAAGCCAAGTTACCTCCTTTAAAAACGATTCTTCAGATGCTCTCCAACCGAAAGACGCTGAAGGGAAAAATCCCCATTTATTGCCGGTAGGAAACCTGGATGATCCATCGTACCTGAAATTGGTTTCGAAGAGATACTTCTCTCTATAGTTATAGTTTACACGGCCAAATAAAGATTGCAGTGCCCATTCATAAGAAAATCCATCTGAAGTTTGCCCTCCGGGTGAAAATATTCCAAGTTCGGTTAAATCATTTGAAGGCGCATTTCTTTTGAATCCCTGAAGCCTCTCGTATCTGAAAGTTTCCTGGCTTACACCTAATAAAGCTGAGAGATTATGCACTCCGGCAATAGTTTTGGCATAATTAAGGTTTGCAAAATAAGTAAGCTGAATATCTTGCTCTCTGCGCGATGTTAGATTATTTTCTCCAACAGTTCCGTTGAAGGCCGGAGTTGAAGCGAATGTTCCGTTGGCAGCTGGTACATATAAATTTGTAGGAATACCAATTACATGCACGTTTGTATTTCTGCTGTTAAATTTAACGGCGCCTCTTAGTTCCCCTTTTAAGCCGGGAAGAATATCTACATTAATAAAAGATGAAGCTAAACTATAATAGTTTTTAATGCCTCTTCCGCCATTTTCGGCCATAGCCACTGGGTTCTTGTTTCCTCCCTCTTTTAAAAATGCTTTGGATGAATAGCGGCCGCTCCCGTCTGGCAATTTCGGTTTAAAAGTTGGGTGTGCAGCTAAAGCACTTAATATCTGGTCTTCCGTTGGGTTGCCATCGAAGTTGTTGTTTAATGCTGTTTCGTGTCGGTTGCCACTCGAAAAGGAAATATTTGTACCAAATGTAACGCGAGAACCAAGATTGGTTTTCAGGTTAAACTGAGCATCGTAACGTTTGTAATCTGTAGCAATTAAAACACCTTCCTGGTCCAGATAGCCTAATCCGAAGTTGTATGTTGTTTTGTCTTTTCCACCGTTTACACTTAAAAAATGCTGCTGCATTGGCGCAGTGCGAAAAACAGCATCCATCCAGTCGTAACTTGGATATTGTTCTGAAGGCTGGCGATATAGTTCAATTTCTGCGGCTGTATATCGTTGTTCGGCAGACGTACCGGTGTGGTCTATTGCTTTATTTAAAAGCTCCATAAACTGAGAGGAATTAGTAACGCGATCGTAAACTGCTGTAGGAGTTTGGCTGCTAAGATTTACATTATAATCAACGCTCAGCCGGCCAGCCTTGCCTGTTTTTGTAGTTACCAGAATAACCCCATTTGCGGCCCTGGAACCATAAATAGAAGCAGAGGCTGCATCTTTAAGCACAGAAATACTTTCTATCATGTTCGGATTCAGGTTGTTCAGATTCCCTTCTACCCCGTCGATCAAAATCAATGGATCATTTCCGGCTTTACTAAAACTGCCTAATCCACGAATTTGGATATTGGCACTTTCTGCGCCTGGCTGGCCAGAATTTTGTGTTATCTGTACCCCCGGCATTCGGCCCTGCAGCAAGGACGTTGTGTTTGGTGCATTCCTGGTGGTAAGGTCGTTACCTGAAACAGAACTCACGGCTCCGGTTAAATTCACCTTTTTTTGAGTGCCATAGCCCACTACGACAACCTCTTGTAAAGCTTTGGATTCTGCCTCCAGCACTATATTTATAGTACTGCGTTTATTTACAGGAACACGTTTGGTATTGAATCCGATGAAGGAGAAAACCAGTGTTCCATTTTCTGGTGCTTTGATACTATAATTTCCATTCGCATCTGTAGTAGCTGACAGGTTTGTCCCTTCAACTTTTACGGATACTCCAGGCAATCCCCCTTGGGTATCAGACACTTTACCTTTAACTATTATATCAGCAAGTTCATTCCTTTTTAAAACCAGCCTCTCTCCCGTATCTGCCATCGAAAACTGGCTTATCATCAGAATACCTACCACCAGCAGCAATGTAATTTTGCTGTTAATGGTAATCTGGTTTATAAGTTTTAATAACATATTTGTTAGTTTTTTAATTAAGATAATATGCAGATCCTTGTCGCGCTTGAGAAACACGGCATTTTCTGCAGCATTAGGGCAAATACTTTCTTAAGGTATTGAATTCTAATATCTTTTTCATTGGTTGTATTGGTTTGTAAACGGTAGGTTTTAAACTTTCTTACAATTACCTCCTTTCTGAATTAATTAAACTTTATTATTAAGTCTTAACACTCTTGCATTGGCGTTTTGTCATCTCGACCTAAGGAGAGATCCTAAGCTATACGCATAATAAAGCGCTTTAAGTTCTCTCCTTTCGTCGAGATGACATCATTTGTATCGTGCTCATTTTTAAGCATTTTGAAATAGGGCGCTTTGTCATCTCGACCTAAGGAGAGATCCTAAAGCGACTTGCATGTAAAGCGCTTTAAGATTCCTCCTATCGTCGGAATGACAAAGTGGGTTAGCCTGCTTTACGCCTAGGGGCGATTCATGAATCGCCCCTACAAAGGCAACACCATATAACTTTTTCCTTTTTCAGTTTCTTCAGCCCAATGTCACTAACTAAAGGCTTTAGGTGGCTCATGGGACACGAGCCACGGTCCCCAAGCCGTGGTTTGTGTCCCCACAAACCACTTAACTAGATTTCTAAATGCCGTTGGCTTCAGCCAACGGAAGATTAGTGGCATTGAAGGATTTTCTTATCCGTCAGCTAAAGCAGACAGCAATAGATATCCTTCACAGCGCTTAAATATTACAAAGGCTGCACCACATAACTTTTTCCTTTTTCAGTTTCAAAATCAATTACATAACTCTGTTTAATATTCAACTCTGGCAATTTCGCCTTAGGGTCTTTTTTATAGCTTAACTTTTCAGGAGAAAGCACCAATGAATTAGAACTTTCGCCTTGAGCATTTTTAAAACTTGCCCCTACAACTTTTACAGGCACGTTGGTTCTTAACCTACATAAGCCGCCTGCACCTGAATGGATAATCGCTTTCGATAATTTGTTAGCTTTCCAATCCATATCTACCCGAAAATCTCCACGCGCTTTTATTCCTTTGATGAAACCACTATCCCATACATCAGGCAAGGCCGGTAAAAGATGAGTTTCGCCTTCGTGGCTTTGCAGCAGCATTTCAGTCATTCCAGCTGTACCACCGAAGTTTCCGTCGATTTGAAATGGTGGATGCGCATCAAACAAGTTTGGATAAGTACCGCCGCCGCTCATTTGCTCACGAACTTCGCTTGGGTTTATATAAGTGAAGGCTGATTCTAAAATTTTATAAGCATGATTTCCATCTTTCAACCTTGCCCACCAGTTCATTTTCCAGGCCATAGACCAGCCGGTGCTAACATCTCCCCTATGAATAAGTGATTGCTTAGCAGCTGCTGCTAGTTCCGGAGTTTTATACACGGATATTTGATTTCCAGGATACAAGCCGAATAAGTGCGAAATATGGCGATGAGTATCTTTAGGATCATCCCAGTCATTGTACCATTCCTGTATTTGCCCGTACTGGCCGATATGATAAGGATACAATTTCGCCTTTGCTGCTTCCAGTTTTGTGCGGAAATCAGCATCGATACCCAATACTTTTATTGAAGTAATGCAGGCATTAAACAACTCGCGGATAATAGCCATATCCATTGTTGTGGCCATGCTTACCTGGTATTCTTTCCCTTTGATTTTAATGGTATTTTCTGGCGAAGTGGAGGGGCTGGTTACCAGAAATTTACTTTCCGGATCTTCAATTAACCAATGAAGCATAAACTGTGCAGCTCCTTTCATTAATGGATAGCCTTCTTTACGAAGAAAGTCCCTGTCTCCGGTAAACAGGTAGTGCTCCCAGATATGGGTGCTAAACCATGCTCCTGCCATTGGCCATGCCGACCATCTTGGCATTCCTTTCGGGTCCCAGTCGTAACCACCCGGAGGCGATGTTTTTGCCCACAGATCTGAGTTATGATGCGTTACCCATCCTTCCGGAATGTTATAATTTACTTTTGCGGTTTTTGCTCCGTTTACCGCCAGCTCTTTCATAAAGTTGAACAAGGGCTGATGCAATTCGGACAGGTTCGTGTTTTCCGCCAGCCAATAATTCATTTCGGTATTGATATTGGTGGTGTAATTGCTTCCCCAAGGCGGTTGAACCAAGTCGTTCCAGATACCCTGAAGATTGGTTGGCCTTGAACCGGGGCGAGAGCTTGAAATCATCAGATAACGCCCAAACTGATAATACAGCACCTGCAATCCTTTGTCTCCGCCACGACTTTTAAACGTTTTTAAGCGTTCATCTGTAGGAAGTTTTAAGGCTGCCGCATCTTCTCCCAAATTAAATTGTACCCTATTAAACAACGCTGTGTAATCAGCAATATGTGCTTGTTTAAGTTGAGCATAGGATTTGCGAATAGCATTTTCCAGATTAACTTTAGCTTCTATGGAAGGATCTTTACCTTCAAAACCCGCCGATTTATCAAAACCGTTAAAGCTCGTTGCTTCTGAGAGATAGATGGTTACTGCATTGGCATTTTTAACCGATAAACCATTACCTGATATAGTTGAGCTTCCCCCTTCAGTTTGAATTTTTGCATGAATTTCGAAGGTCATCCCTTCCCCATTCGGGTTCTCATCATAAACTACCAAACCCGGTTCATAATCGCGGTTAGCCACATGTTTAGGAGCTTTTCCTTTCAGCACCACATAATCATTAGCCACAGCCGAGGTTTTGTAACGCAATTTACTGGTAAGATCTGCCGTAAAATTCACAGCGCCCTTTCTATCGGCACTGATCCGCACCATGGTTACCTTATCGGGATAGCTGATAAAAGTTTCGCGGGTGAAGTTTACACCGCCAAGTTTATATTTTACTGTAGAAACTGCATTATTTAAGTTCAGCTCGCGGTAGTAAGAACTTGCAGAAGAATCCTTCAAATTGAAATTGATAGAAAGGTCACCTAAAGGCAAATACCTGGCAGAATACGGCCCCTGCATCTTTTTCCAAAGGGTTGCGGCCTTCGTATAATCACCTTCAAAAATTGCCTGCCTAACCTTTGGCAATACGGTTGGCCCATCGGGATTATTACCGGAATTTGGATAGCCCGACCAAAGCGTATTATCATTCAGTTGAATACGTTCTTTATTCACCTTGCCAAACACCATAGCACCTGTTTTTCCATTCCCGAGAGGAAGTGCCTCTTCCCAGATTCCGGCAGGCTTATTATACCATAGTTTCAGGTTTGCATCTTCCTTCTTCCCTTGCGCAATAACAAGGTTCGACGAAAGCGCCAACACTGCAAGAACTTTATATTTTATCTTTAAAAACATCGATTTAAAGGTTTAATAAAACTGTTGGAATTCCTTCAGATTTTACTGCAATAGAGTTTTTTCCTCCATTGGTTTTCACTTGTATAATTGCCCTGCCATTGTACATCTGCACATACCTCGAGCCTGTTGATGTACCCTGATTGTCAATCAATTTCCCGTCACCTGCTAATGAAAAACGAGCCCAGTTAGCAGCATCAAGACATTGTACATTATTGCTATCGAATAATTTTACTTCTACCGTTTGTACTCCGTTTTCTTCAGCAATTTTGTTTAAAGTCATTTTTGCAGGCTTGCCCCATTTCTGGGTTTGGTAGCGGAAGTTGATTTCATCGTCAATTTTAGTTTTGCCCTTCTTTGCGATAACTTTTATGTTGTTTTCTCCCTCTTTAAAAACAAGTCCCCAACGTAATCCCGCCGAAGGAAAATCCTGGCTGCTGCGTTTCTTTGTTCCGTAGCTTTTTCCGTTTAAGAATAACTCTGCCTCATCGCAATTGGAATACACTTTTACCATCTTCTCCTCACCGGCATCTCCCCAACGCACAGGCCATGTGTGGCCGTAAATATGCACCATTGGCTTGCTTGTCCAGTAGGATTGATATACATAGAAAACTTCCTTTTTTGTAAAATCACGTTCGATAACACCTTTTTGGTTCATATAAGGAACCGGGTTATCTGGACGCACTGGTGTAGAAAAATCTTTGAAAGGCCATTGGGCTGTTCCGGTAAGCCAAGGCATGGTTTCCTGCTCTTTAAGGTGCCAGTCTACTAGGTTACAGATGTACGATTCACTCCAGTCGCCATCTTTAGAAGCACGTGCACTACCGCCGAACAAAGAAGCATCACCCGCGCGTTCATCGGCAGCCCCTGCCCTTTTTACCTGAATCAAAGCCTTGTCAGGACTTTCAGAATGCCGGCGGGCATGGCTGTCGCCTCCCCATTCTACATGCAGAAAATGCTTTACCTTTTTGAACTCCTCTTCGGAAACTTGTTTATACTCAGTGTAAACCCCACGATACCAGCCTGCCCAGATGGACGGTGAGTAAACATCCACAATATTACTGCAAAAATCGCAGCGGCGAATTGCTGTTTTCCGGGATGCATCCAACTGGTGCGAAAGATCGTTCAGCTCCTTCATAAAGGCACGGATTTTCTGTTTATCAAACTCTGGAAAATCGCCGGGCCAATCGTTCTCATTACCCATTCCCCAAATGATAATTGAGGGGTGATTGTAATGCTGCTCAATCATATTGGTTAGCATACGGCGGGCTTGTGCCTTATAAATATCTCCACCCAAACCTCCACGGCACCATGGAATTTCTTCCCAAACTACAATGCCTAAACTATCGCAAAGATTTAGCACAATACGAGATTGCTGATAATGCCCCAAACGGATGAAGTTAACGCCCATTTCTTTCATCATCTTCATCTCGGTGCGAATCATCTCTTCCGTCATCGCGGCAGCAACTCCTGCATGATCTTCATGGCGGTGGGTTCCTCTTAATAAAAGGCGCTTTCCATTTAGCATAAACGGCCCTTTTTCTACAAACTCAAAATTGCGGAATCCTACTTTTTCAGTTTGTTTGTAATCGCCTTGCGGAGTTTTAATATTTAGTTCAAGGGTATATTGTCGAGGCTGATCGGTAGACCATAAAATTGGATTCTTAACCTGGAAGTTTGCCAGAGATAAATCGCCATTCAAAGAGCTCAATGAAGCTTTTGATTGCTGAATGGTTTTACCTTTCGGATCAATAAGTTTTATTTCGGCATTGGCTTCAGAAATCCCGGCAGGATTATAAAATCTTGCTTTTATACTGAGTTTTCCAGCCTTTCCGGCTTTATCAACTTCTGCAAAGGCAAATACTTTGTCTATTGAAAGTGCAGGTGTATACACCAGGTTTACATAGCGGTAAAGCCCGCCGTAAATGTTAAAGTCTGAAAGATCGGAAGGGATCATTTCCAAATCACGGGAATTATCTGTGCGGATAGAAACCGGCACTTTTCCCTTAAATTGCTTTTGATAAGCATCGGTTTTTTTAAACGCTTCTACCGCTTCGGTAATGTCGGCTGTCCATTCATCATAGCCGCCTACATGAGAAGCCACTTTAGTAGTATTTACATATACATCCGTTTTTTGTCCGGCGCCTTCAAAATGCAAAATTGTACGTCCGTTTTTATAGGGATTTTTTACTTCCAATTGTGTGCGGTACCATGATGGGCCCTGGTAGTAATTCACATCAGGATCAACGCCATCTTCCGCGTTTACACAATGCGGAAGAGAAACTTTTTGCCACAACGGCACGCTTTCCGGATTGCCTTTTCCGACAGGGCGAACAGCTTCCCATATACCGCCCAAATCCTGCCTGAGAAATTCCCAGTTAGTAGTTAGCCGCGTTTTTTGCTGCGCAAGCGAAAACTGGCTGCTGAATAGCGCAGCCATGAATAATATGAAACTTATTTTACTGATCTTGAACACTATATAATTTCTAAATGTGAGTTTCGATGGTTTATTCCTATTGCTGCAAGCCCCAATAATTTGGCTTGCCATCGGTAACAGCAACCGGCTGAACCGAAAAATCTCCTTTGTATGAGCTCTGGTATATCACTACTTCCTCGCCTTTTTTAAGGCCGATACCAATTACGCCGTTTCCTTTGTTGGTGATAGCGAATTGGCGGCTGCCTTTAATTTTTGCATTGCTTCCTAAATCTGATTTAACAAATAATGGCTCGCCGGCAAGGCTTTTGATCTTAACAAATTGAGTTTTCCCACCTTTTCTAACGGCACTTACCAGGAAGGCTCCTTTAGCCCGCAGCTTATCGAACGAGGCTTCCTTCCAGCTATCGGGCACTGCAGGGAAAATCCTTACCACGCCATTCCAGCTTTGAAGCAGCATTTCGTTCATGGTGGTAACTGCCGAAAGTGGGGTTTCTATTACCGGGCCAGCTTCTGTATACATGGTATTGGGCTTGATACTAAAGCGCCCCTTCATCATCTCGTTTAATAGAAAATGTGTCTTATTCCCATTTCCCATCATCGCATAAATAGAACCCGAACCGGTGTAAGAATATCCTCTCCAGGCTGATCCGTTCTTCTCCCATTGGTTTAAAGACCGTTTGATCAGATCGCGGTTTTCGGGCTGGTCCCAATTCACATCATAAATCGGGTAAACCTGCAGTAGATGCGAATAGTGGCGGTGCGAGATGTTAAAGGAAGCATCTTTACCGATTCTGAATCCTAATTCGTCCGCAGGGTATGGAGTTAGGTTTGCAAGCACATCTTTCCATTTACTTGCCAGAGGATCATTTAATTGAAGTACTTCATTGATTTTAAGTAGGGCTCCGCA
>Ga0307408_100001846_pt1 | contig 15426 bp, 16 predicted proteins | sample 322Cmetagenome_FD_202116 | JGI IMG/M metagenome (GOLD analysis project Ga0307408, IMG submission 202116) | Maize rhizosphere microbial communities from greenhouse at UC Davis, California, United States - 322HYB-C-3 | ecosystem: Host-associated > Plants > Roots > Rhizosphere > Soil | place...
GATGTGCTTTGCCTTTTTCTTCTGGTACGCCATCGTGCTCAGCGTGGTGCAGGCCTTCGCGCCGGAAGCCGCGCGCCACCTGCATGAGGTGCCCCTGCCGATGGTCGCCATGTGCCTGACGATCTACATGGTGTGCAGTGCGGGCGGCATGGTCTTTGGTGGCTTTCTCGCCTCAGATCCCACGCGCTGCGAGCGCATCGTGGGCGTCGGCTTTGGCGTGGCGGCCGTGTTCGCGCTGCTGCTGGCCCTGGGCAGTTACCCGGCGTGGGTGGTGCCTGTACTGTTCGGCGTCATGGGTTTTGCCTCGGGCATCGCCGGGCCGTCGCGCGACCTGCTGGTCAAGCGTTCGACGCCTGAGAATGCCTCGGGCCGGGTGTACGGTGTGGTGTACGCCGGCCTGGACATCGGCCAGGCGGTTTCGCCGCTGGTGTTCGGCGCAATGATGGACCACGGCCAGTACCGCGGTGTGTTGCTGGGCCTGGCGCTGATGCAGGCCGTGCTGATCGCCAGCGCCTTCAATGTGCGCCGCGTGCGCCGTACGGCCTTGCCGGCTGCAGGGCAGGTGCCGACGGCCGTCTAGGCGCTAGATGGAGGCCGGGACGGCGCCCGGTTTGCGCAACAGCAACGCTTTTCAGGCGGAGTGGTGCGAGCCCCCGGGATGAGGATGCAATTTGAAAGGGCCAAGCCTATACTGATTCGCATGACCCACACAGCCCGGTATGCGACGGCCTTTTCAGTTCGTTCCCTGTTGGGTGCGGCCCTGTTGCTGCCCGTGCTGGCCGCCGCGCAGATTGCCCCGCTGAAGTACGAGTTGACGGGTGACGTGGGCGGCGCCGTCTACGGCACCCAAAGCGTGATCCGCAGCAAGGGCAACGAAACCCGGCTGCTGCCCTACGGCTTTTTCGACTACGGCCGCCTGGCCGTGCGCGTGGACACCCTGAGCCTGAAAACCGTGAAGTTCGGTTACGGCTACCTGGAGCTTGCGGGCCGCGTCAGCCAGGACGGCTGGCGTGCTGACACCGCCGCGCTGTCCGGCCTCAAAGACCGCAAGACGCCGATCCCGCTGGGCATAGGCACTTTCCAGGAAACGCCTTATGGCGCGCTGTTCCTGAACGCCTTTGTCGATGCCAACAAGTCGCACGGCAGCCTGCTGGAGGCCACTTACGCGGCCGAGTTCAAGGTCGGAAGCTGGTCCTTCTTCCCGCAAGTGGGGCTGGAGTACAGCAACGCCAAATACAACAACTACCTTTACGGCGTCAGCGCGGCGGAATCCGCCGCCAGCGGGTTCTCCGTTTACAACGCCGGAGCTTCCACCGCGCCTGTGCTGGGCTTGGGGGTGGATGTACCGCTGGGCCAGCCATGGACGCTGACCATGCAAGTGCGCCGCAAATGGCTGGATTCTTCGGTGCGCAACAGCCCGCTGCTGAGCCGCAGCACGCAGGACACCGGCTTTATCGCGGTGTCCTACCGGTTCCGCTGAGGGAAAGGCCGGCTCAGAAAGCGTGAGCCCTCCAGCCCGAAACGCCAGGGCTGGTCCATGGCCTTTGAAATTCCGATGCGCGGCCCGCTGACGATGGGCAGGCGTGTAGGCCCCGGCCGCAATTCAAAGGGCGGCAGGGCGATGCTCAGGCCGTTGTGTTCGCGGGTGATCCCCAGCGCTTGCCCCACCCGCCCGGGCCCCGCACACAGCAGTCGCACATCGTCCAGCCCGCGCCGCTGGCGCATCCGGTCCAGACCGGCAAGCGGTTCGATGGCGCGTATCAGCACCCCGGCGCCGTGGCCCTCCTCGCGGCAGACGATGTTCAGGCACCAGTGGATGCCATAAGAACGGTAGACGTACGCATGGGCAGGCGGCCCAAACATGGCGGCATTGCGCGGTGTCGGGCCTGAAAAGCTGTGCGAAGCCGGGTCCTCGCGGTCATAGGCTTCGGTTTCGACGATGCGCCCGCCCACGCCGTTCACCAGCAGGGTGGCGCCTATCAGCCGGCGGGCAACCCTGGGTGATGGGGCGAGAAAATCAAGAGGCATCAATTGCGGCGTGTGTCTCCCTACCGTATCACAAGGGCAGGCAACGCGCCGGAGCCGCGCTCAGACGGCACTGCGGTGTCGCGCGATACAGGTGTCCAGCACCTCACCGCTTTCGCGTTGCCACCAGTTGCCTGTCGAGAAAATCTCGACCTCGCTGTAGCCCGCAAAGCCCTGGGCTTCCACCCAGCCGCGGATTTTGGGGATGTCGATGACACCGTCGCCCATCATGCCGCGGTCGTTGAGCAGATCGGTGGTCGGCGTCAGCCAGTCGCAGACGTGAAAGGCCAACAGCCGCTGCTTGCCGGCGCGCGCGATTTGCGCCTCAAGCTTGGGGTCCCACCACACGTGGTAGACGTCCACCGCCACACCCAGTGCGCCGGACCTGGCAGGGTCCAGCGCATCGCACACATCCAGCGCATGTTCCAGGGTGTTGATACAGGCGCGGTCGGCGGCATACATGGGATGCAGCGGCTCGATGGCCAGGGGCATGCCCGCAGCGCGCGCGTAGTCGAGGAGGGCGGCGATGCCGTCATGCACCTGGCTGCGCGACAGCGCGATGTCCTTGTGCGCCGCCTTGCCGGCCAGTGCGCCCGGAAGGCCCCCCACCACCAGCACCAGGCAGGCGGCGTTCAGTTCACAGGCCTCATCGACAGCGCGGCGGTTGTCGTCATGCGCGGCCTTCAGGCCCGCCGCATCGGCTGCGGGAAACATGCCGCCGCGGCAGTAGCCCGAAAGCTGCAGCCCATGGGCTTTGACGAGTTTTGAAACCACCGGCAGGCCGGCGGCCGCCACCTGGTCGCGCCAGGGCGAGACCGCGCGTATGCCGCGCGCCGCGCAGGCGTCGAGGATGTCCGTCAGCGGCTGCTCGGCACCCCGATTCCTGCGCACGGTCGCGGTGTTGATGGAAAGCCAGCGATGGTCTTGGGAAAAGTCTCTCATGGGCGAAGTTCAGTCAGGTCGGTGGGAGGGCGGCGCGGTCTTGCGCCGCCGCAGTTCACGGATGATGGCCGCGTTGTCGAGTTCGCCGTCGCCCGCGGCGATGGCCGCGCGCAGCAAGGCCGCATGCGTTTCGGACAGTGGCAGTTCCTGCCCGGCGGCTGCGGCGCTTTCAATCATCAGGCTGAGGTCTTTGAGGTGCTGGCGGATGCGCGACTGCGGCGCGAAATCGCCGTCCACCATCATCCGGCCCTTGGCCTGTGCCGCGCCAGAGGTCGCCGGGCTGGCCAGCACCAGCGCCAGGAATTGCTCGGGCGCAATGCCCAGGCTCTCCGCGAAGACCATGCCTTCGGCCAGTGCCGCGCGGTTCAGTCCCAGCACCAGGTTGGTGGCCAGCTTGGCCTTGGCGCCCATGCCGGCACCGCCGACATGAAGGCGCTTGCCGGCCATCGCGGCCAGCACGGCTTCGCATTGCTGGAGTGATGCGCTTTCGCCGCCCAGCAGCAGGGTGGCCTCGCCCGCGGCGATCTGCTGGCTGGAGCCCGAGAGCGGCGCTTCGACAAACGCAATGCCACGCGTTTTCAGGCGGCCGGCGAGCGCTTCGAGTTCGCTGGGTGTGCCGGTGGAGCAATCGATGATGCAGCGGACGCCGGGAACAGACAGCAGGCCGTCGGGCCCCTCGACCACGCTGAGCACATCACGGGTATCAAACACGGCCAGCACCACACAGGAGGCCGCGCCCGCGATCTCGGCCAGTGATGTCGCTGGGCGTCCACCATGGCCCGCCAGCGCGGCGCGGGCTTCCTCTCGCAGGTCAAAGCCCGTGACCTCGAAGCCGGCGGCGGCCAGTCGCCGGGCCAGCGCCATGCCGACCAGGCCCAGGCCGACAACGCCGATGGAATTTGCTGGCCCCATGGTTTACGCCGCGAGCGACGCGCCTCCGCAGATCTGGATGTCCTGGCCGGTGATGGCCGCCGCATCGGGGGAGAGCAGAAAACTCACGAGCGCAGCGATCTCGCCAGGCTGGATCAGCCGGCCCAGGGGCGGCAGCTTGGGCGGGACGGTGGCGCGCGCCGGGTCGGCCAGCATCGCGGTTTCGGTAGCCGCCGGCGATACGACATTGACGGTCACGCCCGCAGCCGCGGTTTCCGCCGCCCAGCTGCGCGCCAGCGCCACCAGCGCCGCCTTGGTCGCTGCATACTGGCTGCGGCCGGCCATGCCGCGGGCCACCCGGCTGCCGATCAGCACCACACGGCCTGCCCCGGCCTTCGCCATGGCGGGAACGACCTGGTTGGCGATGCGCGTGACCGCATCGACGTGGAGCTGCCACATCAACTGCGAATCATTATTGGAAAGCTCACCCAGCCGGCCCACACGCAGCACACCGGCAGCGTGGACCAGGGCCTGAACGGAACCTGCGGCCTGCACGGCACGTTCCGTGGCTTCGGCATCGCACAGGTTGACCTCGGTGGACGAAAACGCCGGATGCACGATGCGCGCGGGCGCGACGTCGAGGCCGATCACGTCCCAGCCGCCGTCCAGCAGGGCCTGGGCGATGGCCAGGCCTATGCCCGAACTGCTGCCGGTCACAAGTGCGCGTTTCACGTCTTCAGCGGCCATGGCGGGTGCCTTATTCGAGACGGATGTTGCCGTCCGTGATGATCTTCTGTGAGCGTGCCATGTCGGCATTCTGGAACTTCGCGAAGTCCTCCGGTGTGCCGGGTGTCAGCACCAGGCCTTGCTGGATCAGCTTTTCCTTCATGTCGCCGGCCAGCGCCTTGCTGGTTTCGGCGTTGAGCCTGTGCGTGATGTCGGCCGGCAGCCTGGCCGGTGCCCACAGGCCGTACCAGCTGTAAAACTCAAAGCCCGGAATCGTTTCGGCCACCGTCGGTACATCGGGCAAGCTGGGCGCGCGTTTGTCGCCGGTGACGGCGACGACGCGCAGCATGCCGCTCTTGTGGTACTGCAGCGAGCCGAGGATGGGGTCGATGAAGCCGTCGATCTGGCCGCCGATCAGGTCCTGGAATGCGGGCGCCGTCCCCTTGTAGGGCACCACGGTGTATTCGATATTGCCGGCGCGCTTGAGCAGCTCGGTGGAAAGATGGCCGGCCGAGCCGATAGAGCCGACCGCGAAGGTCATCTTGCCGGGATTGGCCTTGGCGTAGGCGATCAGTGATTTCACATCGGTGACCGGCAGGTTTTTGTTGATGGCCACCGACAGTGGCGCCTTGGCGACCAGCGAGATGGGCGTGAAGTCCTTCACCACGCCGTAGGGCACGGACTTCATGGTCATGGGGGCGGTGGTGAAGGTGGAGGCGTTGAAGAGCAGGGTGTAGCCGTCGGCGGGCGCCTGCGCGACGACGGCCGCACCTATGGTGCCGTTGCCGCCTGCACGGTTTTCCACCACAAAGGGCTGGCCCATCTGCTCGCCCAGCTTCTGCGCCAACTGCCGGCCCACCGCATCCAGCGTGCCGCCGGGCGGGAAGGGGATGATCACCTTGACCGGGCGGCTGGGGTAGCTTTGCGCAACTGCGCCAAAAGCCGCGGCTGCAAGGCCGGCGGCCAGGCAGGCCTTGAGGAAAACGCGCGTTTTCATGGTTTGTCTCCGGATGTATTTATGAATTTATGAACGAGCGAGGTGACGGGAATGCCCAACGAATTTTTCAAGCGTGGGCCATCAGTCAACGCCGTGCATCGCAAGCAGTGTCTTCATGCGCCGCACCGCCAGTTCGGGTTGCTCCAGCAGCTTGGCCGCATCGGCCAGGCGGAACAGCTCTGCCAGGTGTTGCAGCGAGCGCGTACTCTGCTGGCCACCGACCATGGTGAAGTGCTTCTGGTGGCCGTTGAGCCAGGCCATGAAGACCACGCCGGTTTTGTAAAAGCGCGTGGGTGCGGCGAAGATGTGGCGCGACAGCGGCACGGTGGGGCCGAGGATGGCGTGGAATTTCTCGACATGGCCCTGCGCAAGCTCGCCGAGCGCCGCGCTCGCGGCCGGCGCGATGGCGTCGAAGATGCCCAGCAGCGCGTCGCTTTGCTGGTGGTTGGGTGAAGCGCCCACGCCGTCACCGGCAATCAGCTCGGCGTAGTTGAAGTCGTCGCCGGTGTACATGCGCACGCCGGTGGGCAGGCGCCTGCGCATGGCGATTTCCTTGTCCTTGTCGAGCAGCGAGATCTTGATGCCGTCAACCTTGTCCGCATGCGCCGCGATGATGCCCAGCGCCGTGTCCATGGCGCGGTCGGTATCGGGGCTGCCCCAGTAGCCGGCCAGCGCCGGGTCGAACATGTCGCCCAGCCAATGCAGCACCACGGGTTGCTTGGCCTGGCGCAGGATGCGGTCGTAGACGCGTTCGTAGTCAGCCGGGCTTTTGGCCACACGGGCCAGCGCGCGTGAAGCCATGACGATGAGCTTGCCGCCCAGCTTTTCAATGGCCGCCATCTGCTCTTCGTAGCCGGCGATGACTTCGTCGACGGTCTTGATGTTCTCCAGCACCAGGTGGTCGGTGCCGCAGCCGGAAGCGACGAGTGCACCCGGCACGTCTTTGGCCGCATCGAGTGAGCGGCGTATCAGCTCCAGTGAGGTCGGCCAGTCCAGGCCCATGCCGCGCTGGGCGGTGTCCATGGCCTCGGCCACGCCCAGGCCCAGCGACCACAGGTGTTGGCGGTAGGCGATGGTTGTGTCCCAGTCGATGGCGCAGGCCAGCCAGGGATCCACCGCCGCCAGCGGGTCGGCCACCACATGGGCGGCGGAATAGGCGATGCGGTTGAATTTCGTTCCAGGCGCGGGCTTGACGGGTGTGGCGCCGCGCAGCGTGTAGGGTTGGAGGCCCCCGGCGTGGGGCAGGGTAAGTGTCAGCGTCATGGAAAATCCTTCAGACGTTCAGCGGCGGTACGTCGATCCAGCGCCGCTCTTTCCAGCTCTGCAGGGCGGCCTCGACCAGCTGCACGCCCTTGGCGCCTTCAGGCAGGGTCCACTTGTAGGGCTCGTTCTCCACCACGTGGCGTATGAAGTGCTCCCACTGGATCTTGAAACCGTTGTCGTAGACCTGCGAGTCCGGCACTTCCTGCCACTGGTCGAAGAAATTCATCATCTGTTTTTCGTCGGGGTTCCACACCGGACGCGGCGTGGTCACGCGCGACTGGGCGCGGCAGCTTGACAGGCCCGCTACGGCCGAGCCGTGCGTGCCGTCGACATGAAAGGTGACCAGGTCGTCGCGGCGCACGCGGGTGGCCCAGGACATGTTCATCTGCGCGATGACCGGCTCGCCGTTGTGGCCGGTGAGCTCCGCCGTGGCATAGGCCGCGTCGTCGGCGGTGGCCTTGTAGGGTTTGCCGGCCTCGTCCCAGCGTTCGGGGATGTGGGTCGCGCCTATGCAGGAGACGGATTTGACCTCGCCGAACAGGTTGTCCAGCACGTAGCGCCAGTGGCACATCATGTCCAGGATCATGCCGCCGCCGTCTTCGCTGCGGTAGTTCCAGCTCGGGCGTTGGATGGGCTGCAGGTCGCCTTCGAACACCCAGTAGCCGAACTCCAGGCGCACCGACAGCATCCTGCCGAAAAATCCCGCGCGGCGCAGCATGTCGAGCTTGCGCAGGCCGGGCAGGAAGAGCTTGTCCTGCACGGCGCCGTGCTTCAGGCCGGACTTTTCAGCCAGGCGGGCGATCTCGACGGCTTCGTTGAGGTTGGTGGCAATCGGCTTTTCGCAGTACACATGCTTGCCGGCGCGTATGGCCTTGGCCAGCAGGGTGGGGCGCATCTGCGTGGTGCCGGCGTCAAAGAAGATCGTGTCGTCCTTGGCCTTCAGGGCTTCGTCGAGGTCCGTGCCCCAGCGGGCCAGGCCGTGGGCTTTGGCCAGGGCCTCGATCTTCTCGGCGTTGCGGCCGATCAGGATGGGGTCCGGCATGACCTTGTCGCCATTGGAAAGCGTGACGCCGCCTTGCTTGCGGATCGCGCAGATGGAGCGGATCAGGTGCTGGTTCATGCCCATGCGTCCGGTGACGCCGTGCATGATGATTCCTAGTCGTTGGGTAGCCATGGATGCTTCCTTGTTGGAGGGATTTAGTAGACAGAACGCATCGCGTCCCAGGAAATATGCCCGCCGGCCTGGCCAGTGCCGAAGCCAGGGCTGTCGAGCGAACCCAGTGCGATCTGGCCGCCCTTGATGCGAAGCCGTACGGCGTCGAAGCTGTACTCATAGAGCGAATCGTGCGCCAGCAACAGGTTTTGCTGTTCATCCCTGGGCGCGGCCATCAGGCCGTTGACGTAGTGGTGGCCGTTGCGCTCCACATGCGCCAGGCCCAGCCAGCTGGTCAGGGCCAGGTCCTGCTGCACGCCGAGGCCGGCCTGCATGGTGAGGTCCTCGCCGGAGAGAAAGTAGGGCGCGCCGGGCGAAGTCTCGTTCCACATCGCGCAGCGCGCGGCATTGATCACCGACTTGTAGAACCCCTTGCAGCTTTTGCTGGACACGCCGCTATAGCCCAGAGCTCTTGCCTGGACAAAGGCGTCCAGCGTCGCGTCGGATTCGTCGACCAGCAGGGGAATGTGTTTTGCCAATGCGATGACGTCCTGCGCCAGCGCCTGGTCGCGGCGCAGCGGTTGTTCCACAAAGGTGATGCAGGCCAGCAGGGGCGCGAGCTGGGGTTCGGCGCTGAGCTGCGCGAAGAAGTCGGCGAAAGCGCCGGCGCTGGCGTACTGCTCGTTGCCGTCCAGTGTGATGACGCGCGCCACGCCTTCGAGCACGTGGCTGATGGCTGTCAGGCGCGCCAGGTCGGCTTCGGTGTGGCCGCTGAGCTTGATCTTGAAGTGACGGTGGCCGTATCGGGAGATCGCTGACTCCAGCGAGGTGGGCAGGCCGTCCATGAGTTCCTGCGCAGGTTTGTCCGCAGGCGTGATTGCGTCGGCCAGGCCGACGGTGTGCCGCGCCGCGATCTGCTTGCGCGGCATCTGCAGAGAGAGAAAGCGCGTCATATCAAAATCGCGCAGGTCGCCGGCCAGGCCGCTGCCGCGCAGATCCATGCCGGCGACGTTGGCGCTCATGCCCTCGGCAAAACTGCAACCCAGCTTGAGCAGCAGCGCGTCCAGGATGGCGCGGTCCAGCAAGGCTGGGCCATAGCTGGCGGCCAGCGGGTTCAGGCCTGCCGCCGCGCCGCTCGCCAGCAGTGCCTCGTAGTGGTGGGCGAAATGCTGCCATGCCGTCCTGGCGGAGCTGTCGGCGCAATAGGCCGCGCGGGCCGCCAGCAAGGCGTTACGCAACTGCTGAAAATTTTCTTCATTCGACAAGGCCGGGTTTTTGTCGAACCACTTCGGGATCATCATCTCGGCCGCGCAGCCTTGCGAGGTCGACCCGTCGGCAAAGCGTATGCGGGCCTGCACAAAAACCTGGGGGCAGGCATTCACTGTTGCCGCGCCAAACCGGAAGGGCAGGCGCAGCACTACGTCGCGCTCGGAAAAACGGATCTCCTCGATCTGGAAGCGAAGCGGTTCGTCCATGACGATGAATCTCAATGGCCGGCTCAGTGGTCCAGCGTTCCCTGCGAATAAAAATGCGCGCGCACTTTGGCGGCGTGGGCTGCGAACTCAGGCGAGCCCATCATGTCCAGGGTGCGCGGGCGCGGCAGATTGATGTCGTAGATCGCGGCGATGGAGCCCGGCCGTTCGCTCATCACGATGACACGGTCTGACAGGAATATCGCCTCGGGAATGCTATGGGTGATCAGCAGCACGGTTTTCTTCGAAGCCGACCAGATGCGCTGCAGCTCGAGGTTCATCTTCTCGCGCGTCATCGCGTCCAGCGCGCCGAAGGGTTCGTCCATCAGCAGCACCGAAGGGTCGTGCAACAGGGCGCGGCAGATGGAGGCGCGCTGCTGCATGCCGCCCGACAGTTGCCAGGGGTATTTGTTTTCAAATCCCTTGAGGCCTGCCATTTCGATGAGCTGCTGCGCCTTGGCCAGCGCCTGCTCCCTGGGCATGCGGCGCATTTCGGCCTGCAGCAAAATGTTTTTCAGCACGGTTCGCCAGGCCAGCAGCACGGCGCTCTGGAACACGATGCCGACATCCTTCTGCGGCCCGTTGATGGGTTTGCCGGCCAAGGTCAGCGTGCCGCCCGAGATCGGCAGCAGGCCGGCGACCATTTTCAGCAGCGTGCTCTTCCCGCAACCCGAAGGCCCGACCACGGAGATGAACTCGCCTTCGCGGATGGAGAAGTCCAGCGGTTTGAGCGACTCGACGGGGCCATCCCGGGTCGTATAGGTCTTGGAGACACCGCGGGCTTCTATCAGGTGGTCGTTGGGCATGGATGCGAAGCGCCTTTTTTCGGTTCTTCAGTTCTTCTTCAGTTCTTCTTCAGTTCTGGGGGAGAAAGTCGAGGCTGACGTAGTCCTCGGGTTTGCCCCGCGTCGAGGCGTCCATGCCGCCGTACTGCACCAGCAGGTCCAGCGAATCGCTGACGTTTTTCATGGTGACGCGGAAAGGGCGCTGGTTGGCGGTTTCCTTGGTGTGGTAGAGCGCCACGCTTTGCTTCATGCCCACGATCAGCGTGTCGCGCACGCCGGCCTTGGGGTTGGCCTTGAGCATGGCGTCGACGGCCGCCTCGGGACTCTTCTCGGCGGCTTCGGCGGCGCGCGTGGAAGCGCGCATAAAGCGTTTGACGAGGTCGGGGTTTTCCGTCAGCAGGTTTTTGTTGGTGATGATGCCGGAGCTGATCTGGTTGATGCCCGAGTCGGCGAAGCGGATCGGGTAGACCTGTTTGCCGGTGGCGTCCTGCAGCTTGATGGCCTGGTCCATTACATAGCCGAGGAGCAGATCGGCCTGGCCGTTCATCACGGCATTGAGCTTGGTCTGGCCGTCACCCGAGACGATCTTGACCTGGTCGGCCTGGATGTTGTTGACCTTGAGGAACAACGGCCACATCTGCGACATCGAATCGCCCGGCGTGGTGGCCACCGTCTTGCCGATGATGTCCTTGGGCGTCCTGATGTTTTTGTCGGCAAAACCCATGACCGACATGGGGCTCACCTGGAACAGCACGCCGGTGGACTTGAGCGGCGCACCTTTGGCGGCGGCCTTGATCATGGTAGTGACGTCGATATAGCCGAAGGTGGCCGACCTGGCTGCCACGGCCTGGGCGGTGACGGCCGAGCCGCGGCCTTCCTGGATGTCGAGGTCTATGCCTTCCTCGGCGTAGAAGCCGCGCTCCTTGCCGAGGAAAAAGGGCGCGTGCTCGCTGTAGAGGTACCAGTTGAGCATCAGCGTGACTTTCTCGGGCGCCTTGGTCTGCGCCTGGACAGGTGCGGCCAGGGCCAGGCCCAGGCCCAATGCCAGCGCTCCGGCGGTGGCGGTGAGCAGAGAGGGAAAACGTTTTTTCATGAGGTGTCTCCTGGGGTGCCGTGATGGAACGTGGATAGGGAACGTGAAACGAACGGAAGAACGAAAGACCCGGTAACTCAGAACACCTGGCGCTGTGAGGCGTGCCAGGGAATCGCCAGCCGCTCGGCGAGGTCGATGGCCGCGAACAGCAGCACGCCAATGGTGGACAGCACCACCAGCGCGGCGAACATCAGCGGCAGGTCGAAGTTGCCGTTGGCTACTTGCAGCACGTAGCCGATGCCGGAGTTCGAGCCGACAAACTCGCCGACCACGGCACCCACCACAGCCAGCGTGATGGACACCTTGAGGCCGCTGAAGATGGCGGGCAGGGCCTGCGGCAGGCTGATCTTGAAGAAGGTCTGCAGGCGGCTCGCGCCCATGGAGCGCGCCAGGTCCAGCATGTCGGGCTCCACCGACTTGAAGCCCATGACGGTGGACACCACGACGGGAAAGAAGCCCAGCAGGAAGGCCGAGATGATCTTGGGGAAAATGCCGAAGCCGAACCACACGACAAACAGCGGCGCGATCGCGACCTTGGGAATGCTCTGGGAGAACACCAGCAGCGGATAGACATAGGACTCGATGACGCGCGAGTAGGCGATCACCATGGCCAGCGGGATGCCGATGAGGATGGTCAGCGCGAAGCCGCCGAGCGTGGCCTGCGTGGTCTTCCAGCTCTCACGCAGCAGGCGGCTCCATTCGGATACCAGTTGCCGCACGACTTCTTCGGGGCGGGGAATCAGGTAGGCAGGGATCTTGAAGACGCGTATGGCCAGGTCCCACAGCACCAGCAGCAGGATGATCAGCAGGAAAGGCCGGAGTGCCGGTAACAGCAGCAACTTGCGCAGCATCGGATAAGTCTCCTGGTTGCCCACACACAACTCAACACCACAGAACACGACATGGGCATGCCGCCGCAGGCCGTCACATCCGTATGTAACTATATGGTGAATTGTTGGGGTTGGGCTGGGGGCTGTCAACCGGCCCTAGGGAAACCTCGGGGGTGGACCGCCGGCCCACCCGGTGCTCAGCGCATCACGTAGCCGAGCACCATGTCCGTCATGTGCGACAGGCGCTGGGCCATGGCTTTGGGGGCGCGCAGGTCACGCCCGAAGATGGTCGAGAGCGTCTGGTTGTTGGAGAGGTAGAAGTAACAGATGGACGCAATGGAGATATAGAGTTGGATCGGGTCTATCCCGGCCCTGAAGAGATCTTGCCGGCGCCCGCGTTCGAGCACGGTGTCCAGCATCTGCACCAGCGGTGAGTTCATTTCCTGGATGCGGGCGGACTTCTTCAAATGCGCCGCGTTGTGCTGGTTTTCACTGTTGAGCAGCGAGATGAACTCGGGGTGCTCGAGGTAGTAATGCCAGGTGAAGGAAACCAGCTCGCGTATGGCTTCGACCGGATCCATTTCATCGAGGTGCAGCTTCTGCTCGGCTGCGCGTATGTCGGCGTAGGTGTTCTCCAGCACCGCCAGAAACAGGTCGTCCTTGCTCTTGAAGTAGTAGTAGATCAGGCGTTTGTTGATGTCTGCGCGTTCGGCGATGCGGTCCACCCGGGCGCCGGCCAGGCCGTAGAGCGCGAACTCGTCGCGAGCCGCGAGCAGGATGGTTTGCTGTGAGCGGTCCGCGTCGCGCAAACGCGGTTCCTGCGCCAAAGAAGGAGAGACTGCCATGTTGCAAATTTAACTGTTTGGTGAATTAATGCAAGCCCGGTAACCCTGAAACCAGGCGCGTTGCGAGATGGCCGGCTGCGATCCCCCTACCGTTACGCGCGCCATCGCCGCATAATGAACCAGGCTTGGTCCATCAGCGCCGGGCCGCAACCAAGCCAAGGAGGTTCGCCATGAGCAACTCGGACGCCCCTAAAGACGGTGACTTCGCACACTGGATCGAAGAAAAATCCGAAGCGCTGAAATTCAGGCTTGGCGAAACGTTTCCCGTGCCGCCCACGATTCTCGTTTCTCCCACGGTGCATGCCGAGACCGGCCGGCAAAAACTCGAGGAAGTGCTGCTGGAGCATGAAGCACCCACGCAGGAATTCCTCGACGAGCTGGCTGCGCTGGAAGGTGCGCCGCCGCTCAGCGACGAAGAGCTGGACCGGCAGGCTTTGGCTGCCGGTGGTAGCGACGGCGACGCGGCTACACCAGAATAAGCAAAGCGGCGGCGGCCGGTTGCCGGGCTTGAGGTCCGGCAGTCTCCCTGGTCAACGCTTCAGGTGCCCCAGCGGCATCTCGGTGCTGCTTTTGAGGCAGTTGAGCACAATGTTGGAGCGGATGCTGCCCACGCCCTGAATGCGTGTCAGGCGGCGCAGGACCTGCTCGGAAAGCACGCCCAGATCCGCCGCCACGATCTGCAGGATGTAGTCCGACTCCCCGGCGACCGAATAGCACTCCAGCACCTCGGGAAAAGTGGCAATCTCGCGCTCAAAGGCCAGCCCCTCCTCACCGCTGTGGCGGGTCAGTGTGACGTAGCTCACGGCGCGCACGCCCAAGCCAATCGCCTTGGGCTCTATCAGCGCCACATAGCGGCGAATGATGCCGGCAGCCTGCAGGCGCTGCACCCGGCGGCTGACCTGCGAGGCCGACAGATGCACCTGTTCCCCGATCTGCTGGTGGGTGGCGTAGGCATCTCGCTGGAGTGCAGCAAGAAGACTGATATCAAAGCTATCAAGCAGCGAATCATCGTTTTTTTCTTGTTTCATGCATAAATTATGCAATACCAAGGGTTTGCCGTTGGCAATTCGCACGCCATTTGCGCGTCCAAATGCCCACAATTCAAGGCTTCAAAAACAGTGATTCAGGAGCATGGCCGTGGCCACACCGACCGTTGATTTGTTTGACGACCTTATGGCCCTGGCGGGCTTTGAATGTGTGGACTTCGCGTTGCTCGCGCCCGGAAAAGGTGTGTATGGAACGCATTGACACGAACACCTTCAGTAGCCTGCAGACCGATTGGGCCGGCTGGCAATTCAGCACCGAGCGCGGCGGCCTCATGGCACGCACCCTGGTGTTTTCAGACTTTGCGCAGGCTTTTGGTTTCATGGCGCAAGTGGCTGTGATGGCCGAGAAGCAGAACCACCATCCCGAGTGGCGCAATGTCTACAACCGCGTGGAGATCACGCTCACCACCCACGATGTGCAGGGCCTTTCGCAGCGCGACCTGGACCTGGCAGGCTGCATCGACGCGGCCTGTGCAGGCCGAGTGCAGGAGGTAGCCCCATGAGCGATATATCGGCGCCGGTTAAGCACGGAGTAGCCGCCGGCCACGCCCCCACACGCGCTGACTGGACCATAGACCAGGGGTGGGAGCAATACAGCGCCGAGGAGCACGCCACCTGGAAGACCTTGTATGAACGCCAGACCCGGTTATTGCCCGGGCGTGCCTGCGACGAGTTTGTGCAGGGCATGCGCGACCTGCCGATAGGCGCGGACCAGATTCCGGACTTTCGGCGGCTCAGCGATGTGTTGATGCAGCGCACCGGCTGGCAGGTGGTGGCGGTGCCGGGACTGGTGCCTGACGATGTTTTTTTTGAACACCTGGCCAATCGCCGCTTTCCGTCCAGCAACTTCATTCGCAAGCCGCATGAGCTGGACTACCTGGAAGAGCCGGATGTATTTCATGATGTGTTCGGCCACGTCCCCATGTTGATGAACCCGGCAATTGCCGACTACATCCAGGCCTATGGCGTGGGGGGACTGCGGGCGCAGAAGCTGGGCGTGCTGGACAAGCTGGCGCGCGTGTACTGGTACACCGTGGAGTTTGGTCTGGTGCAGCAGCGGGATGGTTTGCGCATTTACGGCGCAGGCATTGCGTCCTCCGCGTCCGAAAGTGTTTTTTCGCTGGACGACGCATCGCCCAACCGCGTGCGGTTTGACCTGCAGCGTGTCATGCGCACGCACTACCGTATCGACGACTTTCAGGAAACCTACTTTGTCATCAATGACCTGGACGAGCTGCTGGAGCTGGCGACGATCGACTTCGGCCCGCTCTACGCGCAGGTGAAGGGGCAGCCGGAATACATGCCCGGCGAGCTTCTGGAGAATGACGTGGCATTGAACCGCGGCACTGGGAGCTACCACCAGTCCGCAAGAGGAGCCG
>Ga0307408_100001848_pt1 | contig 15424 bp, 9 predicted proteins | sample 322Cmetagenome_FD_202116 | JGI IMG/M metagenome (GOLD analysis project Ga0307408, IMG submission 202116) | Maize rhizosphere microbial communities from greenhouse at UC Davis, California, United States - 322HYB-C-3 | ecosystem: Host-associated > Plants > Roots > Rhizosphere > Soil | place: USA...
GGCCGGATTGGACCAGGGCGTTCCTTTGAACTCCCACTCGGGAAACCAAAGCTCTTCCGTACCACCGTACATGCTCTCGAGGTTGTAGACGCCGTCGTGCGAGACGAGCACCTTGAAGCGGAAACGCGGATCGTTGTTGTGTCCGAGAATCCAGTTGACCATGTAGCCGCCATAACTCGCACCCGCCGCGCCAATGCGATTGCGATCTATATAAGGACTGCGTCGCAGCACATCAGCAACACCGTTCATAAGGTCAACGAAAACCTTGCCACCCCAATCGCCGCTGATGTCGTTAACAAACTGCTGACCATAGCCCGTCGACCCGCGCGGATTCGGCGTAAACACAACGTAACCAGCATTCGCAAACACCTGCGGGTTCCAGCGATAACCCCAGTTGTCGTTCCACGCGCTCTGTGGTCCACCATGGATCAGGACCACGAGCGGATACTTCCTGCCCGGATCGAAGCCCGTCGGCTTCACGACGAAGCCATGGATTTTCTTCCCCATTGCTCCGGTCCATTCGATCTCTTCCGCGGGTTTGAGATTCGCGCGGCGCATCAGGTCAGCGTTCACCGAAGTCAACGCTGTCAATCCACTGCCATCGGAGTTCGCGCGGTAAATCTCCGCCGGTGACGAAAGCGAACTCGACGAGAAGACAAACGTTCTTCCGTCAGGCGTGAGTCGAAGACTGCCGGCAAAGACAGTTCCGAGAACTTTTTGCGGCACGCCGCCACCGATTGGAATGCGAAAGATCGGACTCTTACCACGATCGCCGGCCGTGAAGTAGATCGTGTTTCCATCCGGTGAGACGACAAACTCATCAACCTGCTGATCGAACTTCTGCGTCAGTTCAACACTGGTTCCGGTAGCGCGGTTGTACGCCATCAAGCGCCAGCGATCGGCTTCAAACCCGGCAGTCGCTTGCGAGCGATACAGGATAAACTTCCCGTCGCGTGTATAGAGTGGACTAGCTTCGTAACCACGATTGCGAACGGTGATGTTCTTCGCTGGTCCACCAGCGACGGGCATCACGTAGATGTCGCTATTAGTCGAAATGGCTTCGACTTTATCCGGGTTGCGCAGAAACGCGATCTCAGATGAATCCGGCGAGAAGGCGTAATCAACACCCGACGCTGCCGCATAAGGCGGCGAGTCGAAATCGCCCGCGGTCAGATCGCGCGCCGTGCCGCCTTTACTCGAGACGACGAAAACATGCGTGCGCTTCAAATCACGCCACTCGTCCCAATGTTTATAGAGCAATCGCGTGACGATGTGCGCTTTGACCTTGCTGCTTTCCGCTTGTTCGTCGCGCTTCTTGTTACACTCATCGTTATTGCAGTCGGGATAGACGTCTGACGTGAACGCGATCCATTTGCCATCAGGCGACCACACCGGCGCCGCCGCACCGGTCGAGATCTTTGTCACTTGCTCTTTGTTGTCACCGTCGTCATCCATCACCCAGACCTGACTGCCGGTGGTGTAGGCAATCTTCTTCCCATCCGGAGACCAGCGCGGCGCGCTCGACGAGCGATCGCCCGAGGTCAACTGCTTCAACTCGCCACCGTCGATCGAAGTCACGTAGATCTGATTGACGACGCGATTGCCGTCGAAATTGACGTCGCCGACAGTGAAGGCGACTCGCCTGCCGTTAGGCGAGACTTGTGGATCACCGACACGTCGCACTTTCAGCAAATCTTCGATGGTATAGGTCCGGTTTTGTGCCGCGGCGAACGTGCACAGACCAATCAATATGACGGCAAGTAGACTGACAACACGCTTCATGGATATTCCTCAAGCAAATGGATTTTGAATCAAGTGGGAAAGCATGAGTATTATGGCATATTAGCCACAGATTTTCGCGGATAAACGCAGATCATGATTCGTCGCGTCATTGTCGCCCTCTTGAGGTTTGCGCTCAGGATCTACTTTCGGCGCATCGAAGTCACGGGTCTCGAACACGTCCCTCACGACGACCCGGTAATTTTCGTACTCAACCATCCTAACGCACTCGTGGATCCGGTTTTCCTGTTGTGTCTCGCGCCGCGGCAAGTTTCTTTCCTCGCGAAGGCGCCGCTGTTTCGCTATCCAGTCATTGGCTATCTCGTTAAAGAACTCGATTCGCTGCCGGTCTATCGCCGGCAGGATGAAGGCGAAGACATTACGAAGAACCAGGAAACATTTATCGCCGCGCGAAAACTCCTCGCACGCGGCGGCACGATTGGCATCTGCCCGGAAGGTGTTTCCCATGACGAACCGGGATTACGACCGATCAAAACCGGCGCCGCGCGTATTTCTCTCGCCGCCGTCGCAACGGGCGAAGTCTCGAACTTAAAGATCGTTCCAGTGGGACTCTACTACACTTCGAAGACAAGTTTTCGCAGTGACGCCCTGGTCTATTTCGGAAATCCGATCGAAGTCGAACCGGTAACACTCGAAGCGGACGGCACACCACCACGCGACGCCGTACGCCTCTTGTCAGATCAAATTGCGAAAGCGCTGCGCGAAGTAATCCTCGATGCGAAGCACGAAGAAGAGTTACAGACGACAGCGCGCGCCGAACGAATCTTCTCATCGGCAGTGGACGACGGCAGCAACGAGAGTTTGAGAGACGAGCTTCGTTTACAGCAACGATTCATCAGGGCCTATTCCGTCGTGCAGGAACGACAGCCGGAGCGATTGCGGCGTCTGGAACTGAGAATGCTCCGCTTCGAAGAAGAGTTGAACCAGGCCGGTGTCGACGCGCATGAACTATCGCCGCCCACCTCAACCGCAAAGGTGTTTACAACCATCGTGCGCCGCTCGATCCTGTTCCTGTTGATGCTTGGACCAGCCATTATCGGTATGCTCACGCACTATCCTGCCTACAAACTCGGTGGCTATCTCGCGACGCGGATCTCGCGCGACTCGGACGACGTGATCTCCACAGTCAAGATCGTTTCCGCGATGCTTTTGTTTCCACTTACCTGGCTCGTGTTCGCGGTGCTCGGCTACCTTTACTTTGGCTGGATCGTCGCGGTTTTAGCGCTCGTGGTGATTCCGTTTGCGGGTTATGTGGCGATCGTCTTCTTCGAGGAGCTCGATAAGTCGATCGCCGGCGTGCGTGTATTGATGTTTTTCCTCGTCAGAAGACGCTTTTTCGTCAGACTACTGGCGGAACGAAACGCGATACGGGACGAGATCATCGCGCTCGGTAAAGAAACCACGATTGCCAGTGAGTAAGATTCCAGGCGTGGTCCAAAAAGCGGAAAACAGTTTAACGCGAGGAAGAGCGGTTATTTCTTGCGCGATTTGCTCTTCGTAGCTTTCTTGCTCGAACTTTTCTTGCTGCCTCCGCGACTGACCGATCGGCCCTTTCGACCTTCACTCCGCAACTGTCCCGCATCCATTAGCTGCTCATAAGCTCCGCGAACGACATTGCGCGCGACCTTCAGCGTGTTGGCTAGTTCACGTTCGCTGGGTAGTATTGTTCCCACAGCCAACTCCCCCGCTTCGATCAAATCATTAAGTTGTTCGCGAATCTGACGAGTCATTGACTCCGGTCGTTTTCTATTGACACGAACATTGAGTCTGGTAGCCATCGTTAACTCCCTTCAACATGAGTTTGAAATGTATGGGGGTTTCGATACGGATTCTATGCAGCGACTAACGGAGTGTCAACGAGTTTTCCTTCCAATATGAAAAGGTTAGACCACCGTGAAGATGTCGTGATAGTGGGAACTAGCGAGAAGGCGAAATTAGACCATGCCGGCGGAGGATCTCGGCCGTACGGTCCAATGGCAGCGCTTCCACTGTTCGACCTCTTCCGGTCGTGGTTGTGGCCTTGAAGAGTGAGTTATAGACGGCTTCCTCAGTGGCCTCGATCACGGCGAGGAAGATTGGCGACATTGCGTCGTTTGCAAGTGTTTTCTGATTGCGTGGTGAGTTTCGCTCGTTTTGACTGAGAGGTTTGAGCCGAACGTCCGCCGCAGTGGAAAAGGCGACGGCATAATCACCGCTGCCATTGCTTGCCGCCGCGCCGGTCCTGGCCAGGCCCATCATCGCGCGTGCGGCCATCCGGTTAAGGTTACGCGCGTCCACCGGGGCGTCGGTCGCGATCACAATTATGACTGAGCCGTCCGGAGTGCTGGGCGGTGTGGCGAGTTCGTCCTTTAAATAATAGCGGCCCAACTCGCGCCCGACCGGCGCGCCGTTGATTGTCAAAACTCCACCGAAGTTGGTTTGGACCAGAACGCCCACCGTAAAACCGCCGAGGCGCTGCGGCAGCTTTCGAGACGACGTGCCAATGCCGCCCTTGAAGCCAAAAGCGATGGTGCCGGTTCCGGCCCCCACGCAACCTTCCGCGACAGCGCCGCTTTTTGCACCTTTGATCGCGGCGATGACGTCATCTCGCGAGATGTGGCGCCCGCGAATGTCGTTGAGAAAACCGTCGTTTGTTTCGGCAACGAGGGGATTGATCGACTGGACGTCTTCGTTTCCCGGCAGGGAAAGCATGTAGTCGAGCAGGAAGTCGGCGACGCGCGGGACGCTTAGGGTCGAGGTTAAAAGTATCGGTGTTTCGATCTCGCCCAGTTCGTTTACCTGCGTTGAACCGGCCAGTTTGCCAAAGCCATTGCCGACGAAAACCGCGCCGGGCACTTTCTCGCGAAACAGGTTGCCGCCGTGTGGCAGGATTGCAGTGACGCCGGTGCGGATGTTATCGCCGCGCACGATCGTGGTATGACCGATGAGCACGCCGTCAACGTCGGTGATGGCGTTGAGCGTGCCGGTCGGCAGAATGCCCACAACGACGCCGAGCTCACGCGCGCGCGGTCTGTTTTGCATGTTCGCGGAAGAAGTCATGATGAGAAGTAGCAATAATGCGGTGAGCTTTTTCATTCGTCTCAAGTTGCAACATCATTATTGGATACGGTACTGACCATATCCAAGTCGGTTCAGGCAGCTTTCGGAGCGACCGGGCGGTTGGCGTTCTGCCACGCGTCCCAACCACCGATGAGTGCTCGTGCTTTGGTCCATCCGGCTTGTCGAAGTTCCTGCGCCACCCGGGCGCTGGTAGCTTCGTTTGGTCAAGCGCAGTAGGCGATGAGCCATGCCTCCTTAGGCAGCCGGAGTTCGCGAGCTTGCGCGACGACATTCTCGGGCGGCATTCGCACCGACCCCTCGGCCTCGTGGTCGCTCGTGTCGCGACTTCGTTCCGTGCGCACGTCGAGAAGGATAACCTGATCTCCGGATTTTTGTAGTTGGTCCAATTCTTCGAGCGTGATGCTTTGCGAACCCACCGGTTGAACGAGTTCGAGCACCGGCAAAGTTCGTGGTTCCTTCGGCGGCGCAGGTACGGGTGGCGCTTCCGGCTCGCGTTGGCCCAGCAGTCGCGCAAACAACATCGGCGTCGAACCGTGAACGACTATCGAGATCATAACGATGAGCGCGCAGATGCGGAATAGTTGATCGCTGCCTGGCACGCCTGCAAAGACCGGCAACAGTATCAGCAACAACGAGCTGAGTCCGCTTGGTCCAAACCACGCGATCAGCAGCCGGCCGCGCTTATCCACGTCTGAACCGACCAATGAAATGAGATAGATGGGAACCCGGATCAGTATTGCGAAGATCGCGAAGATCACTGTGCGCGTATCGAGTCCGGAGAAGCCGGTCCAGATCAAAGAGCTGCCGAAGATCACAAACGTGAAGAGCAGAAGCATTTCCGCAGTGACGCCGCCGTATTCGATAAAACAGTCGCAGAGTTCAACGTCGAGTGCGGCGATAGTGAGTCCGGCGGCGAACGCTGCGAGAAAACCGCTGCCGTGTACTGCTTCGGCGGCTGCATACGCCGAGAACGCGACGCCGAGTGAGTAGAGCGATTCGTAATCGCGTCGCACACCGATGCGTTTGCGGATTAAGTCGAGGGCGGCGACGGCGATCAATCCAATCGCGATGCCGGCGCCCGGGCCAAGAATAAAAAGTCCGAAACCGATCTTCGGAAAACTGGTGGTCGGAAGCTGGTGTTGACCGGTCAAGGCAATGGCGACAACGACGACCGGCAGCAGGACGACGTCGTTGAGGCCGCTTTCGAGTTGCAGGGCTTGTCGTGTTACGAGCGAGATGTCTCGACGGCGCAGCAGTCCGCGAAGTAATACGGGATCGGTCGAAGCGAGTGCGGCGCCGAGAATCGCAGCGAGTGCGGGCGGAATGCCGAGTAACCACCATGCGACGAGGGCTGTCAGTGCGGCGCAGAGGATCGTTCCCGGTCCGAGCATGCGAAAAGCGAGGCTCGCGCGACGTCGCACTTCTTTGGTGTTGAGAGTGACGGCGTCAGTGAACAGCACCATCGTGAGGCTCAGCGTCGCCACCACGCGCAACACCGGAGATGTCAGCGTCGCATCGAAAACTCCGAACCCCGCGGGCCCGAGAGCAGCGCCGATAAAAATGAAGACCGCCACCTGCGGCAGACCACTCCGATCGACGAGACCCGACAAGAGTGCCGACACAATGATGACTATGCCGATGATTGCAAGACCTGCGACAAATGAATCCGTAAACATATTGGTTTTTCGGATTGTACATTATTGACAAAGTTCGTCCTCAAATATAGGCTACCCACCTCTAAATTTGATCGATCCTTCATAAGTTTACTCTCCGTTTGCCGGCGTCACTCTGACGCGGGCAACCTTGCCATTCAGTCAGGAGAGTCGTATGGCCCAGGCACCGACGGAACTGGTACCCCGAAATCGTTTAGCCGTGTCAGGCGCGGAGATAATTCTGCTCATTTTCCTGGTCATGCTTGGAATCGGGCTCTGGGTCTGGATGGAATGGGCATTTACCGCTTACTACAGCGAACCGACCGAACAACAGTTTCTCAACACGCAAAGTATCAATGAGAAGCAGGAACGACTGACGCGTTTGGAAGCCGTTCGAAAAGAGGCGGCAAATCAAGTGCTGGCGGCCGAACTCGATCAGCTTAAACAGCAGGCCACCATCAAGAGTCTTGAAACCTTGCATCCGGATATCGGCAAACTTCAGCAGGGAACTGCTGTTTCGGCGGAAGCGGTAAAGAGTTATGAGGCTGCACGCGCTCAGGAGCTCGCGGCAAGTGAGCTGATTAATTTATTGAAAGCTCGAATCGAGAAAGCCACTTCAGACGCTGAAAAACTTACCCAGGAATTGGATCCAGAAAAGCAATCTGCAATGACCGGATTTAAGCGGGCGCAGACGACGTACCTGTTGAAGAAATCCGCGACGTTGTTTTTGCTTCCCCTTGTAATCGTCGCTTTGTCCTTGCTCGTCGTTCGCAGTTTCGTTAATCGACTCGCGAGCGGACAAGTTTGGACAGCTCAGGGATCGATACTTTTCTTTGTGGTGGTGTGTGCTCTGCTGATTCTTTTTGCTTATCAGGCTTTCCAACTAGCAGGCGCGGTTTTAATCGGCATGATTCTGTTTTTGTTTCTTCTTCGCAGGAGCAAATGGCCCGAGTCAATGTCCCGGGAGTAGTTGAGAATGCTCAAGCAGCAGTCGTCAGTCATGGAAGAGAATCTGAGTAATAAACCGAATCTTCCTGAACCGGATCAATCAGATCAAAAAAGCGGACTGGATGAGCCGTTAACGGATCCGTCAGGCGATCTCCTGGACATGAACGAACACGCCCTCGCGCTGGCAAAATATCTCGCTGCACATGAAAAAGAACTGCCTTTTACAGTCGGAATTTTCGGTGAGTGGGGTGAAGGTAAGACAACCATGGTGCACTTTCTTGAGCACCATCTGACTAAAATCAAGAAGGATAAATCGAAGGAAATCAAGTTTGTCAAATTCTCGGCCTGGCCCTTTACCACCTCCGAAAAGCTCTGGCGTGGACTGATCCTTAAGATTGTAAGGGTAATGTTCAACTGTGATCCCGAGACGAACAATGGTGAAGTAAAACGCAACGGGGCAATCAATCCTCCGACACCTAACTCAGGCAAGTTGACGACAAGAGTATCCACTTTTTTACATAACGACTTTTTTAAGCCACCCCCTTCTGACTTTGAGCAATTTGTAAAAGCCCTGGAGAGGACAGAGTACGGCAAGATCAGTAAACGCACGCCAACTGATGAACTCGACCAGGAAACAATGCTGAATGCCGTGGTTGCAGCTGCGTTGACGGTGCTCGGTACGGTGGCGCCCTTCCTTACGGGTTTCTCCGAGGTATTGGGCTTTCGGCCCAGACCAGACGGTCCAGCGCAACAAACTGAGGAGAGTTCGACAGCGGATGCGTTGCGCGAATTTCGAGAACTGTTTGGCAAGATGTTGAAGAGCAAAGCCGGGGGCGAGGCGGTTTACGTTTTTATTGATGATCTGGATCGCGCTCAGCCCGACGTAGCTCTCGACATTATGGAGTCGATTCGGATTGCTTTATCGAACGTCGATTGTATGTTCATCATCGCAGTTGACGAAACATTAATTTCGCAAGGTCTGCGATTACGTTACAGAGAACTGTTTGCTGAAGAGAAGAGAGAGAATCTGAATAGCACGCTGGCAAATAAAGGACAAGAATATCTGGAGAAGATTATTCAGTTTCGTACCCGCGTTCCACCACGAACGGCCGAGCAAACAAAGCGTTTAATTGCCGCCGAATTCGCTGACTGGACTCCGGCCGGCGACATTATTCAAACCATTGCTAATAACAACCCGCGTCGCATCAAGCAATATTGCCAGCGACTAGTTTTTCAAAAGGATCTCGGGTCCAGTTTCATACTCGGATCACCGTCCGATGAGAAGCATGAGGTTCCCAGACCGGATCAGCAACCGAAGCAATGAGCTTCAACTACGTTTAGTATTCAATGGCTTCCGAAGACGACGAGAAAAATCTGATTAAGTGGCTCAACGCTCTCATTGCGATGGCCCAGTGGGACCCGAACCTGCCGTTTTATTTTGCACGTCTGTTCAACCAGCCGCAGGAGTATAAGGAAACGCTGCGGCTGATTCGGAAACTACCCATAACAGTACCGCCCTCCTCGTGGCCTGGGCCTACGCTCAGTGAAAAGGAGTGGCAGACCGTTTACGAAAAGACTACTACTGTAGCCTCTCTGCGCAAGCTTTTCGACGACGATCGTAATCCCTTTGAAGGCGCTCTTTCCTCGCAAATCTTCCTCTTAGCTGAGGTCTCGGATCTCACGACCTCGAGTGATCCGCAAAAAGTGTTCTACTCACAAAACGGCGCCTTCCACCTCGTTTTGGCCGCCGTCCGCCAGGCAGCCGCTCGTCAAGACGCTGAAGTGAATATGAAGTCGCTGATCGGAGACTGTTTCCATAAGTTCTACATATTATTTGATACAGACCCCGACATCACCGAAGAGCTGTATAAGCTGGCTTCTTCAAACGACTGGTATCCTGTTTTAGCGTCTCTCAAGGATGCAGCTAATTACACCACGGCTGGAAGCGAGACGTCCAAAACGCTTGATGAATGGAATAACAGGCTTACTCAGGACCTGCGCACGCTGGTCCTGACTATGTTTCATGTTCCCAGAACCTTAGTAAAACTTGCCTGGGAGCGGCGAAAGTTGTTTGAAGAAGCGCTCGGTCGAGTTGCACCCGGTTCCATTCCGCCAGCTTTGCTTCCGCCGCCCCAGCGCACGGAACTCCGGGAACAGGTTTCTAATGAAGCGCATAAAATTTTTGTTGAAAAAGCTCAAGCTGAAGTTGATGCGATCGAGCGTGATTTAAAGTGGTTAGCGGTAATTGCAAAGCACTACATCAGTGCGAGGAAATTCGTGAAGCTGGATGGCCTGGTCTATTCATGGCCCAGGATTGCGAGTCTCGCGATGGCAAATTACTCCAGTCTTCGGTATGTGGAAGATCTGCTGTTAACGGCTAAGCCCGAACCCTCAATTAACGAGCTCGAAGCAAACGACGCTCGCGAGTTATATGAGCTGTGTGCAAATAACAGGGCTGTCATCCGTTTCCTTAAACTCCATCCACGATTCACCGAAATCGATCCAAATGAACTAAGGCGTTACCGGCCACTCGCCCCTGGAGAAGCGAATACATCTGGACCATCACCGTCAGCGAGCATGCAGAACGTTCCCAACACTTCTCAAATGCCAGGCACGCCCGGCGGTTCAGCAGTAACTCGCGTTTGCGAGCTGGTGATCAGAAGCATCAACCCTCCAGGAAATCGGCTTCCGGGGCAAGATGAGGACGTTGAGCTTTGGCTGAGAGTTCCGGATAAAGAGGTGGCGAAAGGACGAGTAACGTTTTCTATTCGAAAACTTCTGGACAGAATACTGGCGGCAATTGGCGTAACTTCAGAAGACGCACTACATAACACACTCAAGGGCCTCTTTTCTTTAGCTAATGCGACAGAGGTCCTGCTCCGCGGCGGGAAAGAACTCTTTTCGGCAATAATCATTGAGAGTGGATTGGAAAAACAGTTCACAGACGCAGTTGAAGAAGACGGGCCTGTGCGTCTCGTCATTATAGTTCCGTCTATGCTGGAAGAATTGCATTGCCTGCCCTGGGAATGGTTTCCGCGTCCAGGCTATAAAGAACTCTTACTGGCAAACCCACGCTTCTCCATCGTGCGTTCAAAGCCTGTTCGATCTGAGGTCTTCGCAGAGCCCCTTTCTCCTCCGGTCAGAGTTATGGGAGTTTTCCCGAATGCTCCGTTAGGTGCGCGCGATGTCTCCGATAGTTCGATAAAAGAACTGGAGAAATTGAAACGCGCGGGCGCTCACTATCAACCGTTGAAGCGTGATGATGCGAGTGTGATAAGAGTGAGAGAAGAATTCGGGAAATTTCGTCCTCAGATTGTTCATTTTGAAGGCTACGTAAGCGCCTCTGCTGAAGAGAATGCTGCTGTCAGGATCCTGTTTTCGAAAGAAAAAACGGCTGAGCCAGTTGGCCGGCAGGAATTCGAATCGCTGCTCAAGGAAAATAAGGTGCAGTTGCTTGTCTTAGGACGAAATGAGACCAACCGAGTCTACGGGAATGCAGTCCTAATACTGGCGAGTCGAGTAGTCAGAATGGCGGTTCCGACAGTGCTCGCTCCGATCAGAGCGATCGATGAGGTAACCGCAACGGCGTTCACTACCGAATTCTACACAGCGTTGCTTGCGGGCAACACACTCGAGCAGGCTCTTTTCATTGCTCGCCAAAAGGTAGCCGCACGGGGCGGTGACTGGACGCCCTTTGCATTGTTTTCTGATCCCTGGGTACTCGATGACTTCAAACCGTTGCCCCCGGCTTCGTAAACCCGCAGCGGCGGCTGGGCTTTGCCCTGCCTACACCTTGTGGCATCATTAGCCCCCGAGTAACCGCCTTTTCAAACCGACAAAGTAAGGACAGAGATGAACCTTTCAATATTGGATTGGACGGTAATCGCCGCATATTTCCTTTTCAATCTAGGCATCGGCCTCTACTACGCCCGCAGAGCTTCCGGCAGCACCAGCGAATTCTTCCTCTCCGGGCGCAACGTGCCGTGGTGGCTGGCGGGCACGTCGATGGTCGCTACCACTTTCGCGGCCGACACGCCACTGGCCGTCACCGGCTTCGTAGCCAGGAATGGAATTGCGGGTAACTGGCTCTGGTGGAACTTTGTCATGAGCGGCATGCTCACGGTCTTTCTTTACGCCCGGCTCTGGCGACGCGCCGGTGTGATGACGGACATCGAATTTGCTGAGCTGCGTTACTCCGGCAAGCCCGCCGCGTTTCTGCGTGGCTTTCGTGCTTTGTATCTCGGCTTGCCGATCAACTGCATCATCCTTGGCTGGGTAAACCTGGCGATGGTGAAGATCCTCGAGATCACACTCGGAGTCAACAAACGCGGCGCGATCATGATCGTGATCGGTATGCTGCTGTTCACCGCGTTCTACACTGCGATCTCGGGTTTGTGGGGCGTGCTCGTTACCGACCTGTTTCAGTTTGCACTCAAGATGGGCATGGTGATCGTGCTCGCGATCCTCGCTGTCAATGCAGTCGGTGGAATCGATGGGCTGAAGACGCAGATCAGTGCGATGGACGCAGCCGCCGGCGGTGGTTCACGACTCGCCTTCTTCCCGGAATACGACTCAGCCTGGATGCCGGCGATCACATTGTTTGTTTATCTCGGTGTGATCTGGTGGTCCACCTGGTATCCCGGCGCGGAGCCGGGCGGCGGTGGTTACGTGGCCCAGCGCATCTTCTCCGCAAAGAACGAAAAGCACGGACTACTCGCGACGCTCTGGTTCAACATCGCTCACTACGCATTGCGGCCGTGGCCATGGATCCTGACCGCGCTCGCTTCGCTGATTCTTTATCCCACGCTCGTCGATAAAGAATCGGGCTACATCAAGACGTTGCTCGATCCGAACGTGTTTCCCACGTACCTGCGCGGTTTCATGCTCGCTGCCTTCGCCGCGGCATACATGTCAACAATTGGAACACAGCTCAACTGGGGCGCCTCATACGTCATCAACGACTTTTACCGTCGCTTTATTCAACGTGATGCTAATGAGAAACATTACGTCATCGCATCGCAAGTGGTCACAGTGTTGCTGATGATCGCGTCGCTCGTCGTAACGTTTTATATGGAATCGATCGGAGGCGCGTGGAAACTTTTGCTCGTTACCGGCGCAGGCACAGGCACAGTGCTCTTGTTACGTTGGTTCTGGTGGCGCATCAATGCGTGGTCTGAAGTGTCGGCGATGATCTGCGCCGCGGTTGTTTCGATTTTCCTGCAACTCGTTTTGAAGTGGGACAGCGATGAACCTCGCCAGTTCGCTTACCTGATGCTCGTAACGGTTGGAATAACGAGTGTCGTCTGGATTGCGGTAACGATGTTCACGCAACCTGAGCCAATCGACAAGCTCGTCTCCTTCTATCGACGTGTCAGGCCGGAAGGACCAGGCTGGAACGGCATTGCCGCACAGGCAGAACTTTCAGAAGCGCACGCGCAGGGCCGCCTCTCGCTGCAAATTTTCAATTGGATACTCGGCTGCGCGCTGATCTATGGATCGTTGTTTGGTATCGGTAAGCTGATCTTCAAGGAATGGGCCACGGGGTTGCTATACTTGGGTATAGCAATTGTGGCAGGAGTGCTTATCTCAAGGAATCTTACGCGAGGAGAGATGGCCGCTGAGACGCTCCCACTTGAACATGCCGAAGAATCAGTCTAGTGACAGCTTGGTCTTTGCCGTAGATCTGGGAGGCACGCACCTACGAGTAGCTCTCGTCGATGACAACGGAACAATACTCAAGCAGTTGAAACAGGAAACTCCGAAAGGAGATTCCGCTGACTGCATCATCAATGCACTCGCTAATGTCGCAGAGCAGTGGAGCGATGAGAAGCAACGCGTAGTTGCAACTTCGATAATGGTGCCGGGCGCTGTAGACAGCGACAAGGCTGTCGTGCTGCAAGCGCCAAACCTTCCTTCCTTAGTCAACTTCGGATTAAAAGCAGCATTGGAACAGCGACTCGGCTGGCCTGTGTTTCTCGAGAACGACGCGAACGCCGCGGCGGTCGGAGAGATGTGGCTCGGCGCTGCGCGTGGTTGTCGCGACGTGATGAGCGTCACCCTCGGAACGGGCGTCGGTGGTGGTGTGATTCTCGATGGCAAGCTTTGGCGGGGCTCGCATGGATCTGCGGGAGAGATTGGACACACGACTGTCGATCCGTTTAGTGGGTTGAAGTGCAAGTGTGGCAATACCGGATGCCTGGAGTTGTTTGCATCGGCGACAGCGATTGTGCGCATGACGCGCGAGAATTTGTCATTCTTTTCGGGCACGAGATTGACGAGTGATGAGCTGACGGCTGAGCAGGTTTACCAGGCGGGACGAGAGGGTGATGAACTTGCGCTCGCTGTATTCAAACGTTTCGGGATGTATCTCGGCATCGGTTTGGCAAACATCATCAACTTGATCGATCCGCAGATCATCGTGATCAGTGGTGGCGCTGCGAATGGCTGGGACTTGTTTGCGACTGAGATGTACCGGCAGGTTGAAGAACGCGCGTTTCGCACCACTGCGCAGCAAGTGAAGATTGCGCGCGCAGAATGTGGCGATAATGCCGGGTTGCTTGGTGCGGCGCGGCTGGCGCAAACTGCTTTGGCATGACCGCTCTCGTAATTCACGGCCACTTTTATCAACCACCGCGCGAGAACCCATGGACAGGGGAAGTCGAAACCGAGCCGGGCGCTGCGCCGTTCCATGATTGGAACGAGCGCATTCACGTCGAGTGCTACGCTCCCAACGTCGATAACTACCCGCTCATCAGTTTTAACTTTGGTCCAACTTTGCTGTCGTGGCTCGCCGAGCATCACGGCGACACTTACCAGAAGATCTTAGCGGCAGATAGAGTGAGCGCCGCGGCGCGTGGTGGTCACGGCAACGCGATCGCGCAGGCGTACGGTCACGCGATTCTGCCGCTCTGTAACGAGCGCGATCGACTGACGCAGGTTGTCTGGGGTCTCGCTGACTTTCGTTTTCGTTTTGGTCGTGAAGCGGAGGCGCTCTGGTTGCCGGAAACTGCCGCGAACGACGAGGTGCTCTCGTTGTTAATCGAGCAGGGGATGCGTTACGTCATCCTCGCTCCGAATCAGGCTAAAAAACAGATTGATGTTTCACGACCTTACCTGTTTCGGCACGTTGATGGATCAGGTCGATCGCTGGCGGTGTTTTTTTACAATGGACCACTCGCGCGCGCGATTGCTTTCGAGGGTGTTTTGTCGTCGAGCCACGGTTTGGTGGAAAGATTTGTGAGCGCGGCGAGGTTGGGGGATCTGGTAAACGTTGCCACTGACGGCGAGACTTACGGGCATCACTTTAAGTTTGGCGATCTCGGCTTGGCGCATGCGTTAAGGATTGAAGCGAAGGCAGCGGGTTTCTGGATCACGAACTATGCGCAGTACCTCGATCATCATCCGCCTGAGTTGACGGTTGAGATTGATAACGGCTCCGAAGGTGAAGGTAGTTCGTGGAGTTGTGTGCACGGTGTTGCGCGTTGGGCGAGAGACTGCGGTTGTCACACTGGCGGTGAGCCGCACTGGAATCAGAAGTGGCGACAACCGTTGCGCGCCGCGCTTGAGTTTTTGCGCGACGATGCGGCGAGTAAGTTTGAAGATGCGGCGGGTGGGTTGTTGCGCGATCCGTGGGCTGCACGCAATGATTATATTTCGGTGATTCTCGACGCTCGTGCGCGGGAGTCGTTCTTGACTCGACACGCTACAGCAGACGAGTCTCGCGTGCTGAAGCTTATGGAGATGCAGCGAGGCGCGCTGCTGATGTTCACGAGTTGTGGCTGGTTCTTTTCTGATCTGGCGGGGATCGAGACGATCCAGGTGATGCGTTACGCCGCCCGAGTGATTGATCTCATGGACGAATTGGGACTCGACCCACCACTCAAGAGATTCCTGGAAATGATGTCAGAAGCGCATAGCAACCGCCCTGAAAAAGGAAATGGCGCGGAGATCTTTATACCTTACAT
>Ga0307408_100001849_pt1 | contig 15423 bp, 6 predicted proteins | sample 322Cmetagenome_FD_202116 | JGI IMG/M metagenome (GOLD analysis project Ga0307408, IMG submission 202116) | Maize rhizosphere microbial communities from greenhouse at UC Davis, California, United States - 322HYB-C-3 | ecosystem: Host-associated > Plants > Roots > Rhizosphere > Soil | place: USA...
CGGAAATTATGTCAAGTTTAAAAACCGGGCAACAGGCCTGTACCTTGACGGAATGGGCTCAACGAATAATGGCGCAAATTTATGCCAATGGGGAAGTAGCAGCAGTTATAATCAGCAATGGTCGTTAACCACTATTTCAACTGCGCAAGTTACCCCAATTTCCCATGTTCATGAAACAACACTTTTAGATGTTACAAAGATGGATGAGGAAAGCAAGCCGCGTGTTGGCTTTTATCCTAATCCTTTTACCTCATCTTTAAATTTAACAATTAACAACCCGGACGAGGTAGACCGTATTGAAATATTTGATCTGAAAGGTGCTCGGGTAGAAGTAATAAAGCATGCTTTGGTTAAAAAATCTATGTTGGTTGGAGCATCTTTAAAACCTGATGTTTATATACTCAGAGTTTATGGCAAAGGTTGGTCTGAAAGTTTTAAGGTTATTAAGCAGTAAGCTTTAATTATCCCGTAGCGATATAATTGCTATTATAAAAAGAAAGTGTCCACTAGGACACTTTCCTTTTTATATACATTAAATATCGAATCTTAAGCTCAAAATTATGCTTTACAGCGATTTACCTTATTGATTAATCCCGTAATCCCTCATTAACTCGATTTCCATTTTTCATAAATTATATGTTGAATAGTGCAAAGTGTTTTCTTAATAAACTTGTTGTAATGCATTTTCCTTTCTGGTGCGTTTTTCTGTTGGTATCGATTAATGTCTGGGGCCAAAGTAATAACTATAAATTTTCCAAACTTGATATTCATACCGGCCTTTCACACAATCAGGTTAATGCTATTCTAAAAGATTCGTACGGGTTTTTATGGTTTGGTACTCAATCTGGACTCAATCGTTATGACGGGTATTCGTGTAAAATATTTCGTAATAAATACGATGATAGGTACTCATTATGCGATAATAGGATCATCTCACTTTATGAACTTCCTGATGAAAAAATGTGGGTAAAGACCAGGGACGGTGCATGTATTTATGATTCATATACAGAAAAATTTGATGCTGTTCATGATGGCTATTTATCTTCTCTTGGCCTGCCTGCCGGAACGGTTGCCTCTGTTGTCAAAGGATTTAATGGGAAATATTGGTTTGTTTACGACAATCTGGGTATATACGTTTATTCCAGCGTTGACAAACTAGCCAAACCATTTATTAAGAAAACCGGGCCAAACCCTTCGCAAAACATTTCAGCAATTGGGGAAACAAAAGATGGAAAGCTATGGCTGGTTTATCAAAATGGATTTTTGCAGCAGTATGATACAAGATCCAATAAAGTTATTTCCTCTAGTTCGGCTCTCCAAAAGCTAACCAGGGGAAATAATGCATACAATCTTCTGATAGATCGTGATGGCGATATCTGGCTATGGTCTTTTGCTCATGGAGCATTTCTTTATTGTCCAAACGACAATTCAATTAAGCAGTTCAACGAAAACTCCATTGCGCATAAGTTACACTCTAATATGGTTAGTCAAATAATTCAGGATAGGAATGGTTTGATTTGGGTGGCGACAGATCATGGAGGGTTAAACCTGATCGATAAGAGTAATAATTTTAAGATCAGCTATCTTCTAAACAATGCTAAAGATCCTGGAAGTATTAGCCAGAACAGCATTAATACGATATACGAAGACGACAGTGGGATTATCTGGTTGGGAACATACAAGCAGGGAGTTAATTTTTTGAATGTCAACATCGTAAAATTTCCTTATTACCACCACGAAGAATCTAATGCAAGAAGTATTCAGTACGATGATGTAAATCAGTTTGTGGAAGACAAACTGGGCAACCTTTGGATTGGAACAAATGGAGGTGGTTTGATTTATTTCGACAGGAAAAACAACACTTTTAAACAATACTTACATAACCCGGATAATAAAAATAGTCTTAGCAGCAATGTAATTATAAGCTTATGGATTGATCATGAGGATATGCTCTGGATCGGGACTTTCTATGGCGGACTGAACAGATTTGATGGAAAGACATTTACTCATTACAGGCATAATGACAAAGATGTTTCTAGTCTGGCTGACGATAAGGTGTGGGAGATTTTTGAAGACCCTGAAAAGAATTTGTGGATAGGTACTTTAGGCGGGGGGCTTGATCTTTTTGACAGGAAAACTAATCGGTTTGAGCACTTTAAGCAAAAGGAGGGAGCCCCGGTTTCCTTACCTTCAAATTATATTTCGGCCATCCTGAAAGATAAAAAAGGGAACTTATTGATAGGTACTACCAACGGTGTTGCAGTTTTTGAAAAAAATAAAACCACGCCAACTATTTATCGCCATTTGAATGCGGCAAATAGTTTAAGCAGTAATAATGTTATTAGTTTACTGGAAGATAGTAAAGGACGAATTTGGATAGGAACCGGCAACGGATTAAACCTGTTTAATGAAGGCACAAAAAGCTTTAAGGTTTTTACCACCGATGATGGGCTTCCTGATAATATTATAGTGGGCATTCTGGAAGATAAGCATCAAACACTTTGGCTTTCCACCCCGAATGGCTTATGTAATGCTATTCCAAAGCAGAAAGGAAACAGTCTGGATTTTTCTGTGATTAATTACGACGAAATGAATAACCTTCAGAATCGTGAATTCAATGAAAATGCAGCATTTAAAACACGCACAGGTGAATTAGTTTTCGGGGGGCCTTCTGGCTTTAATATTATTGATCCCGCGAAAAAACAGAAGCTTGTTTATCATCCTAAAATTGTTTTTACCAATTTGCAGATATTAAACAAGAATGTTGAACCGGGTGAATTGATTAATGGCCGCGTTCTGCTTGGCCAATCTTTATCACGACTTCAAAGTATTGATCTTAAGCATAATGAGAATGTTTTTAGTATTGAGTTTGCTTCACTTGATTTTGCAGGTAATCAGTACGCATACATGCTGGAAGGGTTTAATTCAGGCTGGTTGTATGCTGATGGCACTCAGAGAAGGGTTACTTATACAAACCTGGATCCGGGGCGGTATACATTCAAAGTAAAGGTTTTAAACAGGGACGGTTCCTTTAGCAATATAAAAGCCTTAAATATTAATATAAAGCCGCCGTTTTGGAGAACACCGGCTGCATATATTGCATATCTGTTGCTTTCAGCAGCATTATTTATGCTTATCCGCCGTATTGTATTAGAAAGAATACGGCTGCGATTCGAAGTACAGCACCAAACACAGGAGGCAGAGCGGGCTCATGCAGTAGAACAGTTTAAAACGAAACTCTTTACCAACGTAAGCCATGAATTTCGTACTCCCTTAACGCTTATTATTTCTCCCTTAGACAAGATTATTAAAAATGTTAGTGATGAAGAATTAAAAAAGCAATTGGGCTTTGTACAACTTAACGCAAAACGGTTATTAAATCTGGTAAATCAGCTTCTCGATTTCCGAAAGATGGAGGTACAGGAAGTAAAATTACATCCGGCAACAGGAGATATTATTGCTTTTTGTAAGGACATCAGTTATTCGTTTACCGACATAGCAGATAGGAAGGATATCCAGCTTTCATTCTCTTCTAATATTGACAGTCTTGAAATTTTCTTTGATAAGGATAAGATTGAAAAGATTTTATTCAACCTTTTATCCAACGCTTTTAAATATACTTATGACAATGGATCGGTAGCTGTAAACCTTATATACAAGCAGCCTCACAGTAACGAAGACTCCGGTACGCTTGCTATAGAAATAAAAGATTCGGGTATTGGAATTCCACCTGAGATGCATGACAAGATCTTCGAACGGTTTTTCCAGGCAGATGTACCTCAAAGCATGGTAAATCAAGGAACAGGGATTGGTTTGGCAATTACAAAAGAGTTTGTAAGGCTTCATAACGGCGTTATAACCGTAAAAAGTGAGCAGAATGAAGGTTCGTGTTTTACGGTTCTACTTCCTGCAAAAAAGATATATCAAGTTCCAGCCAGGCCCACAGAATTAGAAGACGTAGAAGATGGAGAACATTCGCAACTGGACGAAGCTAAGAAGAGCCGTAAGAAGAAAACATTACTACTGGTAGAAGATAACGAGGACCTTCGTTTTTACTTAAAAGACAGTCTTAAAAGCCTGTACTATATTGAAGAAGCGGCGAACGGAATGGCAGGTTGGGAAAAAATAAAGCAGTGCAATCCAGATCTTGTTGTGAGCGATATCATGATGCCTTTAATGGATGGGCTTGAATTGGCTCGGAAAATGAAAAGTGAAACACTTACTGCCCACATCCCGATTATTCTGCTGTCAGCCATGGGAAGTGAGGAAAAGCAATTAGAAAGTTTGAAATTGGGGGTAAATGATTACATCACCAAACCTTTCACCTTTGAAATCCTGGCGTCACGGATCAGAAATTTGTTGTCGCAGCAAAAGTTATTGCAAAAAAGGTTTAAAAAGCAAATAGAACTTAATCCGGCAGAGGTAACTATAACGTCGCTTGACGAAACGTTTCTTAAACAAGCCTTGGGGGTGGTAGAAGCCCATATAGCTAACCCAGGTTTTTCTGTTGAGGATTTCAGCCGGGATATGAATATGGCCCGTGCAACATTATATAGAAAGGTTCTTGCACTTACGGGAAATACACCTATAGAGTTTATCCGGTCCATTCGTTTAAAAAGAGCAGCGCGGCTATTAGAAAAAAGCGGTATGTCTGTTACTGAAATTGCTTACGAAGTAGGTTTTAATAGTCCCAAAAATTTTACTAAGTTTTTTAAAGAGGAATTTAACGTATTGCCTTCTCAATACGTTGCAAGTAAGAATCTGAGAGCTTAGATGAATGATTATTACCTTAGTTCTACTATAAGTATGCCGTTTGCAGGGCGTGGGCGACGTTTCTTGCTCTTTGCGAGAAAACGGCAAACGGAAGCTCATTGAGACAATTAAAAAACAGATTATTTCTCAATACTTGCCAATCTCGAGGAGAGGGTATAAGACTTTGCTTAGTATACCTCACTTTATCCTTCCCGAATACTCCTATGGAGACACTTTTCTAAACACACACACACACACACACACACACACACACAAAGAGTCAAGCCTTTCAGGCTTGTTTTGATGGGGTTATAACCACGGGTGGCACCCATGGTTACTTGGAGTCAAGCCTTTCAGGCTTGTTTTGACGCCTTTTAGGCTTGCCTGGTAGCAGAATATGCTATGCTGGCCATTCGGAACAAGGAGGAGAATTATAGCGATTTGAAGTTGTGGTACACAATAGGAAATACTCGGGACACCAACAGCGGATAGGAGCCCGTTGCAGGTGTCTCCACCTGCAACTTCTAGCCTTAACTTAATAGCATTCGAGGAGGGGAAAGCAAAGTGCATATTTGGAATTATTGAACAAACAACGCCAGTTTTTACTGTCCAATTTTTTTCAGATCTGCACTTATAGAATAGCTGTATAGTTTGAAAAATAAATAATGTCCTTCGTGGAATTTTTATTTACCGTAATCATTTTTAAGGGGCTCATGTGGGTTCGCAAGCCTTTTTTGGGGGGGCAGTTATCGCTGTTTATGTCCTTGATTGCCTTAACGGCTCTTTCAAATTTTCTTCTAACAAAAAGCTTAAAATTACGCTTTCCGGTCTGTTTTCCGCTGTATTGATAGTGAAAAAGCGGTTTTGATTAACATTATCCGTTTAGATAAAACGATTATCTCCATTCGGATTCATCTCTCGGAGGTAATTTTGAATACTAACAATTAACTAAGAAACCAGAATAAGGGAGTTCATACTTGCAGCGTCAGGATGCGCCGGTAAATTGAAAAGGGAGTTAAAGTACCTCAAAAGAATTCAGGCTTTTGTGACATTTCATACCATAGATAGAATGCAATGATTGAGTACCCTGTTCGGATCAATATATAAAATAGCTGTGCATTTAATTTAAAATAACCATTGCTGTATATGAAAATAAACCAACTGTCTATTTCTTCTGTGCGCGTCTTATTCGCAAAAGCATCACCCTGTATTAATATAAAAGATGGGGTTATTGTTTTTACGGATTTGATGCAAACTCCGATAATAAAAATATCAACAACGGGAAATTAATTACAAAAATGTAACCAATTCAATTAACAAATATGCAACTAACCAAAACGATTCGTTTGCGATTATTGCTGCTCTGGGGAGTTCTGTCTGTATCCCTATTCAGTACAAACACTTACGCACAGACAAGAAAGATCACCGGTACGGTGATCGAGCAGAAAACCTCAGATCCGCTCCCTGGCGCTTCTGTTACCGTAAAGAACGAAAAGCGCTTTGCCGTCACCGATGCATCCGGAAAGTTTACTATCGAAGCAACAACCGGTGATATAGTGGTAGTAACAATGCTGGGATTTCAAACAACTGAAGTAGTTGTTGGTACTGGCAATACGGTAAAAGTGAAGCTGGTTGAAAAGCCTTCTCATTTATTGAATGAAGTAGTGGTTAACGTGGGTTATGGCACAGTAAAAAAGCAAGATGTTACAGGAGCCGTTAGTTCCATTAAAGGAGAAGATCTAAGAAGTACGCAGCCCACCACCTTCGAGCAAGCACTTCAGGGTAAAGTTGCCGGGGTTGTTGTTCAGCAAACTTCGGGCCAGCCAGGGGGAGGCGTTAGCGTGCAGATCCGGGGGGTGCAAAGTATAAGTGGAGGATCGCCCTTGTACGTTATTGATGGGGTATTTTACGGTGGTGCTATTACCACTCCGGCGTCTATGGGGGCCGGAACAAACCCAATGGCGGGAATAAACCCTTCAGATATTGAATCTATTGATATCCTGAAGGATGCATCAGCTACGGCCATCTATGGTTCGCAAGCTACCAACGGGGTAGTTGTAATCACCACCAAAAGAGGAAAGGGAGCTATTCCAAGCATTTCCTACGAAATGTATACCGGTTATCAGCAACTGCCATCAAAGGTTCAGGTAATGAACCTGAAGGAGTTTGCAACCTTTATCAACGAACGTAACAACAAAGGTGCAGGATGGGGGTTCGATGCAAGGCCTGAGTTTGTTAACCCGGAATATTTAGGCGAGGGTACCGACTGGCAGGATGCCCTGTTCAGTAACGCCCCTATGAGCAATCATTCACTCAGCGTAAGCGGCAATGAGGGCAGGACAAGTTACTTCTTCTCCGGTTCTCATTTTAAACAGGTGGGGATAGCAACGGGATCCAGTTTTAAAAGAACTTCTTTCAGGCTTAACCTGGATAACAAGACCACAAGCTGGCTAAAAGTTGGTACCAGCCTTCAGTTCGTTCACATGAATGACAATGTGGGTACCAGCAGTGGTAACGTTATTCACACCGCTTTAAGTCAGACACCAGACATTCCTATCAAAAATGCGGATGGTAGCTGGGGTGGCGCTTACAACAGAAATGGCTGGGTGAACAGCACGGTAAACCCTTTTGCTGTTGCAACGATCAATGTAGATAAGGTTAACAGGAACCAGATTTTTGATAATACCTATGCTGAAATAATTTTTTCAAGAAATTGGACTTTGAGAAATGAATTTAATGCAAGTTTCTCTATGGCTAATCAGGAAAGGTTTAATCCATCTTATACGTTTGGCACTGTAGTGAACAATAACAATGGCGGTGCATTTGGTTATTCTCAAACATTGAATACTGTTTTCAGAAATTATCTGACCTACGCACGTGTATTTAGAAATAAATATAATGTGAACATAATGGGCGGCCACGAAGCGATATTAGACCAGAGTGAAAGTTCAAGTGGTAGCCGGAGCAATTTCCCTACAAATAATGCGGTCGGAATTGATGGCGGAGATCCCACTACCGCCAGGACCGGCAGTTCTAAAGGCCATACTGCCGTTGAGTCGTACTTTGGACGTTTAAATTTCGGGATCAATGAAAAATACCTGTTTACCGCTAACCTGCGTGGCGATGGTTCTTCGAGGTTTGTGCGTGGAAATCGTTGGGTAGCCACTTATTCAGGTGCTTTCGCCTGGAGGATAAAGAACGAGAAATTCTTAAAATCTGTTAAAAGTGTCAATGATTTAAAGCTGCGTTTGGGCTATGGTTTAACTAATAACCAGGGTATCAGTGCTACTGCTTATACAACCACATTGAGTACGGTACCTACCGGTTTGACGGGTATTGCCCAGTCCCTCGATAACGTTCCAAACAGTAAGGTTAAATGGGAGACGACTAAAGCCAGCAATATAGGCTTGGAAGGAACTTTCTTTAACTGGCGTGCTAATTTTTCAATAGACCTTTATGACAAAACAACCGATGGCCTTTTACTTCAGCTGCCTTTGCCGATGTATTCAGGAGCAGCAGTTGGCTGGTCTCCGGGTGCCTTAATCGCTCCTTTTGTTAACATAGGTTCCATAAACAACAAAGGAATCGATCTAAACATCGGCTTTACAGCAGTTAAGACAAAAAAATTTAACTGGAGAACAGAGGCGAACATGTCGCACAACATTAATGAAGTACTGAAACTGAATACTGATGGGGCGTCGTTGAACGGATGGCCTGTTAGTAGAACAGTAGTAGGAAGGTCAATAGGGGAGTTTTATGGCTATAAAGTGGATGGCGGTGTTTACGCAAATATAAAAGAGTTGCAAGAGCATGCGCGTCCTGCTAAAAATGGCGACATCTTGCCTTATGGCCCTAATGGTGGAAGTATCTGGTTAGGAGACCTTAAATTTAAAGATAAAAACGGGGACGGAATTATCGATGAGGACGATCAGTACTTTCTTGGATCTCCAAGGCCCAAATTCCAGCTTGGCCTTAACAATACCTTTTCTTATAAAAACTTCAATCTGAATGTATTCTTCACTTCAAACATAGGGAACAAGGTATTTAATTCGATGCGTGTACAGGGCGAATGGCCAGGAACAAGTTTCGGTTACCTGAAAACGCTTAATAATTTTGCTAAAATCGAGATGATTGATCCAAACGGATCTCCCACAGACCCTGCCAACCTTCATGTAATCAATCCTGAAACACGGGTAGTGAGCCTTAGAAATGACAACACAAACGGAAATACCAGAACTTCCGATTCCTATGTTGAAGACGGTTCATTCCTGAAATGTAAAACGATCAATTTTAGCTACACTTTACCAACTAAGCTTATCGAGAAAGCACATATTAACTCATTAAGGCTTTATGCGAGTGTTTCGAATGCATTCATAATTACAAAATATTCAGGCCTGGATCCTGAAATCGGTTCATGGGATCCTCTAACTGCAGGTGTAGATGGTGGTTTTTATCCTCAGCCCCGTGTATTCACCTTTGGTGCTAATATTAAATTAACCAAGTAAGAAAATTAAATTTTAATATTAAAATGAACTCAATAATAAAAGCTATTACCTCGTCTCTTTTAGCGTTGCTGTTGCTGGCAAGCTGCTCTAAAGACTTTCTGGACCGGCCACCTTTATCCAAGGTAAATGCTGAAACCTTTTACCAGACACCTCAAGACCTGAGATTAGCCACCGCTGCATTGTATGCTGGTAATCTCTGGGGCGATTGGAACCAAAACTGTATGTTGCCCGTTGGAGATATTCTTTCAGGTAATTTTATAGTTGGCTGGTGGGGCGATGCCGCACAGTTAAATACCTTCTCGGTAACCAATACCAATGGTATTATGATCTCAAACTGGTCGTCCTTATACAAGATCATTGCACGTTGTAACGGCACGATCAATAATATTAAGAGAAAAACACCGTCTACTGTTCCTGATTCCACAAAAAACGGAGCAATAGCAGAGGCTAGGTTTATCCGCGGCTTTGCCTACTATAACCTTGCCCTTTTATGGGGGGCTGTGCCAATTATTGAAGATACGGAAGAGCTAATCACAAAACCATTGGTTAACCGGTTTAAAACAGAAGATGTATACCGGTTTGCCATTAATGACCTGATGTTTGCTGCCAGGCATTTGAAGGCGAGAGATGAAAAAGGAAGGTTAACCACCTGGTCTGCACAGGGAATGTTAAGTAAAGTTTATTTAACCCGGGCGGGCTTGAATTCGCAAAGCCAGGGTATGCGCGATCAGGCGTTTTTAGACAGTGCAAAGTTTTATGCCGGGAATGTAATTAAAAAAAGTGGCCTGAAATTGCTTCCAAATTATGCGGACCTGTTCAAGACACAGTTTAATGACAATGAAGAGTCTTTGTTTGCCCTGCAGTGGTCTCCCATTACTTCTGGTTGGTTAGAGGGCAATATGTTAATGGTCTATAGTCCTGACGCTAAAATATCACCCAGAGGGGAAGCTGGCTGGTCCTCTATGTTGCCATCCATCGATCTGTATAACCAGTATGAACAGGCTGACACGTTCAGACGTAAAGCTACTATTATGCTGAAAGGGGATCATTATCCTGAACTGGACGCTGCCAACGGAGGCTTTACATGGAATGGTGATTGTATTCTGAAAAAGCATATCGTAGGCAACGAGAAGGATAATAATGCACCTACCATGACCCGGACTTCTTCACCGGAGCATAATGCTCTATTAAGGCTTGCAGATGTGTACCTTATCTATGCCGAAGCGACTTTGGGCAACAATTCTTCTACCTCCGATCCGGAGGCTGTTGAATACTTCAATATGGTGCGCAGAAGAGCGTTCTTTAAAGATCCGTATGCAACTGATCCGGATTCGAAGGAATATGATGTTACTTCAATTACCGAAGATATGTTGATCAAAGAGAGAAGGGTGGAATTGGCTGCCGAAGGCCATTATTGGAATGATCTGGTAAGGCTAGCTTACTACAATTCACCAAAAGCTATACAGATACTGAGTCATGGAGGTGGTTCCAGTGCCGCTTCAAAACGCGTTTCCTTTACTTATGATAACAAGACTAAGACAGCAAAAGCAGCGGAGCCTAACGGGGATATCGTAGAGCCAACTATCGGAAGTTTCACTTTCCCGATTCCAGCACAAGAGGTTACAGCCAATCCGAAGCTGTTAGAGCCGGCAGTGTCCTATTATTAATTTCAGTTAAAAAAATGATGCTATGAATAAGATAACATTTAACAGAATTTATTCGCTCCTGATATTTTGTCTGGCGGCAGCTTTCACCCTATCACTGCCTGCCTGTAAAAAGGATCATATTGCGGCTCCGGTTATTACCGAAGTGCGGAATTACCTTCCTTCCCCAAATGATACCTCACAAGTAAGTATAAGGGACGGCCAATGGATTATTTTGATAGGAAAGAACCTAAGAGGAGTGCAACAGGTGTATTTCGGCGGTGTCCCTGCCACGATAAATGCTACGTTTATGGAAGACGAAAGTATTGTAGTAAAGGTACCTGCTATTCCTTTTGAATCTGTGCCGATGGACAAATTGAATGAAGTGACCGTAGTGGGTGAAGGGGGATCATTCACGTACCGTATCAACGTTACAGGAGCTCCTATCATTGCGCGTGTACGGAATTACGCACCGGCACCCAATGATACGCTCGTCTATGCAATAGTCCCTGGCCAGCAGGTCAACCTCGTCGGGTTCAACCTTAAGAACGCAACCAAAATAGCGTTCCAGGGGGTGGAGGCTGATTTAACCGCAGCAGTCTATACAGATTCCAGTGTTATTGTTAAACTGCCTGACGATTTTTCTGGTGCGGTTGCTTCACTGGCAAATAAAATTTCTTATAACACTAAAGTAGACTCAAGCAAGTATTCCATTATCATTTACGACCCGGCACTCCTGGCGTATTATAGCGACCCATTATACACCTTGCTTGCCGGAGGTATTGGTGAGGAAAAAACATGGAAGATTGATTTGAATCTACCCGCAGGGACTTCGACAAAATTCAATGGCCCTATGTATTTCGGAGGTGGTGGTTTGCGTTGGGGAAATCAAGGTGACTGGGTTTGGGAAGCCAGCTATCAAGGCTGGATGCCGCCAATAAAGGATTATGGCACCATGACCTTTGCTCTTAAAGGCAAATTTGCTGTCGTTCCAGCGTTAACTGTCAAACAAAAGAACCTGGAGCAAGCAACTAAAAATGGAACTTTTACAGGCGGTTACTTTATGGATGTCAATGCAAAGGTGCTGACCTTTGCTGATACTAATCCTCTTAGAATGACCTGGGATAGTGTAGACTGGACGAAAGCATACATCATTAGTCTTACTGAAGATGGCTTACAACTGGCCTTTAAGCATAAAGGCAAAAACGAGGTTGAAGTTTATAATTATGTGAAGCAGTAGAGGCATGCATTAATTTCTCAGCCTAAAAAAAACTTAGGATACTTTGGAATCCCCGCTCGACTAAACAGAACCGCGGCATTATCAATGGACAGCCGCGGTTCCTTAGCCAGCTGGAAATCGCTAATATTTAAATTTCAACCAAAAGAAAATATAAAAACTAACCAAAATGAATAATTTCATAAGGATTAAAAATATAAGGGCGGCAACATTTTTATGTTTCCTGTTCGTAATTGCCTTATTCTCTCCTTCCTGTAAAGAGAAGGAGGAGCCTATAGGCCAACTGGCTGTTTCTTCTCTGGATGTTGAAGCGGAACCGGAAGGAGATAGTACAGAAGTGACGATTACTTGCGACAATGTATGGACGGCATCAGTCAACAATTCAGTGCCCTGGATTACGATAGATCGTACAGGAGGCGAAGCTGGCTCTACAGCACTGAAGTTGAAGTTTACTGATAACCGGACCGGTGCGTCACGCTATGGTATCGTGACGGTTAAATCTCCTAACGGCCAAGCCCGTAGGATCAAGATCTCCCAGCCAAACCCTATTTTTCCAACATACAATACTTCGCCAAAAGCTCCCGATGCAACTGGCATGGGCAGTACAGCTATGCAATTGGCTCAAAGGATGACCATGGGCTGGAACTTTTTTAACACCATGGATGCGCCGGGCTGGGAAACCGCATGGGGATGGCCGAAGATTACCCAGCAACAGGTTAATCTGGTAAAATCAACGGGTATGAATGCCATAAGGCTTCCTGTTACCTGGAGCGCACACATAGTTGATCAAAAAACTTATAAAATAGACCCACTCTGGCTCGCCCGGGTTAAAGAAGTGGTGCAGTATTGCATGAATGCCGATATGTATGTGATACTTAATACCCACCACGATGGTTATCTTGACTGTAAAGCCAGAGGCATTAAGCAGGATTCTGTTAATGCCAAGCATAAGGCAACCTGGGAGCAGATAGCCACAACCATGCGTGATTTTGATGAGCGTTTGATATTTGCCAGTGCCAATGAGCCTGATGCGAAGACTCAGGAGGAAACGGAAACCTTAATGCGTTATCACCAAACGTTTGTTAAAGTTGTACGCAGTACCGGTGGTAGAAATGCCTATCGTAGTATAGTTATTCAGGCACCTTCCACATCCCTGGAGTTGATGGTAGAACAAACCACACCATGGCCTACCGACCCTGTACCTCAAAAAATGATGTTTGAGTTCCATTTTTATGCCCCACCAAACTTTTGCATACTGGGTGACGGGGGAAATCCCCTACCTGCCGACGCAAGCTGGGGAAAAGAATGGTATTTCTGGGGAAAAGACTTTCATACAACTAACCCGCTTTTCCTTGATCGCAACTCTGATTTGAACTGGGGTGATGAGAGGTATGTAATTAGTGCTATGCGCAGCGTGAAAGAGAAGTTTACCTCCAAAGGTTTACCTGTAATTATGGGCGAATATGACATACAGTGGCATGCCGATAATTTAAAGGGCTATACGGCCGATTCACTATTATGCGTAAGGTCAGGCTGGCATTATTATTCTGTTGTTACCAAACAGGCCAAGATAAATGGTATAGTACCATTTTTATGGGCCGGTGTATTTTCCCGTGGGAAACCGCGTTCAGACGGTTGGCCAGAGAGGGATGCCATTATAGGAAGCCCGCAAGCACTGGATTCATTGAAAATAGCCGGAGGCTTTTAATTAAAGGAATAAATAATATAATGTCCGTTTAATTAAAGAATTAAAGGTGCTGGTGAGGACACCAGCACCGGGCGTTTTGCCGTGGTTGGTGCCCCACCAACCACTTAACTAAACGAAATTGATCGATAATAATATGAAGTATGAAAAATGAAAGCCTCGGGATGCTTTTAAGTTTCCTGTTCGTAATTGCCTTATTCTCGTCTTCCTGCAAGGAACAGGAGGAGCTTGTGGGGGCACTGGCTGTTTCTTCTTTAGATGTCTTGCCCGCACCCGAGGGGGATAGTACAGAAGTGACGATTACCTGCGACAGTAAATGGACAGCAACAGTCAATAATACGGTGCCCTGGATTACTATAGTAGGTAGTACAGCGGGTGAAGCCGGGGCTGCTAACTTGAAGTTAAGGTTTAGCAGCAACGGTACCGGTGCTACACGCAATGGTATCGTGACGATAAAATCCCCTAACGGTCAAGCCAGGAGGATTAAGATTTCACAGATAAACATGTATTTCCCATCGTACAATATTTCTCCAAAAGCTCCTGACGCCACAGGGATGGGTAGTACAGCTATGGAATTAGCCGCGAAAATGCATTTGGGAATTAATATTGGCAATACCTTTGAGGCGCCCGGAAACGAACAAGGCTGGGGTTCCCCGATCATTACAGAAGATTGGATAAAAGCCGTGAAGCAACATGGGTTTAATGCTATCCGTATCCCGGTTCAATGGAACTGGCACCATCAGGCCGATTCGATGAAGGCGAAGATTGACCCGGCCTGGCTTACCCGCATACACCAGGTGGTTAAATACTGTACCGATAACGATATGTACGTTTTCATCAATATCCACTGGGATGGCGGCTGGATGGAAAACAACTGTACGCCTGCTAAGAAGGACTCTGTAGCTGCACGAACAAAAGCGTTCTGGGAGCAGATTGCTACAAAAATGCGTGATTTTGATGAGCATTTGATGTTTGCGAATGCGAATGAGCCGAATACTAAGAATGTAGAAGAAATGAAAGTACTGCTTTATTATCACAAAACGTTTATCAACGCAGTGCGTTCTACAGGGGGCAGGAATACCTACAGGTGCCTGATCCTTCAGGGAACCAGTGAATTGCTCCATGCAGCTGATTTTCCGCACGACCCTACGCCGAACCGCCTGATGTTTGAGGAGCATAATTATACGCCGTTCCAGTTTACGTTGATGCGTGATGGCAATGCAAGCTGGGGTAAGATGTTCTACTACTGGGGCGTAAATAATCACTCCACAATAGAACCAGATCGTAATCCGAATTGGGATTGTGAAGAGACTGCGCAAGCGCAAGGTTTCGACCGCCTTAAGAGAGAATTTATTGACAAAGGAATTCCTGTAATGTTAGGGGAGTACGGCGCCTATAGAAGAAACGGACATCCCTTATATGAACCGAAGGAACTGGAGTTGCATAATAAATCTGTTGATCACTGGATTAAGTTTACAACGAATGCGGCTGTTACGCGCGGTATCGTACCTTTCTGGTGGGATACAGGAGGCCTTATCAGACGTAATAACGGCTTTACTGTTGGAGATCAGCGTTCCCTTG
>Ga0307408_100001850_pt1 | contig 15422 bp, 9 predicted proteins | sample 322Cmetagenome_FD_202116 | JGI IMG/M metagenome (GOLD analysis project Ga0307408, IMG submission 202116) | Maize rhizosphere microbial communities from greenhouse at UC Davis, California, United States - 322HYB-C-3 | ecosystem: Host-associated > Plants > Roots > Rhizosphere > Soil | place: USA...
CTTTGTCTCAGAAAAATTCTCTGTGACCTTTGCGCCTCCTCCGTGCTCTCTGTGTTAAAATTAACACGCCCTGGAATCTGTTGTTCCTTTATTCTTAGCTCCTCGGCGGGATTGGGCGAATCTATACAACTGCCCGTTTAAGCGCCTGGCTCTGTGATCTCTTTTTAAGCTTCGCTTAAACCCTTTGTGTCAGAAAATTCTCTGTGACCTTTGCGCCTCCTCCGTGCTCTCTGTGTTAAAATTAACACGCCCTGAAATCTATTGTTCCTTTATTGTTAGCTCCTCGGCGGGATTGGGCGAATCGAACTCAGGTTAACGATTTTCCCTTCTATCGAAGCTTCTCCAAAACCTTCTTAGAATTGTACACTTCAAAATCATAAATACCTGAAGGAAGCTCAAAAATATATTTTCCATTTCTTTGCCCGGTATACCGGACTTCTTTGAAATTAAGAAGATGATTACCTTTAACTACATCTTTACTGGAGCTGGCATTAAGGATGAGGGTAGCCGTTGTATTTGATGGAACTTTAAAATGATACGAGCAAATATTTCCCTTTACATTCCAGCTGCTTTCTATTTTACCATACATTGAATAATAAAAACCTTTCGCATAGCTCATTTTTCCTGTTGGATCAGGCTCGGGATTTAAAATAAAATGCTTGAAGCCCGGGTTATCAATATCTCTTTGAATACCTAATGAGTGATCGTACATCCAGGCTCCAACGGCCCCGAACGAATAGTGGTTAAATGAATTCATGCGATTGTTGCCGCCAAATCCATTTGTATGTGTATAGGAATTCAGTCTTTCCCAAATAGTAGTAGCACCCTGTTCAACCGAATATAACCAGGAAGGATAGGTAGTTTGCTGAAGCAGGCGATAAGCCATATCCGAGTGTCCGTCGTCGGAAAGAGCCGGAGCAATCCAGGCTGTACCAATGAAACCAGTCATCAGAGAATATGGTGAACATAATGCGCCGTTATCTGCTTTATTCTCCCGGGCTACGGTTGCTCTAAAATTATTTTGAAACAGAGATCTTCTATTTTCATCAATGATATTGAATGCCAGCGGCAGAACATAGGAAGTCTGGGTATCTACGCTTTTGCCGCGGAACTGGGTTTTGCCGCTTTGCTCGTCTACGTATGTTTTATTAAAGAATGCTTTCCTTTCGCTGTAAAGTTTTTTCAACCATTCTGCATCTTCCTTCTTATTCAAAACTGCAGCTATTTTACCCAATTGCTCCAAATCATAAATCAGGTACGATTCCCAAAGAAGGCTCTTTTCCGTCTTGTTGTATTCGGGACTGAGCCAGTCACCTAAACCATACCACTTATCCCTGTCTTTTTCATCCAGTACATTTGTTTTCGGATCAATACTGCGAATCAGAAACTCTATATACCTCTTCATCGCATCGTAATGCTCTGCAAGCAATTCTTTATCACCATATTGCTGGTAACTCTCCCATGCCACTGTTACACCGGCGCTACCCCAGATAACTCCCCCGAATCCTCCACCTAAAGGAGCAACGTCTGTAAAGCGGCCATCTTCCCTTTGAACGTCTCTCATTGCAAGCATGTGTCGCCTTAAAAACTGCGGCATGTTTGCCAGATAAGTTGCCGTACGACTAAAAACGGAAATATCGCCACTCCATCCAAGTCTTTCGTTCCGTTGCGGGCAATCGGTTGGTATTGACATAAAGTTAGCATAGCTTGACCAGGTAATATTTTCCCAGAGCTTATTTACTTTCAGATCGGATGTTTCGTAATGCGAGGCAAGCTGATGAATTGAACTCAACACTTCTCCTTTTACAGCATCTAAGGGCAATGCCTTATCAATTCCTGTTATTTCCAGGTAACGGTAACCGTGGTAGGTAAATCTCGGATTTATCGTTTCGTCCCCACCCCTTGTTATATAAATATCCTGAGCCATTGCTGCACGAATATTTTCAAGCATAATCATTCCAACATTGGCTTTATATTCCGGCAGATCGGGATATTTTACTTCGGCAAAACGCAGCGTAATTTTTTTACGAGGCTCCATTCCTTTCAGGTTAATTTTAGGTACACCCGCCATGTTCTGCCCCATGTCGTAAACGAAAACGCCCGGCCTTACCTCCGCAACAGATATCGCTGTAAGTTCTTTGATCTTTCTTACCGCATCTCCGCACTGACCAATTAATGCCATTCTGCTGTAGTCGTCCACCATCGGCATATTTGCCGCTTTGTTTCTCTCGTCAAGGCTAATGTTTCCATTTAATGGGATTTCGACTGTTTTTTTCCATAGCGAGCCATCAAATGACGCAGAAGCCCAGTCTTTCACCAACAGCTCTTTTGATGCATCATATACTTCACCCTGGAAAAAACTGCCGTACACAATGGGGCCATTATTGAAGTAAGTCCAGGCAGAAGGATCAGTTACGATCACTTCTTCTTTTCCGTTGGCATAAGTAATTACAAGTTTAGCAAGCAAGGATTGCCGATCGCCGAAAAAGTTCCAAAACTCACCCATATAAGTGCTTCCGCCACTCCACCAGCCCTCACTGAGGATAGCACCAAGGGCATTTTTACCACTAATGATGTCGCGGCTTACGTCGTAAGTCTGGTATAAATGCGTTTTATTATACTGGGTTAAACCCGGATTAAAATAGTCGTTTCCGATGCGCTTTCCATTCAAAAACACTTCGTAAATCCCTCTGGAAGTAACATAAAGACGAGCTTTCGACACAGCAGATGCTGCTACAGTTGAAAACGTAGTGCGTAGCATAGGCGCCGAGTTCCTGGCAGGATTGATAAGAATAAGATTGCCCTCTCCTTTACCTTCCATTTTTAAAGGCGATGAATGTGCAGAAAACAAGGTATTTGAAGGGCTTCGGTAGTTCCGGATATTCACATCTGAAAAATAGGCCACCTGATTTTTGGCAGCACTAAAGCCAATACTCCCAATAACCGGAAAGGCAATAAAATCGCCACCTTCGCCTAAAGGATTAAGGTTTGTTTTACCTACAAAATTCTCTTTTTTGTCCCCATCGATATAAACCTCGGTTCTACCCAACATTGATGAGAGTGAGATGATATGCTTGTCGTATTTGTTTTGTTCGTTAATAAGAGTGGACGAAACTTCGAAACTCTTAAAAGGCGTGTTCCTTTTATCAGCAGGAGCAAATCCAGCTCTATAGAAATGCAGCAATGCAGGCTTGCCCGACTTTAAAGTTTCAATATCAAGTTCAACACATATAAATGAACTGTCTTTGGGGTTCTCCAATTGATACAGATTCTTATTTTTATCCATCAAACGGCTATCGTTAGCGCCATATACAAAGCCGGCTCTGGTACTTTTTGAGGCACGATCTAGTTGAAGAGAAAAGCTGAGTCTGAAAGTGGGCAGGTAATCGGAATAAAAAGGCAGATCACCGTTACTTCCTCCAATCCATTTGGCACCGCTCCAGGCGGCGGAGTTCGGATCGGGGTTCATGAGACCGGTTTCAAACCAGGAGACAGCCTCGTGCTTCTTTTTGTCCTGATCCCATACAGAAACTTTCCAGTCGTACCTGGTGCTCGGTTTTAAGGTGCCGCCGCTATACTTAATATTTAACGAGATATTCGAGGAAACTTTACCCGAGTTCCAAACCATCTGGCCCAATTCATCCTTTACTATGATCTGATACGCCGTTTGATAACGGGAGGATGATACCGATTCCATTTGCCAGCTGAAGCGCGGTGCTTTTAGATCGATCCCCAAAGGCGTTTCTAAATATTCCGTTTTAAGATTTACAATTTGAGTTTCGGCCTGTTGAGCAAAAGAAAATAAAGAAGAAGTGAACAGTAGAAAGAGAACAAATAAAATAGATCGCATAATTGGATTGAGTGTGTGTGTCTTGGTTATGAGCCTATATTAATGGAACAAAAAAGAATTTTAACAATGGGAACCCTATCCCCTAAAGAAGGTAAAACTTTATCCATATAAGCTTATTTGCAATCGCAAAGTTACAGTTCGAAACAAAACCAGCGGTGGGGAATGTTCCAAACTAATTGGTTGATTGATTCAAAAGTACGGTAATGCGATAATCTGGCAACCTGCGCTATCCGGTTCAGGCTTTAAAACAGCGCTACCATGATTACAAAGCCATAAAAAAGCCCCGAGCTTTTAGCAAACTCAGGGCTTTCTTCTTTCGATCTTCTCCTAATCAACCAGGCTCACCTGTACAGGCATCCTGGTTTCATCGTAGTATAAATTCAACGTTTTTGGCTTTTTACCTGCCGGAACCCGGTAAGTTATATCCGCAGATTCTTCTGTAGATTCCGGATTAACAGAAAGAGAGCCACCACTTTCTTCGGTGATTGCCGTGTTATCATCTAAAACCAACCGAAACTCGGATGGATAGATGCCGAAGTTATTTTGCCCGATCTTAAAATTATTGGTAACACTGATCTTGAACTTAATCTCCTGTCCTTCCGACTTACCATCGGGAGTTTGCAGATCAATTGCAGTTCCGGGAAGTAACTTGATAGTGGCTTCTTTCGCTTTGCCTAAAGTTACCAACTCGGGAGAAAAGTTCACTTTTTGTGTTGTCACCGCGGGGGTTGCACTTTCTGATGAAGTGGCCGAAGAAGATGACGGATTTGTTTCTGTTTGAGCTGCATCAGTACTGGCTGATTGCGACTCTTGACTTTTAGACTTACAGGCACCCAATAGCAGGGCTGCTACTGCAAGAGCAAGCATAGATGTTTTTCGCATAGGTTTTTTTTCTCAAAACTAATAATTAAGATTTATTATGCAAGCGGCTTTTGCTATCGGATCACATTAATTAACTTTCAGATCAAGCTTAAACGCAGTCCATCCATCTTTGCTGGTTAGGGAAAATTTATAATCATGATTCATCAGAATTTCTCTCGCCAGCATCAGGCCAATACCCTGACCGTTCTTTTTGGTACTGAAGAATGGAGAAAATAGCTGTTGAGATATTTCTTTGGGAATAGCCGGACCAGTGTTTAGAACAGACAGAGAATCCGCTTTAATAACTATCTTAATTATGCCCTTCGCAGGTGCGGCTTCAATAGCATTCTTAACAATGTTTATCAATACCTGCTCTATCTGCTGACAATCGGCTTGCACAATCAGCTGATCTTGCCCGGCTTCCCACTGCCAGTTCAGCTTCTTTTTTCGGGACTCGGGCTCCATTAGTGTTTGTACCGATCTTAAAACCTGTACTAAGTCAAATTCCTGTTTTACCGGCTCTGGCACCTTAACTACACGGGCGAAGTTCGACATCAGCCCGTTTAGGTTTTTGTTTCTTTCTATGGATACCTGCAGGGCGTTCTTGTAATCTTCGCGATCATTTTCATCCAGCTGCTGCTGATAATTCAAACAGGAGTTTAAGATGGAGTTGATGGCACCAATGGAATTATTTACTTCGTGCGACATCATTTTCACCACCCGTTCGTATGCAGCTTTTTCCCTGACGTAAATTTCCCTGGTCAGTTCTTCTATCATAAAGAACGTCCTGGCAAACCCTTTGTCAATAAATGTGGATCTATGGCATTTGAAAGACTGCATCCCGTTAAGGTTAATAACTTTCGATTGGTTTACTTCCAGAAGAGCCAGTTCTTCAGCAAGTTTGCCAGACAGTGCGCTTATTTCCTTTCCTTTTACATCACTCAAATACAGTCCCATTAACTCAAGCGCTGCCGGATTTAGGACATCAATTTTATCATCATAATCTAAAATGATAATACCCGTTGAAGAAGCCTGGATTAACTTTTCAAGAAAGGAACTTTTCTCAATCTGCTGAAGCCTTTCTTCCCGAAGCTGATCAATCATCAGGTTATAAACCGAAATCAGCTCATCCATCTCATTATTTCCAACCCTGATTAATTTGCTGCTGAAATCTTTATCCTTCAAGGATTCTATTCCGGCTGAAATAATATCAAAGGGCTTACCTATCGACCGGTACATCCAGACAGAAAAAGCCAATGAACCGAGAAGCAGAACCTCTCCTACCAGAAATAAATCCTGATTTTGATCCCGAATACAGATCAGGATAAAAATTAATATGGCATGCAGAACAAGGGAAAACAACAGGAATTTAGTTTTGAGTTTCATAGGGGATATTATACTTTTCCAGTTTGCGATATAATGTCCCCCGGCTTAAACCCAATGCCTTGGCTACCCTGCTGATGTTACTTTGATGAAATTCCATTGCCCTTTTAATCATAGACAATTCCATTTCATCGATTGAAAAACCAATTGGAATGCTGGCTGAAGAGCTATTTGGTGTTCGCTCAAGGTGAACTTCAAAATCTTTTATCTCTAGAATATTGTGTTCGGTGAGCAGCACGGTGCGTTCTACCAAATTCTTCAATTCGCGGATATTTCCTGGCAACGGTAGCGACTTAAGCCAGTTTTGTGCTTTTTTATCAATTTCCAGCCTTGGTCTGGTATATATTTCCCTAAGATTTTTCAGGAAATAATTAGCCAGCAAGGGGATATCATCTGCACGTTCCCGTAATGCCGGAAGCCTGATAATGATAAGATTAATCCTGTAATAAAGATCTTCCCGAAACTTCCCCTCGGCTACCATTGTTTTCAGATCGCGATTGGTAGCACAAACAACCCGGGTATCCACCGTGCGGGGGCGACTATCACCCAGAACTTCGTACGTACGATCCTGCAAAACCCGCAGTAATTTAACCTGGCTGTTGGGCTCCAGGTCTCCTATTTCGTCCAGAAAAATGGTTCCTTTATTGGCCATTTCGAAGCGACCAACTCTATCGTTCCGGGCATCGGTAAAAGCACCACGTTTGTGCCCAAACATCTCACTTTCGAACAAGGTTGATGAAATCCCGCCAAGGTTAACTTTTATAAAAGCCTTATTTGCACGAAGGCTATTATTGTGAATGGCTTCGGCGATAAGTTCTTTTCCGGTTCCGCTTTCACCCATAATCAGCACAGAAGCCTCGGTTTTACTCACCCTGGCAATGGTTTGAAGCACCTCCAGCAGTTGAGTATCTTCCCCCACAATATTATCGAAGCCGTACTTTTCATTCAGTTTCTTCCGGTTCAGGGCAGCCGGCGACTTTTGCTCGTCGGATAAATTCAAAGCCGTTTTAAGGGATTGTATGAGATGAGCATTTTCCCATGGTTTATTGATAAAGTCGGATGCGCCACGTTTCATTCCTTCTACGGCAAGGTTAATGGAACCCCAGCCCGTCATTAAAATCACCGGCAGGAATGGCTTTATTTTCTTTATTTGCTGAAGCGTCGCCAATCCGTCTTCTCCACTTGTTTCCATAGAGAAATTCATATCCAGCAATATCGCCTCAACAGGCTTCTCTGTCAGGTGCTTATATGCTTCTTCGGGATCTTCGGCTGTTATGGATTTAAAGCCTTCCTGTTTTAGAAGAAGGCTTAATGAAGTGCGAACAGCGATATCGTCGTCTATAATTAAGATCATAAAAGATTAATCTTCGTGAAGGGCTTCTGCCGGTTGAATCCGTGATGCTTTTAAACTTGGGTAAACAGCACAGCTCAACATCAATAAATATAGGAAGAGCGCCGACATAACCAGACTCAATATTCCATAGGTGGTAGTCATATTAAAATATTGCATAATTAACAATTGGATAGCGATTAACACCCCCGGCAAAATACCGATGCTTGTTAAAGTAATGGTTTCGCCGAGCAACTGCTTCCAGATTGCTGTAGATGTTGCTCCCATAGCGATACGTAAGCCGATTTCACTACGTCGTTTAGACAGATTGTATGTAAATACTCCCGTTACCCCGACAAAAACATTTATAATCAGAAATATAAAAACGACAAAGGCTAAAGTTAGCTGAATATAGTCTGTTTTATGCGCATACTTCTTCAAAAGCGATAACGGAATGTTCTGCTTTATCTCAATTTCTTTTAAGTCCAGTTTCGAAATGCTTCTTCTGATTTTATCTTCCAATAAATGGAATTGATTTGCATAATCTGACTTTAGCAGGAAACTGACATCGGGGTGAGATCCAAAACTAGTCGTATTAATAAAGTATCCCAGCGTCTCATCTGCCGACGAATTTGCTCTGAAATTCTCTACCACACCAACTATTACGAACCGGGCAACAATCTTTCTACTATTTGCCATATCTAGCAGGTCTATTGTTTTTCCTAAAGGAGATTTATCGCCGAATGTAACATCAGCCAAGCTTTTGGTAATAACCACCTTTCGGGTAAGCGAAGTGCTATTTTTGTCAAACATCCATTTTCCAGAATGCATTTTAATGTCGAGCACATCTTTAAATGCTTCATCTACTCGTAATTCGGCAACCTTGAGAACCTGTCCCTTGTAATTAATCTTTACATCCGTTCCTGTTTGATTAAATGGTACAAATTCAGGTTCACTTATAGCGTTTATTTCTTTAACAGATTGTAACTGCTGCTTTACGAATGCTGTATATTCTAGCCTCTTTTCGAATGGAATATTTTTAAGATCGATCTCAACTAGCCAGGCATTCTTGAATTCATACCCCAGAGGCTTAAAATAATTGCTAAACTTTTTAAGATTCAAGCCAAAAAAAAGAAACAAGGCAAGAAAGGAGATAAAGAGCTGAAGTAACAGAAAAAAGTTCTGCCTACGCTTGTTAATAATCAGTTTGAACAAATGGATGATCATATCGACTTTCCTCCTTTCAAAGATTGAACAACATTTAACCGTGACATTTTCCATGCTGGATATACGCCTGATAGCAAGCTGAATATAAAACAGCTAAACATGCAGACAACAAATATCCGCCAGCTCAGAACCATCGCATTAGCAGGGATCTTAAAGAGCGGATCATAGGCGTTTACCACATGAATTAAAATACGCGAGGCATAAACAGAAAAAGCCAGTCCTATCAACCCTCCAATAATTGTTATAATGAGATTTTCTATTATGAACTGAGTTGCCAAAGTTCCGGATGTTGCTCCAAAAGATTTTCGTACGCCAATTTCTTCTGCCCTTTCTACTATTCGATTTACATTCAGATTAACCATACTAATAGCCGGGATGGTCATAAATAACATAGTGATAACAAACAGAATAATCATCACTTTACCGTATTCGGGCTCTGCGTCGTCATAAGAACTGGTTTTGGCAAACTGTTCAAAAGCAGTAAATGCAAAAACTTTAATAGAATCTGCCCCATCCAACCGGCCTCTGATCATTCGCATTCGGTTTTTTAACTCGAACCGCACTTTTTCTATATCCTCAGATTTGGATAATAGCAATGCATTATAGGTCCCACTAACTGCTTTTTCAGTCTTATTTAAATTCTCATCAGATGTGTAGGGTATGTAAACATCCGAAAATATTCTGCTGAAAGGAGATGATGATTTTATTACACCAATTACCCGAAATCGCTGGCCGTAAATGCTTATCCACTTGCCTATAGCTTGTTGGCCGCCAAAAAAGTAGTCCTTCGTTTTTTCGTTAATTACCGCAACACGATTGCCTTTTTTAACATCATTGGTATTAAAAGGCATGCCTTGTACAAATTTAAAGCTCGCAATCTTCCAAAAATTTTCATCCGTGCATTTAAAGGCATGCGCTACATTTTTCCCTTTCAAGAAGGATACAAAACTGTGGTCGGAGAAAAGAGAGACAACAGAAACACTTTGCAGCCCTTTTAAGTTCTTCTGCAGAAAGAAAAGGCTTGGCCGGTTTACATCTGAAAATTTCCCCTCGTAACTTTTAACCTTCTCTAAAATAAGCGTTCGGCTCCGATTCGGCTCCGTGTCATTCACTCCAATTATCTGATCAATAAACGAAGCGAAAACAGTAATAATCATTATGGTGAAACTGATGCCCAGAAGGGAAAGGATGGTGTAATACTTTTTCCGCAGCATTACCTTCAGGGCAAGTTTTATGTAGTTTTTTATCATGACAACATTTTTATAGGATTAATTAATCTGCTGGCCATCGAAAAACCGGATGATCCGCTGGGTTTTCTTCGCCATGCTTTCATCGTGGGTAACCATTATGATGGTAGTTCCGTCGGTTTTATTCAGGTGGAGCATGATGTTCATCACTTCTTCGCCCATTTGGCTATCGAGGTTTCCGGTGGGCTCATCGGCAAGAATAACTTCCGGATTGCCAACAATGGCACGTGCTATGGCAACCCGCTGTCGTTGTCCGCCGGAGAGCTGATTGGGATAATGCTTTGTACGGGCACTCAAACCCACTTTTTCAAGAGCTTCCAGCGCTTTCCTCCGCCGCTCTGAGCCGGAAACTCCATTACGGTAAAGCAGTGGTAGCTCTACATTGTCTACCACCGACAGATCGTTGATTAAATGATAGCTCTGGAATATAAATCCGAGTTTCTGATTTCTGAAAGCCGCTAGTTTCTTGTTATTAAATTCAACAACCGCTTGTCCGTCAATGCTTATTGCTCCTGCGGTCGGCGAATCGAGCAGCCCCATGATGTTTAACAAGGTACTTTTGCCACAGCCGGATGGTCCCATCACAGCTACAAATTCGCCCTTATTTATATGGAGGTTTACTTTACTAAGCGCAATGGTTTCTATCGTTTTAGTGCGGTAAACTTTTTTTATGTTAGATAACTGTATCATTTTTATGTTCTTGTAGGTTGATTATTCTGTTATTTAAAATTTCCGACATTGCGTTTGGTGGCATGAAAATTACTTTTAGTTTTTGATTAAACTTCCTCCAAAAGAAGGTTTTTTAACCACAGAGTTCATGGAGGTTTTCACAAAGAACACGGAGACTAAGAGCTTGATTCCTTTGTGTAGCTCTGTGCTCCCCTCTGTGTTCTCTGTGGTTATTTATTCAGTATATCTTTTTCTTATTTTCAAAATCATACATTGTTAGCACCCTTAAATTGTAATAAGAGCTCCAGAAACTTTTTAGCGAGTAGATATAATCTCTTCGAGCCTGGTCTTTTTCCTGTAAAGCGATGTTGAGGTCGGTTATGCTGAGATCGCCCAGGATGTAGCGTTTCCGGGCTATTTCAAAACGTTCGGCAGCTGTTTGATCGGCTTCCTGATTGGTTTGCATCTGTTCCTTAATTACATTCAGTTGCTTAACCTGAGTTAAAATTTCCTGATCGAAATTTATTTGAGCCTGCTGAACCGCTGCCTGAACAAGTTTCTTATTTGCCTGTGCTGTTTTTACCTTTGATGCGCCCCGCCCCCAATCCATAATTGGTAATTGAAAACCCAATCGCACAACTTGTTGATCTTTAGCGCCCCGGTATATTCCTGCCGCATCGGTGGCTGCATTGGTTAATCCGAAAGAGCCGAAAAGATTTGCTTTTAATCCACTTTCGCCTTTAGCTTTCGCGATGTCTTTATCAGCTTCGAGAAGCGAGCGTTTAAACGCTATAGATTGCTGACGATTTTCCCGGGCTTCCTTTAAAGCTATAGCTTCCGAAACTTCAAACTCAGCCAAACGATCGGGCAACTGCAGCATTAATGGGTCCTGAGAGCTTAATCCTATGAAAGATTTTAATTGAAGCAAAGCTGTTTCTGCATTTACATTCGACTGCCCTACTGCTTTTTTAGCATTCAGTAATCCCAGTTTCAGGCGTAAGAGCTCATCCCTGGACAATCTTCCCAAAGCGGCTTTAGCTTCGCCGATTTTGTAAAGCGTTTCGTGACTTTGGAGATTTTTGGAAGCAATTTCTGCATTGATCTGAGCAATGAGCAGGCTGAAGAATAACTCCGTGGTTTCTCTTCCGATGCTTTCCACGTCCTGGATATATCGCCTTTGAGATTCCTCGAAACGTAATGGCTCAATCTTTTTATCCCATGAAAATGGATTAAAAGCAAACAAGGGCTGATTAAAACCAATTACCAGGGGATTACCATTATAACGGGTCTGGCGGCGGTCGAAGTCGCGAAAGCGAAGCATATTTGAGCCAATAAAAAGTTGTCCTCCGGTAATTCCGATGTTTTGGGTAATTCCCAGGTTAAGCTGAGAGTTATCGTTAATTACCGGCTTAAACTCTACTGTGCCTTCTGGCTGAATAACTGGAATATTTGTTTTGCTAAACTGCGGTAAAGAGCCATCCAAGCCTAACTGAGGATTATAGTTTGCCTTAAATGTTTTGTACTGCCAATAGTAGTTTTCTCGAATGGTTGCGGCTTGTACATAAGCCGTTGATTTCTCTTTAGCTATTGCGATCACCTCATTTAAGCTCATTTTAAGCGTATCTTTCAGCTGTCGGCTTTCGGAAAGCAGGGGAATGATAAGAGCTATTATAAGGATAATGGAACGTTTCATGATTGTTGATTTTTATTGGTTCTACTGCGAATTGACAGCTAAGCCTCTCAATTAGTGCCGTTTTCAAATGCAAGGTTATCCCTCCTATTTACTTAATCTCCACACTGTTCAAATGCACATACTCCTGCATGTCCGAAGTGATTACTTTTTCCCCTGCCTTAATTCCCGAAAGGATTTCAACATAATCTGAGTTACTCTCACCAACTTTAACCTTGCGTGCGGTAGCAGCATGTCCATTCTGCACAAAAACCGTTAGCTCCTGCGAACCATTGAATGCCGGTCCATTTTGTACACGGGTAGTTTTGCTTTTGTAAGCAGTTACCACAAACACATCTGCTTTTAAATTGGGGCGTAACAAAGGCGAGTTCTTCTGATCCAGACTGATTGAAAACTTTACGGTACCATTCTCCACGGCAGGCTGAACAGTTATAATTTTACCACGCAAATCGGCCCGGTCTATACGAACAATAGCAGTTCTTCCAGTCTTCACTTCGCCGGCATAGTTATCAGAAATAGTAGCTTCTACTTTATAACTGCTCAGGTCTGCAATACGAACCAGCTCGGCTCCTTCGCTTATCTCTGCGCCTATGTTATCGTTAATCCAGGTAATAACGCCTTTGCGAGGAGAGCTTATGGCTGCATTTTTCAACTTTGTATTAATCTCAGTAATGTCTTTTTCGCGGATGCTTATCTCATAACCGAGGTTCTTCAGATCAGCTTTCATCATCGCTTTTTGGTTTGCGATCTGATTCTGAAGCTGCTTAAGTTCCAGCTGAGCCACATCCAGATTTAAACGGGCCTGTTTAACACTTTCCTCAGTACCTCCACCAATATTTAATAATGATTGTTCATGAGCGAGGGCGGTTTCCAAACTTTTGATCCGGATCTCTTTTATCGAATACTGGGTTTTTAGTTCGTTTAGACTCTTTTGCAGGTTCAACTCCAACTGGTTGATCTTATTACGATTCACCTGCTGTTCTTCATTTAGTTTCTCAAAGGCAATAAGAGAAGACTCCTTATTGAGCGCAAGAATTGATTCGCCAGCATTCACAGTTTCGCCGGCATTATGCAGCACTTTTTCTATCCTTGCATTTACCGGACTCGTTATCAGCACTTCGTATTCCGGCATAATTACTCCCGATGCTCCAACAGTAGCTTCCATAGATCCTTCTTCTGCTACTGAAACAGTCAAGGTTTTTTCGTTAACCGACGGCTTTACCAAACTTCTGAATTGAATAAATCCAAAAGCAATACCAGCTATCACAATAGTTGCGGTTATATACGTTTTCGTTTTTTGTTTGCTTAACTGCCGGGATGATATTACGCGGTCCATAATGTATAATTTAACATTATAGTTCCAATCGAAATGCCAGACTTAAAAACCTAATAAACAACTACTTAAATAAATAAAAACAATTAAAGGTGTTCAAAAACGGACAGTGTGTTTTGGATTGAAACACAAATAGTCTGAAGGGCTTTTATGAGGCCAGGGGCGAAGGAATTTGAAGCTGCTTTTAAAGCAAAAAACACTAGAAAGTACTCCGATAATTTTATGTAATAAGTAGTTGGAAATGACATTCAATAACTACCTGATTAGGTTTTAACACAGAGGACACCGAGGAAGACACAAAGTTCACCGAGTTTCTTGAGCACAAAGAAGGTTTTAAGCCGGGCTTAAAGGGAGAGATCACAGAGTTGAGGCAAAACAGAGCTGAGGCAAATAGAATATTCTGTTTAGTCATGGGGCATGTTTTTTTTCAAATACCGAAGGCGCAGGTGACATTCGGATCGAGACGGCGGCTAATTGATCATATACATGTCAACAAGAAAAGGGAACAGTAAACCCGCTCCCTTCCTTTTCCTTATATTAAACCCCTTTAATCTAAGCTATTAAAATCTTGTTCGATGCTTCCGTTTACGCCGGATAAGTCACGAAGTTTCGGTTAATACATTTTTCTTAGATTAAGATGATATTCCTACTATTTAACCCGATGTAGCCATTTGCTGCTGGAACGTAATTACAATAAACTCTGCCGGTCGAACAACTGCCACTTTAATCGTCACATTCATAAATCCATTCACAATATCATCAGAAGTCATGGTAGTCCCCAAACCACAGGCTACAGAAAAAGCATCAGATGCATTTGCGCCCTGTAAGCCGCCCTGCTTCCATAAAGAGGTTAAAAAACTACTGATCATAGCCGTTACCGCCTGCCAGGTATTTTTATTGTTTGGCTCAAAAATATAAGCCTGAGCTGCAAGCTTGCAGGATTGTTCAATAAAGTTCATGGTACGCCTTACCGGCAGATACTTCCAATCCAGACTATTGCCATCCAGGGTGCGGGCGCCCCAAACTAAAATACCCATTCTATTGAAAAAACGAATGGCGTTAATAGATTTTCCAGAGATAGCATCCACATTCAGATCGGCCTGCTGAGCATCCGACAAAGAGATAGGCAAAGAAACAACACCTGCAATTGAAGTATTCGCCGGCGCCTGCCACACACCCTCCTGGTTGTCTACTGTAGTTATTACGCCTGCCATACTTCCGCTGGGGGGCAAAATATTTGCATCTGCCAGCACGTTGTCAATGATTTCGGCATACGTTTTACTGGCAATCAATAAAGCATTATTGTTTTGTTTAACTGTCAGTCCGCTATGGGGATTCTGAATATTGGCAATAATGGCCGCAACTGCAGGATTGGGATTATCGACCGGATTTAAGATAGGAAGCAAGGCCGAAATATCTCCTCCAAACAGGTTGGTATAATCTATATCCTGTTGCTGTAAAACAGTGGTGCAAATAAAAGGATAATAAGCTGTACCATAATTCAAACCTGTTTCCCCCGTATTACTGCGGAATGTTGAAATATCATTTGTATACAAAACAGGATCGGGATCACGTCCGCCTATTATATCGAAAATGGATATAGCTGTTTGCATTTGTGTGCATTGCAATAGCATCGACTGCATCAAAGTTCCATTTTCTTCTACAGAAAGCAAGGTAGCTTCCGGACAGATGTACATAGTAGGTTCCAGCTCAGTTTTCAATAAAGCCAAGCCATTCAGCAAATCGGCTAAAGACACGTTCGGATTGACGATCTGCTCGCCCGGTGTTATTGCCTTCCCGGAAGATGCACCATACGAACCTACCGAAACAAT
>Ga0307408_100001851_pt1 | contig 15420 bp, 18 predicted proteins | sample 322Cmetagenome_FD_202116 | JGI IMG/M metagenome (GOLD analysis project Ga0307408, IMG submission 202116) | Maize rhizosphere microbial communities from greenhouse at UC Davis, California, United States - 322HYB-C-3 | ecosystem: Host-associated > Plants > Roots > Rhizosphere > Soil | place...
TAATGCTTGCTCATGCCATGCATTGCGACGCTGGCCGATACGCTAATAAATACTGTATGTTTGCACAGTATATAACAAGGGAGACTGGAATGGCAAAAGCATTGGGCATTGGCGGGATTTTCTTCAAATCCAAGGACCCGGAGGCGCTGATGGCCTGGTACCAGGCTTGCCTGGGCTTGCCGGATGAGGCCAAGGAATATGCCTCCTTTGCTCCCGCCACCATGCCGTCGAACGGCGCCACGGTGTTCAGCCCCTTCAAGAGCACCACTTCCTACTTCGCCCCGTCCAAGCGCGAATTCATGATCAATTTCATTGTGGATGACCTGGATGGCGCGCTGAAGCAGGTTGCCGATGGCGGCGGCACGCTGGTGGGGGATGTGCAGTCGTTCGACTATGGCCGCTTTGGCTGGTTTATCGACCCGGACGGGAACAAGGTCGAACTGTGGCAGCCGACTGCTGCGGAGTGAGGAACTGACCGGGCGCCAGCCTGACCACTTTGCGCCCTGCTTCGGTCACCAGCATCACGATCCCGAATTTTCTCAGGCGGGCGAAGTCACTTTCTACCGCGCTGGCTGCGCAGTGCTGGGCGGCGGCCAGTTCAGCGAAGGTTTGGCTGTCCCACGAGAGTTCCGGTTCTCGCGTAGTCTTGCCGAAATAATGGCGATGAGAATATCCATGCGCATTGTCGCAGCCTAGCAGACCAGGGAGTAGCGCCACATCTTGCCGGTCGCAAGCTCAGTTTCAGCATAATCTTTCACCAATCCTCCGCCCAGTCGTGCAGGAATACGCATCACACGCGGGCCGAGAATATCGAGTTGCGCCAGAGGGGCTCGGCCTCGCTTCTTACGAGTCTTCGATGCAGCCATCATGTTGGCGCTCCGTCCTGGTGTCAAGGCGAAGCTCATGGTGGGCGCGGGCGGGGTCTCAGGTGCTGATCCACCTCGATAGCCGGCCAGCTGATGCTTTCCGTGCAGCAAGGTTGATGTAAAATTCAACCATTAAGCGCCATCCCACTTGCCACGCCATGGATTCCGTATCAGAAGCACAATTCGAGCTTGACCAATTGCGCCTGCAGGCCAAGCGTCAGTTGCTGGGGACGGTGGTGCTGGGCGTCATGGCCGGCCTGCTGGCGTTTGTCGGCCAGAGCGCGCTGGGGCAGGCGCGCCCGCTGCTGGAGTCTTCGTTCGGGACATGGCAGTCGCTTTACACCTTCGTGCTGTGGGCACTGGCGATTGCCTGGGTCGTCGCGCTGGCCCAGCAAGCCATGCACTTCCAGAACATCAGCGAACGCTTTGAGTCGCAGCGCCGCCTGGACACGGTTTACGCCGAGCGCGCGGCCAAGGCCCAAGCGGCCGAAGACGAGCGCCAGCGCCAGCGCGCCGAATCCGAAGCGCGGCAAGAGGCCGAACGCATCCGGCGCCAGAACAAGAACACGCGCAGCACCAAATTCGATTACTGAGCCCGCGCCAGTGCTGAAAAAAGCCATCAAAATCCTGCTGTTGCTCCTCGCCGCAATTTTCATGTTGGCGCTGTTGATCGAGACGCGCCTGGCCATCGCCACGTTCTTCGTGACGTTCTTCATTGGCTGGGCTATTGCGGGCCCGGCAAGATGGCTGGCCTGGACCGTGGTTTTTATCGTTGCCGGCACAGCCGCCACGGTTGCCCTGTATTTGCTCGTGAAACTGGCCGGCGATGGGTTGCTGGCCGGCGTTGCCGGTTTTGGCATTCTTCCGCTGACGCCCGCCTTCCTCCTCTGGCTTGCATCGCTGCTTCGCCGGCGTCATGGCTAAACCAGTCCTCGTACTGTTGCCTGGAATGGACGGTACGGGCGAACTGTTTGCGCCGTTCATTGCCGCGCTTGGGGATGAATTCGAAGTACGCGCAGTGCGCTATCCTGGCGATCATCGGGGCGGTTATGAAGAGTTGGAGACGCTGGCACGGGCAGCAATTCCGCACAACCGGCCATACGTCCTGCTGGGAGAATCGTTCTCAGGGCCGATTGCGGTTTCGATTGCGGCCTCGGCGCCCGGGCAGCTGCGAGGGCTTGTGTTGTGCTGCACATTTGCGCGCAATCCAAGGCCAGGGCTGGCGGTGTTAAAGCCCTTGGTCCATGCGCTGCCGTTCAAGGCATTGCCGGCGGGCTGGCTCGTAGCCGGGCAAATGCGGACTGCCTTCATGCGGGCAATGGACCAGGTGACGGCACCGGCACTCCGTGCGCGGATGCGTGCGGTGCTTTCCGTCGACGTGTGCGACCGGTTGGCGGCCTGCGAAGTCCCGATCCTGTATTTGCGGGCGATGCACGACCGGCTGGTTCCGCTCGCTGCAGCCGAGCTGATCGCACACATCAAGCAGGCGGCCAGGATTGCCGAATTCGATGCTCCGCACTTCCTGCTGCAAACGGCGCCCGAGCAGGCCGCACGCGAAGTCGCGGCCTTTGTGCGGCTTAATGGGCGGAGATAATCCCCAGCGCCATCACACCCAGGACGGCGATTGCCAGTGAAATGCCGTGCAGCATGCCCAGCAGCGCCCAGCGCCAGAACGTGCCCCACTTGCCCTTCTGGTAGACGCGCTGCATTGCCCACGGCAGGTAGCCAGCCACCCAGCAGAAGGCCACAAATTTCAGGAAGCCGTCGGACAGGAACATGAACACCCCAAGCATCACGAAGGCGAACGCATTGGTGTGCAGCGCGAACAGCATATGCTCGCCGTACTTCTTGCCGGTGCCGAGGTAAAGCACTTTGAGCCACAACGCGAAAACCGGCATCAGCAGGAAAATTGCATACGGCGCGTACTTATAGAAGCCCGCCTGCATCACCGCGCTCTTCTCGTGGTCATCCAGCTTGTCGAAGCGGTCGATGGCACGCGCGATACCGGGCGTTTCCTTTTCCAGCACCTGCTGCAGTCTTTCGTTGACGATCGCGGGCTGCTCTTTTGCTGGAGCCACGCGCCGTGCCGCGCCCGGAGGCGATGGGCGCGGGTCGACAGTGGCAACGTCCGCGTCACTGAATTTCAGGATGGCGAAGAAGATGATGCTGAGCGACAGGTACAAGCGCAGCGGTTCGACATAGCGCTTGCGGCGGCCAGCGAGGTATTCGGCGGTCAGCAGGCCGGGGCGGAACAGCAGGCGACTGATGGTGCCCCACAAGCGCCCTTCCAGCGCAACGTAGTGGCCAATGAATTCGTGCATGAATTCACTGAAGCTGGGGGCATGCAGGTGGGTCTCCTGCCCGCACATATGGCAGAAATTTCCGGAAGTGGTGGCGCCGCAATTGCGGCATGCGTTGTCGGTGGCGATATCCATATTGCAATGCTACCGGTGGAATTGCTTCTGTTCAAGCTGGCGACCGCCGCTGCAAGCCTTCGCTACCATGGATTGAGGAGGACGACACCATGGAACCGAACAGCAAGGACCGCAAGGTCAATACGCAGGCGCCCGTGGACCGCAGCGGCGGCAAGCGCCTGCCGCACGAGCGCGACGAGTCGCCGCAGGGCGAGAGCCAGCAAAAGACGCGCAGCGTGATCCGCCAGGCGGCGGAAGATGTCGAGCAAGGCCTGGTCGACACGGACTTGCACGGCAAGCCGGGCCTGCAAAAGCCGCAAGCGGGCAGCGAGTCGAAGGCGCATCCCCTGCCCGGCACCAAGCGCGATTGAGGCAGGCCATGCGAACCGCCATCCTGACCCTCGCCGCTTGCCTCGCCGCCGGCGCTGCCTTGGCGCAGAGCTATCCGCCAAGCTGGGGCCCCAACCCCAGCCTGCCCGAGCCGAACAAAAAGCTGATCCCGACCGTGAACGTGGCGCCGGTCGAGCGCTGGAAGGGCGACGACAATCCGCTGCCTGCGTCGGGCTTCAGCGTCAGCGCCTATGCGCGCGACCTCGACCACCCGCGCTGGCTGTACGTGCTGCCGAACGGCGACGTGCTGGTGGCCGAGACTGCCGCCCCGCCCAAGCCGGAAGACGGCAAAGGCATCAAGGGCGCCATCATGAAGCACGAAATGAAGAAGGCCGGTTCGGTCACGCCTTCCGCCAACCGCATCACGCTCTTGCGCGACATCGACGAACGCGGCGTGGCGAAAACGCGCGGCACCTTCATCAAGGACCTCCATTCGCCGTTCGGCATGGTGCTGGTCGATAAGGACCTGTACGTCGCCAACACGGACGCGGTGGTGCGCTTCCCCTACACCGAGGGCGCGACTTCGATCAGTGCGGCCGGCATCAAGGTGCTGGACCTGCCAGCGGGCCCGCTCAACCACCACTGGACCAAGAACATCACTGCCAGCCCGGACGGCCGCTTCCTGTACGTCACGGTTGGCTCGAACAGCAACGTCGCCGAAAACGGCATGGACAAGGAAGAAGGCCGCGCCGCAATCTGGGAATACGAGCGCGCCACCGGCAAGTCACGCCTGTTCGCGACGGGGCTGCGCAATGCCAACGGCATGGCATGGGAGCCCAGGACCAAAGCTTTGTGGACCGTGGTGAACGAACGCGATGAACTGGGCGAGGACCTGGTGCCGGACTACCTGACGTCGGTCAAGGACGGCGGCTTCTACGGCTGGCCTTACAGCTACTACGGCCAGCGTGTCGACACGCGCGTCAAGGAGCCGCGCCCCGACCTGGTATCGAAGGCAATCATGCCCGACTATGCGCTGGGCGGACATACGGCCGCCCTCGGCCTGGCCTTCTACGATGCCAAGCTGTTCCCGCCAAGCTGGCAGGGCGGCGCCTTCATCGGCCAGCACGGTTCCTGGAACCGCAAGCAGTTCAGCGGCTACAAGGTGGTTTTCGTGCCGTTCGCGGAAGGGCGCCCCGCCGGGCCGCCGATCGATTTCCTGTCCGGCTTCCTGACGCGCGACGGCAAGGCCAAGGGCCGCCCCGTTGGCGTGGCCGTGGATAAAGCCGGCGCCCTGCTGGTGGCGGACGACGTGGGCAATGTGGTGTGGCGCGTGGTGCCGGCGGGCCGCTGAGAAAACCAATACAATGTAGCCATGCGAATCCTACACACGATGCTGCGGGTTGGTGACCTGCAGCGATCCATCGACTTCTACACCAAGGTGCTGGGCATGCAACTTCTGCGCACCAGCGACAATCCCGAATACAAGTACACGCTGGCCTTCCTCGGCTACGGGCATAACCCGGAGCATGCGGAACTGGAACTGACGTACAACTACGGCGTGGAGAAATACGATATGGGCAATGCCTACGGCCATATCGCGATTTCCGCCACCGACATCGTTTCCGCCTGCGAGGCCGTGCGCGCCAATGGCGGCAACGTCACGCGCGAGCCGGGCCCGGTCAAGGGCGGCACTACCGTCATCGCTTTTGTGACTGACCCGGACGGGTACAAGATCGAACTGATCGAACGCAGTTTCGACGGCCAGGGCGCCGGACTGCGCTGAGGGGAATCCGCCGCGGCACCTTGACTGGCGCCGCGGCAGAGCAGAGGCTTAGTGCTGCAGCAGGGCGTTGATCGGCTCCAGGTCTTCTTCCTTGAGCGAACCAGCCGCCGACTTCAGGCGCAGGCCATTCATGATGGTGTCGTAACGCGCCTTCGACAGGTCCTTCTGGGTGGTGTACAGCTGGCGCTGTGCATTCAGCACGTCGATATTGATACGCACGCCCACCTGGTAACCCAGCTTGTTCGATTCCAGCGCGGACTTGGACGACACTTCCGCCGCTTCCAGCGCCTTGACCTGGGCCAGGCCGCTGTTTACGCCGAGGAAGGCCTGGCGCGCGGTCTGGGCGGCCTGGCGGCGCGATGCCTCCAGGTCGTTGCGGGCCTTGTCTTCCAGCGCGATCGATTCACGCACCTTGCTGGTCACGGCAAAGCCGTTGAAGATCGGCACGCTCCATGTCACGCCGATGGCGTTGTTGTTGGTCTGGGAAAAGCCGGAGACCGATCCGCGGGTCTTCTGTGCCACCAGGTCCAGCGTCGGCATGTGGCCCGCACGCTGCTTGCTGATCTCACGCTTGGCGATTTCCACGTTCAGTTTGGCGCCGGTCACGCCGTAGTTCTGCTCTTCCGCCGCCGACACCCAAGGCTCCAGCGTTGCAGGCTGCGGGCTGGCGATCGTTACGCCGGTACGCAGCGGCGCCAGCGCGCCTGGCGCCTGGCCGATAATCTGTTGCAGCGCGGTGCGCTTCACTTCCAGGTCATTCTGGGCAGCGAATTCCTGCGCCACCACCAGGTCGTACGCCGCTTGCGCCTCGTGCGTGTCGGTGATGGTCTGGGTGCCCACTTCGAAGTTGCGCTTGGCCGATGCCAGCTGTTCGGTGGTGGCGGCTTTCTGCGCCTGGGTTGCGGTCAGGTTGTCCTGCGCGGTCAGCACGTCGAAGTAGGCCTGCGACACGCGCAGGATCACGTCCTGCTGCGCCTGCGCAAACACGGCTTCCGCCGCGGAGGCGAACAGCTTGCTCTGCTGGTAGTTTTCCCAGTTGGCCCAGCGGAACAGCGGCTGGGTCAGTTGCAGCTGCATCGTGTGGTTGTAGTTTTCCACGTCGCCCGTGGTGTGTTTGATGCGGTCCGTCTGGTCACCATCGTTTTTCGTGGCGGAGCCGCTGAGGCCAACGGTGGGCAGCAATTGCGAACGTCCCTGCACCGTGCGTTCCTGGCCAGCCGACAGCGCAGCGCGGGCGCTGGCGTAGGTGGCGTCGTTGGCAAGCGCCTGTTTGTACACCTGGACCAGGTCGGCCGCCTGTGCATTCAGCGAGAACAGGGCGCTGGCAACCAGCACGGCGAGAAGGGGTTTCTGCATTTGCATCTCCGTTGGAGTCGTCAAAAAGGGTTAGTTTTCGGCCTAATACTTAGGCATCGAGCTGTCCACCTGCACAGCCCAGGCGTGAATCCCGCCTGTCAGATTGCTTACCTTGCTGAAACCATGATGCTCGAGGAAAGCTGCCACGTTGAGGCTGCGCGCCCCGTGGTGGCAGATGCAGACGATGTCTGCCTCCTCGTCGAGATCGTCGATGCGGGCCGGGATGGTCTGCATCGGCATCAGGGTCGAGCCTGCGATATGGCAGGTCTCGTATTCCCAGTTCTCGCGCACGTCCAGCAGGAAAGGCTGGGCGCGGCTCTCGTCATTGAGCCAGCCTGCCAGTTCCGGTGCGGTTAAGTGCTGCATTGGCGTTCCTTAGAAAGTGAACGCCGAAGGTTTCACCGCCAGGTCCAGCGGCTTGACATCGGTCTCAAACAGTTTGACGGTGTCGTAGCCGTGGTCGCCGGTGCGGGTGATGCGGTGCGCGGACATCACAGGCGATTCGCCGATGATGGCCACGATGCGGCCGCCTACCTTCACTTGCTGCAGCACTGCTTCCGGCAGTACCGGCAGCGAGCCGGAGAACACGATCACGTCGAACGGCGCGCCGTTGGACCAGCCCTGGGCGCCATTGCCCAGTTCCACGGTCACATTGGAGATGCCGTTTGCCGCCAGGTTCTTTTCCGCCAGCGCCTTCAGTTCAGGGGCGATCTCGACGGCGGTGACGTGGCGTGCACGGTGCGCCAGCAGCGCGGCCAGGTAGCCGGTGCCCGCGCCGACCAGCAGCACGTTTTCATGTTTCTTGATTTGCGCGTCCTGTACGATGCGCGCTTCCAGCTTCGGGGTCAGCATCTGCTCGCCACCCGCCAGCGGAATGAAAGTGTCGACAAAAGCCAGGTTCTTGTAGGCTTCTGGCACGAAATTCTCGCGTTTTACGACCAGCAAGAGATCGAGGATGTCCGTATCCAGCACATCCCAAGGGCGGATTTGCTGTTCGATCATATTGAAACGGGCTTGTTCGATATTCATCTTTGTTGACTCGGTGAGGGATAAATAATCCGTCATTTTATCGTTTGTCTGGTCAGGTGGGCATATTAACGATTAAGACAACGGATCGCGGGAAATTGCGACAGTCTGCAGATTTGGGGGGGTGAACGACCAAAATCGGCAATTTACGGTTGTTTTTGCGGGGCCAGTCCCTGCTGCACCAGGCCGAGGAAGGTGTCCATGAACGCATCGGCGTCGACGCCCTCGTGGATCTCGCAGGGGAAGAAGCTGTGCTTCCACATCATCAGTGTCAGCACCGGGGCGATCAGGACGTTGGTCATCATCACCGGGTCGAGCGGGCGGAATTCGCCGCGCTCCACGCCGCGTTCAAGGATGCGGGTCAGCAGGGCGCTGCCGCGCTCGATCACTTCTTCGTTATAGAACTGGGCCAGTTCGGGGAAATTGCCGGATTCGGCCATCATCAGCTTGGTCAGGCCAGCCGCCTTGGTGGCGCCGACCTTGGTCCACCAGGTGCGCAGCATCTGGCGCAGCAGTTCGTCGCTGGGCATGTCGCGCGCGGCGGCGGCATCGCTTTCGGCCTGGCCGATGGTTTGCACGATGGTTTCGCGCACCACGGCCTTGAACAGTTCCTGCTTGTTTTCGAAATACAGATAGAGCGTGCCCTTGGACACGCCAGCGGCACGCGCCACGTCTTCCAGGCGGGTGGCGGCAAATCCACGATCGACGAACAGCTCCAGCGCCGCCGCCAGCAATTCCTGCGGACGCGCGTCCTTGCGCCGCTCCCAGCGGGGCTTGGTATCAGTCGGGGCTTGCATACTAAATAGAAGTTGATTCTTGGTAACTTACTTAAGAGTCATTTATATTAGATCGCCACCCGCTGGCCGTCAAGTTCCGGGGCTTTTCGCCACCGCATGGACCGCCTGCACCACCAGCGCCATGCGCTTGTAATCGAGCTTGTCGAACGTATCGCCGGCGCGGTGATAGTTTGCATTGCGCATGAAGGCCGTGTCGGTCACCATCAGCGCCGGGTAGCCCTGCGCCCAATAACTGCGATGGTCGGAAAAATCGACGCCTTGCACCAGGCTGGGCGCGTTGAGTGAATAGACCGGCAGCTGCGACGCTCCCGCCATCACGCCCTTCACCGAACGGCTCAGGCCAAAGTCGCCGAATTGCCCCACCAGCGCGATGAAATTGCCGCGATCCGGGTAGCCCAGTTTCATCGCGGCCAGCGGATATGCCTGGCTACCCGGGCTGTCGCTGAAGTAGCCGATCATCTCCAGCGACAGCATCAGCTCCACGTCACGCCCCGCCTCTTTCAGCGCACGGGCATGCCACACGCTGCCCATGTGGGGTGAGCGAAAGTGCGGCGGCTCTTCCAGGGTATAAGCCACCAGTTCAACCGGGCGCGCTGGCCCCGATTGGCCCAGCGAATGCGCCAATTCAAGCAGGCCCGCGATGCCGCTGGCGTTGTCGTCCGCCCCTGGCGTGGCGCGATGGCTGTCGTAATGCGCACCAATCACCAGCAGGCGCCCGCTTGCCGGACCAAAGCGTGCGACGACGTTCTTGTAGCGCTTGGCGTCGACCAGCACATCATGGATCGACACCTGCGCGCCTGCTTCCCTGAATTGCGCTTCGATGTATGCCGCTGTGCGCTCCAGGTTTGCGGGGTGGTCGAATGAGCGCGGATAGAAATCGATGGACAGTTTTCTTACGTGCGCCTCGAGCCTGGCGGGATCGACCGATGGCGGTGCTGATGGCACGGCAGTCACCAAGGGTTGGCTGGCCAATGCAAACAACGCCAGCAGCCCCGCGACGATAACGGCCAAAGCTGCAACCAGGCGGCCCGGCCGGTGCAGGTGCGACTGCGAGAAATCCATTCATATTCCTTGTCGTCAAATTTATAAGAAGATTCTGAATCCAATAGGAGGATTCGCACAACCTTTTCGCTTGCAATCATTCCACCTGCAACGACTAGCCCGGGTGGGCTATGGTGGTTGCGATCCTGTTTTGTCACCATACCCTCCGATTTCAAAAAAACGATGCCGCGACAAGCGCGCGGCAGGTGACCCACCAACCGGAACAGGATCAACACATGAAACTCCAACGTACCGCCATCGCACTTGCCCTGCTCGCAGCCACCCTGAACGTGCAGGCCCACGAAGACGAAGAAGCACCCGTCAAATTCAAACCCGGCATGCGCTACGGCGACAGTGCCTCGATGGGCAACGGCCGCTTCACGGCATACACCAAGACCAGCCCTAAAGGCAAACCGGAAGCTGTCGGCGTTGAATTCCACGAGTCGACCCTGCAGAACCTGCCGCATCATCCGTTGAACGACGGCAAGACCTGCCTGGACCTGAACCGCGACGACAAGATCGACGATCATGAAGAATGCGTCGGCGGCCACTCGCGCACGCTGTACTTCGATGCCAATCCTAGCCAGTTCAAGAACATCACCATCAACTGGGAAGCGCACGGCCACGTGCCGGACCAAGTGTATGACCGCCCGCACTTCGACTTCCACTTCTACACCATTCCAGACACCGAACGCCTGGCCGTTTTCACCGGCGATTGCCCGGGCCTGACCAACTGCGCCGTCGAAGCCAAGGCCAAGAACCCGGTCGCACCGCAGTACGTGCACCCGGACATGTTCAACACCAACCTGGTGTATGCGCACATGGGCAACCATTACGCCGACTCCACCGCGCCGGAATTCAACGGCGGCACTTTCACCAACACCTTCATCCTCGGCACTTTCGACGGCCGCATCACCTTCTACGAGCCGATGATGAGCAAGGACTACCTCGACTCCAAGCCGGACGATTGCCTGCCAGTGAAACAGCCGGCTGCGGTGCAAATCGACGGCTGGTACCCAACCCAGTATTGCACCCGCTACAACGAGAAGAACAAGACGTACCGCGTCTCCTTCGAAGCCTTCACCTACCGCAAAGGCAGCTGAAGCCTGCCTGCCAACTTAACTTAGTGAGGAATCATCATGGAACAGTTCGACGTTATCGTCGTGGGCGGCAGCGTGTCCGGTGCGCCCACCGCCACCTGGCTGGCCCGCAAAGGCCACAAAGTATTGATGGTCGAGCGCGACACCTTCCCGCGCGATACCAACTCCACCCACTTCATCTGGCCACGCGGCATGTCCTACCTGAACCGCCTGGGCGTGGCCGGCAAGGTGCTGGAGCAGACCCCAAGCTTCAAGCAGCTGGAAGTCTCGATCGAAGGCATCAGCCTGCACGGCGGCGTGCCGCTGCAGGCGGTCAAGGACCGCTTCATCAAGCTGCACGGCAACGACAACGGCGTGGTCGACTACTACTCCGGCCCGCGCCGCTTCTTCCTGGACAAGGTCCTGATGGATGAAGCGCGTGCGTCCGGCGTCGATGTGCGCGAAGCCACCACCGTGCAGTCGCTGATCATCGAAGACGGCCAGGTGGTCGGCGTGCGCGGCAGCGGCCCGGATGGCGCCCTGCTGGCACGGGCCCGCGTGGTGGTCGGCGCCGATGGCCGCATGTCGCAATTCGCCGGCATGGTCGGCGCTGAGAAAACCGTGGTGCGCGAGAAGTCGACCTTCGCCTACTACGGCTATTTCAGCGGCATCGACAAGCCGGAACTGTGCATCCACAAACGCGGCCGCTTCGGCACCGCCATTTTCCCGACCATGGAAGACCGCCACCTGGTGCTGGTGTACGGCCCGACCGCATGGTGGAGTGACTTCAGCAAGGATCCGGAAGCGAACTTCCACAAGACCTACCGCTATGTGGTGCCGGAAGTGGCCGACATCGTCGCCAAAGGCAAGCGCGTGGAAGAGTTCAAGGCCATGGGCCGCATGGTGGCGTATCACCGCCAGACCTACGGCAAGGGCTGGGTGCTGGTGGGCGACGCCTGCAGCTTCAAGGACCAGTGGACCGCGATGGGCATCACCCACTCGCTGCGCGACGCCGAACTGGTATCGGGCTACCTGGACCGCGTGCTGAAGAACGAAGCATCGTTCGAACAGGCGATGGCCGAATACCACGAGGTGCGCTCGCACGACTACGAAGACTACTGGGGCTTCGTGTGCGACGGCGCCGAGTGCAATCCGTACACCCGTGAACACCTGGAGTTCTTCCATGCGATCCAGGTCGACCAGTCCAAGGTCGACCACTTCATGGGCCAGGTCGGCGACACCATCCCGTTCTCGACCGCGATCGCGCTCGATGGCGAAGCCCGCCCACTACCTGACTTTATCAAGAGCTACGATCCGGAAGCTCTGGACTACTTCGCCAACCTGTATCAAGAGGCGAAGGCTGCAGCCTGATTCCCTGAATTTCTGATTACCTCCTGTCGCGCCGGCCCGCCCGCCGGCGCACATCTGTTGTTCCCACCAAAAGGAAACCATCATGCAAGCGACATCCATTGGCGTTGACGCAGCGACCGCATTGCGTCTGAAAGCGCCTGGCACCTGCGGTGAACTGATGCAAGGCGCCATCGACGAACAGGACTTCCTGGTCAACTGCCCGGTCAACCTGTTTTCCTACGCCACCGTCGAAGAACACGACGACGGCCTGCACCTGTCGGACCTGAACCGCTTTACCAAGATCCGCGACACCATCTCCCTGGCCGCGCACGAATACGCCTTCCGCCTCGGCCACAAGGTCGCCATCTACAGCGACATCCCGCGCGGCAAAGGCATGGCCTCCAGCTCGGCCGATATCACCGCCGCCCTGGAAGCCGTGTGCCGCAGCGCCGAAGTGCGCCTGGACGCGCAACTGTTCGCGCGCCTGGTGACCGAGATCGAGCCGTCCGATTGCGTCCACTTCCCGGGCATCGCGGAAGTGAACCACCTGACCGGCCGCCTGATCGACTCCATGCCGGCACCGGCCGACCTCAACGTGCTGGTGGTGGACTGCGGCGGCGAAATCGACACCATCGGTTTCGACCGCAAGAAAGCGCGCGCCATCTACCGCCAGAACCAGCCTTACCTGAAGGATGCGCTGGCCAAGCTGAAGCGCGGCCTGCGCCATGCCGATCCGCTGGCCGTGGCGGAAGCAGCCACCGCCAGCGCACGACTGAGCCAGCAGATCCACCTCAAGCCGCAGTTCGACGAAATGCTGGCCACCAGCCGCGAACTGGGCGCCCTGGGCGTCAACTGCGCCCACAGCGGCACCGTGCTGGGCGTGATGTACCGCGCCAGCGACCGCCTGGGCGACACCCTCAAACACGCCATCACACAGCGTTTTGGCAAGAGCGTCGAGATTGTCGGCGATTTCAAAATTATCAGCGGAGGATGCTATGACTGCTAACAACCTGGACATCTTCCAGACCCGATTCCACAACCCGTCCATCTTTGCGATCCGTTCGCGCACCAAGTTCCAGGGCAAGCTGACCGACTTCTGCGTGCCGGCCAACTCTTACTTTCCGCCGCCGCAGATGCTGGAACTGATCGCGCAGAACATGGGCGATATCCTCAAGTACTACCCGGACTATTCGCCGGTGTACCAGGAGGCGATCGCCGACCTGGTCGGCACCCCGGCCGAGAACATCGTGGTGGCCAACGGCATCACCGAGATCATCACCATCCTGTGCCGCGACAGCAGCGGCCCGATCCTGACCTCGGTACCGACCTTCGGCCGCTGGACCGACCTGCCGCCGGAATTCAACATCCCGGTTCATTTCGTGCACCGCGAACGCTCACGCGAATTCGTGATCGGCGCCGACGACGTGATCGCCCGCGCGCGCGAAACCGGCGCCACGACGGTCGTCATCTGCAACCCGAACAACCCGACCGGCGCCTGGTTCAGCAGCGACGACATCCGCAAGATGGCGCGCGAACTGTCCGACATCGACAGCCTGATCATCGACGAATCCTTCATCGAGTTTTCCGGCCTGGAGAGCGCGGAAGCGCTGGCGATGGAATCGTCCAATGTGATCGTGGTCAAGAGCATGGGCAAGTCGCTCGGCTGGCATGGCGTGCGCCTGGGCTACGCTGTGGCCAACACGCGCGCCGCGGCCGAACTGCGCGCCAAGGTCCCGTACTGGAACGTGAACGGCCTGGCAGGCTTCGTGCTGAAGAACATCGGCCAGTTCAAGGAGCTCTACAAGCAAAGCTTCGTCAAGGTCGCCGAGGACCGCGAGTACATGTATCGCCAGCTGCAGACGGTACCTGGCCTGAAGACCTATCCGTCCAAGTGCAACTTCCTGTTCAGCGAACTGCCGGAAGGCGTCTCGGGCAAGCAGGTGCGCGACATCCTGCTCGAGCAGTATGGCCTGGTGATCCGCGAATGCAGCAACAAGGCCGGATCGACCGAGCAATACCTGCGCAGCGTGGTGCGCGTGCGCGAAGACGCCGACAAGCTGGTGGCTGCGCTGACCGAAGTGCTGGCGGCCTACGCGCCGGCCGAGGCGGCGTGATGGAAGCCGCACCGATGGCGCCGCAGCTGCTGGTGCGGGTCGCGCAGCGGCGCGAAGAGGCGCTAGGCATCGCCAGCTTCGAGCTGCGCGCGCTGGACGGCGGCGAGCTGCCGCCCTTCACCGCCGGCGCCCACATCGACGTGCAGGCGCCGAACGGCATCGTGCGCCAGTACTCGATCTGCAGCTCGCCGCTGGAGCGCGAACGCTACCTGCTCGGCATCCTGGACGATCCCGCATCGCGCGGCGGCTCCCGTGCAATGCACGAGGAGACCGTCACCGACGACGTGCTGTGCATCAGCGCGCCGCGCAACCATTTCGCCCTGGTTCCCGCCAGGCGCAGCTTGTTGCTGGGCGGCGGCATCGGCATCACGCCGATGCTGGCGATGGCGGCGGAACTGGCGGCGCAAGGGCGCGATTTCGAGCTGCACTATTGCGCCCGCTCGCGCGAGCGCGCGGCCTTCCTCGACCTGATCGCGCAGGCGCCGTGGTCCGATCGCGCCGTGCTGCATCTCGACGACGAGGGGCCGTACCAGCTGTTCAACGCCGACGCGCTGCTGGCGGTGCCGGATGCCGATACCCATGTGTACGTCTGCGGTCCGGCAGGTTTCATTGCCCACGTGCGCGAGCGCGCGGCAGCGCATGGCTGGGCATCGGCGCAGGTGCATGTGGAACATTTCGCGGCGCCGGCGCAGGACCTGCCCGAGCCGGGTGCTTTCGACGTGCGCATCGCCAGCAGCGGCCAAGTGATCCGCGTCGGCGCCGACAAGACGGTGGCCGGCGTGCTGGGCGAACATGGCATCGCCATTCCGCTGTCCTGCAATGAGGGCCTGTGCGGCACCTGCATCACCGGCGTGCTGGAGGGTACACCGGAACATCGCGACTGCTACTTCACCGAGGAGGAAAAGGCGCGCAATGACCAGTTCATGCCCTGCTGTTCACGCTCCCTCGGCCAGACCCTGGTGCTCGACCTGTAAAAAAAAGTGTTGCCAACAACGGCTGGGCAGACTGGGTCTGACCCTTGGGTCAGACCCAGGTTTACCGGGTTTGGCGCTCTGACCTGGGGTGGCTGCATCGATCCTTCAAGGCTAAGCCCGGTAAATCAGGGTCAGACCCAAGGGTCTGACCCGCCTGCTCGACAGCCAGTGGCCAATGTCCGCGATGAACGATCGGCATAGGGGCGGCCAGCCCAGCTGGCCGTTCCCCTGCCACACCACCCGGCATGCGGGTCCGCACCGGGCGGTTCGAGTAGGTGAGGTTATGTGAG
>Ga0307408_100001852_pt1 | contig 15415 bp, 9 predicted proteins | sample 322Cmetagenome_FD_202116 | JGI IMG/M metagenome (GOLD analysis project Ga0307408, IMG submission 202116) | Maize rhizosphere microbial communities from greenhouse at UC Davis, California, United States - 322HYB-C-3 | ecosystem: Host-associated > Plants > Roots > Rhizosphere > Soil | place: USA...
TGGCAAGTTCTTAAAGTCCTATGATTTGTATAACAGGAGCCGTATGATGGGAGACTATCACGTACGGATCTGTGAGCGGCTGAGGGGGAAGTGCCCTCGGTCTACTCGACTTTAAGCGCAGCGCTCTCTACGGATTCAAGCCATAAAAAGAATCTCCAGACTCGCTGCACCAAATCTGCCTCAATCACCTTTTCAGATTATTTAATTTATAATAACGAAATAAAGGATGAACCCCAAATAAAGCGTTTGCAAAGAAAAGGATGAGAAGAACCACAACCGTTGTAAACTAGCCGGGATAGTAGCGGATACCGGCCAGGTGGCTAAGGCCGTGCTGAAATGCCTGCGGGACAGGTGCGTAGTATGAGCGTATAGCCCGAAACCCGATGATTAGAGGTAGACTGTTCCGCTTCTAATAAAAATAGTAAAATTCAAAATATTAAATCTTCTTCCATCTCAAATCGATTCACAACAAAGCATTGTTTGAATTTCGCAATACATTCTGTGAATTTTACAAGTTAAAATGGAAATATCCTTGTACCTTTATTATTCATCAACCCATTAAAACGGCCTCAATCTTAATTGTATTATGGTAGCAAAAACGGAGACTATAGAAGATTTTTACAAGCATAAATTCAACTACCTGCCCATGAACCTCCAACAGGAGATCGGACACTTTAACGTCTTTCGACTCGAAGATTGCATAGGGCCGAATGGAACACAGGTACAATACAGCCGCCGGGATTTTTACAAGATCACTCTTTTCCGCGGAAAGAAGATCTATCATTATGCCGATAAAAGTATCGAAGCTGAGGGGCCGACTTTAATGTTCTTCCACCCCAATATCCCTTATACCTGGGAATCCTTATCGGATGAGGATAGCGGCTACTTCTGTATTTTCTCTAAATCTTTCTTTACTGAAAAAATCCGGGGAGGCTTAGATGACCTGCCCATGTTTAAGCCAGGAGGCAAGCCTTCATACGCTCTGGATCAGAAGCAGGATGATCATGCAAGTGCTATATTTTTGAAAATGCTGGAGGAAATAAATTCTGACTATGCTTTCAAATATGATCTGCTAAGAAACTACATCACTGAATTAACTCACTTTGCCTTAAAATCTGAACCTCAGGAAAGTGTGTATCAGCACCCGGATGCAAAGTCGAGAATTACCGCTGTTTTTACCGAACTTCTGGAACGGCAGTTTCCTATTGAAAATCCCGCTCAGCGGCTTACCATGCGTTCAGCTAAAGATTATGCGGAACAATTAGCAGTTCACGTTAATCATTTAAACAGGGCGATAAAAGAAACTACCGGTAAAACTACCACAGTTATTATAGCAGAGCGGGTTGTTAGTGAAGCTAAGGCCTTACTAAAACACACGAACTGGAATATCGCAGAAATCGGATACTCTCTGGGATTTGAGGATCCTGCTCATTTTAACAACTTCTTCAAAAAGCAAACTGCACTTACTCCCAGCAGGTTTAGAAGCTTCTGATAAGGATAGAAGATTCGTATTGTTAAAGGCCGTGATTTGCATTTTACAAGTCACGGCCTTTTCGTGGAATTGCTATTAAGTGTCTGACACCTCGAAGGAGTCTGACACTTTTGCAATTCCCCAATCTGCTCCATTACTCTGTTTGAATTTCGCAAGTATCGCATTGAAATATACAAACGGCGCCCTCTCCCCCGCCTTACCTTTGAACTATCAAAACAATCGCATATGAACGCTAAGAAAACATGGTTTATAACAGGAGCATCTAAAGGGTTTGGGTTAAGTCTTGTGCGGCAATTATTACAAAAGGGAGAAAACGTTGCCGCTACATCAAGAAATATTGAACAATTGGTGCAGGCTGTTGGAGAACAATCATCCAACTTTCTCCCCTTGCATGTGGACCTGACTAACGAGAGTGATGTAAAATCTGCCATCGACAAGACAATAAAAACCTTTAACAGAATTGATGTAGTAATTAATAATGCAGGATATGGTATCGGGGGAAGTATTGAGGAGCTAAGTGACAAAGAAAGCAGGGACGCCTTTGATGTTAATGTTTTCGGTGCATTAAATGTTATCCGGCACGCTATGCCGTATTTGAGAATGCAGGCATCGGGGCATATTTTCAATATCTCTTCTATTGCCGGGATAACTGCAAATACAGGTTGGGCCATATATGCAGCTACCAAATTTTCACTGGTTGGCCTGTCCGAGGTGCTTGCCGAAGATGTAAGGAGCTTCGGTATTAAGGTTACCGTGGTAGCTCCCGGGGCTTTCCGCACCAGCTTCCTTAGTAAGGAGTCATTGGTTTTACCACAACACCCTATCGGGGAGTATACCGAAGTGCGTAATTCGCATGAAAGATACTTGCAGATGAATGGGCACCAATCGGGGGATCCTGAAAAAGCTGCGGAAGCGATCATCGAAGCGGCTTACCTGGACAATCCTCCCTTCTACCTACTGCTTGGTACCGATGCATATGAAAGAGCAACGCGCAAATTAGAATTCCTCGAAAGAGAATTTAAACTAGCTGAAGAATTGGCCAAATCCATGGCTTATAATGGGTAATAACAAAATAATAAATCAATGTCGTTTAGTTAAGTGGTTGGTGGGGACACCAACCACGGCAAAAAGCCCGGTGCTGGTGTCCTCACTCCAAAGTTAGTATGTTTGAATAAGCGTCTTAGGTCCTAACTTTATAAAGAAGGAGTCCTTGGGACCAGCACCTTCAATTCCTTAACTAAACGACATTGAATAATAAATCTTAAAATTTAATACAATGGAAAACGAAAAAGTATGGTTTGTAACGGGTGCTTCTAAAGGACTTGGACTTAGCCTTGTAAAACAACTCTTAGCTGCTGGCTATAAGGTAGCGGCGACATCAAGAAACATCTCTGATCTTATCCGGGCAGTAAATACGGATAGTAGTGATTTCCTGCCATTGGCGGTAAACCTCAAATCGGAAGAGAGTATTCAAGAAGCTATCAGTAAGACGACTGATAGGTTTGGAAAAGTAGATGTGGTGGTGAACAATGCGGGATACGGCTTGGCCGGAAGTCTTGAAGAATTAAGCGATAGTGAAAGTCGCGAAAACTTTGAGATCAATGTATTTGGAACCCTGAATGTCATTCGTAAGGTGATGCCGCTGATGCGGGCACAGCAATCCGGGCATATATTTAATATTTCATCTATAGCCGGATTTACAGGTGCCTTCCCGGGCTTCGGAATTTACTGTGCTACCAAATTTGCAGTGCATGGGCTGACAGAGTCCCTTGCTGCAGAAGCCAGAGCGTTTGGAATAAAAGCGACTGTGGTTTCTCCGGGATATTTCAGAACTGAATTTTTAACTGGCAATTCGCTTAACACTCCTCAAAACCCCATTCAAGCCTACTCTGAGGTGCGAAAAGTTCAACAGGTACACGAACAGGAAATTAATGGCAATCAGCCCGGAGATCCTGAAAAAGCAGTTGCGGTTATCATTGAGGCTGCAAAAAGTAAAAACCCTCCTTTACATCTGTTTTTAGGTGTAGATGCTTATAAGCTTGCTTATGAAAAGATGGAAATGATAAAAGTTGATCTGCAAAACTGGACTGAACTGGCATCGCATACAAACTTCGAGTACGTAAGCGAATAAAAACTATACATGGCTAACGAGTGATGGCTATATTGCCATCACTCCCTTGCTGGGCACAGGTGGCATCGGCTCTGCACGTACAGCAGAAGCGGACACTTGCGCTGCAGGGATCAAGTCATACACCACCACGGAAGTAAAGTAGGTTAACTAACATTTTAATGCCCCATCCCATGTCCTTTGCTTTTTCCCAACTGGTTAAGCGCTGAGCGAAAAGCCCTCGCCAGTTCTGTTGCATTTCCTCTTCCCAAATAATGGAGAAAAATGATCCGTGGAGTATCTCCAAGCATATGATTATGCAAAGCCACAACCTCGATGTTATTGGAACGCAGAGAGCGAATTACAGGATTAACCTCATGCTCAAGCATAGCAATATCGCCGGCAATAAAGGCGCTATCGCTGCTTTCGGTAAAGGAAGCCCAGGAATTAAGACCAATCGCGGCGGTCATTTCAGCGCCCATGGCTATTACTTTTAAATCCTCCCTTCCTATTGTATATTTTATGATTGGCCCGTTTACAGCGGCTTCGTATTTTACAATAGCATTCAACTCATTTATGTTAAAAATATCTTTCCCTGTTTTTGCAGGCGGCGTTCCTGCCGGAGGTTGATTTTTAGGTGAGAGTTTTGAATTGTTGATAGTTGCCGCGTATTTCCTGGCTAATTCTTCCGGCGAACCCATACCGTGAATATGCATGTAGAAAATCCTTGGAGATTCGTAGAAGAAATGATTATGTATAGCACTTATTTCAAGGCCATTGGCCTGAGCGGCAGAAATGAGCGGATTTACTTCTTCTTCCTGCAACACGGCATCGCTCATTAATACAGCCGATTTACCATCCAAAGTTCTCTTTATGGAAACCCAGCCGCCAAAACCAAAAGGAATTGACACAGTTTCTCCTTTTACAGACACTTTAAGGTCATTTCGTGGAAGAGGCGTTGTATGTGTTGCCTCTGCATCTTTATAAGTTCCTTTTTTACCAATAGCAGCTTCGATGGCAGCAATCTCTTCAGTAGTTAAAGCCGGAGTTTTTTTATCTTTTTCCAGAAAAGAGGCATCCGCTGATTTAATATTCAACAGATGCGTACCTACTAAAAAAGTACTTGCCTTTAACCATGTTCTTCTTGATAATGCTGCTATGGTCTTGTCTTTCATGATTATATCTTACTTAATGACGCTTTTATAAAGCCCAAGATCCCATTTTTTGTTTAGAGACTTTGATAATATAGCCCGCCAACCAATGATTAAAGGTAGATTGTTCCGCTCCTATAAAATAGCCTGAAATTTAATTGTTAAATCTTAATCCCTTTCCTTATCAAATCGACTTTTCTTCCTTCATAAATTCCCTTCTAATCCCCTCTATAATATCAGTATAGTGAAGTTCCTGTTTTTTCTGGGCATAGGTGCGAAGTGAGGCATATTGTATTACGCTTAAAATGGAAGCTCCGGATAATTCATAAGAGTCGGCGATACTGGTTAAATTTACTGACTCATGAATGCCCAGACTGGTTGGCATGGATTTTTCCCAGAGCATTTTACGCTCTTGCGCATTGGGTAAGGGAAAGTGAACTACTTCATGAAATCGTCTGATGAAAGCGTCATCAAGGTTGTTTTTAAAGTTACTTGCAAGGATTAACAAGCCGGAGTAATCCTCAACTCGTTGCAGCAAATAGGAAACCTCCTGATTGGCATATTTATCGTGCGAACTTTGAACATTGGTACGCTTGCCAAACAGTGCATCTGCCTCATCGAAGAATAAAATCCAGTTGCGACTTTCTGCTCGTCTAAAAACGTTTTCAAGATTTTTTTCGGTCTCCCCAATAAATTTGGACACGATCTGGGACAAGTCAACCCGGTACACATCTTTATTGAATTGTTTACCCAGCAAGGCGGCTGTTAAGGTTTTTCCAGTTCCCGGCGGGCCGTACAACAAAACCCTGTAGCCCGGCTTTATTTTCCGTTTCAGGTTTTTATCTGTGGATAGCGTATGATGGTATTCCAGCCAGGTACTGATATGTTCGATTTGCTGATGGGTATGGGGATGCAGTACGAGATCTGCCCAGGTCATTTCGGTGGAAATCTTCCGGGCAGGAAAATCCATTCCAAAGCGTGGTTCGTAATCTTTGCCGAAAAGAATTTTGTCAATCCATTCCTGGGCAATAATAATCCGGCCGCTCATTACGGGTTCCCCTTCCCTCACGGCTTCGAGCCACAAAACACTTTGCTTGTAAAAGGTGCTTTGTTCGCTGAAAATCTGCTGAATATCCAGACGCTTTTCCATATCATTTCCGGCGATGATAAACTGTGCAGTTTCGCCGGTTGGTAAAACACCGCGGTGATTCGCTCCTTTAACACCTCCAAATTCGATAAATTCTCCACCTCCCGGTAAAGCTTCCTGAATAATGTCGCTGAAAAAACTGGGATTTATATGCGGAACCAGGGCTATTAAGAAAACGAGATATTCATCATCGCTAAGCTGGAACCGATTTCTAAATTGATCCAGCGATGATGCGGACTGGGCTGTAACGATGCGTAAGGTTCGCGGAGATTTGTTTTCCGGGTTGAAATACGTTGTTAACCGCTCCCTGAGCAGGTCTTTGAGAAAAGCGAGCTCACTTTGTAAAAAGAATGCCATAGGATGATATGTTAATACGAAAATACATTTTTTAAAACCTATGGGTGAATACTTTCACTTGCTGAATCAGCATCCTGCACATACAGTCCTGACAGAGCAAGATTTTTTTTAACAGTAAACAGCATACTTTCAATTTGTAAAATAAACTATGAACAGGTTATTGTGCCATTTGGATTGATTTGACACTTATTAGGTGCTGCGAAATCTGGCCTAATAAACATAGACAGTATACTAAAATTCTCTGCTGTAAGCGCCATGGGCTTGATGCTCGTTAATTCAATCGGCCATGATCCCCCCGGCGGAAGGCTTAAGGGCCTGAATGTATCATTCTTTTGAAAAGAATAGCCCTTTAATTTTTTGAGACTGTCCATCGTATTCCAAACCCCACAGAATTTTACAATTTCATCTTTCGAGTAACCTTCAGCAGCTCTATAGAAACCAATAAGGTTTGAAACCAAGTCTTCCTCTGCAAACGATGAGTCTCCAATAAAATCTGTCCAGGATTGAGCAGCTTCAAAAAAGATCGATTGAACCATGAAGGTAGTTAATGCAGCTTTTATCACCTCCGCTTCACTCAACGATTTTTGCAGTGAAACTTTTGGCGTTACCTCTGTAAGTGTAATGCCAAGCGCAGAAGATTCCATAGCCGGAGTTCGAACGACTTCAGGTGTTGCATGCGGTATGAATTGAAGCACTACTCCCCTGTTTAATTTTCTTCCGTCTCGACTTGCATTGCTGGCAAGAAAATGATTCGATGGTATATTGATTGGTGTATGAATAAGCCATTGTTGCCCGGAAGCAGCCTTCGCCATTTCAATGAATACAGCAGAAGCCCTTGAATTCCTTAGCGATGTATTCTTTTCTTCAGATCCGACGCAATCTGTAAGGCCGCCAATTCTGAGATCAACCGGAACACCTTTTATAGCAGACACGTGGGTTGCCCACCAAGCATGCGCTTTCAACATATCTTTAAATTTTGATGGATCAAAGCTTCCTACTTCAAATCCACCCATACGAATCTCTGTCGCACCCGATGCTGTGTCTATTATTTGTTGGACAGGAGCTTCAGCAGCCGAATCTTTCACTTCATTTCTTTCATAATTTTTTGGACATTGGTCATTGATAACGAACTTCGGAAGCTCAGCAGATATCTTGGTTTGCAGTACATCATCCCGTCTTTTAATTCGCTTCGATGCTTCTCGAATAATGCCAATTAAATTTCTGGCCAAGGCCGGATTGACGTGCCCCCAATCAATCCATCCGCAATGAGTTGAGTAGGAATAACGATTGTCAATTATACCACTAAAATCAGGAGTGCGGTGTAATTTCTCCTCCTCTCCTTTCTTAACTTCCATTCTGGAAATACTGTTGTCTTGCTGAACGACATGGGTTAGCTCGTGTGCCAGCAAGCTTTTGCCATTGTGAGTCTCGGTGTCATACTGCCCCTTATTAAAAACAATATGATTTTTATAAGTAAATGCCCTCGCGTTAACTGAGGACGCCAGCTCGTTGGAAGGACTGTCGGTATGCACTTTTACATTGCTGAAATCGGCGGAAAACCTAGGCTCAAAGAAACTTCGGGTAGAAGCTGGCAAAGCCGTGCCTCCTTGTAATGATTTAATTTGCGACGTGGCTGCTTGAGAAACGGTATTCCCGGTAGCTGCATTTTCTTTTTTCTGAACCTTATCCTCTTTTTCGCAAGACTCGCATTTTCTATTCAGTGCAGCTTCCGGGGTTTTGCCAGAAAAGAACGAGTGCTCTCCTGAAAAGTCGAAGAAAGAGGACGTTTGCTGCTTTCCGGGAGCCGGAGTGTTACAGGGACCTGACTTTTTAGAGATGCGCCTGTAGATGTAACGTGCTTTACTCATGACCCTAGGAGTTTAGTTAATGTAAAAAACATCTTTTCTTTTTTCAATTAATCCTTTTGTTTGGATTAATCCGTGGATATACTTTGTGAATCTAATTGGATTAAAATCTGTGTAAGAGGCGTTGTGATCGGTACTTAGAAGGATTTCAAAGTCATCGCCGACAGGATTTATTACTGCTATAGATGATTTACTAAAAACATCAAAGGGCTTAAGCTTTCTTTCGAATTCCAATTGAGGTATTCGCTCGCCTTTATATTCTATATAGTGCTTTTTTTGTGATTCAAACCATAAATATCCCTTCCAATCACTTTCAAAAATCAAGTCGATTGGCAATATGTGGATGCAGCCATCCAGATGCCAGTAATTCTCATTCTGCCACATCCAGGGAAATAAGTCGCCCTTAAACTTGTTAAAGAAAGCTTTGTCAAAATCCTCATTATCCTTTCGCACATAACTCAATTGGATGCCATTCGTTTCGGAATAGAAATCAAGTAGCTCTTTGTTTAAGCCGAGCTTCTGAAGTTTATCCAGAGATAATGGAGGTGCAACATAGAAATTCAGCACCTCTAATGATGGGTCTTTCATCAGTACCTCATGCAGTTCAAGAAGCTTCTTTTTATATTGAGTTTTCATTTGAGAGTTATTTTTATTTTCGGACGACCTTAACTTGCTTTAGCACACGTCATCCCGACGAATGGAGGGATCTCCCGGAACGGAGGTAGTAATTTTTGCCCTCTGTATTCCACTTCGAGAGATTTCTGACCCACAAGGGGATTCGAAATGACGTTCTTTGTTGGGGCCTCGGCTCCCTGATTATTGCACCGTATAAATATTTTTTGTTCCTCTCTTTTTCCATCATGTTTCATCAAAACACAAAGGTGGTCTTACCTATATCGTTAAATAACCTGTTATTGGAAGGTTTAAAGAAGTTCACTACCGCTGTTTGAATCTGCCCAACCGAGCTAAACTTCACGCCTTTGGCTACTTCATCGGCAAGGAAATCCAGGGTCTTGGTATCAAGAGCAGTTTCGCTTGTGTAGAAATACCAGAGTACGGGATCTTTCTTCAACTCGTTTACATGAACTTCACTCGCTATTGGAGAATCAACTTTTGCAGAGAATTGTTCTTTCTGCCCTGGATCTACCACCCACTGATTATTTTCGAACTTCATAGCACCTCCGGTAGCAGAGATTGATTTAAGAAACGGTGTTGTTCCCCTGTATTGGCAATTGAATTTCATCCATACGGTTTCTTTGTTTTTGAGTCTTGTTTTCAAATTCACTTCAAATTCATTCAAATAGTCTTTGTTCGTTTCCTGAGGGGCCGGAACCAGGTTTGAATCCGTAGCCTTGCCTCCATAATTATCATTCACAATATGAAAAGCCACCCACTTAGCCCTTACCCCAAGTCCCTCAAGTGTTGGCAATGCCCCCTGTAAGGTTCCTTTATATTTACTGGCATCTTCGCCCTCCTCGTAGTTAGGCTTAGGAAGCGCAGGATTAGCAGGATCGGAGTAACCACTCAAGTATTTTACCTCCATAAACTGCGCTTTGTTTGCATTGAAGCCAGGAAGAAACGTAGGCGTTGGAATAGGGCCTACTGCACCTGCTGGATCCAGTTCTTTGATTAATTCGACAAGGGCTTCTGATTTTGCGAGTATATCCATTTCGGCAGCGTCAGATGGCGTTGCATTTTTGCCGGGATAAATAAGTTTATTGATCTCAGTTACCAAATTTCCTGCCTGTGTCACCTTAGCTAGCATGGTGGCTTTCTTGGCAGCATCAAATGAAGCATTCTTAGGAATTTCTGTTTTACAATTACTTAAGAAAGTCTCAACATGTGTAGGTGTCGATTCTATAATCAATTTGGAAGCTTCACCTTGCTTTTTATAATACATCTTATGTTTTTTACCAGCTTCAGTTTTGAACTCCTTTTTCCATCCAAGCCATCCCAACACCGCATCCTTCGCCTGTTTTACCTTCGCCACTAACTTCTCAACAAAGCCCACCAGCTTATCAATCAAAAAGTCCAGTCCCTGATCTACTTTTTCCCTTACCGTAGCCAATACATCCCGGATTTTACCACTAAGATCTAAACCAACCTGATTAGCAAGGAAGCCAATAACAACAGGCACACCCCTGCCCAAGGAACCTTCGAGGAAGTTTGCTGCTGTAGAAATATTTCCAGCGCATATCTCCACTATTCCCTCTACAAAAGAATTGATGATAGCTAAAATCTTAGCGAGATACTTAAAGAAGGACTGTATTGCCTTGTACAGCGCAATTGCGCTGTTGATTACTGCCATGATTCCCGTTGGATCGAGCATGCTCAAGAGTTTAGCGGTAACTTTTTTTATAATTTGATCCATGATGAAGCTTTGGATAGCACCCAGCACCATGTCCCAGATATTGTTCAATTTTTCTTTGATCTTATCGACCACAGCTTCCATTCCCCGCTGACGAACATCATCGATAAATTCCATTGCCTCATTAGCCTTGTCGTAAATGGCTTCTGCTTTGGCAATGAGATTTCTGATTTTCGCTACTTTCTCTTTTCCTATCCGTTGCTCCAGTTTCTTCCAGATTTTCTCCATGGTGATATCAAGCACAACCAATAGCCATTTGATAATACCCATGGCCGTATAATCGGTCGGTATCGGAACACCGCCGTCTTCAAGCTCCTGTTTGAGCCAGGCTTTTAAACCTTCCCACAAATGCTTGAGGATATTGTCGAAGAACTGCATGAAGCCCTGCTTAATTGCTTTAAGCAGATTTAGCAAGAAGCCTGTAGGATTGGCTTTTATGGCCGCCCAGGCTTTCTTTACATTATCTATAAGTTTAAATACAAGGTCAACCGGGAAGCCCATCATCCGAAGGATCACTTCAAATAAGGCTACCACAATTGAGATAATAAAGGCAATGAGCCGCAGGATGGGATTTTTAAACGTTGCAATAATTTTCGCAAATGCCAGTACTGGCAGCAACAAATCTTTCCAGGTAAAGGACTCCCATAGATTTATAAATAAGCCTTTTACATAATTCCATGTAAAGCCAAGCTTCGCCACAGCTGCATCTATTTTGGCGGCGGCGGTATCTATGGCTCCGCTTTCCTTCATCTTATTGAATTGTTCTTCGCCACCTTCACTGAGCATCATAAAGCCCTTGATCATGTTCTCGGTAGTGCGCGGAACCTTTTCGCCGGTAAACGGATCTTTGCTGATGAGCACCGTTACCAGATAATAGCCTTTTGTTTCTTTCCCTTTTTCAGAGATCCATTTGAAGAGGGCGTCTTTTACAATCTTCAGGATGGCGAGACCTGCTTCTATAAAGAATTTACCGACGATAGCGACAGGCTGGTAGAAGGAATCGAAGACCTTAAGGAATGTGTCTTTCGGATGCATCAGTGCCTTTATGGAAACGATATCCCATAGTCCTTTGAAGGCGGCCTTTAACATGCCGTAGGCCTTACTAAAGACGGAGATGCCTTTATCTATCCAGGCGGCGACTTTATTAAAAGTGCCTGTTTCCTGCATCTTTTTCTTCTGCTCAATTCCCCATTCACTTAAGTTGCAGATAGCATTGAGGATGTTAGCGCCAGTTGGAGATTTTACTTCATCCGTAAGTGGATCTTTACCAATGACCAGACAGAGCAGATCCCAGAATCGTGTTTTGGTTTTAATGTAGCTGCCTAGCGGAATCAGCAAAGCCTTCTTAACGAAGTCGACAAAATCGTTTGCTACGCCCTTGGCAAAGTTGATGATATGATTGAAGAATGCAGTGAATGCAGCTTCCAGGCGGCGGAATACCCCCGGGATGTCTTTCAAATCGGAAAGTGAAAGGCTATCTATGAAATTGGCAAAGGTATCGTAAATGCCGTTTATCAGCGTTTTTACTTTGCCAAACAGTTTCTCAGCAAACTTTGCAGCCTGATCGAGGATGCCCAATTCCTGCAGTTTCTCTTTGATTAGATTGCCTAAAGGCATAATGTCAATCGCGGCATCTATAAAATCATAGCCGGTTTGACCTACCTTTTCCCCTGTTATTGGATCACTGCCAAGTACTACCCGAAGGGCTTTATACCCGGGTACTTTTAGTATTAATTTGGTGACTTTCTCGAGTACCCATTTCTTTCCCTCTTCCAGCTTATCGCCTACCCATTCAATGGCATCGCTCACCCAACCAAAAAGCCTTTGTACTTTTGGTTCTGACTTTCTTTGTACGCTTGTCTTTTCTTCCCTCTCTTGTTTAGCAGGCGGCGAACTGTCTCCTGCGGCATGCACCATATCCTTCTTCTGAATCGATGGCTCCTCGCGTATTTCTTCTTTTCGTTGTAATTCTTCTTCGGCAGGAGGTGAACTATCTGAGGCCGCTTGAATTACTTTGTCATTTTTAGGGGAGCCTTCTTCCTCCCGTTTATCTTCTTTCCGCCTGATTTCTTTTTCTGATGATGAATTATTACCCGAGCGATGGATTTCCTTTTTCTCCGATTGTTCGTCCTCTTTCCGTTGAAGTTCCTCTTTTTTATCAGATGACGGACTAGCCTCAGATGTATGGATCAATTCCTTTTTATGAATGGCCTTTTCTTCTTCGACTGTTTCTTTACGTTGAAGCTCTTCCTTTTCACCTATACCAGTCTTTACAGAAGCGGCATTATCACCAGCTGACTGAACAAGAGAACTTTCGTGTTTTGCCTGAATTTCCTTACCCTCATTTTCTTTAAATTCCTGTTCCTTGCCCTCCTGTTCGGAATGTTCGTCTTCCTTTCGGCTAACGCTGAACAGTTCTTTCTGAAGCTCGCGGAATGACTTCGGTTTACCTTCTACTCCAGTCTGCGGATTTCTTACCGTGCCATCCATGAGTTTCATCGGATCGATGAAGGCTGTCCATTCACTGATATCGTGTGTCTGCTCCTGGATTTCGCCGCCAAGGTTATCAGAGCCTGCCGTATTTCCATTCACTGTTAAAACTTTGGACCCGGAAGAGCCGCTTACCAAGCCGTAATGTGAGCGAAGGTTTCTGTAAGCAATGAAGCCCGGAGCAGGTATTTGTCCCGGAGCCATGGCAGCATCCTGCGGAATAGTCATATTACCAAGCAGCCATTTCTTCATTGGCAGTCCGGCTTTGTTCAGCGCCCAGAAAGCGAATATACCGCACCAGCTAGGCATAGCATCTCGGTCGCCTTTGGCTACTTGTCCGTCGGGCGTGATCACGTTAACACCTTTGGCTATATTTTTCTTCTTGATGTTTTCCTGTGGTACTGTAGTGGCATCTCCGGTAACCCCATCCGGAAGTATTTTTTCAGCTCCAAGCGTAGTTTTGAAATACTCCATTAGCTGCTGCCAGCCGAAGCGGAGACCATCAGCACCTTCTTTATTAGCTATTACCTTACCCTGTTCGCCTTTGGCGAAATTGACTGCGGCAGCCAGGTTACCGGCGCTTCTTTGAATGCTTCTCTTTCTGGAAATAAGTTTGGGAGCGACGGTAGAATTTCCGCTACTGGCAGGCGTTGAAACATGAGAACTTGCTCCCTGCTGAATGGTATGCGTCAGCTCGTGGGCAAGCAAAGTTTTTCCCTCTGTGGAAGAAGGCGCAAACTTTCCACTGTTAAAATAAATATCATTACCATAGGTAAATGCCTGTGCATGAATATCCTTATTCATCTGCACAGCCCTTTCGCTGGTATGAATGCGCACGCCACTAAAGTCCGCAGAAAAGCGGCTCTCCATAAAAGAGCGTGTTTCAGCTTGCAGGGGACTTCCTGTTCCGCGTGTGTTCTGTAAATTATGCTCGAAGGAGCTGGCTTGTTCTACGTCAGCGGGCGGTCCTCGTGACGATCGCTGCACGGTATACGATAAAGGTACCGAGCTTACTTTTCTATCAACTTTCTTTTCATCGCAGCCACTGCATTTGGCCTGTACAATATGATTGGATGCCGAGGTTCCCACTGCAAATACTTTTGCCTGAACTTTCTCCTCCTGCTTTTCCTCTAACCTTTGAACGCTTGTTTCTTCGTCTTCCTTGCGTTGAACTTGCCGCTCTTCTTCCACGCGTTGTACCTCTTCTGTTTCCTCCTTCATCTGGATGCCGGATTCTGCACGCTGCACTTCCTGTTCTTCCTCTTTTCGGTTCAGTTCATCATTAGAAGTTGACGCCGCCGCAACTGGGGCCGTTTCTGGCATGGCCATTACCTTCGTCGCCATGTGATCAGCTTCTTTCTCCTGGGCGTCTTCCGGGTGACTAACACTCAACTTAGGTTGAATAAATGAAGCAGGAGAAAAGTCTTTTTTGCCACCGCTGAAAAATGTATCAGCACTTTTACGGGCAAAAAAAGGTTGGGCCGACTGTCTTTGAACAGTGGTGACGTGTTTGGAAACTTTGTCGGCCGTGGTAAACATTAATTTTTGTTAGTGTTTTGAATTGTAGCCTCACCCCCAGCCCCTCTCCAAAAGAGAGGGGAGTAAGTTTGTGGTACAATCACAATTCGTTTTAATATGTCATTATTGCCATCTGCTTAATTGCCGTTGGTTAAAACCAACGACAAGTGATACCCTCGCTGTCCGTAGACTTTAGCGAAGCGGTGTCTACGGATTGATGAATAAAACGGAGTCTCCAGACTCCCCATTAAAAGGCTAACACGATTCGTTATCGAGTCTGGAGACTCTTTTCCATTTGCCAATCCGTAGTGATGCTAAACGCTTAACACAACGGACAGGGATGTGACAGAAGATCCAGGGATCCGAATCCCCGCCTCAAACCGTCATCCGGAGGCATTGAAGCCAAGGCCGTTGCAAGGGTATGCCGTAGGGATCTCCCGGAACGAAGGAAGAAAGTATGGCGCCAAGTATTCCATCCCGGGAGATCTCTCACCCACAAGGGGATTCGAGATGACGCAGCTAATTGGTATTCAGTTCTTCGAAACAAGTACCAAGTGTTTTATTCATCCTGTCATTCACACTTTCAGTTTTTTTTAAAATTATCGCCTCAGTATTGATACATTACAAATTACTTATTGTCCGAAAAAAATAATACATTCTTTATTGCGGGAATAGATACATCACTTATAGCCAAAATCTAATTTCATTTACAACGCATTTACACCCATTGTGTTCGAATCATAGTTTTCATCCATGGAAGTTTGATAAAGCCAAACGTCCAGGGTAAGTGTTGAAGTAGGGCGTCTATAGCGCTTTGTTCAACTTGTAAAAACCAGTCATCGTATTTATGAAGCAAACTTCCTTTTCGTATTAAAAAACCTTCGCGTAAACCGTCGGGACTTGTACTTTTTAAAACATCC
>Ga0307408_100001853_pt1 | contig 15411 bp, 11 predicted proteins | sample 322Cmetagenome_FD_202116 | JGI IMG/M metagenome (GOLD analysis project Ga0307408, IMG submission 202116) | Maize rhizosphere microbial communities from greenhouse at UC Davis, California, United States - 322HYB-C-3 | ecosystem: Host-associated > Plants > Roots > Rhizosphere > Soil | place...
TCTTCGGTGGTGCCCACGGAGGGACTCGAACCCCCACACCTCGCGGCACATGGACCTGAACCATGCGCGTCTACCAATTCCGCCACGTGGGCGCTGCTTTCTTTGTCATCCTGTTGCGTTGTTGCTGCAACAGAAGGCACGCATCTTAAGGGGTGTTCCGGGATCGGTCAAGGGTATTTTTTTGAAACCCGGAAAAAATACCGCGCCGACGGGGAGGGGGGCTGTAAATGAAAAAAGCCGCAAACTCGTGAAAGTTTGCGGCTTATTCTCGGAATTTTTGGTGCCCACGGAGGGACTCGAACCCCCACACCTCGCGGCACATGGACCTGAACCATGCGCGTCTACCAATTCCGCCACGTGGGCAATGTCTGCTATTATAGCAATTTGGCTAGTCTCACGCCAGATGAACGTTGCCGTTCCATGCTGCGTATCGACTTGCCTATCTTGTCGCATCGCTGCTGCAAGAGACACGGATTATAGAGTAATCCCAGCCGTTGTCAAATACCGGCGGCACAGAAATTGAGTCCGTACAAACTGGCGCGACCTCCGGTACACTACGCGCTATATATGTACATCCATGAAAAATAAGACCAAACACTTTTGAACCAATCTACTCACATTATTCCCAGCCGCGAGGAAATTCTCGGCATCTTCCGCAGCGCCAAGGCGCCGCTCGACCTGCGCGCCCTTGCGCTGTCGCTCAAAGTCAAAGCTGATTCCCACGCCGTCCTGACGCGTCGCCTGAACGCGATGGAACGCGATGGCCAGCTCGTGTCCGACGGTTCCGGCTTTTATGTCCTGGCCGACCATTCGGGCTTTATCGCGGGCCGCGTCAGCAGCCACCGCGACGGCTACGGCTTCGTGATCCCGGACGAACCGGGTGAAGACCTGTACCTGTCCGAGCGTGAAATGCAAAAAGTCATGCACGGCGACCGTGTCATGGCCAAGGTTGTCGGCCTGGACCGCCGTGGCCGTGCCGAAGGCACGATCGTGGAAGTGGTGCAGCGCGCCAACACCCACATCATCGGCCGCCTGTTGAAAGAAAACGGCGTGTGGCTGGTGGTGCCGGAAGACAAACGCATTTCCCACGACATCGTGATCGAGGGCCCGGTGGGCAAAGCCAAGCCGGACCAGATCGTCAGCGTGGAATTGACGGCCCAGCCGGGCCGCTTCAAGCAGCCGACCGGCCGCCTGGTCGAAGTGCTGGGCGCGCTGGACGATCCCGGCATGGAAATCGAAATCGCCGTGCGCAAGTTCGGCGTCCCGCACATCTTCTCGGACAAGGCGTTGAACCAGGCGAAAAAACTGGCCGACTTCGTGCGCGACGAAGACATGGCCGAGCGCGTGGATTTGCGCGACGTGCCGCTGGTGACGATCGATGGCGAAGATGCGCGCGACTTCGATGACGCGGTGTATTGCGAGCCCGTCAAGATCGGCCGCGCCAAGGGCTATCGCCTGATCGTGGCGATTGCCGACGTCAGCCACTACGTGAAACCCAACGACGGCCTCGATGGCGATGCGCTGGAGCGCAGCACGTCGGTGTATTTCCCGCGCCGCGTGATCCCGATGCTGCCGGAAAAGCTGTCGAACGGCCTGTGCTCGCTGAATCCGAACGTCGACCGCCTGTGCCTGGTGTGCGATGCCGTGATCAGCGCCGAAGGCGAAATCAAGGCGTACCAGTTCTATCCCGCCGTGATGCACTCGGCGGCGCGCTTCACGTACAACGAGGTGGCGGCCATCCTGGGCAACACCAAGGGACCGGAAGCGGCGCGCCGCGCACCGCTGGTGCCGCACCTGCAAAACCTGTACTCCGTGTTCCACGCGCTGCAAAAAGCCCGCCAGTTGCGGGGCGCGATTGATTTCGAGACCACGGAAACCTATATCGTTTGCAATCCGTCGGGCAAGATCGAGAAAATCATCCCCCGTACCCGCAACGATGCGCACAAGGTGATTGAAGAGTGCATGCTGGCCGCCAACGTCTGCGCGGCCGACCTGCTGCTGCGCCACAAGCATCCGGGCACGTACCGCATCCACGCGGGACCGACCAAGGAAAAGCTGACCCAGGTCCGCAACTTCCTCAAACAGGCGGGCCTGAGCCTGGCCGGCGGCGATACGCCGGCCGCGTCCGACTACGCGGAACTGATGGGCAAGATCAAGGAGCGTCCCGATGCGTCGCTGCTGCAAACCATGCTGCTGCGCTCGATGCAACAGGCGGTCTACAGCCCGGACAACATCGGTCACTTCGGCCTGGCCTATGAAGCCTATGCGCACTTCACCAGCCCGATCCGCCGTTATCCGGACTTGCTGACGCACCGCGCCATCAAGGCGATCTTGCAGGGCAAGAAGTACGAGCCGAAGATCGGCGACACGAGCGTGCTCAACACCGCCGTCTCGAACGCCACCCGCCGCCAGCAACTGAAAGACAAGCAGGAAGGCAAGGCGCCGAAAGCCGCCGGCGACCTGACCGTGTGGGATGCGCTTGGCGTGCACTGCTCGGCCAACGAACGCCGCGCCGATGAGGCGTCGCGCGACGTCGAACAGTGGCTCAAGTGCTACTTCATGCAGGACAAGCTGGGTGAGGAATTCACCGGCATGATCACCGGCGTGACCACCTTCGGCGTGTTTGTGCAGCTGGAAGAATTGTTTGTCGAAGGCCTGGTGCACATCACCGACCTCGGCGCCGATTACTTCCAGTACGACGACGCGCGCCACGAATTGCGCGGCGAGCGCACCGGCAAGCGCTACCAGCTGACCGACAAGGTCAAGGTGCAGGTGGTGCGGGTCGACCTCGATTCGCGCAAGATCGACTTGCGCCTGGCCGCCTCGGAAACGGCCGGCATCGGCGTGCGCCAGAAAGACAATGGCGGCCCGCGTGTTACGCCGCTGTATGAGGAAGACGATGACGCAACGGAAGAGGAAGCGCCGCGTGGCCGCCGCAAGCCGGGCGGCAAAGCGGCGCCGGCAGGCAAGGGCGCTGCCGCCGGCAAGGGCGGCAAACCCGGCGGCCGTGCCGCCGCTCCGGCGCCGAAAGCCGGCGCCGCGTCGAAACCGGCCGGCGGCAAGTTGCCTGCCTACTTCGACCTCGAGCCGCTGCCTGAACCACTGGTGCCGCCGCCGCGCTCCCGCACCAGCGCCAAGACGGCCCGCCCGGCCGCGGCAAATTCGGCCGGCAAGCCGGCTGTAAAACCCCAAGCCAAGGCCGTCAAAGCCAAGGCTGCAAAACCCAAGCGCTCGAAGGTCGCCACCGCGGCCAAGAGCAAGAAGAAACGATAAGCAATGTCTAAAAATAAAATGATTTTCGGCTTCCACGCCGTCACCTCGCGCCTGCGTCACGAAGCGTCGTCCGTGGAAGAAATTTTCGTCGATATCGCGCGTAACGACCGCCGCATGACCGACCTGGTGGCCAACGCCAAGTCGCTGGGCGTGCGCGTCATGCCGGTGGAGTCGTCCCGCCTCGACAAGATCGTCGGCACCCACCGCCACCAGGGCGTGATTGCCTTCGCCCAGCAGATTTCGCTGGCGCGCAACCTCGATGAATTGCTGGACGCGATCGAAGGCCCGCCGCTGCTGCTGGTCCTCGATGGCATTACCGATCCGCACAACCTGGGCGCCTGCCTGCGCGTGGCCGATGGCGCCGGCGCGCACGCGGTGATCGTGCCGAAAGACCGTGCCGTGGGCTTGAACGCGACGGCCGCCAAGGTCGCCAGCGGCGCGGCGGAAAACGTCCCGTACATCACGGTGACGAACCTGGCGCGTACCCTGCGCGACCTGAAAGACCGCGACATCTGGCTGATCGGCACGTCCGATGACGGCGAAAAGACCTTGTACCAGTCCGATTTCTCGGGCCCGACCGCGCTGGTCATGGGTTCGGAAGGCGAGGGTATGCGCCGCCTGACCCGCGAAACGTGCGACATGCTGGTCAGCATTCCGATGTTCGGCACCGTCGAAAGTTTGAACGTCTCGGTCGCCTCCGGCGTCTGTCTGTACGAGGCGCGCCGCCAGCGCCTCGCCAAAGAAGCCTAAACAGGCACGGCGGCTTCCGCTGCGCGGAAGCCGCTCTACTGGCCACCCCGGCCCCTCTCCAAATTCGAGCAACCGCCCACCGAATGCGCTACGATGCGCATATCGGTCCTAACCTTATGCGTTTTATGTTCCATCGCCTGAGAGAAGACATCAACAGCATCATCGAACGCGATCCCGCCGCCCGCAATGGATGGGAGGTCTTGACCTGCTATCCCGGATTGCACGCCATCGTCATGCACCGCTGGGCCAACTGGTGCTGGCATCACCGGATGAAATGGCTGGGCCGTTTCACCTCGCACGTGGCGCGGGTACTGACCGGGATTGAAATCCATCCGGGCGCCTGGATCGGCCGCCGCGTCTTCATCGACCACGGCTTTGGCGTCGTCATCGGCGAAACCGCCGTGGTGGGCGACGATTGCACGATCTACCAGGGCGTGACCCTGGGCGGCACGTCGCTGTCGAGCGGCGCCAAGCGCCATCCGACGCTGGAGCGCGGCGTCATCATTGGCGCCGGCGCCAAGGTGCTGGGCAATTTCACCGTGGGCGAATACGCGAAAGTCGGCTCCAACGCCGTGCTGCTCAAACCCGTGCCGGCCGGCGGCACCGCGGTCGGCAACCCGGCCCACATCGTGCAAAAGGACGCGGCGCCCGCCACCGTGGCCAACCTGTTCACGTCGTACGGCCTGTCGGCCAATGGCGACGACCCGCTGTCGAAGGCCTTGCGCGCGCTGATCGACCACGCGGCGGTACAGGAACGGCAGATCGAACAGCTGGCCGCAACCATGAAAGCGGCGGGGTTGGACTGTAAGGCCTTGCCCGAGTGTGATAAATTCGATCCCGCCCAATTGAACAAGCTCGTCGAATAAGGAACAGCGCATGACTACCGAAGCAGACAACCCCAACCTGCTGGACCCGTTCGAAGTACGGGTACTGGCGGTGCTGGCAGAAAAAGAAGCGCTCACCCCCGACAATTACCCGATGTCGCTCAACGCGATCACCAACGGCTGCAACCAGTTATCGAGCCGCGACCCGGTGATGTCGCTGTCCGAGGAAACCGTGGCCGAAACCCTGCAGCGCCTCATGCAGCGCAAGTTCGTCAACGGCATCACGCAGGCCGGCGCGCGCGTGACGAAGTACGAACACCGCATGCGCATCAAGTGGTCGCTGGAACAGGACAAGGTGGCGGTGCTGACGATCCTGATGCTGCGCGGCCTGCAAACTGCCGGCGAAGTGCGCACCCGCACCGGCCGCCTGCATGAATTCAAGACGGTGGGCGATGTCGAACAGGCGCTGCAATTTTTGATCGACAAATACCCGCCGCTGGCAAGCCGCCTGGCCGTGGCGCCGGGCGCGAAAGAGCCGCGTTACGGCCATTTGCTGTCCGGCGAGGAAGCGCTGGCGCGCGAGGAAACCGCCGCCAGCTTCGGCGGTTCATCGAGCGCGGGGCAGGGCACGCAATCGGGCCGCGTGGCGGCGCTGGAAGCGGAAGTGGCGCAATTGCGGCAGGAAGTGTCCGAACTGGCGGCGCAGTTTGCCGAGTTCAAGAAACAGTTTGAGTAATCTCGCTAACCTAGGGCGGCTTTTACAAAGCCGCCATGCATGCACCGCGTTGATGCAGGCATGGCGGGTTCGTAGAACCCGCCCTACGCGCTATTTGCGCAGTGGCGTTTATTCGTTCGCCGCGCCGTTGGGCAGGTAACGGCCCGTCAATATACGGAACCTTTCCGTGCGCTTGAATTGCGCCAGTGCCGCATCGTACTGGCGTATCCTCCCCAGCGACTCCGGTTTGTGTGAAAACACGATATAAGCCGGCGTCACGCTGAGCGGCGGCGACAGGATGTCCACTTCATCGAGCTTGCCCAGCTTGCGCATTTCATGCGTGACGTTCAAGTCGTTTTCCACGATCGCATCGAAGCGCTGGAACAGCAGCTTTTTCATGTTCAGTTCCGCGCTGGGCACGGTATCGACACGGGCCCACGGTGCGGCCCGCAACGTTTCGAATTCATCATTGACGCGCTTGTCGACATACAAGCCGATCGAGTGCTGGCGCATGAATTTTTCCAGGTTGCCGTCAAACCGGATGCCGCTGCCGCGCCGCACCACCAGCACGTTCTTCTGGTCCAGGATGGCCTCGTGCGGGAACCGCATGAATTTCGCGTAGTCCTTGAAATACAGCACCGTCATGGCCATGTCGCAGCGGCCCAGCTTCATTTCCGACACCACCCGCGCCCATGGCATGTAATCAATGCGGATGTCCCAGCGCAGCGCGGCGGCGACGTTGTGCAGGATTTCAACGGCATAGCCGGCCGGATTGCCGTCGTCATCTTTCATGGTTTGCGGCGCCAGCACCAGGCTGCACACGCGCATCGGCGGTTCGGCAGCCAACGCGGCCGAGTGCAGTGCCAGCAAGGCTATCAACAGGGCATTCTTCATCGGGAAACATCTTTGGACACTGCTCATGTATCGACCGATGCTACTTGCTTTCCCGATTGATGTCGATGCTGTCTGAATGACAGTCGCTATATTGTGCAAACCACATATTTGTTATGACCAGTGTTTTCCGGCGTCAGGCGGACGGGCGGCGAACGGCGCGCACCTTGCCGCTCGGACCGCCGCCGCAATAAAACAGGCCGGCGCCATCCGACTCCAGTCCGCTGACGCCGATTCCCTGCGGCATTTCGATTCGCGCCAGCACGGTGCCACTGGCAGGATCGATCCGGCGGATGTCACTGTCGTCGCCCTCCCACGTGCCATGCCACAGTTCACCGTCCACCCATGTCACGCCGGTGACGAAACGGTTCGATTCAATGGAACGCCGGATCGCGCCCGTGGCCGGGTCGATCTGGTGGATCTTGCGGTCGCGGTAATTGCCGACCCACAGGCTGCCCTCCGCCCAGGTCAGGCCGGAATCCGAGCCGTTGCCCGGAGCCGGGATCGATGCCAGCACCTTGCCGGAGACGGGATCGATCTTGTCGATGCGCGCCTCGGCAATCTGGTACAGGTGCGAACCATCGAACGCCGTGCCCGCATCGCAGGCGATATCGAGCGTGCGCACGGTCTCGCCGCTGGCGGGATCGAACGCGACCAACGCGTCGCCGGTGGCGGCCCAGACGCGCTGGCCATCGTGGGATACGCCGTGGATGCGCCCGGCGCCATTGAAGGGGCCATATTCGCGGACAATTTCCGCCGCCGTGACGGTTGCCTTGTCGTTTGCCGTATTGCTGACGTTATTGCTTGCCTTGTTGCTGTTCATGACTGTCTCCTTGGTGATGGGCGGCCATCGCGGCGCCACACAGCCACTCTATCCAATCGGCAGTGCGGAAGAGAGTAACAAAATCGTCGTGAATCCGCCCAGGGGAGCGGCCAGCGGTGGCGCCAGCCAGCGGCGCGAGCGGCCCTGGCCGATGGCGCGTACCTGTCCCGCAACTTCCAGTTCGGCCAGCGCGCGCTGGACGGTACGCTGGCTGGTACCCATGGCCTGCGCCAGCGCGGAAGTCGGCCACGCGGCGCCATCGGCAAGCAACGCCAGCAGCGATGCCTGGTCCCCGGCAATCGGCGGGGCCAATACCGCGACTGACTGGCCGGCGCGGGGTTGCCACGCAAATCCGCGCGCGGTGGCGGCGATGCCGGCGAGCGGCGCGGCCAGCTTGCGCAAGCGGCCGATTTCCACGCGCAGCCGCGCCCGGTGCGTGTGGTCCGGATGGCGGGTGCGGAATGCCTGGGCAATCAAGACTTCCCGTGCCGCATCGGCGGGCCATGCGTCGGCCAGCGCGCGTGCCAGTGTGAACAGGACAGGGCGGCTGGCCAGCGGCACAAACAGGCCGTTGCAAGCCAGCGCGCGCCGGCATGCATCGACGGTCAGGGTATCGGACGCCAGCAGCGCCGCCACCTCATCGAGCGTCTGCCAATGCTCGACACCGGCATGGATGCGCCTCGCGGCGGGACGTTCCAGTACCGCCTGCGCTTGCGTCGCCTCGGCAAGCAATGCCGGTATGCCGGCGCGCTGCGCGGCGGCTTGCGCGTGGGCAAGCGCCATATGTGCGGCGCCCGTGCGCAACGCGCGCAAGGCAATTTCCGCCGCGATCAGGTTGCCAATGGCGGCCAGGGCCCAGGGGACGCCGGCGGAACCGGGGGCGTTGCCGGCGTCCGCACCGGCCTGCGCATTGGCCTGTGCCAGCATGGCTTCCGCCTCGGCCAGCCGCCCCAGCAGCACCAGCCGCCGCGCGGCAATCAGGTGCGCTTGCAAGGCATTGGCATGGTCGTGGTGGGCGGCCAGCGTGGCGGCGGCCGCCGCGAGCGAGCGGGGCGCGACAGTGAAATCGCGCATGGCCAGCGCCACCTCCGCTTCCGCCACAACACAGCGCGCGCGCGCCACGGCTTCGCGCGGTCCGAAAGCACGTGCGGCAAGGCGCAGCAACTCGCGCGCGCGTCCCAGTTCGCCCAACTGGGCCATGGCAATGCCGCGTAGCGCCAGGGCAGGCGGATCGTCCCGTAGTGCAACGCGTTTTAGCGCGCCCAGCGGGTCTCCGGCGGCCAACGCGCGGGCGGAGGCGGTGATCAGGGAATCCATAGCCGCCTAGACTACAGCAAAGGAGATGAAAAAAGCCGGACCAGCCTTTCGGCCCGTCCGGCTTTGCGCGATGAACGCTCAGCGCAATTTACGCGGCAATTTGCGCCTTCACCGCCTCAACGGCATCGAGGATCGCTTCGCTGGTGGCCGGCGCGCGCAGCGGCGGGTTGACCTTGTGGCCGCCCACCGACGACACCGCGTTGCGGATCGCCAGGAACACCGAGAACGGCAGCAGCAGTGGCGGTTCGCCCACGGCTTTCGAGCGATGGATGCTGTCGAACGGGTTGCGGTTCTTGAACAGGCGGATATCGAAGTTGTCCGGGCAGTCCGACACGGCGGGAATCTTGTAGGTGGACGGCGCGTGCGTCATCAGCTTGCCCGTCTTGTTCCACCACAGTTCCTCGGTCGTCAGCCAGCCCATGCCCTGGATGAACGCGCCTTCCACCTGGCCCACGTCGATCGCCGGGTTCAGCGAATTGCCCGCGTCGTACAGGGCGTTCACGTCCAGCAGTTTCCATTCGCCGGTCAGGGTGTCGACCACCACTTCCGACACCGACGCGCCATACGCGTAGTAGCCGAACGGGTTGCCGGTCATCGAGGCGCGGTCCCACGACAGGCCCGGGGTCGCATAGAAGCCGTCCGACCACAGTTGCACGCGCGCCAGGTAGGCCGCCGCCACCAGTTCGGCAAAGGTCGTCGTGATTTCGCCGGCATACACGATACCTGCGGCGAAGACCACGTCTTCCGGCGCCACGCTGTAGGTTTTCGCCGCGAAGTCGCGCAGGCGCTTATTTAACGTGGCGGCCGCGTCCTGCGCCGCCTTGCCGTTCAAGTCGGCGCCGGTCGATGCCGCCGTGGCCGAGGTGTTCGCCACTTTCGAGGTGTCGGTCGCGCTGGCGCGGACCCGGGCCAGGGGAATACCCAGTTCATGGGCCACCACCTGGCACACCTTGGTGTTGATACCCTGTCCCATTTCGGTGCCGCCGTGGTTGACCAGCACCGAACCGTCGGTGTAGATGTGCACCAGCGCGCCGGCCTGGTTGAAGTGGGTCACGTTGAACGCGATACCGAATTTCACCGGGGTGATGGCCAGGCCTTTTTTCAGCACCGGGCTGCTGGCGTTGAACGCGTCCACCTCTTTCCTGCGTGCGCGGTAGTTCGAGTCAAGCTCCAGCTGCGCCACCAGTTCGTGGATCACGTTGTCCTTGATCTTCTGGCCATACTGGGTGACGTTGCGGCCTTCCTCGTCGTTGCGGCCGTAGAAGTTGACTTTACGGACGTCGAGCTGGTCGATCCCCAGGTTGCGGGCGATTTCATCGACGATGTATTCGATGCAGATCGCGCCCTGCGGGCCGCCGAAGCCGCGGAACGCGGTGTTCGACTGGGTGTTGGTTTTACCGGCCATGGCGCGGATGTCCACGTCCGACAGATAATACGTGTTGTCGAAGTGGCAGACCGCGCGGGTCGCCACCGGCGCCGACAAGTCGGCCGAGAAGCCGGCGCGCGACACCATTTCCACCTTCGCGGCGGTGATCAGGCCGTTGTCGTCGTAGCCGATTTCGTACTCGTAGTAGAAGCAGTGGCGCTTGCCGGTGACCATCATGTCGTCGTCACGGTCGGCGCGCAGTTTCACCGGGCGGCGCAGCTTGGCGGCGGCGACCGCCGCGCAGGCGGCCCACAGCGCCGATTGCGATTCCTTGCCGCCAAAGCCACCGCCCATGCGGCGGCATTCCACCTGCACCGCGTGCGACGGGTAGTGCAGGGCGTGGGCCACCACGTGCTGCATCTCGGTCGGGTGCTGGGTCGAGCAGTACACGTGCATGCCATTGCCTTCCTTAGGCAGCGCATACGAAATCTGGCCTTCCAGGTAAAACTGTTCCTGGCCGCCCACGTGCAATTTACCCTTCAGGAAGTTCTTCGATTTCTTGAACGCTTCGGCCGCGTTGCCGCGCTCCAGGCGCATCGGCGGCACCACGAACGATTGCGCGTCGCGCGCCGCTTCCGGGGTCAGGATGGCGGGCAATTCTTCCCACTGGATGTCGGCCTTGCGCGCCGCGTGGCGGGCCTGGTCGTGCGTCCTGGCGATCACGACGAAGATCGGCTGGCCCACGTATTCGACTTTTTCCTCGGCCAGGATCGGGTCGTCATGGATGATCGGACCGCAATCGTTGGTGCCGGGGATGTCCTTGTAGGTCAGCACGTCGACCACGCCCGGCATCGCGCGCACCGGGTCCAGATTCATCGAGACGATGCGCGCGTGCGCCTTGGGCGAGGTGCCCAGCGCGGCGTGCAGCGTGCCTTGCGCTTCCGGGATATCGTCGGTGTAGGTGGCTTCGCCCAGCACGTGCAGGATGGCCGACTCGTGCGGGTGGTTTTGTCCGACTTCGGCCCAGCCCTTCGCTGCGCCGATGGTCATGAAGGCTTCGGATTTGCTGTTCATGAATGACTCCTTAAGCGAATGCGAAAGCGTTGACGGAAGATGCCGGCAGGGCGCCGTCGGGGCGCGTCTCCAGCCAGAAGCGCTGCACCAGGTTTTGCGCGGTTTTCATGCGGTAGTCCTTTGATGCGCGCATGTCGGTCAGCGGCGTGTAGTCCAGCGCCAGCGCGGCGTGGGCGGCCTTCATGGTGTCTTCATTCCATGGCTTGCCCTCGATCGCGGCTTCCGCGTTCGGCGCGCGCTTGGACGTTGCCGCCATGCCGCCGTAGGCGATGCGCACGTTGCGCGCAATGCCATTGTCCAGGTCCAGCGAGAACGCGGCGGCGACCGCCGAGATATCCTGGTCGTAGCGCTTCGACAGTTTCCAGGTGCGGAATTGCTGGTTCGTTTTCGGCATCGGGATGCGCACGGCTTCCACGAATTCGCCCGGCTGCCAATCCTTCTTCATGTAGTCGAGGTAGAAGTCCTGCAGCAGCATCGAACGGCGGCCTTGCGAACCGTTCAGCACGATTTCCGCGCCGAGCACGATCATCCACGGGGCCGAGTCGCCGATTGGCGAACCGTTGGCGACCGAGCCGCCCAGGGTGCCGGTGGAACGGATCGGCTGCGACGCGAAGCGCTGCCACAGTTCGTGCAGCGAGGCATCCTGGTAGTGCTCCAGCACGGCTTTATAGGCGTCGTCCAGCGATACGCCGGCGCCGATTTCCAGCATGCCGTCGACGATCGCCAGGTTGTGCAATTCCTTCACCATGCGCACGTAGATCACGTTGCCCAGGTTGCGCATTTGCTTGGTGACCCACAGGCCCACGTCGGTCGAACCCGCCAAAATCGTGGCGGTTGGCTGCTCGGCGCGCAATTGCGCCAGTTCCGCCAGGGTGCGCGGCGCATAGAAGGTCTGGCCGCCATGGGTATAGCTGAACATTTTGTCTCGTTGAATTTCTTGCAGTGCGGCGGCCAGCGCGGCCTTGTCGAAGTCCACGTGCGGCAGTTCCAGCATGCGCTGGGCCGAATCGAGGATGGGACGGTAGCCGGTGCAGCGGCACAGGTTGCCGGACAGGGTTTCGTTGATGGTCTTGCGGCACACCGGCTCGCTTTTCCCTTCCTGCTTCAGGTACAGGCTCCACAGCGACATGGCAAAGCCAGGGGTGCAGAAACCGCACTGCGAACCATGGCATTCCACCAGCGCTTCCTGCACCGGGTGCAGGCTGCCGTCCTGCTGTTTCAGGTCTTCCACGGTGAACACGGCCTTGCCGTCCAGGGTCGGGACGAACTGGATGCACGAGTTGACGTTGCGCATTTCCAGTTCGCCATTGACCAGCGAACCGATCACCACGGTACAGGCGCCGCAGTCGCCTTCGGCACAGCCTTCCTTGGTGCCGGTGCAGTGGTGGTCTTCGCGCAGGTGCTGCAGCAGCGTGCGGGTCGGGGCCACGTCGGTTACTTCATGGACCTTGCCCTGGTAATAGAACCGGATCGGTTGAGACTGCTCTTGGGACATTTTCTAGACTCCTCTATTGTTTTATGTCGGACAATCTTGAATGATGATCAGCCGGGTAAATAAATTGTTTTGAACAGGAAAATACCCGCAATTCCCCACAGCATATAGCTGACTTCACGATGTTTGCCAGTCAACAGTTTCAAGCCAGCATAGCTGATGAAACCGAGGGCCAGGCCATTGGCAATCGAGTAGGTGAAAGGCATCACCAGCGCGGTGATGACGGCGGGGATACTTTCCGTGGTTTCCGCCCAGTTAATCTCCGTCAGCTCGCGCAGCATCAGGCAGGCAACGAAGAACAGCGCCGGAGCGGTGGCGTAAGCCGGCACCACGCCGGCCAGGGGCGCAATAAACAGCGCCAGCAGGAACAGGACGGCGATCGTCACGGCAGTCAGGCCGGTGCGGCCGCCGGCCTGGACGCCCGCGGCGCTTTCAATGAATGCGGTGGTGGACGAGGTGCCCATCAGGGAACCGGCAATGATGGCACCGGAATCGGCCAGCAGGGCCTTGTTCATGGCGGGCGGCATTTTGCCGTCTTTCATCAGGCCGGCGCGCTGCGCCACGCCCATCAGGGTGCCGGTGGCGTCGAACAATTCCACCAGGAAGAACACCAGCACCACGTTCAGCAGGCCGTTGGCCAGTGCGGTGACGATGTCGAGTTTCAGGACGGTGGCGTCGATCGACGGCGGGGCCGACACGATGCCTTTGAATTCGTTGCCGGCGAAGAAGAACGACAGCACGGTGACCGTCATGATGCCGATCAGCAGGGCGCCGGTGACGCGTAGCCGGTCCAGCGCCACGATCACCAGGAAGCCGATGATGGCCAGCACGGCTTCCGGCTTGTGCAGGTCGCCCATGGTGAGGAAGGTGGCGGGATTGGCCACTACGATGCCGGCGTTTTTCAGCGAGATCAGCGCCAGGAACAGGCCGACGCCGGCGGGGATGGCCGTGCGCAGCGAGGGCGGAATCGCATTCATGATCTTTTCACGGATGCGCAGCAGCGACACCAGCAGGAAGCAGCAGCCGGAAATGAACACGGCGCCCAGCGCCGCTTCCCAGGAAAAGCCCATGCCTTGCACCACGCCGTAGGCGAAATAAGCATTCAAGCCCATGCCCGGCGCCAGGCCGATCGGGAAATTCGCATACAAGCCCATGATCAGGGTGCCGATGGCGGCCGCCACGCAGGTGGCGACAAAGACCGCGTCCTTCGGCATGCCCGCATCGCCCAGGATGGACGGGTTGACGAAGATGATGTACGCCATCGTCAGGAAGGTGGTCATCCCCGCCAGCACTTCGGTGCGCACGTTGGTACCGTGTTCACTGAGCTTGAAATAGTTGTCCAGGAAGTTCATGTCGCGTCTCTCCGCTTTCTCATTCGTTTAGTTACGCGATCTTTGTGTTGATACATGTGTGCCGCGTTATAGGTACTGTCGCTGATGAGGTGCTCGGCTGCTTATGAGAAAGGGCATAACCTTTATTGATTATTCCGTATATTCCCCGGTTGGCGCTTCCACGGGGGACGATGCGCGGGCGCCCCGGGTGGCCGCGCGCGCGGGTTTGGGCTTGAAGTGGCGCAGGAAATCGAGCAGGACGCGGGCCGCGACATCGGCGTCGTCGGCCGACAGGTTTTCCACGTCGCTGCTATCTCTACCACAGCGGGTAAACAGCATGGCGACGTCGGTCACGCGCGACATCAGCATGGCATCGTGACCGGCGCCGGACGCCAGCTGGAACGGGGTGACACCGGCCCGTTCCACGGCGGCGGACAGCTGCGCCATCAGCCAGGGGGCGCACGGCGCGCAGCCGGCTTCCACGATGGGTTCGATGGTGACTTCGATGTTGCGGGATAGATACACTGTTTCAATTTTTGCCAGGATGTCGCCCACCGCCGCATCGCGTGCCGCATCGCTGGCGGCGCGGATGTCGAGTGAAAAGTGGCAGGCGCCCGGCACCACGTTGACGGAACCGTTTGGTACCTGCAGTTGCCCGGCCGTACCCACCAGCGAGGACGCCTGGTCTTCGTTACAGCGCTGTTCCACATATAGCAATACTTCGGCGGCGGCGGTGGCGGCATCCTTGCGCAGCGCCATCGGCGTGGTGCCGGCATGGCTGGCCACGCCGGTGAATTCCACCAGGAAGCGGCGGCTGCCGGCGATCGACGTCACGATCCCGACCGGCAAGTCTTTATCGAGCAGGACCGGGCCCTGTTCTAAATGCAATTCCACATAACCGAGCAAATCGGACGGGTCGCGGGCAATCGCATCGATGGTGCTCAAGTCCTGGCCGGCCTCGGCCAGCACGTCGCGCAGCACGATGCCGTCGCGGTCGCTTAAATCCAGCAGGGACGGGTCGAACTGGCCGATCACGGCGGACGAACCGAGGAAGGTGCTCTGGAAGCGCACGCCTTCTGCTTCGGCAAAGGCAATCACTTCCAGGTGGAAGGGCAGTGCAATGCCCTTGTCGTTCATGTGCCTGACGACGGCGATCGCGGTCAGGATGCCCTGGCGTCCGTCATATTTGCCGCCGTTGCGCACCGTGTCGTAATGCGAACCGGTGATCAGGGTGCGAGCTTGCGGATCGGTCGACAGGAAGCGGCCCACCACGTTGCCGACCGCGTCGATGTGCGCGTGCATGCCCGCTGCGCGCATCCATTGCATCAGTTGCATGGCGGTTTCGCGGTGCGTGGCCGTCATGTAGGTGCAAGTCAACCCGTGCTGGTCTTCGCTGAACGTGCCCAACTGCTCAGCCCATGCCAGGATGGTGGCGCCCAGTGCATTCTGTTGCGGGGTATTCAGTTGCTTCAGAGTCGTCATCGTGCTGTCCGGTGGTGAGGATGCGAATCGATGATAGGGGGCGATAACGCCGGATTTATATTGTCGATTCGCA
>Ga0307408_100001854_pt1 | contig 15408 bp, 10 predicted proteins | sample 322Cmetagenome_FD_202116 | JGI IMG/M metagenome (GOLD analysis project Ga0307408, IMG submission 202116) | Maize rhizosphere microbial communities from greenhouse at UC Davis, California, United States - 322HYB-C-3 | ecosystem: Host-associated > Plants > Roots > Rhizosphere > Soil | place...
TCGACGCCGCGCGCGACCGCGCGACTGGGTACCCACGCTACGGTGATCTCGCGAACATCACCGAGACGCGCGCTATCGACGACTCGACCGTTCAGCTTCGGTTCTCGTCCGCGCCGCCCGGATTCCCTCCGGTGCTCGCCGAGCTGCCGATTCTCCCGTCGCACATGCTCGCAAACGTGCCTCGTGCGGACATGCGACGCGCCCCGTACAACACGAACCCGGTGGGCAATGGGCCGTTCCGTTTCCGCACGCGTGAGGCAGGTCGTCGCTGGGTCTTCGAGCGTGTTCCCGATTTTCCGTCGGACCTCGGCGGTCCGGCCAAGGTTGGTCGACTCGTCGTGGCAGTGGTCGACGAGCCCACGACGAAATTCGCTGGGCTGGTGAGTGGCGAGCTTGCCGTGGCCGGCATCGCGCCGACGATGGCGTCCCTCGTGTCGCGCGATCCATCGCTGCGCGTGATCTCCTATCCGGTTCTCCTCGCGAACGGGATCGTGTTCAATGCCTCACGCGAGCCGTTTGACGACGTGCGCGTGCGCAAGGCCATCTCGGTGGCGATCGACCGGAAGCGCATCATCGATGCGGCGCTCGCTGGCTACGCGACGCCAGCGTATGGCCCGGCGCCGCCCGACAATCCACTTGCGCTCGCGGTGGTGGCGCCCACGGCCAGTGCTGCGGACTCGCTCCTCGACGCCGCCGGCTGGACCCGCGCTCCCGATGGCCGCCGCACGCGCGGTGGAAAACCTCTCGCATTCACGCTCCTTACGGTGGGCAGTGGAGATAACGCGGTCGAGCAACTGCTGCAGGCCGACTTGCGTGCCCACGGCATCACCATGGCGATTCGGCAACTCGAGTTCGGCGCATTTCTGTCGGAGGCGCGCGCGAAGCCAAAGCGCTTCGACGCGTTGTTCACCGGAATCCCGGGCGACCTATCGCTCTCGTATCTTGCGGCGATGTTCGACTCGAAGCTGTCCGGCGGCGCGCTCGACTACGCCGGCTTCCACACGCAGCAGCTCGATGCGGCGTTCGAGCGCGTTCGCGCCGCGCGAACCCACCATGCACTGGTCGGCGCGTGGCGCGACGTGCAGCGAACGCTGGACGACGAGACACCGGTTGCGTGGGTCTACCATTCGCGGGGCGTCCAGGGCGTTACGTCGCGCCTGAGTGGCGTGCGCATGGACCTTCGTGGAGAGATGCCCACGATCGCGGACTGGCGTCTCGCCGGGCCTCACACCGGGCAGTGACCGTCCTGCTCCACGCTGGCGATCTCGCCGCGCGTCGTCAGGCCGCGCCCGGGACGTTGCATCCGCTCGCGGATTCGCTGGCGCGCGACCTCGAACCGCTGATGGGCAGGGATGTGTTCATCCCCCCAGAGAAAGCGCGCATGACGCGTCGCGGCGGACGATGCGAGCAGGATGGGACCATGCTCGAGTTCGACCCGTGGTCGCCGCGGGCACATCGCTGTCCGAAGTGCGCGTCCGTATTCGACGACGACACGCACTACCGCTGGTGGATCATGTGGTACCAGCTCTGGCTGGCCGAGCGGGCCGTGCACGCCGCGACGTTGTTCGCCCTTCGTGGCAACCCTCGACACAGCGAGCTCGCGCGGTCTGTTCTGTCGGCCTACGCGGATCGCTATCTCGACTATCCGAACAAGGACAACGTGCTCGGGCCCACCCGGGTCTTCTTCAGCACGTATCTCGAGTCGATCTGGCTGCTGCAGCTCGCCGTGGCACTCGATCTCCTCGAGATGGCAGATGGAACCGCGTCATCCGGGCTCGGCGCCACGGTGCGCGATCGGCTGATCGAGCCGAGTGCCGCCCTGATCGCGGGCTACGACGAGGGGTCGTCGAATCGCCAGGTCTGGAACAATGCGGCGCTCCTCGCAGCGTCACGCGTGCTCTCTGGCCGCGTGGACGACGCGGCGCTGCACGGTCCATCGGGCCTCGTTAGGCACCTGAGCGAGGGCCTGCTCCGCGATGGGACGTGGTACGAGGGAGAGAACTACCACCTCTTCGCCCATCGCGGCCTCTGGTACGGTATCATGATCGCGGCCGTCGCCGGCGTGCGGCTCGACTCCACTCTCGTCGCCCGGTTCGATGAGGCGTTCGCCACGCCGTTCGTCACCGCGCTGCCCGATTTCACGTTCCCGGCACGTCGCGACTCGCAGTATCGGGTGTCGCTCCGCCAATGGCGGTTCGCCGAGCTCGCGGAGCTTGGCCTCGTGAGGCGGCCGGATGATGAGCGGTTGACCGGCGCGCTCGCGACCTTGTACGACGGCACCGTCCCACGAGGCGATACCGGCCGGTCGCGTTCGACCGCGGAGGCCGAGCGAAACACGCCGCCAGTGGGGCTCGACCGCGCGGATCTTGGGTGGCGCTCGCTCCTGTTTGCCAGCCCCAGGCTGCCTCCGCTCGCTCGCTCGCGCCCGCGGTCGGCGCTGCTTGCGGCGCAGGGCTACGCCATTCTGCGGCGCGACGCCGGCAGGCTCTATGCGGCGCTTGACTACGGGCACTCCGGTGCGGGTCACGGTCATCCCGATCGTTTGAACTTCGTGCTCGTCAACGGGGATGATCGATGGCTAGACGATGTCGGTACGGGGTCTTACGTCGACCCATCACTGCACTGGTATCGCAGCACGCTCGCGCACAACGCGCCGTTGGTCGATGGCCGCTCGCAGGAGCGCGTGCATGGTGCGCTGATCGCGTACGAGGATCGCGGCGACGCGGGCTGGGTGCGCGCCGCCGTCGACGGGGTGGCGCCCGGCGTCACGTTCGAACGCACGCTCGTGGCAATGCCGGACTACGTGGTCGATGAGCTCAGTTGGCGTGCGGATCGCGACATACAGGTCGACCTCCCGTTCCATGCGAACGGCGATCTCCTTGGCGTGGGGCCATGGGCGAGTGCCAATCCGAACGGTGGGCTGGGCGTGGAGGACGGATTTCGCCTCATTGCCGACACGGAAACGGCTGCCGCCGAGGGAGACGTTAGGCTCCGGGCACGGCTCGGCGACGCGACGGCCGACGCGCGGTTCATCGTAGACGGTGCGAGCGCGTGGTGGCGAGCCACCGCGTTCGGCCCGCCCGGCTCGAGTCCCAGACGTTTTTACTTCGTGCGCGCGAATGGGACGAGTAGAAGAGTTTTGAGCGTGTGGGACGTGCGTGGTGCCGTCGAGTCGATCGCCCGCCTCGAGGGGGGCGTTGCCGTGTATCTGAGCGACGGCAGTCGTCACGAACACCTGCGTGGCGATCGGAGCTGGCGCATCGCGATCGTCACGTCCGGTGTTACGGAGACCGTGGATCTCGGCGGCGCGCGCGAACGTGCGCCGGCCGTATCCGCACGCACCAAAGCCGTGCGTGCACCATTGGTGATCCCGAGGCCGCACGGCGCGCCCGGCGCGCTCAGCCGACTGATTCTTCATCTGTCCGAGTCGAACTACCGCCGTTCCGAAGTTGCATGGTCCAACGCCGGAGCACCACGCGCGACGGTCTCGCTGTGGGCCGAGGGGGACGAGCTTTTCGTCATCGTCGACGTCGAGAAGCGCGCCGTGTACTTCGCGCCGCGAATCGACTCAAACCCGCTCGACAACGAGCATCCCGACACGAACAGCGACGGCGTTCAATTGCATGTGACCGTTCCGAGTGTGCTCCGCGGCAGCAAAGCTCCGCGCGAACTCAATTGGCTGCTGGTTCCCGAGCTCGATGGAAACCGCGTTCGCGTTAGCGTGCGCGCGGTTGGGGGCGATGCGCCTCGCCTGCGAGCGTCCTGGGAGCGGACGACGCGAGGTTACTCCATCCGCATCGCCGTCGATCTCTCCGCGCTGGGAGCGGACAATACGAATTCCCTGAAACTCGGCGTCGTGGTCAACGAGATGACGTCGGATCGCGAGCGGCGCCGCGGTCAGCTCGTGATGGGCGGACGCGCTGGCGAATTCGTCTACCTCCGCGGCGACCGCCTGGCTGTCGACGACCTTCTCGATTTTCGCATTGCTGATGACTGATTCCGTTCTCGCGCAGGTGCATGTTGTCCTGTACGAGCCCCAGAACCCGATCAACATCGCGGCGGTGGTTCGCGCGATGAAGAACATGGGCGTGAGCTCGCTGCGTCTCGTCCGGCCGGTCGAGTACGATCCCTATCGTCTGGAAGGCATTGCGCACGACACGAACGACATCATCGAGCACATCCAGAATTTCACGGACCTCGACTCGGCGATCGCGGACTGCGTGCATGTCGCAGCCTATACGGCGCGCCGCCGTGCGGCGAAGTGGATCGTCACGGATCCGCGCGGGTCGGCCGCGGACATACTGGCGGCCACGCGGCATGGACCCGCGGCGATTCTGTTCGGGCGCGAAGACAAGGGTCTCCCGAACGATGCGCTGGATCGCGCGCGCACCGTCGTGAACATTCCGACTACGGACCACGCATCGCTGAACCTCGCGCAGGCCGTGCTGGTGGCGCTGTACGAGCTGCACCTGGCGGCCGGCGACGCGACACGCGTCATCGGCCCGCCTCGCGACGAGGCTCCGCCGGCGACGAGCGAGCAGTACGAGCGACTCTTCGCCAACGTGTCCGAAGCCCTCGAGATCATCGCCTTCTTCAAGACTCGCTTTCCCGAGCACATCATGCGTAGTGTTCGGTCGTTGGCGTTTCGGGCAAACCCGGACGCGCGCGAGATCGAGCTCATGCGCGCGATGGCGATCGAGGTCGTGCGTGCGACGGAGCGTGAGCGGAAGCAGCACGCCGCCGCGCTCGAGCGCGCGCTGGGTACGCGCCCATCGGATGCCTAACGCTCCCTGCTTTTCGATTCCCCATTCCCGATTCCCGATTCCCGATTCCCGATTCCCGATTCCCGATGAGACTCTCCCGTCTATTCGGCGGAGGCAAGCCGGAGGAGCCGCAACCGCCCGAAGAACCCGAGCAGCCGGACGCCGAGGCTGTCGGTGACAACGGCGCCGGCGACGGCGAAGACTACGAAGGCGTTCCCGAGGGGGACTCCGACGTCGACCTCGACCGGCAGTGGCGTGGCCGCGCTGCCGACGTCATTCCCGGCGGCGCGTCCACCGGCAGCAAACGCCCCACGGCGCTCTACGGCGAAGGCACCACCTTCGGTCCCACGCATTACACTCGGGCGTCGGGCTGCCATCTCACGACCGCCGGTGGCCACACGCTGATCGACTGTACGATGGCGCTCGGAAGCGTCGCCATTGGGTATGGCGACGACACCATCACGCGCGCCGTGCTCAACGCCGCGGCGCTCGGCAACGTGGCCGGATTGTCGCACACGAGTGAAGTCGACATCGCCGATCGCCTGTGCGAGATCATCCCGTGCGCCGAACAGGTCCGCTTCCTCAAGAGTGGAGCGGAGGCCGTTTCCGCCGCCGTGCGCATCGCGCGCGCGTACACGGGAAAGAGCAAAATCGTCGGGTCGGGATATTTCGGCTGGCACGATTGGGCGAACGACGGCCGCGGTATCCCTGCGAGCGCGCGGGCGGACGCGCTGCGAGTTCCGTTCGACGACGTCGCCGCGCTCGAGCGCGCGTGTCAACAGGCCGGGTCCGACCTGGCCGCGATTCTCCTCGAGCCCGTGGTCGAAAAGCTGCCGTCGGCGGAATGGCTCGAGGCAGCGCGACGACTGTGCGATGCGCAGGGCGCCGTGCTGGTGTTCGACGAGATGAAGACCGGTTTTCGCCTGCGGCCGGGCGGCTACCAGGAGTACGGCAGCTTCGAGCCGGATCTCGCGGCGTTCGGCAAGGCGATGGCGAACGGGTTCCCGATCGCCGCCGTCGTCGGGCGCGCGGCGGTCATGGAAGCCGCCGCCGACACGTGGATCTCATCGACACTCGCTGGTGAAGCGACCGCCCTGGCCGCGGTGGCCGGCGTGCTCGAATGGCACGAGAAGACCGAGGTGTGCGACACGCTCTGGCGAATCGGCGAGGAGATGATCGGGGCTACCAGGCGGGCGATCGCGGCGAGCGGCGCCGATGGCGTGAGCGTCGAGGGCATTGCCCCTATGTGGTTCCTTCGGTTCGACACGCCCGAGCGGGAATCGCGATTCCTCGAGCTGGCGTTGGAGCAGGACGTGCTGTTCAAGCGCGGGGCCTACAACTATGCGGCCATCGCACACGACGAGCAGACGCTGATCGACATCGAGCATGCCGCGAGCTCGGCGCTCGTCCAACTCGTCGAGGAGACGCAGGGCTGATGATGTCGGCCGCGCCGCTAGCGGGCTCCAGTCCGCTCATCGACGTGCATGCTCACTTCTTCTTCGCGGGCTGCGGCCGTGCGGAATGGGACGCGCTGAACCAGGCTCGGTTCCGAGCCGGCGAGCGCATCGGCATCTCGATTCACGTCGCGTCCATTCTTGGCTCGTGGGGTCGGTTCTCGCCGACGTACTTCGCATCGCCCGCCGACACGACGCGTGGCAACGACGCGATGCAGGCCATTGCCGAACGCCATCCCGATCGCGTTCGCTGGTACGTCGCGGTCAACCCTAACGACACGGCGTTCGCGCTCGCCGAGATTGACCGTCGCGTGACTGCCGGCGCCATTGGCGTGAAGCTGGCCGCTGCTCGGCGCGCCGATGACGTGCTCCTCGATCCGATCGCCGAACGGGCAGCGGAGGGTCGCCTTCCGATTCTGCACCACATCTGGCAGCACCGACGCCGCCACTGGCCCGGACAGGACGCGAGCGATGGCGCGGACCTCGGACGACTCGCCGCGAGACACCCGAAGGCGAGTTTCATTCTTGCCCACATCGGCGGCGGAGGGGACTACCGCCACACGTTCGCGGCCGTGCGGGACATGCCGAACGTCTACCTCGATCTCTCGGGCAGCGGCGTCGACCGCGGGATGCTCGACGATGCCTGCTCCGCGGTGGGACCGAAGCGACTGCTCTGGGGCGCCGACATCACGCTGTGCACGGGCCTGGCCAAACTGTGGGCGCTGGAGGTGATCGGCCTAACGACGGAGGAGATGGCGGACGTGAGGTGGCGAAACGCCATGCGGATCTTTCCTCGATTGGAGTGGGAACCGATCACAGGGAATCGGGAATCGGGAATCGGGAATCGCCAGCGGACGCATCCCGACGTCGTTCCGATTCCCGATTCCCGATTCCCGATTCCCGACCGATGATCGACACCAACGCCTACATCGGCGGCTACCCCTTTCGCCACATCCCGCACCCCGAACCAGCCATTCTCGCGCGTGTGCTCGAGCGCGAGGGGCTCGGCGGGGCATGGGTCGGTCATTTGCCGTCCGCGTTCTATCGAGATCCCACGCCGGGAAATGACGAGCTCTTTGCCGCGCTGGCGTCGCATCCGAACCTTCGTCCAGCGCCCTGCATCCGTCCCGATTGGCCGGGGTGGGAACGAACGCTTGCGTCGGCGATCGACCGTGGTGCACGTGCGATACGCGCGTACCCGCCCCAGTGGGGCCTCGGCGCCGACGATCCGAGCGTGCGCTCGTTATGCGGCGCATGCGGCGATGCGGGCGTCGCCCTCGTGTTCACCGCGCGGTTCGAGGACCTGCGGCAGCGCCACTGGATGGACCAGGCTGGAGACTTGAGCGCCGCTGCCGTTCGCGGCGTGGCTCGGGGTAACGCCCGCACACGCATCGTCGTGTGCTCGGCGGGGCGGGGCACGATCGAGGAGGTGCATTGGGGTCTGACCCCCGCCGAACGGGACCTCGTGTTCTGGGACATCTCGTGGCTCTGGGGCCCGCCCGAGGACGAGCTGGCGTTGCTGCTTCGCACGATCGGCGCCGAACGGTTCGTGTACGGAACTGGCTGGCCGTTGCGTCTGGCTCAGACACCGCGCGCAAACCTGGCGCTCCTGCCTGACGAGTTGAACGGCGTGGCGCTCGCCGATCCGTCGAGCTGGTAAGGTATGACCAATCGCGTTGCGACAGTGGCCTCACTGCCCATTGAAGATCTTCGCAAAAACCTTCTACATCGGAGCTTGCGTCATGTCCCAGGCCTTGTCATACTTCCGCACTTGGCGGGGCCTTGTGAAAATCTTCACAAGGCCGACAACCGCGCTCGGAATTCCATCCTCGGTCCTCGTCGATGACCAGCAGGCGAAAGTGGGCGCTCGTTCCGGGGTTTGTCGCGCTCGCAGGCGCTGTCGCCCTCCTCTCTGCGTATAGCGGCGCCTCCTCCTCGCAGAATTTCACTCCCGAACAGCCGATCAACTTTCCGCACCCGACGCACGTCCAGAAGCTCGGGATGAACTGTTTGTATTGTCATTACGCGGCGAACAAGTCACCGGATCCCGGACTGCCCGCCGTCGGCACGTGCCTCGGCTGCCACAACCAGATCGAGGTCGGTCCGAACCGTCCGAAGATCGACAGCATCCCCGCGCGGCAAAGCGCCGAGATCAAGAAGCTCCTCGACAACTACGCGGATGCGAGCGGCAAGCCAACGAAAGCCATTCCGTGGGTCCGCATCCACAAGCTTCCGGAGTACGTGCACTTCCCGCACATGCGTCACGTGAACGCCGGCGTGGCGTGTCAAAGCTGTCACGGCCAGGTGCAGCGCATGCAGCGCGTCTACCAGTTCTCCTCGCTCAACATGGGCTGGTGCGTCAACTGCCACGTCAACGGCTACAAGCCGGCCGACGCGGTGCGCAACACCGAGGGCTATCCGACAGCCGCGGATGAGGCCTTGCCGCCGAAGAAAGCTCGCTACGATTGCAGCGCCTGCCATTACTGATTCGAGATCAGCTCACATGACCGAACCCTCGGGGTCTGCGGGCGTTAAACGCCGCGACTTCCTCAAGGTCCTGGGCGCCGCGGGCGCCGTCACGACCACTGTCGGGTGCTTCCAGGAAGACGTCGAGAAGCTCATCCCCTATCTCGTCTCTCCCGACGACACCGTCCCTGGGGTCTCGACGTACTTCGCCACGACGTGCCGCGAATGTGCCGCGGGCTGCGGCCTCATCGCCGAGACGCGTGACGGGCGCGCCATCAAGCTCGAAGGCAACCCCGCGCACCCAGTCAACCATGGCGCGTTATGCGCGCGTGGCCAGGCGTCGCTGCAGGGGCTGTACAACCCGGACCGCTATCGTCACCCCATGGCGCGGCGGAATGGAAAGCTCGAGCGCATAACGTGGGATGACGGCATTCGGACGCTGCGCGAGCGAATCGCCGGGCTTGGCGCTGGCGCCGCCAACGCGGTGTTCGTGAACCAGCACGAGACGGGCAGCTTCCCAGCGTTCCTCGATCAGTGGCTCGCCGGTTACGGCATGCCGGCGCACATCGCCTACGACGGCGAAGCACCGCACGCGGTGATGCAGGCCAACCGGCAGGCCTACGGGTCCGCGTGGCCCGCGCTCGACTTCACGGCGGCGAAGCTCATTGTCGCGGTTGGCGCGGACTTCCTCGAGATGTGGGGTGCCTCCGTTACGCAGCAGCTCTCCTTCGCCGACGCGCGCGCGAAGCTCGCCGACGCCCCGCGGTTCGTCTACATCGGCCCGCGGCGCTCGCTCACTGGCCTCAACGCCGACGAATGGATCGCCTGCAAGCCGGGGAGCGAGCTCGCGATCGTGAACGCGCTCGGGGGCAAAGGAGACGTCGCGGCGGCCGCCACCGCGGGTGGCGTGGACCAGGCCGTGCTCCAGCGCCTCGCCGGGGAGATCGCTTCCACGAAGCCGAGTCTCGTGCTGTCTGGCGTGACGACGGCGAATGCGCTCGACGTCGCGCTCGCCGTGAACGCGCTCAACGCGGCGGCCGGGAACGTCGGGGTCACGATCAAGCCGGCGGAGGCGCTCACCGCCTTCGATCGCGTCGGGTCGCCTAACGACCTGCGCGACGCCGTCCAGCGCATGGCGACCGGTGCCGTCCCGATCGCGTTGTTCCGCGGCGTCAACCCGGTGTACGTGCTGCCGAAATCGCTGCGCGTTGCCGAGGCGCTCGCGAAGGTGCCGTTCAAGGTGAGCTTCTCGCCGTTCCCGGACGAAACGACGGAGCTCTGCGACCTCGTTCTCCCGGACGACCATTTCCTCGAGTCGTGGGGAGACGCGGAGTCCGTACGCGGCAGCGTATCGCTGCAGCAGCCGGCGATGGATCGCGTATTCGACACACGCGCGACCGCGGACGTGCTCATTGGCGTCACCAAGGGTGATCCCGCCACGGCGAGCCGCATTCCCGCGGCCGACTTTCGATCGTGGCTGATTGGACGCTTCCCGGGCGGGGCACAGGCGTTCGGTGCAGCGCTCGCCCGCGGCATGGCGCCGGGCTCACCGGCGCAGAGCACCGGTGCTCCTCGAACCGTCGCCGCCGCGCAGCCACCGGCGCCGGCATCGCTCGAGGGGCAACAGGGCGACTTCTACTACGTCGTGTATCCGTCGCCGGTCCTGGGCGACGGCCGGGCGACCAACAAGCCATGGCTCCAGGAGCTGCCTGACCCGGTCACCAAGATCGCGTGGCAGTCCTGGATCGAGATTCACCCGACCACCGCCGCGCGCCTCGGGATCGAGAACGGCGACCATATCACCGTCACCACTGCCGCCGGTGCGGTCACCGCGCCGGCCTACGTCTACCTCGGCGTTAGGCAGGACGTGGTGGCGATGGCGACGGGTCGCGGGCACACCGGGTACGGACGATACGCGCAGAACGTCGGCGTGAACCCGTTCGACGCGCTGCCCGTCGCGCACGACGCGAGCGGCGGTCTCGCGCTGGCGACGGTCAAGGCCCGCATCGCGAAGACGGCGGACCATTCGCCGATCGTCAGCACCGAAGGCTCGGCGCGGCAGCACGCGCGCGGCATCGGCCGGGCGGTGACCGTCGCCGAATTGAACGGCCCCGAGGAAGAGGAAGTCGAGCACTTTGCCGGGGACAACAAGCACGAGTTCCTGCCAGGACTTCGGTCGCCCGTCGCGAACGACGCGCAGGGCGTGTTAGGCAACCCCAAATCGAAAGAGAAGGGGATGTACGATCCCGAGCACTGGAGCGGCATGGCTAAGCGTCGATGGGCGATGGCCGTCGACCTCGCGCGCTGCACCGGGTGCTCGGCCTGCGTCACCGCTTGCTACGCCGAGAACAACATCCCGACGGTCGGCGCGCCGTGGCAGGGTCGCTCACTGCGCCCGTTTCATTCGGGCGATGGCAATGGATGGGACACGCGTCCCGGCGCGAACATCCTCAAGGGCCGCGAGATGCAATGGATCCGCATCGAGCGGTACTACGAGGGCGGCGAAGACGGCTCGTCGGATTTCGACGTGCGCTTTGTGCCGATGATGTGCCAGCACTGCGGCAACGCGCCGTGCGAGCCCGTGTGCCCGGTGTATGCCACGTACCACTCGCCGGATGGACTCAACGTCCAGGTCTACAACCGCTGCGTCGGCACGCGCTACTGCTCGAACGGCTGCCCGTACAAGGTCCGCTACTTCAACTGGCACGGCTACGGGGAGCCGGCACGGCGCCAGTATGCGTTCCCCGAGCCGCTCAACTGGCAGTTGAATCCCGACGTCACGGTGCGCGGCAAGGGCGTGATGGAGAAGTGCACGTTCTGCGTGCAGCGCATCCGCGAGGCCGAGCATCGCGCGAAGCTCGAGGGGCGAGACCTCGCCGCCGATGAGTTCACGACGTCGTGCGCGCAGGCCTGCCCGTCGCGGGCCATCACGTTCGGTGACGCGGCCGACGAGAAGTGGACCGTGGCGCGCCTCGCCGAAGACCGACGGGCATACCACGTGTTCGAGGAGTTGAACACCTACACGGCGGTGGTCTACTTGAAGAAGGTCAATCACCCCGCGGGAGGCGCGCGCTGATGGCGACCGTCGCTCGCCCCCGACGCGCGACGGATCTCTCGCCGAGACCTAACGTCGCGTCCGCCAATCAACAGCTTCCCGGGGTCGCTGATTACGAACAGGTCGATCGCGACATCGGCGGGAGTCTCACGCCCACCGCCGGCTGGTTCGGTGCGCTCGCCGTCGCGATTGCGCTGTTCCTCTGGGGGGCCGGCACGTGGACCTACCAGATCTACTGGGGTCTCGGCAACGCCGGCTACAACCCGCCGGTGATGTGGGGGGTCTACATCATCAGCTTCGTCTTCTGGGTCGGTATCGGTCACGCGGGCACGCTCATCTCGGCCATTCTGTACCTCTTCCGCGCCGGCTTCCGCACTACGATCTACCGATGCGCCGAAGCGATGACGGTCTTCGCCGTCATGACGGCCGGCCTCTTTCCGATCATTCACATCGGCAGGCCGTGGAAGTTCTTCTGGCTGATCCCGTACCCGAACTGGCGGCTCATCTGGCCGAACTTCAAGAGCCCGCTGGTGTGGGACGTCTTCGCCATCTCGACGTACCTCACCGTCTCGGCCACGTTCCTGTACGTGGGGCTCGTCCCGGACATCGCCGTGCTGCGCGACCGCGCGACGAACCCGGTGCGCAAGCGGATCCTCGCCGTCATGTCGTTAGGCTGGCGGAACTCCGAGAAGGAGTGGCGGCATTTCGCCCGGATGTACTTGTTTCTCGCCGCGTTCTCGACGCCCTTGGTGCTGTCGGTGCACTCCGTCGTGTCGTTCGACTTCGCGATGGCCATCAACCCCGGATGGCACACGACGATCTTTCCACCGTACTTCGTCGCCGGCGCGATCTTCTCCGGCATCGGGATGGTGTTCACGATCATCATCCCGATCCGCAAGTTCTTCCGCCTTCAGCACTACGTCACCATCAACCATCTCGACGCCGCCGCCAAGCTCTGTCTCTTCACGAGCATGGTGGTCGGGTGCGCGTACCTCGTCGAGTTCTGGGTGGCGTGGTACTCCGCCAACCAGTTCGAGCAGAAGTACTTCTGGAACCGCGTGTTCGGCGAATGGTGGTGGGCCGCGTGGATCATGCTCACGTGCAACATGATCTTCCCGCTGTCTCTGTTCTCGCAGCGGCTGCGACGTAACCCGGGGTGGCTGTTCATCCTCAGCATCTTCATCAACCTCGGGATGTGGTTCGAGCGGTTCGTGATCATCGTCCCGACGCTCTCGCACGAGTTCGAGCCGTGGCAGTGGGCGCACTACGTGCCGAGCTGGGTGGACATCTCGATCCTCGTCGGATCGTTCGGCTGGTTCTTCATGTGGTTCCTGCTGTTCATCAAACAGCTGCCAGTGATCGCGATCGCCGAGGTGAAGGAGATTGTGCCGCCGAAGCTGCGGAGCCCGCACCCGCACGAGGATGCGATCGACGTGACTGGTCAACACCAGGCATACGAGCCTGACACGCCAGGGGAGTTCGCCTGATGGGTATCGTTGCCGTGTTCCGAGAGCTCGACGCGACGGTCGATGCGATCGAGGATCTGAAGCGACAGAAGGTCGCGGACGTGACGGTCTATACGCCGACGCCTCGCCACGAGATCGACGAGGCGGTGGCCGCGCCAATGAGCCCCGTTAGGCGCTTCACGCTCATCGGCGGGCTGTGTGGCGCGGTGTTCGGCTACTGGATCGCCATCTGGACGTCGGATTACTGGCCGCTCGTCGTTGGGGGGAAGGCGATCGCGTCGTGGATTCCGTATACGATCATCGGATTCGAGGTGATGGTGCTCATTGGCGCGCTGTCCACGGTCGCGGGGATGTTCATCAACTCGCGCGTCCCGAAGATCACGTTGACCGTGGGTTTCGATCCGCGGTTCACGCACGGCCACTATGGGATCTGGGTACCGGGCGCGCCGGATCGAGCGCGCGTCGTCGAGGAGACCCTGCGGAAGCACGGCGCCGAGGAGGTCCGTCATGAGGACTAGCCTAACGCGGTCGGCCCTCCGCCTCGCAACGATCAGCGCGTCGCTCGCGTCGCTGTCCGGCTGCGAGTGGTTCACCGACTTCAAGCGCCAGCCGTCCGTCGTCACCTGGGAGCAGCTGGATTCCGCCGGAGTGCGAGGCAGCCCGCAGTACTCCGTGCCGATCACCGGGACCGCGATGCCGGGCTTTGCGGTGTCGTACTCGAATTCGATGCAGACGATCGATTCGATGTCCGCGCTCGTGAACCCCACGCCGCCCGATTCGGCATCACTCGCGAATGGCAGGAAGTATTTCGTGATCAACTGTGCCGTCTGTCACGGCATGGCCGGGAAGGGCGACGGAACGGCGGTGAAGTACGGAGTCTTTCCGTTTCCGCTCGTGAGTGGGCCGGCTTTGAGCCGCACCGATGGGTACATCTTCGGCATGATCCGCAACGGGCGCGGAAACATGCCGTCCTACAATCGCATCGAAGAGAAGGATCGCTGGGACGTCGTGAACTACGTGCGCGGGTTACAGGGCAAGCTGCCGGCGGCAGTTCCCACGGGTCCGCTCGCGGTACCGGGCTTCAACGGTCCCGCGGTGCCCGGCGCGACGACGCTCGGTCCGACGCGTCCCGTACCACACACCGCCGCGGAGATACAATCGATGAACGGAGCGAGCCCGGCGCCGGCGCCCGTCACGGGTGACACGACGCGTCGAACGGGCGCCGACACGACACGCGCCGGAGCTCGGCGCACTCCGGGCCAGGGAGAAGGGGAATGAGCGCTCACGACGCCCACATCCCGTCGCGCGACGAAGTCGTTCAGATCATCATCCGGTCGATCCCGAAGCGGCTGGCCACACTCAGCCTGGTGTTGGCGATCGTCGGCTTCGCGATCTTCCTGATCGGCGCCTTCACCGGGAACGCGCGCGCGTGGCTGGCGTTTCATGTGAACTGGCTGTTCTTCACGACGTTCTCGTCAGCCGGCGTGGCCATCGCCGCCTCACAGCGCATTACGACCGCGCGGTGGTCGAGACCGACGGTCCGCTTCATCGAAGGGTACGTCGCGTGGCTCCCGGTAGCGTTCGTGCTGCTGCTGCTCACGGTTTTCGTCGGGAAGCGATCGATCTTCCCATGGGCCGTGACGCCGCCAACAATCCACGAGAAGGCAGTATGGCTCAACCCGACGTTCTTCACGCTTCGGGTCATCATCGTCTTCGCGCTGATCACGTTCCTCAGTCTCTGGTTCGTGTACCGCACGGTCAGGCTCGACGTGGGCGTCATTCCCGAATGGGGCGCGGGCTGGGCGAAGGGAATCCGCGACCGGATGCGATCCGGCTTCGGCGAGGAGCGTCGCGAGCTGCACTCGACGCACTCGATTCTCGGGAAGCTCGCCGTCTTCCTCGTCCTGGCGTTCGGGTTCGGGTGGGTTGTGCTGGCCTGGGATCTGTCGATGTCGATGGACGTTCACTTCCAGAGCACGATGTACGGGTGGCAGATCTTCATGGGCGGCTGGGTTGTCGCGCTCATGATCCACGCGATGATCGTGCGGCTCTGGCGGAACTCGCTTGGTGCGGAGGAGCTGATCCAGGAGCGGCACCTGCACGACATCGGGAAGCTGTGCTTCGCGTTTACGTGCTTCTGGGGATACATCACGTTCGGCCAGTACCTGGTGATCTGGTATGGCAACATGCCGGAAGAGACGCAC
>Ga0307408_100001855_pt1 | contig 15403 bp, 13 predicted proteins | sample 322Cmetagenome_FD_202116 | JGI IMG/M metagenome (GOLD analysis project Ga0307408, IMG submission 202116) | Maize rhizosphere microbial communities from greenhouse at UC Davis, California, United States - 322HYB-C-3 | ecosystem: Host-associated > Plants > Roots > Rhizosphere > Soil | place...
CCGTTAACGGCCATGGGATGCAAAGTCCGCTCGCTGATTACGTTCACTTCGGCGTTCATTTCAGCGCTCTCTCCCGTTCGTGAGCGGCTACGTTATCCAAGATTCATGACAGAACTGTTGAAGTTCTCCTCCCTCCCTAGTGCAACAAAAGCAATACAAGAGCTATGCCAAGGTTTTGGCCCCGGCGACCAATGGCGACAAAAAAAGCCCGCGGTCCTTTCGGGCTGCGGGCTTGGTGTTCCTGACCGATACGTTAAAAAACGTCAGGCGTTTTTATCTGCCAACTCAGGCTGTTACGACTCAACTCACTCTTTGTGCGGTGCCGGTTGCTGTTGGGTAAGGCAGTGAATGTTGCCGCCACCGAGTAACAACTCACGGCCGGGCACCATCACCACTTCGTGCTGCGGGAACAGCTTCTGCAGGATTTCCCGCGCAGGCGCATCCATCGGATCGTCAAAGCTCGGCGCGATGATGCCACCGTTGACGATCAGGAAGTTGACGTAGGAACCGGCCAGGCGCGCGGACGGGTTGCGTTCCTGGGTGCCGTCGACCGGATCGACGCCGGCGCACTCTTCCTCGGTCGCGTACAGCGGGCCCGGAATCGGCATCTTGTGCACCGTGAACGGGCGACCCTTGGCGTCGGTGCTGCTTTGCAGCACGTTCATTGCAGCCTGGCAGCGCGGGTAGTTCGGATCCTGCGGATCGTCAGTCCAGGCCAGCAGCACTTCGCCCGGACGCACGTAGCAGCAGAAGTTATCCACATGGCCGTCGGTTTCATCGTTGAACAGGCCATCCGGCAGCCAAATGATCTTATCCACAGCCAGATTGGCGCTGAGTACCGCTTCGATTTCTTCACGGCTCAGGTGTGGATTGCGATTGCGGTTGAGCAGGCATTCTTCAGTGGTGATCAGCGTGCCTTCGCCGTCGACGTGAATCGAACCGCCTTCGAGCACAAAACCTTCAGTGCGGTAACGCGGGCTGCGCTCGATCTCGAGGATCTTGCCGCCGACCTGTGAATCACGATTCCACGGTGCATACAGGCCGCCATCGAAGCCGCCCCAAGCGTTGAAATCCCAGTTCACACCGCGCACTTCACCGCTGTTGTTGATGACGAAGGTCGGGCCGCTGTCGCGCACCCAGGCATCGTCACTGGACATCTCGACCACGCGGATATTCGGCACGTCGAGGCGCGCACGGGCGTTTTCATATTGGCCGGCCGAGACCGCCACCGTCACCGGTTCGAAACGGGCGATGGCTTTGGCCACGGCGGCGTGTGCGGCCTGCGCCGGTTTGCCGCCCAGGCGCCAGTTGTCCGGGCGCTCGGGCCAGATCATCCAGGTCTGGGTTTGCGCTGCCCACTCGGCCGGCATGTAGAAGCCGTCGGCGCGCGGGGTACTTTTCAGGGTGGTCATCGGGATCAGGACTCCAGGGAACCGTCGAGGGTTTTCAACGCACCGTACAGGTTCGGACGGCGGTCACGGAATGAACCCCACGCGCTGCGAATGTGTTCGAGCTCGTCGAGGTTGAAAGTGTGCACAAGAATACCTTCTTCGGTTTTATTCAGCTCCTGCACTTTTTCGCCGAACTGGTTGGCAATGAACGAGGAGCCGTAGAACGTGATGTCATAGCCGTCCTGTTCCTCGCGGCCGATGCGGTTGCTGGCGATCAGCGGCATCAGGTTGGCGCCGGCATGGCCCTGTTGCACACGCTGCCAATGGTCGCGCGAGGAAATCGTCTGGTCGTGCGGTTCGCTGCCGATCGCAGTCGGATAGAACAGGATTTCAGCGCCCTGCAACGCCATGCTACGCGCGGCTTCCGGGAACCACTGGTCCCAGCAGATGCCGACGCCGATTTTTGCATAACGGGTGTTCCATACTTTGAAGCCGGTATCGCCGGGGTTGAAGTAGTACTTCTCGTGATAGCCGGGACCGTCCGGAATATGGCTTTTACGATAAATCCCCAGGTTGCTGCCGTCGGCATCGATGATCGCGATGCTGTTGAACCGCGCGCGGCCGGCCAGTTCGTAAAAGCTGATCGGCAACACCACCTGCAGCTCTTTGGCGATGTTCTGGAAATGTTTGATCGCGAGGTTGTCCTCGACCGTCGTCGCCAGCTGCAAGTAGTCGGGGTTGGGCTTCTGGCAGAAGTACGGCGCCTCGAACAATTCCTGAATCAGGATGATCTGCGCGCCATTGGCGGCGGCTTCACGCACCAGTCTTTCAGCGATTTCGAGGTTGGCGTGCAGATCCCACGAACAGGCCATCTGAGTGGCGGCAACGGTAACGATACGGCTCATGAATCATCTCCGGGCAGGTGCTTCGACGGTCGGAAAGTCGACCGAAAAATAAACGCGCGCGCCGGACAAGAGATCGCCATGCCGGAGCAATGGCGACTTTATATCCGATAAATATCGGCTTTAAAAGCTACACAGACACCTTCTGTCTAAATAAACCCTAAAAACACCGATACAAATCGAAGTTAAAGCCTAAAACACATGTAGGAGCGAGCCTGCTCGCGAAAGCGGTGTGTCATGCGATACCGTCATCACTGACCTACCGTATTCGCGAGCAGGCTCGCTCCCACAAAGAATCTGCAGCGCTTACAGACCTTCGCTGAGGACCCGATCGAGCATGTCCACGAAGAAATCCACGCTCTGGCGCGATGTCACCATTGGCGGTTTGATCTTGAGAATGTTTAGGTCATCCCCGGTCGGCTGCATGAAGATGCCCAGCTCACGCAGGCGATCGCACAGCAGCGCGGTCTCTTCGGTCGCCGGTTCCAGTGTGTCGCGGTCGCGGATCAACTCCAGTCCCAGATAAAACCCCGAACCATGCACCGCTCCCGCCAGCGGATGTTTATCGATCAACGCTTCGAGGCGCGCCTTGAAATGGCCACCGACCACCTGAGCGTTTTCCCAGAGTTTTTCTTTTTCCATGACATCCAGCACTGCCATGCCGATCTGGCAGCTGACCGGGCTGCCGCCCGCCGACGAGAAGAAATAACCCTCGGCCTCCAGCGCCTCGGCGATCTCCCGGCGTGTGATCACCGCGCCCAGTGGCTGGCCGTTGCCCATGCCCTTGGCCATGGTGATGATGTCCGGCACCACGCCCTGTTCTTCAAAGCCCCAGAAGAAATGGCCCATGCGCCCGTAACCGACCTGCACTTCATCGGCGATGCACACGCCGCCCCGGGCGCGCACCAGCCCATACACTTGTTGCAGATACCCCGGCGGCAGCGAGATGCCACCGGCATTGCCGTAAACCGGCTCGCAGATGAAACCGGCCAATTGGCGCTTCTGCTCAGCCAGTTTGTGTAACTGCTGTTCAACGCTGCGCACATAATCCGGCGCTGAATCAAGGCCACGGAATTCACCGCGATAGGTGTTTGGTGCCGTCACTGGGTGCACCCAGTCCGGGCGGCTTTCGAGAGCTCTGGGGTTGTCGGCGATGGAAGTCGATACCGCATCGGCGCCCACCGTCCAACCGTGATAGGCCTCGAGCACGCTGAGCATGTCGCGCCCGCCGCTGTAAGCCCAGGCCAGACGAATCGCCAGATCGTTGGCCTCGCTGCCGCTGTTGACCAGAAACACCCGGTCCATGCCTTCCGGCGCCAGCTTCAGCAGGCGTTCGGAAAACTCGGCGACCGCCGCATAGTTGAATCGCGAATTGGTGTTGAGCAGCGACCACTGCCGCGCTGCCACCGCCGCCATGCGCGGGTGACCGTGACCGAGCACCGCGACGTTGTTGAGCATGTCGAGATAGGAACGGCCCTGCATGTCGATCAGATGATTGCGCCAGCCACGCTCGATGCGCGGCGGGTCGACGTAATAATGTTTTTGCGTGCGGGCAAAACTCGCGTCGCGCCGTTCGAGCAGGGTTTTGCCGTCCAGTTCCGGCTCGGCATCGCAGGCCAGCCCCAGCACCATGGCCGGCGAAGGACACAGGGCCTGCCACGCCGCCGCACGCGATGGTGTGCAGAACAACGGCGTCGGCATTTGTGCGTCTCGGCAAAGTTGTACCAGCAACGGGCCGTTGACCGAGCCCAGCGCCTGCCCCTTGGCCAGCGTCGAACCGGTTGGCAGCGAGGCCGTCACGCCCCACAGGCGCACGCTGAGCTGCGGGCCGTCCAGACACAACGCGCCGTCAGCCGTCTCGCGCAGGACAGCGGCGAACGGCGCTTGCACGACGCAGCCATGGGGAACACGCAGTTCGACATGCAGCGGGAACGTCTGTGGCTCGACGGCGCTGTCAGGCTGTGTACGGGACAACCGATACTGGCCGTAACGGCTCGCCGCCAGACCATGCACAGCCGCGGCTTCGTCCAACAGGCGCTGATCTATGCCCGCCTGCTGCCAGTTGCCGGCCTCGAAATGCGGACTCAGGACACCCAGGTCGATCAGGGCAAACTCGCGTCCGACCAGTCCTGGCAGCAATGTTGCGAAATCGCCACTGTCGATCGCAGGCAGGCTGTGCCCCACCGCCGTCAGGATCGCCGCTTCCATCAGCGCCAGCGGCACCGAAGTGGCGACATGGAAAATTTCCCACTCGTGGCTGAGGTTGTCGCGGCTGTAGGTATTCGTTGGATCGATGCTGACCTGCTGCTCGCCACTGAGCACCAGCACCGCTGCGCGCGCGACGATCAACGGCCACAGCGCCTGCAATTCTTCATATTGCAGCGGATTGACCGCATGGTAGGCCTGCACCGCCGGGAGGATGACAAACGGATCGCCGTCGGCGTGATGCAGCAACGCAGCGCAAGTGACTGACAGATCGGTGATGCGCCAGGTGCGCACCAGATCGCCGAAATCGATCACACCCTGCAACTGCCAATGACGCTGGGCATTGCGTGTCCAGACGACATTGTCATCGGTGATGTCCATGTGAATCGCCTGCACCGACAGCTTGTCCTGCAACGGCTGCAATCGGCGTTCGGCCTGTTCGGCAGCCTCGGCGATCAAGGTGCGCTGCTGTGCGTCCTTGATTATCGGCAGCAGATGCGCGATCAGCGCACTGGCGTGGCGCGCGTCCCACTGCAAGGTGCGCGCGAGACCCGGGTGATCGAACCCGGCGAGGGCCAGATCCATCTCACCGCACAGTCGGCCGAAGTCTGCCACTACCTTGTGGCCGAGATGCTCGAGATGCGTCAGGGACTGGCCTTCGATGTAATCGAGCAGCCGCACGTGCACCGATTCACCGTCGGCCCGCAGCGTCAGCAAGTCCTCGCCGTTTTTCGCCGCAATGACGCGTGGCACCGTTATCGCCGAGTGCTCGGCCAGGTGTTTCAGCCCCGCGTGCTGGGCTTGCAGCTCCACGAGTGCGTAATCACCGCGGCAGATTTTCATCACGAAGCGCCCACTCGGGCTGTCGACGCGGTAATTGAGGTCCTGCTGGCTGCCGAGTGCGTGCAGTGCGCCGCTGAGCCCGTAATGCTCCGCCAGCCATTGCTGCGCTTGCGCCTGCGAAACCTGCGGGCTGGGCAAACTGGCGCGGTGAATCAACGTGGCGAGCGGCATGGAACGACCCCTGAAATTTTATTAGGCGCTTATATCGCCATTGCTTTCGGCGATGCGCAACTCTTTATCACAACGACAAAGCAGTCGGACGCGGCGACGCCGTAGCGACAGCCTCGCTGGGAAAATTTCACACAGGACTTTCAGATTGAGTTTCCGTGCAACTCTGGGCAACCTGCGTGCTGAATTTCTACGCAGGATGCAATCCTCGTCATGTCCTTCCGTCGCCTCGCCCTTTCGAATAAAAAGGTTCGCAACATCCCTCGCCGACTACGTGCCTTGGCTAACTGGGCCGCTGACTTCGAGGGGTATTTCCCAGCCGGCCTGACCCAGGAAAGTAAATACTGCAACTGGAAAATTCCGATCCACATGTCGTTGGTGGAAGGAAAACAGGCAACCGCCGAGCTGAAAAGGCAGTGCGCGCAGCACATGGTCGACGCAGCACAGCATCTGCGCATGTCTCGTCCAGCGGGCGCCATCGACTGCCGGGTTGTTGCAGCCATTTGTGTTCCGGGCATGTTTTCCAGCGAAATCTGTATCTATACGGACCTCGAATACCATCGCGGCCATATCCCTTTGGCTGACAGCGAAGAAGTCGAAACCGGTAGAAGCCTGGCTCAGGAATGGGGACTCGTCCTGCCACCCGGCATGGGTGAACGAGGCTTACGCTACAAGGTTGAAAACTGGGAAGGCCAGATTCATGAAGAAGAACGCTGGTATTTAGGTGAGGTCGATTGATTCGACCACGCCATCCTCGCTCGCACTGCGCGGCACTTTGCGCAAGAATGGCGGCCATTCACACCTGACTACGGAAATCCTCATGAATGTAATCACCACCGATCTGCCCGGTGTTCTGATCATCGAACCCAAGGTGTTTGGTGACGAGCGCGGTTTCTTCTACGAGAGTTTCAACGCCAAGGCGTTCCAGGACGCGACCGGCCTCGATACGCAATTCGTCCAGGACAACCACTCGCGCTCGCAAAAGGGCGTGCTGCGTGGCCTGCATTACCAGTTGCAGAACACCCAGGGCAAACTGGTTCGCGTGACTGTCGGCGAAGTGTTGGACGTGGCCGTGGATATCCGTCGCAGCTCGCCGTACTTCGGCAAATCGGTGGCGGTGCGTCTGTCGGCGGAAAATCATCGTCAGCTGTGGGTACCGGAAGGTTTCGCCCATGGTTTTGTGGTGCTGAGCGAGTTCGCCGAATTTCTTTACAAGACCACCAACTACTACGATCCATCGTCCGAGCGCAGCATTCGCTGGGACGACCCGGCGTTGGGCATCGACTGGCAACTGGACGAAGCGCCGAAACTGTCGGCAAAGGACCAGGCCGCCGCGCTGCTCAAGGACGCTGACGTCTTCGCCTGAGGCCGGGCATAATGCGCCTGTTACTTCAGGCGCAACCGGCTCATGAAACCAACGCTTCCTCGCAGACCCCGCTGGCGCAGCCTTGCCTTGCTCGCGCTGTGTCTGGCGCCGCTGTTGTGGCCGCTGGAACATCTCGCCGAGCGCTACTACCGCAGCGAACTGGCCGGGCAGAACCGCCAGACCCTCGATCTGTATGTCGCCAACCTGCTCGGCACCCTGCACCGCTACGAGGTGTTGCCGCAGATTCTCGGCGACTTGCCGGCGCTGCGGGCCGTGCTTGGCGCGCCGGATGATGGCGTCAGCCAAGGCAATGCCAATCGCCTGCTGAAGAACATCGCCGCGCAGACCGGCGCTGAAGTGATGTACCTGATGGACACCAGCGGCCAGACCCTGGCGGCGTCGAACTGGGACAAACATGACAGCTTCGTCGGCCGCAATTTTTCCTTCCGTCCGTATTTCAGCGAAGCCATGGCCGGGCGCCTCGGGCGTTTTTTCGGCCTCGGCACGACGTCTGCCAAACGCGGTTACTTCTTCGCTGCAGCCGTGCGCAACGGCGAAAAAATCATCGGCGTGCTGGTGATCAAAGTCGATCTCGACCACACCGAAAGCCTGTGGGGCAAAACCCCGGAGCAACTGTTGGTGACCGACCACAACGGTGTGGTCATTCTCACGTCGCGGCCGGAATGGCGATTCCGCTCGACGCGCAATCTGAGCGACAGCGAACGCTCGGCGATCACCGCGATCCAGCCGTACCCGACGCGTGAGCCGCGACCGCTGAATCTCAGCGCCGACGCCTGGCTGATCCAGACTCACGACATCGCCGAAACCGGCTGGAGCGTCAGCATTCTCGCGCCGCGCACGCTGATCGACCGCCCGGTGCGCACCGTCGTCGCGATTGGCGGAGCGACGCTGCTGGTGGTGATGCTGCTGGTGGGCCTGATGATGCAGCGCCGTCGGCATTATCTCGAGCGCATCGCCTTCGAGGCCAAGGCGCGGCGTGAGCTGGAAGGTCGGGTCGCCGAGCGCACCAGCGATCTCGAAGGCCTCAACCGACGGTTGAAACAGGAAGTGCTCGAACGCGAAACCGCGCAGCAGGAATTGGTCCGCGCGCAGGATGATCTCGTTCAGGCCGGCAAACTCTCGGCGCTGGGGACGATGTCGGCGAGCATCAGCCACGAACTCAATCAGCCGCTGGCGGCGATCCGCAGCTACGCGGAAAACGCCGAGGTATTGCTCGATCATCAGCGCACCGACGACGCGCGCGGCAATCTCAAACTGATCAGCGAACTGACCGGGCGCATGGCCTCGATCATCGCCCACCTGCGCGCCTTCGCCCGGCGCGACCGCCACGCCCCGGAAAGCGTGGCTCTGCAACCGGCGCTCGACGATGCGCTGGCCCTGCTGGCCAAGCGTCGGCGCAGCATGGAAGTCGAACTGATCCGCGATCTGCCCGCCGCCACGCTGTGGGTCGAGGCGGGTGAAACGCGTCTGCGCCAGGTCCTGGGCAACCTGCTCGCCAATGCCCTTGATGCCCTGACGGAAAAGGGTCCGCCGCGCAAACTCTGGCTGAGTGCCGAATCCACCGCCGACGGCGTCAACCTGTACATTCGCGACAACGGCCCGGGGTTCTGCATGGAAGCCCTCGGCCGCGCCAGCGAGCCCTTCTATACCACCAAGACCCGCACCCAGGGTCTAGGCCTGGGGCTGGCCATTTGTGAAACGCTGATGCGCGCCTTCGGCGGTGAACTGTCGTTCGCCAACCACAAGCAAGGTGGCGCCCTGATTACCCTGCGGCTGCGTGCCGGCGCACCCGGGGTCAGCCTGCAACCCTCCGAGGACCGAAGTGCATGACCATCGACAATCGCGTTCAGGTAGTGTTGATCGACGACGATCCGCACCTGCGTCAGGCCTTGGGCCAGACGCTGGATCTGGCCGGCCTGAAAATTCTGCCCTTGTCTGAAGCCAAGGGTCTGGCCGCGCAACTGGAGCGTGACTGGCCGGGCGTGGTGGTCAGCGACATTCGCATGCCGGGCATGGACGGCCTTGAACTGTTGAGCGAATTGCACGCTCAAGATCCGGAGCTGCCGGTGTTGCTGATAACCGGCCACGGCGATGTACCGCTGGCCGTGCAGGCGATGCGCGCCGGCGCTTATGATTTTCTAGAAAAGCCTTTCGCCAGCGACGCGCTGCTCGACAGCGTGCGCCGTGCCCTCGCCCTGCGTCGTCTGGTGCTGGATAACCGCAGCCTGCGTCTGGCCCTCAGCGACCGCAACGAACTGAGCGCGCGGCTGGTCGGGCATTCGACGCCGATGTTGCGTCTGCGCGAGCAGATTGGCGCACTGGCGGCGACCAAGGCTGACGTACTGATTCTCGGCGAAACCGGTGCCGGCAAAGAAGTCGTGGCCCGCGCCCTGCACGATTTATCCAGCCGCCGCAACGGCCCGTTCGTCGCGATCAATGCCGGCGCACTGGCCGAATCGGTGGTGGAAAGCGAACTGTTCGGCCACGAACCCGGCGCATTCACCGGCGCGCAAAAACGCCGGATCGGCAAATTTGAATTCGCCAATGGCGGCACGCTGTTTCTCGATGAAATCGAAAGCATGAGCCTGGACGTGCAGGTCAAATTGCTGCGCATGTTGCAGGAGCGCGTGGTTGAGCGACTCGGTGGCAATCAGCTCATTCCGCTGGACATCCGTGTCATCGCCGCGACCAAGGAAGACCTGCGCCAGGCGGCCGATCAGGGGCGCTTCCGCGCCGACTTGTATTACCGGCTGAACGTTGCGCCGCTGCGCATCCCGCCGCTGCGCGAACGCGGTGAAGATGCGCTGCTGCTGTTTCAGCACTACGCCGATGAGGCCAGCGCCCGCCACGGTCTGCCACCCCACGAACTGCAACCGGCGCAACGCGCCTTGCTGCTGCGTCACACCTGGCCGGGCAATGTGCGCGAATTGCAGAACGCCGCCGAACGCTTTGCCCTTGGCCTGGAACTGGCGTTGGACAACGGCGCCGAAGGCAACGCCGGCGCACCGGTCGAAGTCGTCAGTGGCGGGCTCAGCGAGCAAGTGGAAAACTTCGAAAAAACCCTGATCGCCGCAGAACTGGCGCGTTCGCACAGTTCGGTGCGTAGCCTCGCCGAAGCCCTGGGCATTCCGCGCAAGACCCTGCACGACAAATTGCGCAAACATGGCCTGAACTTCGGCGACAGCAGCCAGGGGGACGAAAACGAATGAGCGACAACACTGAGTATTTGCAATCGGTGCTGCACCACGACATCCCGCTGACGGCCGAGATGGGCCTGACGGTACTCGAGTGGCGTGAGCAGCAACTGAGCCTGCATTTGCCGCTCGCGCCCAACGTCAATCACAAGAGCACGATGTTTGGCGGCAGCCTCTACTGCGGCGCGGTGCTGGCCGGTTGGGGCTGGCTGCATTTGCGCCTGAAGGAAGAAGGGATTACCGACGGGCACATTGTGATTCAGGAAGGGCAGATCAGTTATCCACTGCCGGTCACCGGCGATGCCACGGCAATTTGCCCGGCGCCTGAGGCGGCGATGTGGAAGAAGTTTCTGGCGATGTATCGGCGTTATGGGCGGGCGCGGTTGACGCTTGATACGCGGATCGTCAATCAGGGCAGTGAAGAACACGCCGTGACGTTTACCGGGCAGTACGTTTTGCATCGTTGAAGATCAACGGCCCCTCACCCTAGCCCTCTCCCGGAGGGAGAGGGAACCGATTGGGGGATGCTGAGGATTCGCTTCGGCCTGCAAGCGCTGTGTTGAATCCAGAATCGACTCAATCTTTCAGGTCGATGAATGAATCAGCACAACTCGGTCGGCTCCCTCCCCTGTGGGAGAGGGCTGGGGTGAGGGCAATCCGGATCAGAACCTCAACCCCGGGCCAACTCCAACAATCTCTCGCGCCACGAAGCCTTCGCCGGCAACGCCAGAAAGAACTCATTCAACAGCGATTCCCGCGGCGGATAACAAAACGCTTCGCCACGCAGATCCAGCACTTCGCCCCCCGCACCTTCCAGCACGCCTTGAGCCGCCGCCGTGTCCCACTGCGAAGTCGGTGCCAGGCGCGGATAACAATCCGCCGCGCCTTCCGCCAGCAAACAGAACTTCAGCGAGCTGCCAATGTTGGCCAACTGCAGTTCGCCCAGACTGGCGCTCAACCCGGCCAGCAGACGCTCCTGCTCGGGGCTCGAGTGGCGGCGGCTGGCAACCACGGTGAAGGCTTCGCCCGGTTGCAGCGCGTCACGCACCTGGATCGCCACCGGCGTACCGTGCTTGTCGCAACGCCATGCGCCAAGCCCGGCGCCGCCGACGTAGTAGCGACCACTGGTCGGCATCGACACTACGCCAAACACCACCCGGCCGTTCTCGATCAAGGCAATGTTGACGGTGAACTCTTCGCTGCCACTGATGAATTCCTTGGTACCGTCCAGCGGGTCCACCAGCCACCAGCGCTGCCAGCCAGCACGCACGCTTTGCGGGATATTGGCGTCTTCTTCCGATAACACCGGGATGCTCGGGTCCAGCGCTGTCAGCCCATCGACAATCAGGTGATGCGCGGCCAAGTCGGCTGCGGTCACCGGCGAATCATCGGGCTTGGCCGTGACTTCCACGCCCGCGCGCCAGAACGGCAGAATCGCCTCGCCAGCCTGCAATGCCAGAGCAACAGCAGGCGCCATCAACGGGTGGGGGAAATTCATCGACATCTCACTCAAGATTGAAAGAACCGCGCTGAGTCAGCAGGTCGCGGGTCAGATACAGCGCCGCCAGCGCGCGCCCTTCGGAAAACTGCGGATTGAGCGCCAGCGCCGACAGTTCGCGCAGGTTGACCTTGTCGACGCGCATCGGCTCGGGCTCGTCGCCCTCCAGACGCTCTTCGTACAAATCGGTGGCCAGCACCACCTGGATTTTCTGGCTCATGTACCCGGGCGACAACGACAGCTCGGTCAGATGCTCCAGTTGCCGCGCGCCAAAACCGGCCTCTTCCTTGAGCTCGCGCTCGGCCGCTGCCAGCACATCCTCGCCCGGCTCGATCAGGCCCTTGGGCAAAGACAATTCGTAGGCATCGGTGCCGCCGCAATACTCTTCGACCAGCACCGCATGTTCGGCATCGAGCATCGCGACGATCATCACCGCGCCGTAGCCCGCGCCTTTGCCGACCAGCCGCTCGTAGGTGCGTTCCACGCCGTTGGAAAAGCGCAACTTGAGTTCTTCGACCGCGAACAGACGACTGGTGGCGACGATCTCGCGGGCAAGTACGGTGGGTTTCTGGCGCATGCAAAGCTCCTTGGCGTGAACGCGCTACTATAACGCGGCTTTCCCGATTGTTTACCTCGGATATCCTTCTACCGCTCGAGACGTTGCCATGCCTTCATTACCGTGGTCCGACATCGATACCGTCCTGCTCGACATGGACGGCACGCTGCTGGATCTGCACTTCGACAATCACTTCTGGCTCGAACACCTGCCCCAGCGTTACGCCGAACTGCACGGGGTCAGCCGGGCCATGGCCGAGATGGAACTGCAGCCGCTGTTCAAGCGCCATGCCGGCCAGTTGCAGTGGTATTGCCTGGACTTCTGGAGTGCCGAACTGAAACTGTCGGTGCGCGAACTGAAACAGGAAACCGCGCATCTGATCGCCTTGCGCCCGGATGCCGACACCTTTCTCGAGGCGATCAAACGCGCCGGCAAACGGGTGATCATGATCACCAATGCGCACCGCGACTCGCTGTCGCTGAAACTGGAACGGATCGAACTGGCGCCTTACTTCGAACGGCTGATCAGCTCGCACGACTATGGTTATCCGAAGGAAAATCCGCAGTTCTGGGATGCCCTGCAGGCGGATATCGGTTTTGACCCGGCACGCAGCCTGTTCATCGATGACACCCTGCCGATTCTGCGCAGTGCGCGGGATTTTGGCGTGACGCATTTGCTCGCGGTGAAAGAGCCTGACAGTCGCAAGGGACCGAAGGACACCGCCGAGTTTTCTGCGGTCGAGGATTATCGGGATCTGATCGCCGGGCTTTGAAACCGTGCTGCCCCAATCGCCAGCAGGCTGGCTCCCACATGGAAATGCGGTCCCTTGTGGGAGCCAGCCTGCTGGCGATTGGGGCTGGAAATTATTTCGGAATGCGAAGCTTCTGCCCCGGATAGATTTTGTTCACATCCTTGAGCATCGGTTTGTTGGCGTCGAAAATCTTCTGGTACTGATTAGCGTTGCCATAAACACGCAGCGAGATGGCGCTCAGCGTGTCACCTGCTTTGACCTCGACAAACTCGGCAGCGACCACCACCGGCCCGGTCACGGTGATCTGGTCATCGACGCTACCCACCCCTTGAATATTGCCCACTGCCAGAAGAATTTTCTCTTTCTCTTCCTGGCTCGCGACTTCACCGGTCACCGTCACCTTGTCGCCGTCCACGGTCGCCTGTACGTTGGGATTGCCCAGCCCGACCTTGTTGATGTGTTCCTTCAACTGCTCGCTGGCATTGGCATTGCCGGGGGTCAGCAGATCCAACAGCTTTTCACCGGCTTCCTTCACAAAGCTCAAAAGACTCATAGCGCACACTCCTTGATTTGGGTTCCAGACGCCCAAGCCTAGACCACCCCGGCCAAACCCGGTTCCAGTCCGACCAATGACCCTGTGCGCAAGCACGCGGTAGAATCGCCCACCCCGCCCACATTTCCCGGAGCGAAGATGGACATCAAGCAACTGAAATTCCTCATCGCCCTCGACGAAACCCGTCACTTCGGCCAGGCCGCTGCGCGTTGCCACATCACCCAGCCGACCTTGTCGATGCGCCTGCGCAGCCTCGAAGAAGAACTCGACCTGCCGCTGGTCAACCGTGGCCAACGCTTTGAAGGTTTCACCGCGCCGGGCGAACGTGTGCTGGCGTGGGCGCGCACGGTGTTGGCGGCTTATGACGGCTTGCAGGCGGAAGCGGCGGCGTGTCGCGGCAATCTGATCGGAACGCTGCGCCTGGGCGTGGTGCCGCTGTCGAGTTTCGATCCGCTGCCGTTGATGCAACGCCTGCACGCTGCGCACCCGGAGTTGCGTTTTGAATTGTCGTCGCTGAGTTCCGAGCAGGTCCTCGAACATCTGGCCAACAATCGCATCGACATCGGCGTGTCCTATCTGGAGCGTCTGGACAGCGAGCGCTTTGATTCTCTGGCCTTCGACGAAACGCGCATGGGCCTGCTTTACGATCAGCGCTCGTTCACCTTCGGCGAAGAGCCGCTGAGCTGGGAAGCGCTGATCGAACTGCCGCTGTGCATGCTCACCAGCGGCATGCATTTTCGCCAGTCCATCGACCACAACTTCCACAGCCGCGGCCTGACCCCACAGCCCTTGCTGCAAACCGACGCCGTGCACCAGTTGTTACAGGCGGTACACGGCGGCTTCTGCTGCGCAATCATGCCGCTCGATGGCGGTGCGGAAACCCTGGCTGATCACCTGCGCCTGCAACCGATCGAAAATGCCCGCACACTAGCGCCACTGGGCCTGATCATGCGCCGAGGCGCGCCGCGATCGGCGCTGGCGGAAGCCTGTTTCGCGCTGTATCAAAAATCGTCAAAACAGGCTTGATCGACGGCATCTATCGGTAGATCGGTAATAGCGATTAGACGCGACATCTTGCCGCGCCTAGTCTTGGCCTAGATCAAACCGTCGGTGATGCCATGAACGCCAAGCGCCCAGCCTGCGCGGCGCCAGCCCTCGAAACGCCCGCGCCCGCCGCCAGCCAGACCTACAGCTATAGCGATTTGCCCTGCGAGGAATCGGCCAGCACCGCGCTGGCCGAGGAAGTCGCGTTGGCGATCGCCTACAACGGCATCAGTCAGGCGGTGATGCTGGTGACACCAACCGATCTGGAAGACTTTATCGTCGGCTTCAGCCTCGGTAGCGGCATCATTGCCGACGCCAGCGATATCTACGATCTGCAACTCACCGGCTCAGGCTCGGCGCAATACGCGCAGGTGACCATTGCCAATCGCGCCTTCTGGAACCTCAAGCAACAGCGCCGACAATTGGCCGGCACCAGTGGTTGCGGGTTGTGCGGTGTCGAAGCGGTAGAACAGGCGCTGCCGGACCTCAAGGTCTTGCCCGGCGCGCCGCTGCCGCCGATCGCCTGGCTCGACGGCCTGCGCCAGCGCATCGGTGCGTTTCAGCCGTTGGGGCAACATTGCGGCGCAGTGCATGCGGCGGTGTTCATGAATGCCAACGGCGAGTTGCTGCTCGGTCGCGAAGATATTGGCCGGCACAACGCCCTCGACAAGCTGATCGGCGGACTGATTCGCCAGAATATTTCCACCGAGGGCGGCCTGGCGATTGTCACCAGCCGTTGCAGTCTCGAACTGATCCAGAAAGTCCTGCGTGCCGGTATCCAGACCCTTGTCAGTCTGTCGGCACCGACCGGTCTTGCCGTGCAATGGGCACGGCGCCACAACCTCAATCTCATCCACCTGCCGCAGAAAAGTGCGCCGCGGGTGTACAGCCCCGCGATGGAGAATCAAGCG
>Ga0307408_100001856_pt1 | contig 15395 bp, 10 predicted proteins | sample 322Cmetagenome_FD_202116 | JGI IMG/M metagenome (GOLD analysis project Ga0307408, IMG submission 202116) | Maize rhizosphere microbial communities from greenhouse at UC Davis, California, United States - 322HYB-C-3 | ecosystem: Host-associated > Plants > Roots > Rhizosphere > Soil | place...
TCAGGCAGCGAAGGAATAGTGATCAACTCGCCCTGATCCAGCCCGGCCAGCGCCGCATCAACCATCTCGTCGGCCTCCATGATCATCTCCGCCGGAATGCCGCTGGCATCGGTACCCGAGCGCGCCCAGATTTCGGTACGCGTCACGCCGGGCAATACAGCCTGAATCTGCACCCCAGTACCCTCGAGCTCGGTATGCAGCGACTGTGTCAGGCTCAGTACATAGGCCTTGCTCGCGCTGTAGGTGGCATTGAACCGTTCCGGAAACAGCGCCACCACCGAGGCGATGTTGATAATCGTCCCACGGCCAGCCTTGGCGAAACTGGCAGCGGCGGCCGATGCCAAGCGAGTGACTGCTGTGATATTCAGCTGGATCAGTTGCTCCATCTGCTCCATATCAGCGTTGGCCAGCAAGCCGTTTGCCGCCACACCGGCATTATTGACCAGCAGGCTGATGCTTGAATCACTGCGCAATCGTTGCTCGAGTTTGAGCACATCGTCCTTTTGAGTCAGGTCCGCTTTCAGTACTTCGACCTGAACGCCGTGCGCTTCACGCAAGCGGGTTGCGGCACTTTCCAAACGTTCCTTGTCACGAGCTACCAGCAGCAGATCAAACCCACACGCTGCCAGGCGCTCAGCATAAATTGCTCCAATGCCGGACGAGGCGCCGGTGACGAGCGCTGTACCTTGGGATTTTGCGGAATTCATGAAAATGCTCCAGGAAGACGGGGTGAAATGGGTTGCTCAATCACGTCGGCTCGACCGATCGGCAAATTATTATAGGCATAATACCAAAGCAATATGATAGCCGTAATTTAAAATCCGCGATGGATCGGATCGCGCAGGCCATCGGAGTCATCCCTGCACCAATCAAAAAAGGCCGGTCAATGACCGGCCTCTTGGCGTTGAACATTCAGCTTAGTTGACTTCCAGCTTGTCACGGTTGCGATCCAGAATCGCTTTGCCAATCCCCTTCACTTCCAGCAACTCATCCACCGATGAGAACGGCCCGTTTGTATCACGATACGCAACAATTGCCTGCGCTTTAGCCTCACCAACCCCAGCCAGCTCTTTCTGCAGCGTCGCCGCATCGGCACCATTAAGATCGATCTTCGCACTCTGCGCAGGCTTCGCCACATCCATCACCACAGGAGCCTTGGAAGACTCCGACGGCACGACAGGCCCTGCAATCGCTGCAATCGAGGCGCTGGTCAGAAAGGCGAAAATCAAAGAGTAGAAATAACCGGTACGCATAAGTGACGCTCCATCATCGTTTGAGAAAGCAGCTTTTCCGAAGCTGCTCTCCAAACGTAGGTCATGATGGGGGGATGTCAAAAATCCGTGCGTTACAGGATGTGAAACAATCAGGTTTCCAAACGGCGTTGCTGATAAATCCAGTCGACTATTTCGCCATCGGGTGTGTATCCACTGACAGTCTCGCGCAGGAGCTGACGGACGCGGGCGTAGTCGTCACTTTCGACGGCGGCGAGCAGATCGCTCAGCCTGGCCTTCAATACGTCCCACGGCAAATGGTCTTCATTGGCCGTCATGATCATAGGATGCGGCGTAGACGCGACGTTATCGCCGATCAGTAGCTCCTCGTACAGCTTTTCACCAGGGCGCAAACCCGTGAACTCGATGGAAATATCGCCCTGCGGATTGCGTTCGGAACGAATGCTCAAACCGGACAGATGAATCATTTTCTCAGCCAGTTCCACTATTTTTACCGGCTCACCCATATCCAGCACAAACACGTCGCCGCCCTGCCCCATCGAACCTGCCTGGATCACCAGTTGAGCAGCTTCTGGAATGGTCATGAAATAACGTGTGATTTTCGGATGGGTCACCGTGAGTGGGCCGCCAGACTTTATCTGGCTGTGAAACAGCGGAATGACCGACCCGGAGGAACCCAGCACATTGCCAAAGCGCACCATGGTAAAACGCGTCTTGTTGACCCTTGAAACATTGGACTTGTCGCCGAACAAGACCGGCGCGACCTCCCGACTCAGCGCCTGCAAGGTCAATTCTGCCAACCGTTTGGTACTGCCCATGACATTGGTCGGGCGCACCGCCTTATCGGTGGAAATAAGCACGAAGTTCGACACGCCCGACTGCAAGGCCGCCTGTGCAGTGTTGAGCGTGCCGATCACATTGTTGAGCACGCCTTCGGCGATATTGTGTTCAACCATCGGCACGTGCTTATAAGCCGCCGCGTGGTAAACCGTATCAACCTTCCAGGTTTTCATCACATCCAGCAGCTTGTCCTGATGACGTATCGAACCGAGGATGGGCAACAACCTGACCTGGACCGATTCACGACACCCGCGCTCTTCCAGTTCACGCAGGATGCTGTACAGATTGAACTCACTGTGTTCGAACAGGATGAGCGTGGTCGGCTGCAGTAAAAAAATCTGCCGGCAGAGCTCCGAACCGATGGAGCCACCCGCTCCGGTCACCATCACCGTTTTGCCGGTGATACAGCGTTCCAGCAGATCGGGCTGCGCAGGCACCGCGTCTCGCCCCAGCAGGTCGGCGATGTCGACTTCCTGAATGTCTTCGACTCTTACCCGCCCGCTGGCCAGGTCCGTGAAGTTGGGCACACTGCGTACATGCAGAGGAAAACCTTCCAGCAGATCGAGTATCTCCCGCCGGCGCGCGCGGGTCGACGACGGCAGTGCGAGCAGGATTTCCTGAGCGCCGGTCACGTCGATCATTTGCTGGATATGTTTGGGTTTATAGACCTGCAGGCCAGAGATCGAACGATCGGAAATGCCAGGATCATCGTCAATGAAAGCCACTGGGCGCAGGACCCGGCCCATGCGCAATGCCGCGACCAACTGATTGCCCGCCACGCCGGCTCCGTAAACAGCCACTTTGGTCAGACCGTCATCGCGGTTGGTAAAGGGCACATGTTGCGCCGCGGTGAACCAGTCCCCCATGAAATACTGGCGCATGCACAAGCGCAGGCCGCCAATGATGACAAGGCTCAACCACCAGTAATTGAAAATGATCGAGCGTGGCACAACGACCTGGTGATTGCTGTACCAGTAAACGACGAGCGCCAGAACCAGCGAGGACAGACTGACAGCCTTGATGATCGCGATAAGCGCGTCATTGCCGAAATAGCGCATCACGGCCCGATACATTCCGAACCGAACGAACAGAGGAATGGCGACAAGCGGTGCACAGATGAACAACCACAGGTGGACTTTTAACGGATTGACCATCTCGTCGATACCCAGCCTGACGATAAACGCCATCCACAGCGCTACCCAGACAAGGACGATGTCCGTAACAACCTGCAGCATCCTTTTGTTTCTACGCGGCAGGCCCAGCAGGAACTGCCTCATCTTGTCCATATTGATCTCTGGCACCTACGAGAACTCCTTTCAGTGGGCAACAGAACCCGAAAATCTACCGCCGCCCGACACTGTAAACCCATGCAGCGCAGATTTGCTGTGGATTTCGAAATGAAGCCCGGGTTCCGACAAAACACAACCCGATGACGCTGAAGCATCAATGCACGCCATCCCTGAAGTCCCGGCACGTTTCGACACTTCGTCAACTGGACAGCGTCATCGCTCGCTGTCCAGTTGACGACTCAGGCAATGCATCAGGCAGACGCGGTGTAACCCTCACAGGATTTCGCTGCCCGTCCCTTGGCGATGTTGTAAGCATCGTGCAACAACTTGTGCCGCTCCAGACGGATATTCGGGTCTGCCGGAGTACGGAACAAGGAAGTGGTTTTCGCGACATAAGTAAACTTGTTGCCGAAACCGTATCTCAACCACAGGTTCCAGTCTTCAAGGTTGCTCATATCGGTCTCAAACCCGCCACGTTGCAAATAAAGCTCACGCTTGAAGAGTAGCGACTGAATTGGAATGAAATTGTGGTCCAGCAGGACGTTGTAGTCGTACTCCTGTTTGAAGTAGGAAGGTGTTTCATGACTCGTCTCGGTGTAACGCCCGTCCGCGCCAGTGATGGTGCCGACTTCCATGGCCAGTGAATAGGCCGCCACCGATTCGTGATCTTTTGCCAGTGCTCCGATCAACACTTCGACGTGATCAGAGAACAGCAGATCATCGTCATCCAGGAACATGCAGTAAGTACCCTTGGCCATTTCGAGGCCATGGTTGCCGGTGACTGACCGACCGACTTTGTCCATCCCGTAGAAGCGGATCGGGTGACCTGGCTGTTGCTGGAACTCAGCCACCAACTCTTTCATCGTCTCACCGCCGTCTTCAACCACCACCAGCTCTACGTTCGGATAGGTCTGATTGCGGACGGAGATAATCGCCTGACGCAGAAACTCGGTGCGGTTGCGATAAGTTCGGGTGACGATCGTGACAAGCGGCATTTCATCGAGTTGCTCACCGATTGTCCAGAAGGCTCCGTCCCGAATCATTTCGTAATCGAACCCGCGGAAGGGGAAGTACGTTTCCTTGCTGGAACCCTTGCCCGATAGAAAATGCGGTGCTTTACGAACGATCTTGCCGATGTTGCCAATCAAATCACGCCGAACGCCAGCGTAAACTTCCGGGCGGAACAACAGAGCACTTTGCAGGACCAGTGCGCCGAACTTGTCCCCCATATCGCCATAACGCAGGCGCAGATAAGCGTTCGCCAACGTACTGCCGGTGAACTGAATCGGCTTTACATGGTTTTCGTGCTCGTAGGTGTAGTGGTAAACCACTGCCGACGGACAGTATTTCAATTGGTAACCGAAAGACCGGAATCGATAGGACAATTCGACATCTTCGCCATACATGAAAATTTCATGCTCATAACCGCCCACCTTGAAGTAAGCGGAGCGCCGGACCAGGATGCAGGCATGGGAAGACCAGTTGGTTTCCAGAGTGACCGGGTCATAATATTTCGGATGTTCGTAGGGCGCCTGACGCAGCTCCCATGACGCAACGGCTCCAGAGGTATCGCTGCCTGCCGCCGCGACCGCATTGGCGATGGATCGCGGCGCGAACACAATGTCGATGTTGCTGATCAGAATCCATTCGGATTGACCGGTCTTGATCGCCCGATCGTGTCCCAGACCGAATCCGACGTTTTTGCCCTGAACCACTTCAAAACCCGCCACCTGCGCAGCGAGTGTGGTTTTCCAGCGTTGCAACTCGGCCACAGTATTGTCGCTGGAGCCGTTATCGACAAAACACAGGTTGAGCTTTTGCAGCGGGTATTCCTGCGCGATCAGCGATGCAAAGAATCCATCGACCCACTTGCTGCTGTTATAGGTCACGATCGAGACGTCAATGACGGGCTGCGCGTCGAGCGCCGGCAGCGTCGGTGCGTAGGCAAAACGCCGATCCGCGGTTGCTTGCACGGCGGCGAGATTGTTTCGGGAGTTGATCGCCCGCATCATTTTCGCTTGCGCGTTTTTGATCAGATGCCGCAAACGCATGCGCACGCCAATCAGCGCCGGGAATTTCTGGTAAACCGGGCGCAGCACAGCACGCGGATTGCTGACCCCACGCTGGACCTTCCACCAGCCACGCAACACCAGACGGCTAACGCCGCGCAACGGCCGGGTGATTTGCCACGATCTGGAAATATAAACCTTCCAGAGATCGTACTTGAGCACCTCTATTTGCTCTTCACGCGCCTGCAACTGTTGAGTCAGTCGTTCCTGCTCAAGGAGCAACTGATTCTGCATCTGAATCAGTTCGTCATTGTCATTCAGATACCTGTCGCTGAGGACCAGACTGAGCCTGTCATCCGTCGCCGAAAGTTGCTCTTTCGTTTCATGCAATTGGTGGCGAACGCCCGACAGCTCGGCCTGCATGTCCAGATACGTTTGATTGAGCGCAGCCAGGTCCGCCTGCACCTCCAGCGCCTTGTCTTCAAGCCAGGTGATGTAAGACTGCTGACGGTAAACTTCCAGTTCCGCGTCGAACGCATTTCTCGTCTGACCGCTGACTGACGTCCGGGTCAAGCGCGAAAGGTGCGCCGATGGCTCGATGAACTGCGCCTCGCTCAAAAAGTAGCGGGACTGTGCAAAGTCCAGAAGCAACGCCCGGAATTCCCGACTGCACGGTGCGACGGCGCCGTTCGCCTGCCAGTGGGATGTCAGATCCTGTGGCTGTTTTACATCGATGGTCAAACCGGTGCCGCTGTACGGTGCCTTACCCAACGCGTAGACAGTCTTGCCAGCCAGAGCGGCTTCAAAACCCGCGGAAGAGTTGATCGTGAACACCACATCGGCACTGGCAATCAGTTGCGTGATGCTGTCTTCCCTGTCAGCCACTTCGACATGTTCGGGCAACTCAGGCACCTCATCCAATGGATGCGGTTTGACAATCACCCGGTAATCCTTGTTTCCGATGACGGCCAGTACATGATCTACGTATTCGGCCATGCTGCTGAAAGGCGAGCCCATGATGATGTTCGAGTCATCCTGCACCTGCAGCAAAATCAGCGCCGTCGGTAGCTGTTGATTTCCTTCCAGGCGATAACTCTCTTCCATCTGCGCGAGTCGTTCCAGCGCCGACTCGCTCGGTTGAGCGCCGGTCTGCTGCCGATACTCGGCAAACTCGAGGGCAAATCCACTGCGTACATTGACCCCTCGGATGTCCGAGTAATAAGCCATTGGATTTGGCGCGCGCAACATACCCAGCTCATTGAAAAGCAAAGGCACATCATTGGCCGCGCACACAGTTTCCAGGCTACCGTCGTAGTTCCAGCAGAACACCAGATCCGGGTCTACGTTGTCGACCAAGGCATTTACAAAATGATCATGAAATTTCAATGGCTGCTTATTGAGTAGGCAGCGCCAGTCTTCCAGCCAGTCAGCATTACCTGACACCGGGTACTCACACCCGTAAGAAGACGGACTGATCCACGCGTGGCGGAAATCCGGGTATTGAGCCTTGAGCTCATCAGAACCAACGAAGATACACTCCCAGCCTTCATCGCTGAACTTGTTGGCCAGTGGCAGGTAAACGTCAACGATACTGCTGAATAATGTTGCGCGCTCTCTCAACACCAGTGGCAAGGTGTAGAAAACCACGCGTTTGTATTTACGCGAAGCGACTTTGGCTGCGGGATCACCCGCCGCAATGCTTTCAGGCTCGATATTGAATTTCACCACCGAGTTTGCTGCGATGATGGAGCCGTTGCCGATCACGGCACCGGCCAGTACCGAAGCGCTGGCGCCGATCCATACATCATCGCCGATGCTGACTTCAGCCAGTCGCAGGCCCTGATTCTTGATGGGCGCGTGCAAATCGTAGCGATGGGCCGACGAAGTGATGGAAACGTTGGGCGCAACCAACACATCCTTGCCGATGGTCACCTTGCCGCTGCCGTTGATCCAGGTGCCGCAATTGATGACAGTTCCCGAACCGATACGCAAGTAGCCTTGCGCCCCGCATTCGATGACCACGTTATCGCGCAACTGCACACCGTCCTCGATGATGCACTCAGCCGTTTCGTCGACATGAAACCTGACTGTGTCAGCGATATCAGCATTACCGATCTTAAGCATGATTCAAGCAACCTTCACTACGTTGACAGTTGACGGGCAATAGGCAACGCCCACGATCTGACGCCCACCGGACACGCTGACTTTGCGCATCGGCCAACGTTGATCAAGTTCAACACGTTCTCCGTCCAGACTCGCCATACCGATAAACAGAAAATATTCTCCCGGCGCAACATTCAACGGGAAGGTAAAACTGATCTTGTAAGCGCCTGCATCCAGATCGAATTTACACCCGGCCAGCAGCGTGTTGTCCCCGGCAACGTCGACGCCTTTGGCATCGCGCAGGGAATAACCCATGACCACTTCCTTGAGTTGGGCGTACGACTGCACATAGCAATGCATCGTGACATCTTCGGTGGGTTCGAAGTGGCTGGTCTGCGTTCCATCAGCACTGAAAAAGTCGACAGCATTGATCTTTGCCGCGCCGGAACCGAATCGGACCTCCGAGATATCCCCCAACTCAGTGTCGTAGGAAACATCGACATGCTGTTCTTCGACCACCGGGACGGACACCGCACTGCTGTTGCGAACTTTCTTTTCGTAGTTTTTGGTCGCGGTCAGCACATCGGTGCTGTGATCGATGATCTGTCCGTTCTGCATGACGATGACTGCCTGGCAGAAACGAATGACCGACTGGGTATCGTGCGAAACGAACAGGATGGTCGTGCCACGCTCTTGCATATGCTTCATCTTGAGCATGCATTTGAGCTGGAATCCCGCATCTCCAACGCTTAGCGCTTCGTCAACGATCAGCACATCCGGCTCGACGTTGATCGCCACGGAAAATGCCAGACGCGCAAACATGCCACTGCTGTACATGCGAACGGGTTGATTGACGAAATCGCCAATATCGGCGAACTCGAGAATGGCCGCGATCCGCGTCTGCATTTCCTCCCGGGAGTAACCCATAAGGGAGCCCTGGAAATAAATGTTCTCAACGCCCGTGTAATCGGGATTGAAGCCTGCCCCCAATTCCAGCAGGGAAGCTACCCGACCGACAACCGTGACCTCGCCGCTGGAGGGTGTCAGCACGCCGGTGAGGATTTTCAGCAAGGTACTTTTACCTGCGCCGTTTTTTCCCAGAATCCCGACTGTCTGGCCTTTCTCGACGGTAAAAGAGACATCGGTCAGCGCATGAAAATCATGATGCCGATGCTTGCCAAAGAGCGAAAGAGCTTCGACCAGCCTGTCGACCGGCTTGTTGTAAAGCCTATAGACCTTACTGACATTTCGGACGCTGATTGCGCTCTCGTTCACTGCATTCATCACAAAACATCCGCAAAATGAGGTCTTAACTTTCTGAACGTATGCCAGCCCACGAACATCAGGACAATCATGACGGCCCAGAAAAACAGGGTCTGGGTCGGTCGTTGCCAAAACCAGACATCACGTATTAGCGAGTCTCTGAATCCTTCGACAATGTAGGCAAACGGGTTCAGCCGCAGATACGACGCTGCCCTGCCCTGAATCGCGTCGATATCCCAGAACACAGGCGTCAACCAGAACCCGAACTGCGTCGCCATCGCCACCAACTGGCTCAGGTCGGGGAAGAAAATCACCACCGAACTGGTAATCCAGGCGATTGCCAGAAGCAGCATGAACAGACAGGCGATGTAATACCCGACCTGCAACCAATAAAGGCTCGGCTCATAGCCGTAGATAACGAAGAGCAGCAACAGGATGAACACGAAGAACACGTGTACCAGCACTGCCGAGCTAAGCTTGACCAATGGCAGCAGCGATACCTTGAAAACGATTTTCTTCACCAGAAAACTGTTTTCCTTGACTGCAGTGCATCCGGAATTCAGCGCTTCGACGGTGAAAAACCACGGAACCAGGCCGCATACCAGCCATAAGACAAAAGGGAAATCTCCATGGGGAGCCGCCTTGAACCCGAACTGAAACACGAACCACAGAATCAATGTGGTCGCGCAGGGTTGAATGAATACCCACAAAAAGCCGAGATAGTTAGTCAGGTAGCGAGCCCGAAGATCATTTGAGATCAGGCTCACCAGAATCCTGCGGTCAGCCAGCATTGCCCTGAGCCAATTCATTGAAAATCTCCGGACGTTACCATCTCATTCATCACTGTTTCACAACTACCGCACGACATCATGACTTCCATTTAACGATCCGGGGTCATCGACTTCAGGCCTTCAGCTTCTGGCACAAAAACCGGTTTTATCTGCGCGCCGACCTCTGCCCTGGACTTGTCCTTGGGCTTGAATTTCAACACACGTTTTTCCACCAGATGCCAGGACGCATAGCCAAGCACCAACGTGATGGCAATCGTGACAAACAGGTAAAGCGGATAGGAGATCTCAGGAAATTTCAGCAATACAAACTGCTGCACTGGAAAGGCGTAGATGTACACACCGTAGGAGCAGTCACCCACGCGATTGATCCAACTGCCCAAACGGCTGCTGGACAAGCCATAAGCCAAGACAACGTAAGGCAGGCTGATCCAGAGCAGGATTTTCGAGACCGGTGCATACGGCGCCAGCAGAATGGTCGCCATGATCAGCACGCAAACACCCGATAGACTGAACCAACGCTCGAGCCGCCACTTCGCGTAACAGGCACCAATCATGAAATAGATGCCGGTCAGGAAAATATTACGAACATCAGTGCCATAGACCACCACCATTTCCGCGCCACGCCAGCACCAGAAGATGACGGTCAGCGCGAACCCTGCGGTTGCGGCTGCATATACCCAGCGGCCGCTCTTGAAAATCAGCCCGAGCGCGACAACAACCAGATACATGAAGAACTCTACCGGCAGACTCCACAACGAACCGTTGACCGCATTAGGGACGCGCGCATGCTCCAGAACACCGGGCAGGTAGAACACCGGACTCAGCGCCACATTCCACAGATAACCCCAAAATTGCGGATGCGCGAAATACTCACTGATCGTCAGGGTCGTAAACAGCGGCCCCAGAATGAACATGCTGATCAGCACGACCACGACCAATGCCGGAAAAATGCGCAACGATCTCTTGATCAGGAAATTGCCCACCGAAGGTGTGGAATCCCAACTCTTGACGATCAGATAACCACTGATGATGAAGAAAATTTCGATGCCCAACCCACCGTAGGAGGCAAGCCCCAGAAAGCCGGCCGGCGGGTTGCCGTAAAAGGCGAAGGAGTGGGCGTAAAGGACTAGTAGCGCAGCAATCAGCCGAAGCAAGTTTAAATTATTATCCTTATGCTGCATTTATTACCGCTCCACTACTGTGAACTGCTCAAATTGACTGACATGTTTTAAGAGATTTCCCGGCTATGCCTACCAGGCCAGATCCGTCTGACCTCCACTGGCGACAGCCTCATCCGCTCGGCCTGCGCGGGGGGGCGATCATACCACTATCCTAATCAAGGTCCACGCCCGCCAAGGTCTCTAGCGAAGCAGCACGCTGGCACGCACTCATCAATCAAGCGGTTTCCCGAGTACCTGCGCCAAATTTCGCCGCCAGCCACAGCAATGGTGCATACGCGATGATCAACCCGGTGACACCGGAGACCACACCCAGCGCCACCAACAGCGCGCAAGGCAGTAACCACAACAGGTTTATCGCAACGACAGCGAGGGTGACCGTCTTGTGGCTCTGGAAATGTCGGGATGCATATTGATACGCATGGCTGCGATGGGCTTGATAAACCTTGTCACCATTGAGCAGGCGCCTGCACAGCGTCCAGGTCGAGTCCACCACAAAAACGCCTAACAGGATGACCCAGCTCCAGAGCAAGTCCGGGGCGACGATGGCCGCACCAAGGGACAATATTCCCAGCGCCATGCCAAGAAATCCGCTGCCGGCGTCGCCCATGAAGATGCGCGCCGGCGGATAGTTCCAGCAGAGAAACCCGGCCACGGCACCGCTCAATAAAAGCGCGCCCCAGAGCGGTTCCGCATGCCCGCTAACCACGTAGATCAAAGCACTGCCCAGACAAGCACATAGCGCCTCGGCGCTTGCCAGCCCGTCGATGCCATCCATGAAATTGTAGAGATTGAGCATCCACACCAGATACACCGCGGCAAGTACGTTTCCGATCCATCCGAAATCGACGACCGAACCGAAAACGGCTACCGGAGCCAGTCCATCAAGCCAGAACAATGCCCAGATGGCTGCGCAAAAATGCCCCAGCAAGCGCCATCTGGCAGCAATATGCCCGTGATCGTCGGCGAATCCGATGATCGCTACCAGCAAGCCGCTGCCCGACAGCGCGCAAAAAGTCGCAAGGTCCAGCAGCTCCAGCCCATAAAGCACGGGCAACGCCAGCAGAAATGCGCCAACGATGGCCACACCACCGCCACGCGGCGTGGCCACGGTGTGCGAGCTGCGCTCGTTAGGGATGTCCATCAAGCGTTTGGAAAGCGCGTAGTGCCTCAAACCCAGGGTCAATGCCCAGGACAGCAGAAAAACCAAAGTGAGCAAGCCGGCAAAAATCATCTCTTTCGAGTTCCCTGAAAATGGTTCGCGGTGCGCCGCAAAGCCGTGTCGACGTCAATCGGCGGCACCCAGCCCAGCAAGGCAGCGTTTTTGCTGATATCGACTTGCAGTGATTCACAGATTCGCTGCGCGACGTTGCGCCGACCGACAACTGCCGCAAAGAACAGCAGCCATTTCGCCGGAACGGGTAACAAGCAAACCTTTTTCTCCAATGCCGATGCCATTCGCCTGAGCAAAACCGGAGTCGATAAATCGTCGCCGTCGCCGACGAGAAAGGTTTGTCCGGCAGCGGCCGGGTGATTGATGCAAGCAGTGATCAGACTCACCAGATTACCGATCGCCACCAGACTGCGCTGATTGCGGATGCCGCCCAAGGGCAAAACAATGCCTTTGTTCAGCACTTTGAGCAGACTGAGAAAGTTGGCTTTCACACCTGGCCCGTAAACCAGCGGTGGACGGATGATCACGATTTCCATGCCCGTTTGCTGGCCAAACGAACGCAAAGCCTGCTCCGCTTCGTGCTTGCTCAAGCCATAAGGGTCCTCGGGAGCCGGCACATCGTCAGCCGTAAAGGGGCGACCGCAAACGGTACGTTCGCCGTTGACCTTGATCGAGCTGATGTAAACAAACCGCTTGACCCCGGCCTGCGCCGCCGATCGGGCCAGTTGCAAGGTTGCGTCGACATTGACGCGACGAAATTCGGCGAGCGCATCATCCGCTGTCTCGCGCATGACATGCACGCGCGCCGCTGCGTGCACGACTACGTCGATACCCGCCAGCTGCGCCGCAGAACTTGAGCCAAGCTCAAGCTGTACAAGCGGACACAGGCCTTGCAGACGCGTGGGGCCACGCACCGCTGCCACGGGCGCGAACCGGCGATCGAGCAGGAGATGGAACACCAGCGCTTCACCGACAAACCCCCTCGCACCGGTAACCAGTACATTACAAGGACTCACCTGACAGCCTTCCCTGCAAGCGCTGTGCCCCAGCAAATCAGAAAAAACAGTACGCGATCCCTGATTCGCCGACGGCAGTGCCACGACGCAAACGAAAGGCGTATCAATTGCCAGCGGCGCAATTGCAGCCAGCTGCTGACGAACGGATCGGTCGTGCGGTCTGTCAGTCTTGCGATCAAGGCAACCTGGGTAAACCACCAGCCGTCATGAACCGACTTGTAACGCGCAATCATCGTGCCCAGGCCGGTGTTGGCGCCGACCTGATTGTTTTCATGCTGCCGATATTCCATTGAAGGACGTGGATCGATGTACCAGCGATAGCCATGACTGCGAGCGAAGGCATAGCAATACCAGTCATGCAGGGTGACATTTTGCAGTTCTTCCCAGTGTGTCAGCATCGATTGCTTCATCGCATGAGCCAACGTCGCGCTCAGCACATAAGTGCACCCGGGGCCGGCCGCTTCGAAAAGGAAATCCCAACGCGTTTGCGGTTGCGCCTTGTGGATCAGACGCCTGCTGCCGTTTTCCCAGAACGCCGTGACGTTACTGGAACAGGCATCGGCACCCGTGTCGCGCAACGAGGCGATAGCCCGCTCCAGCTTGTCGTCATGCCAGATATCGTCTTGATCAGCAAAGGAGACATAGTCGTAATCGCGCAAATCGACATCACGCAGCAGTCGAAAGAAATTGCGTGACGCGCCTCCAAAACGCTCGCCGCATGGCAGAAGGTTTACATTTACGTGCCTGGCCGCAAATTCTTCGCACCATGACTCCGTGCCGTCAGTGGACGCATCGACGCTGATGTAAATACTGACCTGCACCGCAACCTGGCCCAGGATCGAAGCTATCTGCTCTTCGATCCATTGCATTCCATTGTAAGCGGCCAGCAAAACCGCAACCCGGGGAGTTCTTACTGGCATTCCATTCCTGCTTGCACGATTTTGACAACATGGGCGAGATCGCAAAGACTCAGCGAGTGCTGGAGTCCAGCAATTTCTGCAAGTACTGGCCGTAGCCGGTTTTCTTCAGACTGTCCGCCTGTTTTGCCAACTGCTGCGCTTCAATCCAGCCGTTGTTGAACGCGATCTCTTCGAGACAGGCGACCTTCAAGCCCTGGCGCTGTTCAATGGTGTGAACGAAGTGACTGGCTTCCAGCAAGGAGTCGTGTGTGCCTGTGTCCAGCCAGGCAAATCCACGGCCCAGCATCTCGACCTTCAACGATTTGCGCTCGAGGTAGGCCTGGTTGATATCGGTAATTTCCAGCTCGCCACGCGGTGAAGGCTTGATGCTCTTGGCGATCTCGACAACCTGATTGTCGTAGAAGTACAGACCGGTCACCGCGTAGTTGGATTTTGGCTTGACGGGTTTCTCTTCGATACTCAGCGCACGCCCCGTTGCGTCAAACTCCACCACACCAAAACGCTCGGGATCGGAAACGTGATAACCGAACACCGTCGCACCGTGTGTTTGATCGGTCGCGGCGCGCAAATTGTCGGAAAAGTGCTGACCGTAAAAGATGTTGTCGCCGAGTATCAGGCAGCAAGGATCCTCGCCGATGAACTCCTCGCCAATGATGAACGCCTGAGCCAGGCCGTCCGGACTTGGCTGTTCGGCATAGGTGAGCTTGATACCGTAGGTACTGCCATCGCCGAGCAACTTGCGAAAGCAGGGCAAATCTTCAGGCGTGGAAATAATCAGAATTTCGCGCATGCCTGCGAGCATCAGCACAGACAGCGGATAAAAGATCATCGGCTTGTCGTAGATCGGCAGCATCTGTTTCGAAACGCCGAGAGTCAGCGGATGCAGGCGCGTGCCCGAGCCGCCGGCGAGGATGATGCCTTTACGATTTGTCGTGGTCATTTGTTCAGAACTTCCATAAGCATTCGGGTTACACCACTTTGCCAATCCGGCAAGTGCAGAGAAAAATTGTCGCGCAGCTTCTGAGTATTCAAGCGGGAATTCAAGGGGCGGCGTGCAGGTGTCGGATAGACTGTGGTTTCAATCGGATCAACGGCTTTCACGGTGAGCTGCTCACCGTTGGCCCGAGCGAATTCGATCACATGCGTGGCGTAACCATGCCAGGACACCTCACCGGCAGCAGCCAGGTGATACAAACCCGACAGATGTTGCTGATCCATGACCTGGCGGAGCGCCACAGCCGTGACGTCGGCGATCAGATCTGCGCCAGTCGGCGCGCCGATCTGATCGGCAATCACGCTCAGGGTTTCGCGATCCTTCGCCAGGCGCAGCATGGTCTTGGCAAAGTTATTCCCGCGGGCTCCGTATACCCAACTGGTACGAAAGACCAAGTGTTTGCACCCAGAGGCAATGATTGCCTGCTCGCCGGCGAGCTTGCTGGCGCCGTAATGATTTACCGGTGCAACAGGATCCGTCTCCAGCCATGGCGTCACACCCTGTCCATTGAACACATAATCCGTTGAGTAATGGACCAGCCAGGCGCCCAACGCGGCGGCCTCTTCAGCCATGACGCCAGTAGCCA
>Ga0307408_100001857_pt1 | contig 15391 bp, 13 predicted proteins | sample 322Cmetagenome_FD_202116 | JGI IMG/M metagenome (GOLD analysis project Ga0307408, IMG submission 202116) | Maize rhizosphere microbial communities from greenhouse at UC Davis, California, United States - 322HYB-C-3 | ecosystem: Host-associated > Plants > Roots > Rhizosphere > Soil | place...
CTTCCTGCCTAAAGCCCAGATTTCCCATGAAAGCCCTCCTCTTCTTGTTGCTGGCACAGGTGTTGTGCGCCGCGCCGGCAAACGTCTGGCATTTGGCGTTGGTCAATGAATCCCAGATCGGGAAGACGATGCGTGATCCGGCCTATGAGGTGAAGGAGACCGACGCGACGATCTACCAGGGGTTCTTCAAGGACAACGGCGCGAGTGGGAACCAGACAGGCGGCACGCTGTTTTACCGCACCGTGCCGCGAGACGGGTCGCCCGGCAGCTGGCAGTCGGTGGCGCTCGGCTTCCACTCGAACTTCCCGGGTGACGGGAATGATTTGAACCAATACTGGAAGGCCGTCATTCCCTCGACCGGCATCGCGGCGACGGATGTGATCGAGTATTACGTCCGCACGACCTTCAGCGGCGGTAGTCCTGAAACGACCTACCTTTACGGCAAGGACCACGCCTCCTCGACCACCACGACCGAAGCAGCCGCGCAGGCATCTCCATTCTCGATCCGCAACCGGCCGGGATGGATCTACCACGCGAACAACCGGACGATTGCCGGCAACGACATCCAGGTTCGTGCCAAGACCGGCTACATCGGACCGGACAACTCGCTGGCCTCGCGATGGGCGACGGCGGGAGCGGTCTACTACACGACCGATGGCAGCACGCCAAGTGGTGCGCTCGGGGTGGCAAGCGGCACGGGCACCGCGGTGGCGCTGGCCTTCGACGGCACCGAGGGAGACCCCAGCGGAAATGGCAATGCCGCCGTGTGGCGAGGGACTTTGCCGAATGTGCTCAATGGCCTGCCACTCGGTGCGCAGGTGAAATACAAGATCGGGCTATGGAACCCGCAGACGAATGACGAGAAGTTCGCCGATCATATCGCGGGAACGAACAACGCGGTCTTCGTTTATCAGAACGGGATGGTCGGGCAGCCGACGCTCACGATCAACGGGCTCAATGGCAACTACACGACGACCAAGCTCTTCGTGGACGAGATCGCCGGTGATTCGATCCCGCTCAGCATTTCCTTCCAGCCCGGCGAAGCAAATGTCACCGCGGTGGAGATCTACACCAATCTCAACCGGCGCGACCGTGCGGACATTGATGCGAATGGCGATGGCTATCCTGACGGTGTAAGCGGGCCGGATGGATCAACGCTCGTGGCCGGCGATGACACGAACTATTTCAAGGCCTATACGATGACGTCCGCTGGAGCGGGCACCTACACGCTAAACTTGCCGGCGGAAAAGACCGGAGCTTACCGCCTCACCGCGCGGTGGAAGGTTTCAGGCGACCCGAACTGGCGATGGTATACGAATGGTCCTGCGAATCGTCGCGACCACGCTATCACCGTGTCGCCGAAGGATGCGCGGAACATGACGCTGTATGAGATCAACGTCCTGAACATCGAGGCGACCGGCGATACCTTCGAGACACGCTCGACCCTCGAGGACATGCACAACGCACCGGGTGCGCCCCACAATGGCAGCAATCGGTGGGATCTCGACTACCTCAAGACGCTCGGCGCGAACTGGCTGTGGTTTCAGCCGATTCATCCACCGGCACGCGATGGCCGCGAGCCCTTTGGAGGATGGGGCAGTGGCAATCCTCCTTATGAACCCGGCAGCCCGTATGCCGTGAAGAACTTCTTCGAGGTCAGCCCGATCTTCACGAAGAACTTCAGTGGAAGTCCTTTTAACAACGCCGACTTGCTCAGTCAGCCGAACCGTGATGCAGCGATGACGGCGTGGCAGAATTTCGTGACCGCCGCGGATGGGAAGTCGGTCGGCATCATGCTCGATGCGCCGTTCAATCACACGGCTTACGATGTGGAACTTGCAGATGCGGGAGTGGAACTCTTTCAGCCGGACGGTCAGACTTGGAGTGAGACTGATGAGATTCGGAATCGAGACGCTCGCTTCTTTTCCGCTGCCGGGAACTACGGCAACCGGGCTTCGAGTGCGGCGACCATCGCGCCGGGTCCGGACCGCTTCGACTTCGGCAAGTGGAACGACGTGAAGGATGTCTTCTTCGGTCGCTATGATGCGCTGGTCGAAACGGACAGTGAGCCGGAGCGATCGAGCTTCACCAGCGAGGGTGACTGGTTCGATGCGACGGATGGCGATTGGACGGCGAACGACTTCGTGCAGGGCGGCCAACAGAAGAACGTGACGCGTCGTGTGTGGCAGTACTTTGCCCGCTACGGTTCGCACTGGTTGGAAAAGACCAGGCCGGCTGGGCAGAATCGCAACAGTTCGACCGAGCCCGGACTGACGACGGCGCAGCGCTACGCGTGGGATGCTCGTGGCATCGATGGCCTGCGTTGCGACTTCGGCCAAGGCCTGCCGCCGCAGTGTTGGGAATACATCATCAACGTCGCGCGCTCGAAGAAGTGGAACTTCGTGATGATGAGCGAATCGCTTGATGGCGGTGCAGTGACCTATCGTTCGAACCGCCACTTCGACATTCTCAACGAGAACATCGTCTTCCCCTTGGCGAGTGCTTCGAGCAAAAGCGACTACCGCAACATCTTCGAAGGACGTCGCAATGCCTATGGGCAGGGGCTGGTGCTGATCAACAATGTCTCGCACGATGAGGCGAACTACAGCGATCCTTGGGAAGCGTTGATCCGCTTCAGCGTGGCGGGCTCGATGGATGGCGTGCCGATGATTTTCCCTGGGCAGGAGCTCGGGCTCTCTGCCACCTACGGCTACAACCACTACGAGCTGAACTTCGGCAAGCAGATTCCGCACTTCAAGCGGTTCAACTCGATGCAGCCGATCTGGACCGATGCAAACTTTGGCAATGATCAGCTTTATCCGGTGTACGCCGGCATGGGGGCGGCGCGAGGCTCCAGCCCGGCCTTGCGTGCGTCGAACCGCTGGTTCCTCGATGGCGATGGTAACAACACGAAGATCCACGCGATCGCGAAATACGAAGCTGCCAATGCCTCGCCCGCTTTCGGTGATGTGATGCTGGTCTTTGCCAACCTCGACCGGGGCAACAACCAGCAGGACAACTTCAAAGTTCCCGGTGGTCTTGCATCCTTGCTCGGTATCAAGGACGGCCGCACCTATAACGTGAAGAACTCCGCGGCCTACTTGAATGCCGGCCTCGGCATGAACGGACGCCGCGATTCCTGGCAGTGGGGTTCGGGCTATACCGGGACGCAGTTGAAGAACAATGGATTCTTCATTGCACTCAACAAGGTGCCGACGATGGACACGTCCGCGAATTCATCGGATCCAGCGTGGAACCAACGTCCTTTCGAGGCGCAGTATCTGAAGCTCTACGACGTCACTCCGCCGCCGTCCCCCGCGCCGTTGGCGAACTACTATGAAATTGGTAGTTCCGGAACGTTCGCTTGGGTTTCCAATGCCGGGCCGGATGACAACGTCACTTCATGGCTGGTGGAAGTGTTTGATGGCGGAAGTGATCCGGTTTCTTCCGCTACGGTGACAGCCCCTCATTACACCTTCAGCGGAATGCCCGGTGAAATCTACCGCGCCCGGATTACTGCCATCAGTGCGGCCGGCATTTCTTCAGCGTCGCCAGGTCAGAGCGATGCTGGATCACCTAATCCCGGATCGACAACCACGGCCATCCAACTTCTTTCCGCTGCTGGTGATCAGGATGGCGACGGCTCAAGCAATGCGGACGAGCAGGCCGCGGGAACGAATCCACTGAGCGCCGCATCAGTGTTCAGGGTAACTGGCGTTTCTCGGAACGGCGGGAACGTGGAGGTGAGCTTCTCCAGCGTCGCAGGATTCAGCTATCAGCTTGAGACGAGCACGACACTCGCAGAGGGGTCGTGGGCTGACATAGGCCCTCTGCTTGAAGCAGTTGGGGGGAGTTCGACAATTTCTGGATCTACTAGCGGTGACAGGTGTTTTTTCCGCGTGCGCATCAAGGAAGCCGAGTGATGATCTGCGCCATCTGATGGCGCGGTCTTTCTCCAATCCTTGGGTTCACGACGACCATCACGTTAGCGACGTGCTGCGATGGAAGTTCGGGCGCGTGCCAAAGGATCCGCCGTCTGGAGCGCCGGACACACCGGCGGCAATCGTGCCAATGGTCTTGGAAAGCCCGCCGACGCATGGCTGGCGGGTCACGTGGCTTGGCCACTCGTCGTTTCTTTTGCAAGGCGGCGGACGCAATCTGTTGCTGGATCCGGTCTTCTCCGAGCATTGCGCGCCATTGCCGCTGTCTTCGCTCAAGCGCCTCGTGCCGACGCCGTGTCGCTTGGATGAATTGCCACCCATCGATGCGGTGCTGGTCACTCATTCGCATTACGACCATCTCGACCTTCCTACCCTACAGGTTCTGGCGAAGCGGATACCCTTGCTGGTTGCCGAGGGCCACGCCGGCTGGCTTCAGCGGAAGGCTTTTTCTGAAGTAAGAGAACTCCCGTGGTTCGACTCTGCGGAGATCTTTCCGGGGCTTCGCGTGACGGCGACTCCGGCGCAGCACTTCACCGCACGCACTCCCTTTGACAGGAATCGCGGCCATTGGTGCGGCTGGTTGTTAGAGAATGAAGGCGTGAAACTCTGGCACGCGGGGGACAGTGGCTACTGTCCGGCCTTCCGCGAGATCGGCGAACGATTTGGGCCGATCGATTTAGGCATGATCCCGATCGGTGCCTATTCGCCGCGTTGGTTCATGAAGCCGATGCACATGAACCCGGAGGAAGCCGTGGACGCTTTTGAAGAAACCCGCTGTCGCCGTGCGGTGGCGATGCATTGGGGCACCTTCCGCCTCACGGACGAACCACTCGGCGAGCCACCGCTGAGGCTGGCCGCACAACTCAAGGAGAAAGGCATCGCTTCCGACCATTTCATCATCGGTAGTATCGGCCAATCATGGAACGTACCGGAAGTGAAGGCTTAGCCGGGATAGTGCCGAAATGCCTCCTTCGCGCTGAGATCGACATAGCCTTCCAGCGACCCGCCGTGGCCGATGAAGTAGTGATGCTGCGAAACGTGGGCACGGAAGGCAGCGAGGCGTCGCTCGCGATGCCGGGTGCCGTCGATGATCAGATCGGCGGGGTCGTCGCGATTCAGCATGCCGGGCAGGGCATGGCCGTCCTGCCAGGCGTGGATCGTGAGAATGTCGTGCTTACCTTCTGACGCGAGAAAGACAGCGCGATGGACGAGCACGTGCGCCGGGTGCCAGTACTCGCCGCCGCTGCCGTGGGTGAGGAGGGCCGAGGGACCGTGTTTTTCTAGCAGAGGCTTCAGTCGCGTCGCGAGGTCCTCGGGCGAAACATCGGGTGCGAAGGTGCGATGGGCCAAGCCGAGCGGATCGACATAGTCCAGGAACTCGACGGATGCTGCACCGAGAGCGGTCGCGGAAGCGTGTAGCTCGGCTTCGCGAATGCGGCCCAGTTCCTCGCGGGTCGTCCCGCCCGTGATGCCGCCTTCGCCGCGAGTCAGGCAGACGAGGTGAAAGGGCACTCCCCGCGCTGCGAGTTCGCAGAGCAGGCAGGAGGCGAAGAGCTCGTCATCCGGATGGGCGAAGACTGCGACAACGGAACCACCGGCTTCTAACAGAAATTCGAGCGCCACCGGTCGCGGTGCCCGCGTTGGTCGCAAGGGACGCAGAATCTGGAGCCAGCGCTTGCGGTAGAAAAGCGGATCGGTGAGGCGCTGGGAAAGCTTGCTCCACATGGCGGCTTAGATCGGTAGGCCGAGGAAATCCTGCACGATTTCGACCATCCGCATGCTGAAGTGTTCCGGTGCGAAGCGTGCGGCGTTTTCACGCAGCGATCTGCGCAGCGATGCATGGGATTCCGGTTGATCGAGCACGGCGAGAATCTTGGCTGCGGCATCGTCGGGGTCGCGGTAGATGAGCGACTCATCGCCCGCGATTTCCCGGCTGCCACCTTCAGCCGGCACAAATGGAATCAAGCCGGCAGCAGCCATTTCGGCGACCGCGATACCGAAGGCCTCGACCCGGCAAGCATGGATGCCGAAGGAGCGCGCCGCAAAAAGCGCGGTCTTTTCCCGCGGGCCGAGGAAGCCAGGTGTCCGGACCCACTCCTGGCGTTCGCGAACCAGCCGGCGGATGCGCCGCGAGTAGCAGTCGTCGCCGATCTTTCCCAGGAGATCGAGCGTCACGGGGCGTCCGGCGGCACGCACGCGATCGAGGATCGTGAGAAGGGTTTCGATTTCCTTCTCCGGCGTGATGCGGTTCATCGCCACGAAGCCGAGCGGCTCCCGCGTGGAGTTCTCCACACCGAGGGGTGATGACGGCGGATAGAGGACGGGAACGCGGTCCAGTGGGAAATGCTCGCGCAGACGCGCGGCGGTCCATAGCGAGTTCGCGACCACGAGGTCGTCCGGCGCGAAGGCTGGCTCATCGTGGCGACCGGCGAGGTGCTCGCCGATGGAGAGGTAGGCTTGCCGCACGATGGACGGCCGGTGGTGGACCTGGCCAGTGGCGGTCGGATAGAGGGCGAGGCGGCATTTCTCATCGAAACTGAAGTCGCCGATGAGTTGGATGGCGCGCTGGCCGAAGCGGATCGGATTATAGGCGCTGATGCAGGCGTCGAATTTCGCCCCTTGGGTCCGGCAGAAGCGTTCGAACCACGCCCGCTGCCAAAAAGCGACCACCGTGCCGGAATTCACGCCGGGAAGTCGTGGAGCGGAGAGCAGGGCGACCTTCGCAGGATCAACGCGGGTGCCGTAGGTGGCATTCAGATCTTCCCAATCGACCGGGGATGCGGTCGCAAAGGTCACCCGGGAGCGGTCCTGCAGGGCGTGCAGGGCCCACATGGCGGTCGCTTCGGAACCGCCACGGGCCATCCATGGATGGGCAATCAGGATCTCCGGCTGGAGGGGGGTGGCCATCAGTCCTTCTTATAAGTCGGGGGTGCTTGGCGGACCGGTGTCCGCCAGCGTGAAAATCCATTGCATGGGGGAAGATGAAGGGATGAGGATGGAGGTTGTCGAACCTTTTGCCGCCGGCCTACGCCATCGCGTCCCATCCCCCGAAGGGGTAGGAAGAGGAAGAAGTGTCGGCGGTTTTCCTCCCATACGTCATGAAGTGCTTCCTCCTCGCTGGCTTGCTGCTGCCTCTCCATGCCCGGCCCATGGAAAAGCTGGACCGCGGGCTGGTGGCCGTCCGGCAGGCGGATGGAGCGGTTTATGCAGGCTGGCGTTTGCTTGGGGATGATCCCGCGGGTGCGGCCTTCAATCTCTACCGCCGGGTCGAGGGCAAGGACGAGCGGGTGAACCCGGAGCCACTGAAAGGCGCGACCAATCTGGTCGACCGTGAGGCCGGAAAAGCGGAGGCTTACGTCATCCGGCAGGTCGTGGATGGAAAGGAGGCCCCTTCTTCGAAGCCAGCAAAGGTGCTGGAGAAGAATTTCATCGAAATCCCGATCCAGCCGATCGAGGGCTACCGTCCGCACGATGCCTCGGTCGCGGACTTGGATGGTGATGGCGAGTACGAGATCATTTTGCACCAGGCCTCGCGCGGGCAGGACAACTCTTTCAACGGCATCACTGGCACGCCGGTGCTGGATGCCTACAAAATGGATGGTACGCGGCTCTGGCGGATCGATCTGGGCATCAATATCCGCGAGGGCGAGCACTACACGCAGTTCATGGTCTATGACTTGGACGGTGACGGCCGTGCGGAGCTGGCCTGCAAGACGGCCGATGGCACCAAGGATGGCACCGGGAAGATTCTTGGCGACGCGAGCAAGGATTGGCGGAACAAGGAGGAGGGCACCCAGCGATTCGGGCGGATTCTTTCAGGGCCGGAGTTTCTGACCGTCTTCGATGGCAAAACCGGGGCTGCGCTGAAGACCGTGGATTTCATTCCTGGCCGCGACCCGATCGATGGGTGGGGCGGTATTGGCGGAAACGGCGGCAACGACAGCTATGGCAACCGCTGCGACCGCTTTCTGGCCTGTGTCGCGTATCTCGATGGGGTTCACCCGAGCCTCGTGATGACGCGCGGCGTTTATGGCCGCACGGTCTTGGCCGCGTGGGATTGGCACGGAGGCGAGCTGACCTCGCGCTGGGTCTTCGACAGCGGCGTCAGCCAGCCACCATTTGAGAATGTCTCGCCGTATTCCGGGATGGGCGGTCATGCGCTTTCGGTTGCGGACGTCGATGACGACGGGAAGGACGAGATCATCTATCAGGCGATGACCGTGGACGACAATGGCAAGGGCCTCTACTCGACCGGCCGCCGCCACGGCGACGCGCTCCATGTCGGCGACTTCGATCCCGAGCGGCCAGGCAAGGAACTCTACCTGATCACCGAAAACGAAGAGGATACGATCGCTCTGAAAACGCCCGGCGCGGGCCTGCACGATGCGGGCACCGGCAGCGTGCTGTGGAGTCACAGCCCCGGCGTGGATTTCGGGGATGGTATCGTGGCGGACATCGACCCCCGCCATCCCGGTGCCGAAGTGTGGGGTGGACCAACCGGTTTGCGGTCGATTCGCGGGAAGAAAATCGGGCCAAGCCCACGTGGCTCCGATTGGGTCATCTGGTGGGACGGCGACCTATTGCGGGAGGTTTACGACCGGTCCTCGATCTTCAAGTGGAAGTGGGAAGAAGGCCGGGAGGAACGGATTTTCTCCGCCGAGATGCCAGGTGGCCGCGGTCGATTTGGTGGATTCCGCCCGAACCTCGCAGCCGACTTGTTAGGCGACTGGCGTGAGGAACTGCTCCTGCCAGGTCCCGATGGCAAGTCGCTGCGGCTCTACACGACCCCGATCCCCACCGAGCACCGGCTGGTGACGCTGATGCACGATCCACAGTATCGCCTTTCGATCGCGTGGCAGAATGTCTCCTACAACAAACCGCCGCATCCTTCGTTTTTCCTCGGGCAAGGGATGAAGGAATGAATGACCTTTCCATCGTACGTTAGGCCTGCCAGCTTCGGATGAAATCCATGGCATTTTCCGCCTCGCAGAAGCACCTGTTTTACACCGAGATCGCCAAGCTCCTCGAAGCTGGCTTTGGGATTCGTGAGGCGGGGCGGGTGATGCTCGATACGAAGCTGCCAGCGCCGCAGGCCGACCTTCTACGCCAGATGGATGTCGACCTTGAGGCGGGCAAAACGATCTCCGATTCGTTTGGCCCCAGCGTGATCACGCCGCTGGAGCGCAGCATCATCGGCGCGGGTGAGCGTGGCGGGCGGATGGCTCCTGCGTTTCAACACCTGGCGGACTACTTCGGGATGCTGGAATCCGCCCGGAAGGAAGCCCTCAGCGCGATGGCCTATCCGGCCTTCTTGCTGCACTTCGGGCTCTTCGTCGGTATCCTCGCTCCGGGCATGATGGGCGGGAAAGAGTTCCCCGAGATCGTGCGAGACTTCGTGATCACCCTAGTGGTGCTCTATGCGGCCGGCTTCGCCATCTGGATCGGGGTGAAAGCGCTGCTAAGAAATGCCGCCAGCAGCACCGCGCTGGATGGGCTTCTTCGGCGCATTCCGGTGCTTGGCGGTGCCCGCCGGGCGATGGCCATGGCGCGCTTCACCAAGGTCTATCACACCTGCCTGCTCGCCGGTCTTTCGATGAAGGAGACGGTGGAAACGGCCAGCGAGGCAGCCCACAGCGCGATCATCCGCGATGCGGGCAGTCAGCTCTCTGAAGTTCTCAACGGTGGCGGTCCTCTCGGACCGACGATGATGTCCTGCGGGGCGTTCCCATCGGCCTTCGCCCGTTCGTATGCCACGGCGGAGGAAGCTGGCAGCGTCGACAAGGACCTCGCCCGATGGTCAGCGGTCTATCAGGAAGACGCCGCGCGCGGGGCCAAGTCGACTGCGGCGGTCGTTTCGAAGGGCGTCTATTTCGCGGTGCTGCTCTTCATCGCGTGGACGGTCATCCGCTCCTACAACGACGTGTATCTCCAGCCGCTCAAGGACTTGGATTCCGTCGAGTAGTTGTAGCAAAAGCTACTTCCTCAGCCACTTCCACAGCGCCAGCAGGATCATGGTGCCTACGGTGGCGGTGACAATGGAGCCGAGCGAAGGCAGCCAGTCGCCGGGGTTGTTGTCAGGCAGGAACCCGATATTCCGGCCGATCCAACCGCCAATCACGGCTCCCAGGATGCCCATGATGATGGTGACCAGACAGCCGCCCTTTTCCTCACCCGGCATCACCCGCCGGGCGATGGCTCCGGCGAAGAGCCCTAGCAGGATCCATCCGATGAAGTCTCCCGTGGTTGACTCAGGCCCGCCACTCAGCACCGGCGGTGCAGCCAGCAGGATCCATCCAACGAAGTCTGGCATGGTCGGGCTGATAGCATATCCCGCCGGACGGCGCACCACCAATTCTTCATGAACTCCGGCTTGCCCGGCGGGAGCGACTGGCAATCATGCTCGACGTGGAAAGTGCCAACGACCTGCCCGACCGCTTCGGCGCGATGTTCGTCAAGGAGCTGCGTCAAAACATGCGGCGCGCCAGTTTCGTCTATCCCTTCCTCGGCATCCAGGTGCTTGCGATCGTCGCGCTGATCATCGAGTTCCAGCACGATAGCGGTTATTCCTACGAGAAGTACACCGGCATGCTGAACGTGGTGATGCTGGCGCAGTCGGGTCCGTTCTGGATCGGGGTGACCTTGGTCTGCGCGGTCATCATGCCACTCGGCGGGCTGATCCTGATGGGCCAGGAGCTGGAAGAGGGAAACCACGAGCTGCTGCTGCTGACCAAGCTCAACCGCTGGAGGGTCGTGCGCGGGAAATTCTTCACGCTGTGGGGACTGTGTGTCCTCACCTTCGTTTCGCTGCTGCCCTACGTCATCGTCCGCTACAATGTAGGCGCGATCGAGTTCGTCCGGGAAATCGCCTGCTCGCTATCGGTGATCGGTCTGTCCGCCATGATGTGCGCGGGAGCCATTGGCGCTTCCTCATTCAGCGGGCTGCTCGCGCGGATCGGGGTGATGGTGCTCTTCGCCGGCTCGATGATCGTCGGCGGCGGAATCCCGCTGGCCGCCTCCGCGAATGTCGGGACCAATAATGGCTGCGGCGTCTTCTATCATCTCAATGCGGTGGGTGTCGTGATTTGCTTCACGCTGCTCGGCCTGGCGCTCGCCCGCTCGCGACTGCGGCTGGTGATCCACGCGTACGAGGTGAAGCCGAGCTACATGGTCATCGGCCTGCTCGTGTTCACGCCGTTTGTCATTGGTATGGCCACGGCGATGACCGGTGGCTGGGCCGGATTTGTGGGGCTGATCGGGATGGCCTTGGTTGGCATTTACGCCGACGCCACGCCGAAGGCTCCGGCCTGGGTGAAGCCACCCGCGCCGAATGTGCCAAACGCCCCGCCTCCGATGCCGGGTGCGGCTTCGTGAGAGCCATAAGGAGTGTCGACATCCTGTCGACAGGGCGTGGACAGAATGTCCACGCTCCTTATTGCGGCTGACGCCGCTTCACCCGTTCAGCTTCGCCAGCGACTTCGGCAGGAACACGCCGTCCTTGCGGATAACCTTGCCGTCGAAGCGGATTTCGCCGCCGCCGTAGTCCTTGCGCTGGATGTTGACCATGTCCCAGTGGACCTGCGAGCGGTTGCCATTGTCCGCTTCCTCATAGGCTTGGCCGGGCGTGAAGTGGAACGAGCCGCCGATCTTCTCGTCGAAGAGAATGTCGCGCATCGGGTGCTTGATCGCGGCATTGTAGCCGAGGGCGAACTCGCCGATGTAGCGTGCGCCTTGGTCGCTATCGAGGATCTTGTTGATCTCCTTGTTCTTCCCGGGCGACTCGGCCTTCACGACCTTGCCCTTCTCGAAGGTCAGCTTGATCGAGTCGAAGGGGATGCCCTGATAGATGGTCGGCGCGTTGTAGGAAATGACGCCGTTGACCGAGTCCCTCACCGGCGCGGTGAAGACTTCTCCGTCGGGGATATTGTGCTCGCCGGCGCAGACGATGGCCGGGATGCCCTTGATCGAGAATTTCAGGTCGGTGCCCGGGCCGGTGATGTGGACCTCGTCGGTGGCTTCCATCAGCTTCTTCAGCGCGTTCGCGGCTGGAAGGAGGCTCTTGTAGTCGACGAGGCAGACGTTGAAGTAGAAGTCCTCGAAGGCCTCGGTGCTCATGCCTGCCTGCTGGGCCATCGATGGCGTGGGCCAGCGGAGCACGCACCACTTGGTCTTTTTCACCCGCCAGTCGATGACCGGGCGCAGGTGTTTCATGGCCAGCTTCATGTTGGTGGCCGGCACGTCGCTGCTTTCGGCGATGTTGTGGCTACCACGCACGGCGATGTAGGCGTCCATGTCCTTCATCTCGGCGAGCCAGTGCTTTGCCAGGATCTGATACTGCGGGTCTTCGGCACCCTTCAGCATCTCGCGGGTGAGGCGCGAACTGTGAACCCGCAGGAAAGGCAGGGCGCCCTTCGCCCGGGCCTCGCGGATCAAGGCCAGCCCGATCGAGTCCGGCACGTCGTAAAGATCGAGGAGGACCTTTTCCCCCTTCTTCAACGCGGTTGAGTAGCGGATGAGCTGACGGGCAAGCAGATCGATACGGGCGTCGTGCATGGAGCGTAATTAAAGTTTCACGGAGTGAAGTTCCAAGTGCCAAAGTGAGAGACGACCGGGTGAGACGACTCTTTGGTCCGATCGTGGCGAGTGCGCCGGAGCAATCGGTCTAGTGAGCCCAATCGCCGTGGATGAATTCTTCTTTTCTCGTATGCCTATGGAAACGAGAAAGGAAGAAAACCTAGTCTAGGCCTTCAAGTTTCAACCCGTAGGGAATGAAGCGGGCGAAGTCGTCATGGTTTCGCGTGGCGAGGGTGGCACCAGCGGCGAGGGCGCTCGCGACGATCATGCAGTCCACGTGCGAGCCGCGACGTCTGCCGCCGAGATTGAAAAGCCGGGCGGCTTCCTCGCCATCGCGCCAAGTGAAGTCAGCGATGTTGTTGTTCAGGACGGCGAAGGCGGCGTCCTTTTGCTCCCGGGAAAGCGGGCCATTGCAGAACTCCGACCAAGCGATGGCGCAGGTGCCGACCTCGTGGCCGTCGGTGAGCCATTGTCGCAGGCGTTTGCCGCCATCGGAGCCCATCGTCACGAGCTCGACGAGGAAGTTCGTGTCGAGGTGGATCATGCCTCCCACCAGTAGCGCTTGGCCTCCCGTTCCTCGCGGATGGCTGACTGAAATGCCTCACCCTCGGCAACCTTCAGGCCGCCGCTTTCTTGGAGCCAGTTGAGAGCGGCAAGAGGAGACGGGCGCTGGTCTTCCAGGTCGGTTTCTTCCTTCAGCCGACGGACCGCGCGGCGCATGATCTCAGCCTTGGATGTGGATGATCGCTTGGCCAGTTCGTCCAACAATCCGAGGGTGACGGTATCCAGGGACATGCTGGTCCGCACCAATCGTGGCGAATACGAACTCATGTGGTAATGTATTACCACATCGGTGCCTATGTCAAGTGTGCACTGGCGGCTGGACCTCGTGGCGGGGCTCCATAGTCTCCGCGCGTGCCGCATCGGAAGCATGGATGGTGGATTGCGGGGACGGCCTTGTTCCTGATGGTGGTGGTTGGACTCGTCGTGCGCATGCAGGTGATCCGGCGGGATATCGAGCGATGGGAGAATTACCAGCGGGAGTGTCGCTCCCGCGGCGAAGATCTGGGGATCGAGGCTTGGCTCCCACCGGTCGTGGCGGATGGCGAAAACTTCGCCGCCCATCCGTGGATCAAGGCGGTGATCACTTCCGAGAAGTCACCCGAAGCCAAGGTGGGGTGGGATTGGAAATATTGGGCCTATGATGAGCTGGAGGACTACGAAGGTCCTAACAACGGAAAGTCATGGTTCGAGGGCAAGCCGGAGAAAGCTGCTGCCGTGATGGAGCGCGGCGTGGGCCTCGCTGCTGACTTCAAGGCGATCCGTGAAGCTGCCGGGCGTCGCGGTTGCCGGCTGCCGGTCGCAGTGGACCGTGATCGTGATCGGCTGGCAGAGGTGCTGAGACGGCTGAGAGACACGACGGAGATGATTTCCCTCCATGCCGAAGCTGCCTTGGCGCTGAACCAAGAGGCGGCGGCGGTGGAGGAGATCGAAGCCTTGCTTCGCATGGGGGATCATCTCCAGAGCCAGCACTTCCTGCTTTCCGTGCTGGCAGGGAAGCAGGTCAAGGCGGGGGCGGTTTCGCTCATTGAAGTCGGCTTGGAGGGCAAACGCTTCTCTCCCGCATCGCGAGTTCGTCTGCGAGGCTCCCTGATGATCCCCCCGGCGGGGGAGGATGCGGCGACGATCATGAGGCTCGAACGCGGCATGACTCTCGAAGAAATGGGCAGGGTGCTTGAGCGGCGGGTACCGGGTGAACTCTTTGGAGAGGGCTTCATGCAGCCGCCCGCGCGGCGGTCTGCGATATTCAAATATTCCTTCTGCAAGATCCTGGACTCGGTCCTTCTGAAGCCCCAGATGCGATCCACTTGGGAGGAATTCGATCAGGTGGTGGAGAAAGCCAAGGAGGACGCGCAGCCTGGCGATCTGGCAGTTGGCTCGCTCTTGCTCTACGGCGGCATCTTCTCCTCGTCCTTCCAACACGCGGACCGGATCGAGCAGGTCCGGAAGCAGCTCGATGAATAGCGGATTGGCACTTGGAAGTTCTCACGTGGCGCTTTCTTCTCCGCGCATGCGTCTCGGTATTCTTGGTTCTGGTTCCGGCTCCAACATGCAAGCGATCCTCGATGCGATCGCGGCGGGCACGCTTGATGCCGAGATCGTGCTGGTGCTTTCCGACAATCCGAACGGCTACATTCTGGAGCGGGCGAAGAAGGCTGGCATTCCGACGGGTCTGATCGATTGCCGTGGTTTCAAAACAAAGTTCCCCGAGGAAGCGCAGCTTGAGACCGTGGCCGCCCTGCAAGCCGCGGGCGTGGACCTGATCTGCTTGGCCGGTTTCATGCGGCTGGTGAAGGCACCTCTGCTAAAGGCCTTCCCGCATCGCATCCTCAACATCCACCCGGCGCTCCTGCCGGCATTTCCCGGGGTGGAGGCGTGGAAACAGGCTGTCGAGGCGAAGGCCACGGAGTCCGGCTGCACCGTCCACTACGTCGACGACGGCATGGATACCGGGCCGGTCATTCTGCAGTCGAAAGTGCCGGTGTTCCCGGATGATACCGCGGAAACCCTCCACCAGCGCATTCAGGTGGAGGAGCATCGGCTCTATCCGGAAGCGATCCGGAAGGTGGCGGCCGCCCTTTAACGACGACGTCGGAAACCCAGCAGGCCGCCGGTCAGCAAGACCGCGAAGGTCGAGGGCTCGGGAACGGTTGGGATACCCGATTGGATAGTGCTGATCGTCGTCGGAGTGCCACCAATGATCGACTTGCCGGGAATGGACACCTGCTCCTGCGTCGAACCTGCACCGAATCCAGCAGCCCCGGTATAGCCGCCCATCTTGGTGTAGATGTAGATGTTGGCGTTGGGGTCAGTATTCG